>JAABUZ0100004416.1_pt1 | contig 19436 bp, 26 predicted proteins | sample 5562091 | NCBI WGS metagenome assembly JAABUZ01 (sample SAMN12813069, study PRJNA571459) | rock metagenome | isolation source: Antarctica rocks | place: Antarctica: Victoria Land, Linnaeus Terrace sud | collected 2015-12-21 | reverse complement strand
TCAGGGCCGGCCGGTAGCCGGGTGGGTGGTCACAGTGGGGGTGGAGCTGGTGTTCCCCGTCCCTGGGCGCGGCGGGGTGTTGACCGGGTCGTGGTGGTGGGGGCAGGGGCGCGTAGCGGCGTAGCGGGCCCTTGCGGCCACTGCCGCGGGCTGGTCCCGTCGGGGCGGTGGGGGGCGGGGGCGCCGGCGACCCGGACCACCCATCCCCACCAGCAGGCCCGCGTGTGTCGGTGCCGCAGGGCCGCGGGTGCCCGGTGCGCGGCCGGTGTGGCCGGCGGTGTCGGTGTTTGGACTGTTCAGACGGTGACGGTGAGGGGGTCCTCGGGGTGGTCGCCGAGGATTGAGGTCGCGTGGTCGGTCATCGCCTGGTCGAGGTCGGGGCGGTCCTGGGGTTGGTTGAGCCAGGTGTCGCGGAGTTCGAACAGTGCGCGCAGGACGGCGGCGTCTGGGTCGTGGTCGGTGCGGTAGGCGCCGTACCAGAGCAGGCATCCGACGGCGAGGATCGGGGGGACGTCGCCGCGGATGAGCCGGGCGAGGTGGACGCGGTCGGCGAGGGTGATCGCGCCGAGCCGCCCGGGGTCACCGGTCAGGTGTTCGACGAGCTGGTCCCGCAGGCCGGGCAGCGCGCTGTCGGGGGGGGTCGGCGGCGGCGATGGCGTGGCGCAGGGGCCCGGTGAGTCCGGCGGTGAGTTCGGCGCGGGCGGTGTCGGGCAGGCCCTGCACGGCGGCCTCGGGGAAGACGGTGTGGCCCGCGTTGAGCACCAGGGACCGTCGGGTGTCGTCGGAGGGCTCCACGCCGGGCAGGTCGATGTGGAGTCGTCGGTGGAGGTCCCGCAGGACTCCGCTCTCGAGGGTCAGCCGCACCGGGGCATGGTCGCATCGGCCGCCGAGGTGTGCGTCGGTCCCGGGGTGGGGACTGGTCAGGTGTCGGTGGGCTTACGGGGCCGGGCGGGCGGTCGGCGGCTGGGTGTGGTGAAGCCGACCTGGCGGAGCTCGGTCTCGGTCCAGCCAGCTTTCTCCGCCGCGGCGCAGGCGGCGGTGTCGGCGCGTTCGGCGGTGGTGAGGTCGGCGCGGCGGGCGGCGAGCTCGCGGACGGCGGTGATGCGGGTGTCCAGGAGTTGGCGGGCGGTTTTCTCGGCGGTGTCGGGGTCGATGTCGGCCATGGGCTTGACGGAATCGACCGGGACCGACTACGACCCGACAGGCAGAGGACCAGCAGAAGGACGGCAGCAGGATATGCGGTTGGCGTAGCCAACCGCGGGTGGCGCTGGCGCGCGCCGGCCCCGGCGGGGCAGGGTGGGGGTGTCCCCGCGGTGCGGGGTCGCTGCGCTGGGCCTGGTGCCCCGGTGTCGCCGGGGGAGAGCTGGGACGGGCCGGGGGTGGTGACCGTGGCGGGTGGGGTGCTGGGTCGGCGCCGCCGCGCGAACACCCCGGGCGGGCGCCGGTTCGCCCACCAGGTCAAGGTGACCGAGGCGGAGGAGGCGGTGCTGGTCCGGCTGGCCGAGGCGGCGGGGGTCAGCGTTCCCCGGTTGTTGGTGGAGGCCGCCACCGCCACCGAGACGGGGGTGACCTCGACGGAGCGGCGGGCGGCGATCGTGGAGCTGATGACGGTGTCCCGGGTGCTGGCCGGGGTGGCGGGGAACCTGAACCAGTTGGCGCGGTCGGTGAACGCCGGGGCGGAGTTCCCCCCGGCCGCGGTGGTAGTGCGGGAACGGATCCGGGCGTTGATTCCCAGGGTCCAGCGGGCGTGTGGGGACCTGTCCGACCCGGGGAACCGGGCGCCGTTGCCCCCACCGCCCGGGCGGCCGGGGTCGGGTGGGCTCGGCGCCTACCGGGGCCCGGAGGCCACGGCGGACCAGCCCCCGGAGGTCGAGTCGGCCGACGGTTCGGGGGGTGCGCAGTGATCGTGCGGGTCACCCGCGGGTCTGGGATGACCGGGCTGGTGCAGTACCTGGCCGGGCCGGGGAAACGCAACGAGCACGCCGACCCCCACCTGGTCGCCGGCGACGGCGCGGTTATGGCCTGGTGGGACGACACCGAGTTGAACCGCCCGGCGGCCGCGCGGATCGGGGCGCACCTGGACGGGGCGAGAAGAGCGTCCGGGACGGAGGTTTCCGGGGGGCATGTGTGGCACGCCTCCCTCGCCCTGCCCGCCGGGGACGGGCAGCTCACCGACCAGACGTGGGCTGCGATCACGACCGGGTTCGTCGACGCCATGGGCTTTTCGGATACCGGGGGTCGGGCGGGGTGCCGGTGGGCCGCGGTCCGCCACGGGGTCTCGGCCGGCGGCAATGACCACGTCCACGTGGTGGTGTCCCTGGTCCGGGAGGACGGGACGAAGGCGGACACGTGGCGGGACTACGCCCGCGCGTCCACCGCAGCGCAGGAGTTGGAGGCCCGGCACGGGTTGACGGTCATCGAGTCCCGCCAGTTGGGCCGGGGGTCGGTGGGGGTGACCGGGGCCGAGCACAACAAGGCCGCCCGGCTCGGGCTGCCCGAGCCGGCCCGGGCCACCCTCGCCCGGACGATGCGCGCCGCGGCGGCCGCGTCGAAGGACGAGGCGGGGTTTGTGGGGGCGGTCCGGGATGCGGGGTTGTTGATCCGCCCCCGGTATGCCGCCGGGGGGACCGCTGCGGTGGTGGGGTATTCGGTCGCCGCACGGCCGGCCACGGCGGGGGAGCCGGTGGTGTGGTTCGGCGGGGGCCGGCTGGACCGGGACCTGACCCTGCCCCGGCTGCGGGAGGCCTGGCCGGCGGCCGGGCAGCAGGACGCGGTGGGGGTGTGGGCCGGTCGGACTGACAGATCCGAGGACCCGGCGCCGGCGGCGGCCGCGGGGGTCGGGCGGGTCGGGGGAGCTGCGGCGCCGGGCCCGGTGGGGGAGTGGGGCAGCGCGGATTTCCCGCTGCCGCTGCCGCTGCCGGTGGTGGACCCGGAGTGGGCGGCTACCCGGGAGGTGCTGGACGGGTTGCGCCGGCAGGGCCGGGCTCGGGAGGTCGGGGACACGGCGGGGTGGGTCCGGTCCGCGCGGGACACGGCGGGGTTGTTCGCGGCGATGTCGGCGCGGGTGGAGGGGGCGGTGCCGGGGGCGTTGGCGCGGACGTCGGACCAGTTGGCCCGGGTTGGTCAGCACCGGGCCGCCCAGCACCGCAGCTGGGCGCGGACCGGCGGCGCGGGCGGGGACGGGGTGGCGCGGGCGGCCCGGTACCTGATGCGGAGCACGGCGGGGGAGAGCGGAGAGGACCGGGCGCGCCGGGAGCGGGAGATCGAGCTGCTGCAGGCGTTGATGGCGATGGCCGGGGCGGTCGGGGCGGCGTTGGAGGCGACCGCGGACGCCCGGCAGGCCCGGGCGGTGCTGGCCACGGTGACCCGGGACCTGGCCGACACCTACGCCGAGGAGCTCACCGCGGCCGGGGCCCGGGCCTACGCGCAGATGCACGCGACCCTGGACCAGCGCCGCGCCACCAGGCCGGCTCCCACATCCGCGCCCGGGCGGAGCAGCGGGTACCGGCCCACCCCACCACCACCGACCCAGAGCCGAGGTCGGGGCCGCTGACCCGCGACCTCGTCATCGACCGGGTCAGTTCTGCCGAGACCTTTGGAACGGGCGGGTGCTGCCGGACCCGCTGGAGGCCCTGCGCGCCGCGGCCGCGGTGCGGGCGCGACAGCTGTGACCGGCTCGCCGGCGGCGCCATCGGTCAGCGGGACCGTGCGGGTACCCCGGGAGTTCGCCGAGCAGGTCGAGGCGGTGATGCCGTTGCTCGGGCTGGGCAACCACTCCCAGGCGGTCATCGCCGCGCTGCGGATACTGCGCCGGCACGCCGCGGCGGACGCGAGGCCGCCCAGCGACCAGGAGACCGGCGCCGGTGCTGCCGGGCCGGGTTCGAGGGATCACTGGCCAGCGAGACGGTCACCGCGACCGGGGTGATCAACCGCGAGTCGCTGGCAGGTCGGCGGTCGCCAGCCAGGGCCCCGGTGCTGGCCCACCACGCGCGGTGATGCCACCTGCGGCAGGGCTCGGAGCAAGCGGCGAGCTACTGGACCCGGCACTGCAGACAAGCTAGATTGTCTGTGTGCGGATTGGGCGGCCCGCCCACCGCCACGGCGTGAGCGAGGCCGATATCGAGCATGCGGTCCGCACCGCGATGCGCCGGATCACCCTGGATGAGGACCTGACCATGCTCATCGGTGCCGGCCGGGACGGCCGGCTGCTCGAGATCGGGGTCCTGGACCTCGAGGGCGAGGACCCGGTGGTGATCCACGCCATGGCCCTGCGCGGCAAGTTCACCCGGTTCCTGTGAACGCGAAGGAGGCGACCATGCGCCACACCGATGAGCAGATCGACGATGCGGCGGCGCGACTCGAGGTCCTGGCCGACAACCTGGACCCGGACACCGCAGCCGTCGAGGCCATCGACGACCTGAGCCGCGTCGCTGCCGCCTGCGAGGCGGTCCGGGACGACGAAGCCCGGCTGCAGGAGGCGGTCACCGTCGCGCGCGCACACGACCGGTCCTGGAACCAGATCGCCGTCGCCCTCGGGGTGTCCCGTCAGGCCGCCCGCCAACGGTTCGCCGACAAGGTCCCGGTCTGACTCGGCCCGACACCAGCAGGGCCCGGCAGCCGGGTCCTGTCACCGCGAGACATGCGGCCGGGCCGCCCGGCTCCCAGGCCCGATGGATCCCGGGGGCACTGCATCCCGCGCTGACGGCACGGCCACCCTCGACGGGCGCACCGTCGACACCCGCACCGGGAACACTGACACCGGGACCGTCACGGGGACCATTGACAGCGCGAACGTGGAGCGGGCCCTGCTGGCGGACGCGGTCACGGTCGCCGGCCGCTACGGCCGCCAGGTCCGGCTGTATCTGACCGATCCCCCGGCAAGGCGCGCCGCCTCGTCGTGCACCCCCACGGACCGGTGTACCCGGAGGACACCCGCAGGACGCGGCGCGGTACCGGTGATGCATGAGCGGAGATGACCCATGCGGACCTGACCGGAGCAGGTGCTGGCTGGCTCAGGTGACGGGCTGGTCGTTCGGCGGTGGGAGGGTGCTGCCGTTGCGCAGGATGACCGGTCCGACCTGAACGGAGCCCGGCCCGGGTGGGGGTGGCGGGGGCGCCGGGGTGGGCGCTGGGGACGGGGCCGTGGGCTGGGTGATGGTGGTGCCATAGGCCGGTGGGGTCGCCGACGGGGTGGCGGTGAAGTCGACCAGGTCGGCGAGGGTGGGGGCCTCGTCGAGGCGGGGCACCCCGAGCGGGGGGAGGCCGAGCAGGTCCAGGACGGTCCTGCCGATGCTGGTATGCCCGTTCCAGCGGGAGTCGATGCCGGTCTTGACCGGTCCGCCGAACATCAGCAGCGGCACCCGGGGCCCGTAGGCCAGTTGCACCCCGTCGGGGGTGTGTTCCAGGTCCGGGGTGACGACGTGGTCATCGAAACCGCCCCAGTCGTCCCAGGTCACCATGAACACGGTGCTGTCCCACAGCCCGGCGGTGACGATGGCGTCGACGGCCTGCCAGATCGTGTCCTGGCCCTTGCTCACATCGGCGACAGGGTGCTCGTCATAGGGGCTGTCGTGCCAGACCATCGACAGCTCGGGCAGGGCACCGGTGCGGGCGTCGGTGAGGATCTGATCGGACCGGACGATGTTCGCCGAGCCTTTCAGCTGGGAGTAGAAGTTCACCGGGTAGGCGGAGGAGCCGGTGTAGGCCTTCCAGGTCAGACCGTGGTCCCCGGCGTGCCCGGGCAGGGACGGCATGTCCCACACCGGGTCAGCCCGGCTGCGGGGCGGGTTACGCAGCGTCGGGGACTGCCCGCCGATGATCAGCAGGTGGTTCGGGGTGGAGTTCGTCCCGAACCCGGAGCAGTGGTTCTCCAAGAACGCCCCGGTCTTGGCCAGCCACGCGTAGTAGGGCAGCACCGTGTCGGTGTCGATCTGGGTGTGCACCGCCGGCGTGGGGGCGCCGACGGCCTGGGCGTGCAGCCACTTCGCGTACGCCGCGCGGGTGTGCGCATGGTCACGGGCCGGGGGGTTCGGCTGGGCCGGCCAGCCCGTGGCCACGTCCGCCCCCCACGCGCGCAGCGAGGTGAAGTAGTTGTCGGTGGTGTGGTTCTCCTGGGTGAACACCACGACCCGCTCCACGATCTTGACCATCAGCCCACCGTGCCTCGGCCCCGGCCGGCGCGGCAAACGAACAGTCCGCGAACAGACCCCCGCGTGGACCTACCGGAGACCGGCCGGGCCGGCCCGCCCCGCGGGGCGACGGCGATGTCCGACGGGGGGAGAAGTCCTGTAGACCGGGGTCGTGGGAACGGTCCAGATCTCCGCAGCGGCCACCCTCGTGGCAGCCCTGATCGCCGTGCTCGGTTCGATCGGCGCTGTCTGGGTCAGCGCCCGCCTCCAGACCCGAGCCCAGCGCCGCCAATGGGACCGTGACGCCCGCGCCTACCGCTCGCAGGCGATCCTTGAGGCCTGCCTGCGCTTCGACGGCGCCGTCACCGTCGCGGCCGCGGGGCTCCACGACCTGGTGGACGTCGCGACCAGCCGACAGATGCGCCGCGCGACGCTCGGCCGCGAGTGGGCCCGTTCCTTCTACGCCCAGGTCCAGACGCTCAGCGTCCAGGTAGCGCTGCCCTACCGCGCCGTCCACGTGCTGGCATCCGGACCCATCCGTGAGGCCGCCGACACGGTCATGACCGAGCTGGGCACGTTCTCCCAGGCCCTCACCGCCAAGCCGGCCAACACTGCCCCCGCCGTGGCAGAAAAGCTCACCGCCGCCCGCCAGCGGTTCGCCGACACTCTCGTCACCGTAGGCCCGGACGGCCTCTCCCCCAGCTCAGAGCCAGGCCGAGATGCATAATTCTCATTATCCACCAAAATTAGGGCCTCCCCCGACCGGTGGAGGGTCACCGCGGTCACCATGAGCACGGGTCCCGTGCTCACCAGGAGATCTTCACGCTGCAGCTCCCGGCCCTGGCAGGACATCGACGTCGCGTGCCCCGATCGGTCGGTCACAGTGCGAGCAGCGCAACTCAGCTTGGCTGATCTCACCGCAGTCGTGGTGGCGGTAGACCACCGGGGCCCCGGCATTACCGGCGAGCCAGCGGTCACCCCAGCGGGCCATGACGAGCAGGACGTCGCACAGCTGCTGACCCCGGTCGGTGAGGACGTAGTCGAAGCGGGCCGGCTTGTCGGAGTACTGCTCTCGTTCGAGGACGCCGGACTCGACCAGCCACCTGAGCCGCTCGGTAAGGACCTTGCGGGAGATGCCCAGGTCGGCCTGCAGGGCGTCGAAGCGCCGGATGCCCACCCACACGTCGCGCAGGATCAGCGGGGACCAGGGTTCTCCCACGATGTCGAGGGTCCGCGCGATCGAGCACGTCAGGTCGGCGAACTGGGTGCGCTGCACAGGACCAGCATAGCCAGATGGGTTCCCTTAGGGAACGGGGCGCTGTTAGCCTCCGACTGGTAGTCCCGTAAGGGATCCACGGACGAGCGGAGCACCGATGAGCACGTCGACCGCCACGTACCCGCAGGGAGACACCGCTCTGCTTGGCACGGATCTGGCGCAGGAGCTGCTGCACTCGACCATCCCGGCCCGGCTCGCGTTCGTTTGGCCGGACGGGACGCCGCGGGTCGTGCCGACCTGGTTCCACTGGACTGGCGAGGACGTGGTGATGGTCACCTACACCGCCGGCCCCGCCATCGGCATCCGCCACCCAGCAGCCCGGCTCACCGCGCTGCGCGCCAACCCAGCAGTCGCGTTGACGATCGACACCGAGAACAACCCGCCGCGCAGCCTGGCCATCCGCGGCGTCGCGCGCATCAGCGAGGTCCACGGGATCGCCGCCGAGTACGCTGCCGCCGCTCATCGCTACCTCGGTCCCGAGGCCGCTACCGAGATGCTCGCCGCGATCGACCAACCGGGCACCGCACAGGCGCGGATCAGTGTTCGCCCCACCTGGGTGGGACTGCTGGACTTCGTCACCCGGCTGCCCGACGTGCAGGGCGGCGTCAGCGGCGTCGCGAAGGCGTGAGGCGAGGATGACGACGATCTTCAGCGCCATGGCCGCGTCAGTCGACGGGTACATCACGGGTCCGGACCCGAACCCGGATCAGCCGTTGGGCAACGGCGGCAACCAGCTGTTCGACTGGTACACCACCGGCGACATCCCGAGCGCGCAGTTTCCCGGGTTCCGGATGTCGGCGGTGAGCCGCCCGGTGTTCGACGCGATCGCGGCCCGCACCGGCGCTGTCATCGCCGGACGCAGGACCTACGACGACTCAGACGGGTGGGGCGGCGGAAGCCCGCACCCGCACGCGCCGCTGGTCGTGCTCTCCCACCGGCCGCCGCCTCCCGGCAGGGGCGACCAGACCTTCGTCGCGTCGGGAATCGTCGAGGCGATCCGAGTCGCCGCCCACCTCGCAGGCGGACGCGACGTTGCTCTCATGGGGTCGGCCGTAGTCGCCGTCGCTCTGCGGGCCGGACTGCTCGACGAGGTGACCATCCACCAGGTGCCGGTCCTGCTCGGCGGCGGCACCGCGCTCTTCGGCCGCGCTCCGTCGCCGGTCCGGCTCACCGCGGTGGACGTGGTGGCCGCACCCGGCGTCACCCACCTGCACTACGCCCTCCACTACGCCGCCGAGGGGCAACGAGCGAGTACGCCCGCCGAGCACGGACCAAGAGGCTGACGGGCGGAGCGGAGGCAAAGGGACATCGTGACCAGACGCGTAAACCACAGGGGTGCGCTGCTCATGCCGCCCCGCCGCCTCGGCGGACCACCCTGGTGCAGCAACGGGAAACTTGTCTAGTGGAGCCAGCCCGCCTTGACGAGCGCCTCAATTGTGATGTCGGCGAGGAGCGGCAGGAGTCACCGCTTCCAGCTACTAGCCCCGTCCCAGATGCGCCCACCTTGACCAGTGCTGCGTGGCCCGCCCACCTGTGCCGCACCACTGGCACCGACCGACCAGGACCGACCAGCCCTGTGAGCCGACTCGAGGAGATAGGCCCGACATGACGCACCCGACCGGATTCGCGGACATCCCCACCACCATCCTCGCCGACATCCTGGGGGCCCAGCAGGTCTATGGACGCTGGCATCCGCTCGCTGTAGCCGGGCGCGCCCCGAGCCGCCGGCCCGGCATTCACCGTGCGCTGCCCACCCGGGGACAACCTCATGCTCCACGCAGCGATCCACCGCGCCGAGCTCGGCTCGGTGCTCGTCATCGAGTGCGGTGACCTCCACCACGCCCTCGCCGGCGGGAACGTATGCGCGGTCGCCCAACGCCGCGGCATCACCGCGTTCGTCGCTGATGGGCTCATCCGCGACGTCGCCGAGGTGCGTTCTATGGGCTTCCCGGTCTTCGCCCGAGGCGTCATCCCGATTCCGGAGCCAAGGCAGCAGTCCTTCCGCTCAACAGCCCGGCGCGGTGCGCCGGGGTGACCGTGCACGCCGGTGACGACGTCGTCGCTGACGAGGAGGGCGTCGTGGTCGTTCCCCACTCATGCCAGCAACAGGTGCTTCTCGACGCTCAGGCAAAACTCGCCGAGGAAGCCGGCGAGACCCTTGACGTTTGGGAACAGGCGCACCGAGCCCGCATCGACGCGATACTTCGCGACAAGGGATTCCACGGATGACCGGGTCCTGGCACCAGGGCTCAAGCGCCGGACGGAGCGCTGCCGCATGCCCGTAGGTCTAACCTGCCGCGCACGCCCGTGAGGACGTACGGCCGCCGGCCCTCGCGGCACGCACCACCGAGGGCACGACACCGGCTCGACCTCCCGGTCGCCCGACCTGCCTGAGCCAGTCAGCCACTCTTGAGGTGAGCCGACCCTCCAGTGCAGTTCGGCTACTAGGGAGGTGGTCGAGCCTCGGGACCTGCAAGGTCGCTGAACCAGGTTCGGCGGGCTGCCGTGGGCGGCGAGGACTTAGCCGCTTCGGATAATGGTCAGGATGCTTCCGGCCACTTTCTGGACGTCACCGTGGGGCAGGCGCTACCGCGCGGCCCGCGGACGTTCACGTCACTTGCCGGGCGCTCTCGTGCGCTCCCGGTACGCGGGTGGCGGCGTCGTGCTGGCACGGGTGGCCGTGTCAACGTCATCTGGCCCCAGGGCGACGGCTTGATCTGGCCCCACCTCGCCTTGCTGAGGGCCGAACTCCTTTGCCACTGCTGGAGGACCTGCGGGTGCGGGCGGCTCTAGCGGATGTCCCGTCGCTGACTGCGTGCCGGAATGACGTGGCAGACCCGGTCGTCGTTGCAGTCGGCGGGGTCGAGGCCACGGGCGCGCTCACGCAGCCGCTCGACTTCGGCCCGGGCGGCGGTGAGTTCGGCGATCCGGGTGTCGAGATCCATGGCGTGCCGGTTCAGCAGGTCGACGACGTGTCCGCACGGGGAGCCCTGGGCCTCGCGGACCGCGACGACCTGGACGATCTCGGCCAGGCTGAGCCCAGCGGCCTGCGCGGCCTTGACGAACTGCAGGCGGCCCAGGGCTACGTCGTCGTAGTCGCGGTAGCCCGACGGGGTGCGAGCGGGTGCGGGTAGGACGCCGGCCTGCTCGTAGAACCGCAGCGCCTTGGTCGTGACGCCCGCGCTGGCAGCGAACTCGCCGATCCTCATGCGGGGCACGTTACGGCTTGACCTTCCACCGTGCTGGAACCCCTACCGTCCGGTCCATGAGCGCTAACGAGTGGGACCTGGTCGTGATCGGCACCGGAGGCGCCGCGATGGCCGCCGGGATCGAGGCCCGCGGCAGGGGCAAGAACGTCCTGCTCGTCGAGCACAAGATGTTGGGCGGGACGTGCCTGAACATCGGCTGCGTCCCGTCCAAGAACCTGCTCGCCGCCGCCGGCCAGCGTCACCGCGCCCTGACCAACCGGGCCTTCCCGATGGTGCCGACCAGCGCGGGCGACGTGGACCTGCCGGCGCTGATGGCGCAGAAGCAGGACCTGGTCGCCTCCATGCGGCAGGCCAAGTACGCCGACGTCGCCGACGCGCACGGCTTCCCGATCCGCTACGGCCACGCCCGCTTCGTCGACGAGGAGACGCTGACGGTCGACGGGGAGCGGCTCCGCGCTCCCGCCTACGTGGTCGCGACCGGCGTCGCGCCGCACGTTCCGGACCTGCCCGGCCTGGACACCGTCGACTGGCTGACCAGCACCACCGCCATGGAGCAGCAGACCCTGCCCGCGTCCATGGCCGTGATCGGCGGCGGCTACGTCGGGCTGGAACAGGCCCAGCTGTGGGCGCACCTGGGCGTGAAGGTGACGCTCGTCGGACGCTTCGCTCCGCACGCCGAGCCCGAGATCGCCGACGTGCTGGCCGGGGTGTTCGCCGACGACGGCATCACCGTGACCGAGCAGCGCGCCACCTTGGTCCACACGACCGACGGCGGGGTCACGGTCCGGACCGCGGACGGCACCGAGGTGACCGCCGAACGGCTGCTGGTCGCGACCGGCCGGTTCGCCGACACCGGCGATCTCGGGCTGGACGCCGCGGGCGTCAAGACCGACGAGCGCGGGTTCGTGGTCGTCGACGCCAACCAGCGGACCAGCAACCCCCGGGTGTTCGCCGCCGGGGACGTCTCCGGCGCCCCGCAGTACGTCTACGTCGCCGCGCAGACCGGGCACGCCGCCGCCGCCGGCGCGCTCGGCGACCCGAGCACCGTCGACTACCGCGGGCTGCCCGCGGTCACGTTCACCGCCCCGCAGATCGCCTCGGCCGGACTGACCGAGGAGCAGGCCCTGCAGGCCGGGCACCCGTGCGACTGCCGGGTCCTCGGCGCGCAAGACATCCCCCGCGCCCTGGCCAACCGCGACACCCGCGGCGCCCTCAAGCTCGTCATCGACGCGCAGACAGGCAAGGTCCTGGGAGTGCACGCCGCGCTCGACGGGGCGGGCGACGTGATGCTCGCCGCGACCTACGCGATCAAGTTCGGGCTCACCGTCGACGACCTCGCCGACACCTGGGCGCCCTACCTGACGATGAGCGAAGCCCTCCGCATCGCCGCCGGCCTGTTCCGTTCCGACATGCCAACGAGCTGCTGCGCGTGACCGGCCGCCCTGACACCCCCGGGCCGCGCACCCGCACCGTCGCCGGCTGGGCTTGGCTGCTTGCGCTGCCGGTCCTGTGCTGCGCCGGTCCCGGCGTGCTGGCCGTGGTCAGCGCGGGCTCGCTCACCGCGGTCTTCGGTGGCGTCACCGGTGGCCCGGTCCTGCTGACCGCCGGCGCGGCGGTGCTGGCCGTCGCCATCGTCGTGCTGGCGCGGCGCCGCCGGGTTCGCCGGTGACGCCCGAGCAGGTCGCCCACCTGCAGCACCAGGTCGTGATCGCCGCCGGCACGTTCCCCAAGCGCCTGGTCGCCACCGGCCCGGGCGCGCAGGCCCTGTACCGGGCGCTGCTGCCCTCCTTCGCCGCCACCGGCGCCCCGCCGCCGCTCGACGACGCGGCCGCCGGGGCCGGGCTGACACCCGACCGCGCCCGCACTGCGCTCGACGAGCTCGCCGCCGCCGACCTCATCACCCTCGCCGCCGACGGCACCGTGGCGGGCGCCTTCCCGCTGTCGGCCCGACCGACCCGGCACCGCGTCCAGGTGCAGGACGGACCGGTCCTGCACGCCATGTGCGCGGTCGACGCGCTCGGCGTCCCCGCGATGCTCGGCAGGCTCGCCCTGGTCAACCAGCACCGACCCGACCACCGGCGAGCTGGTCCGGGTCACGGTCACCCCGGACGGCCGGCTGGAGGTCGACCCGCCGCGAGCCGTGGTGCTGCTCGCCCGCGCCGGCGACGGCCCGCCGGCCAGCGCCTGCTGCTCGGTCATCGACTTCTACGCCGCGCCCGACGCCGCCCTACCGCGCCCTCGACCAGCCCGGCACCCGCGGCACCGTGCTGAGCGTCCCCGACGCGCACGCCCTTGCACGCGCCCTGTTCGCCGACCTGCCCGCCGATCCGCCTGCCGACCAGGAGACCTCATGACACCTGCACTGCTCGTCGACCTCGACCTCGCCCCGCTCACCGGCTGGGCCGGCACCAAGGCCATGGAGCCCGTCAGCACCTGGATGTACGACCACGAGAGTCCCGCCGACCGCGAGCGGGAGGACGCCGCCCGCCCCCGGCCCTCCGTACCGGATCGCCGCGCAGAAGACCGCCGCGCTCCTCGGCGTCGAGCTCACCGAGGCGCACCTGGACAAGGCCGCCCTGGGTTTCCACTACGGCCTGGCGATCTCCTGGGCACCGACCTACGCGCTGCTGCGCCGTCGCACCGACCTGAAGCCGGTCGCCGCCGCGCTGCTGTCCGGCGCCGCGATGAGCGCGATCGTCGACGAGGGCCTCACCCCCGCCCTGGGCTTCAGCGCCCCGAACCGCGGCTACCCCGCCGCCACCCACCTGCGCGGGGTCGTCGCGCACCTCGCCTTCGGTCTCGGCGTCGCCGCCGCTACCGAGGCCGCCTGGGCGCTGCTGCGCCGCCGCCCGATCTGACGGTCCGCCGCGCAGGCCCTGCAGGGGGTGCCGCTACCGCTCGCCCTGGACCGCTCGTTGCCAAGCCGTCACTGGATCACCTGCCGGGGCCGCAGCAGGCGAGGTGCGGCCAGATCGAGCCGTCACGGTGGCGCCAGATCAACCTGACACAGCCACACGGGCGCGCTGTGGCGCTGTCGAGGGCGGTGTGCTGCCAACTGCCCCGGTGTTGATGATCACGGTCAGCTCACTGCCGAACCAGTAGCGCCACCAGCGCCACGCCTGCATGAGCTCCACTGTCGGCGTTGCCTGCCGCACTCCTGGCCAGGCGGCTGCTGCAGCTATGACGGTTCGGCGCCGCACGCGGTGGGGTCGGGCGAGACGTCAGTAGCGGTCCGGCTCCAGCTGCACTCATCGACAGGGGTGCCGGCTCAGGGCTTGTTGTACGTCGTGGTACGTGAGCGGCGTGCCTTTTGGCGCATTGCCAGTGCGGGCTGAGTCGGCCGTGAGGAGGACGGCGGTAAGTGCGTGTCGGTAGAGCGCTGAGCCGGTGCTGATCCGCGCGACCCCGGCAGAGCGCAGGGCGGCGAGGTCGGCGTCGGGTTGCCAGAGCAGGTTCAGCGGCAGCATGACGGTGCTGGCCACGATCTCAACCACTCGCAGGTCGGTCAGTCCGGGAGTGAAGACGCCTGAGGCGCCGGCGTCTCGGTAGGCCTGGAGGCGATGGATGGTGTCGCGTGGCCGGTCGTCATCGGACCCGACGCTGAGCCAGTAGGTGTCGGTGCGGGCGTTGACGAAAAGTCCGGGTGCTGCGGCGGTGACGGCGCGGATGATTCCTGCGTGCTCGGCGACCGGGCGAAGTTGCCCGTTGCAGCGGCCGTCCTCGAGGTTGATCCCGGCGACCCCGAGGGTCTGGAGCTGTGCGGCGAGCGCAGCGACCTCGGCGGGGTCGTCGCTGTAGCCGCCTTCCAGGTCAACCGTGAGGGGCACGGGCAGTCGGGAGGCGAGAGCGGCGGCCAAGGCGACCGTGAGTTCCCGACCGGCGCCGGCGCCGTCCGGTAGCCCGGCGGCAGCGGTGATCCCGAGGCTGGTGGTGCCGACCGCTGGAAATCCTGCGTCGGCGAGCAGCAGCGCGGACGCCACATCCCAGGCGTTGGGCAGTAGGAACGGGCCAGGTGTGCTGTGCAACGCGGCAAACGCCGCTGCGAGGGTCACGGCTGCTCCACCAGGACCGCTGCGGGCATACGCAGGTTGGGTCGTGGCTCGTGGCGCACCGGTTGCCCAGGCACCGCGCGCCATCCGCCGCTGTGCAGGGCGGTGAGGACCCCGTGGGCGAGCGCGGTCGCGTGTGCAGCGCCCGGACAGGCGTGTGGACCGGCTCCAAAAGTGGCCGGGCGAGCCGGCGGATCCTTCTCGGCGGCGGCGAGGACCAGCCACACCGACGCCCCCCGTGGAACGCGGACCCCGCCGAGCACGACGTCGGTGGCCGTGGTCCGCCGAGTGCACTGCACCGGCGCATGCTGGCGCAGCGCGGTGTCGACGCGTGCCGACACCTCCAAGTCCCCGGGCAGTTCAGTGAGCAGGGCCGCTCCGATGAGGGCCGCGGTGGCGTCGCGTGCCTGGAACAGCAGACCGGCCATCGCGGCGACCCGCTCAACATCCCACGCCCCCACGGGCGCGAGTAGGTCAGTGAGGTGCTCCGCCGCGTCGTCGCCGGTCGTACCCGGGCGCCGCGGGGCCAGTGACGGGGCGAGCGCGTCGCACAGCTGCCCGGTCGCGACCATCACCGCGTCGAGATCATCGTCGGCCACGCCGAGGGCGCGGGCCAGCACCAGAGCCGGCACGGTGCGAGCAAGCGGCATCACATCGACCGCCCCGGTGCGGTGCTCCAGCCATCCCACGGCGTGTTCCCGGGCTGCGTCGTCCAACCCGTCCGGGTCGGGGAGGAGCTGCTCGGCCAGGACGCGCCGGGCGGTGTGCGCGGGCACGTTGGAGAACCGGGCCATCCGCGCCTGCAGCTGGCGGGCGGCTCCGACCACCGCCTCGTTCCGCGGTCCGGGCACGGCGACGCCCATCGTCGGCACGGTCATAGCGGCCGCAACGTCGTCGGGACGGGCGACGACCCAGCCGCCTTCGCGCTCGTGCACTCCGCGGGCACGTAGCCGAACGTGCTGTTCAGCAAGATTCGGACACGTCGCGAGCAGGGGTGCTGCGAGGTCCGTCGAACGGGAACGGTCGCTGCGATCGGGCACGTCTGCAACGTAGGGAGCTGATCGTTCGGCGATCGCCGAACGAAGTCGGCCGCATTGTCTAGAGATGACGCCGGCCGGTTCCGCCCGGGCGACGGCCGCGCGGTGCGAGAGCACCTGTCCGACCCGGTCTGGTGGGGGCACCACTGACGCTGCGGCAACTCCACTCGACGGGACCTGCGGGACGATTCGGGCGTGCTGACCGTCGACTCGATCGCCCGGTTCGCGGCCGTGCTCGCCGACCGGGCCCGGGTCGGGATCTGCCTGGCCCTGCTGGACCGGCGAGCCTGGACCGTTGGGGAGCTCGCCCGCCATGTCGGGGTGGCCCGCTCGACCGCGAGCGAACACGTGACCCTGCTCGTCACCACGGGTTTGCTCGCCGCGGAACGCCAGGGTCGGCACCGCTACGTGCGACTGGCCGACGCCGAGTCCGCACAACTCATAGAAGACCTCGCCGCCGCGGTCGGTGAGCCGGAGCGGCCGTCGTCATTGCGCACCGTCCGTGCCGCCCACCAGCTGGCGGCGGCACGGACCTGTTATGACCACCTCGCCGGCGCACTGGGCGTCGCGCTGTTCGACGCACTCGTCGCCGCCGGCCTGATCGACGCCCACCACGGCCTGATCCTGACCGAAGCCGGCGGGACCTGGTTCGGCGATCTCGCAGGCCCCGAGGTCCTGCACCCTCAGGGCAGGCGCCCTCTCGTCCGCACCTGCCTGGACTGGACACAGCGCCGCAGTCACCTCGGCGGCTCGCTCGGCGCAGCCCTGTGCCATCAGCTCCTCGAACGCCGCTGGATAAGCGCAGCGGCACAACACCGCGGGGTCACCGTCACCCCGAGCGGCGCCGAGGCGCTGAACGACCTCCTCGACCTCGACATCGGGGCACTCCGCCCACATGTCAGCGTCACCGACGCGGCGATGTTGGATTTTGCACGCCGGGTCCACGACGACGTGGGGGTCGTGTGCTTCGTCGCTCGGTGGGGCAACTTCGCGGTGCACCACGAGCCCGCCGTCCAGATCAGAGAGCAGCGCCAGTGGCCACGGGACATTCCGCGCGAGGCGAAAGACGAAGGGTGAGGGAATGACCACGACCCTTGCCAGGCTGACGGTGGGCACCTCGGTGATCGAGCTCCGGCGCGCCACACCCGACGACCTGCCCGCGATCGTGTCGCTGCTGGCCGCCGACCAACTCGGTCGCACCAGGGAAAGCGGTGACCTCGTCGACCTGGAGCCGTACCGAACGGCATTCCGGGCCATCGACGCCGACCCGGCCCAACTGCACGTCTCGGCCGTGGTCGGTGAACAGGTCGTCGGTACCTTCCAGCTGACATTCATCCCGGGTCTCGCCCGACGGGGGGCGCTGCGCGCGCAGATCGAGGCGGTTCGGGTAAGGGAGGATCACCGAGGCGCTGGCCTGGGCGCCGCCATGTTTGAGTGGGCGATCGCCGAGTCACGTACACGCGGCTGCAGCCTCGTACAGCTGACAACGGACAAGGGGCGCCGCGACGCCCACCGGTTCTACGAACGCCTGGGCTTCCGCGCCTCCCACGAAGGACTGAAGCTTCTGCTCTGACCCGCACCCACAACGACTCCGACCCCAACCAAGCCGAGCGCATCCTCGCGGTAGTAACGGACGGGCTGCACCCACCGCGCGCCTGGACGCTCGCCGACTGCATCCGTCTTGGACGAGGGTCGATCAGCGTCCGTCACGATGCCGCAGCTACACTGGCTGGTGGCGCGCAGGTCGTGTCCCCGGTCACCGACGAGCCGTGGGTGTACGCCGATCCTCGTCCGCGACCCGGACGGCAGCGGCGTCAACGTGATCGCACACCGCTGACGGTCTCTCATCCAACTTACTGGTCTACGTCGGTCTGATGTAGCGGTTGATGCGACGACTAGCCACAATATGCCCGTGACGATCGACGCGGAAGAGCGGTTGGCAATCCACGAGCTCATTGCGCTTCACGGGGGGCCGGTGAAACGGCGGCTGCAGACCCGCACCGCCCACGAACGGGAGCGGGGCACCGCCCGAGAGGCCGCCAGCGCCGACCGCAGTCGCGCAGCCGACCGGAACCGCGCCGCGGTCCACGCCGAGCTCGCCGCGGACGAACGCGGCTGGGCGCGGGTCTGGGCCGAGCGGGGTACCGCCACCCCCGCAAAGACCGACGCCGACCGGACCCGGGCAGCGGCCGGGATTACTCCCACTGGCGGCGACACCTACGACCCCGCCGCTCTCACCGCGGCCGCGGCTGGGGCCGGTGAGCTGGGGTGGCCGGGGCCGGTGAGCGCGGTGCGGTGCGAGTGGGAAGACTTGGGGTGGGTTCCCCGGGTCTCGACGCACGTGGCCTGGGGGGCTCAGCTCTGCTCGGGCCCGGGCTCACCAGTGGGTGGGGAAGCCCTCGGTGCGGTTCAGGGTTCCAGGCGTTGGTCAGTTTCTCCGGCAGTTCGGTTCGTGGTCCGGGCCGAGTAGGCCGATCTCCTCGCGGAGTAGGTGCCGGGGCACGCTGAGGACCTCGTCGAAGGCGAAGTAGGTGTCGTGGGCCAGGCCCTCGGCGGGTCCTAGGACCAAGCTGGGCGACCCGCCTCACACCGGAGGCCGCCCCGGGCCGCGGCCGGTGAGCCGGGGCCGTTGAACAGGGCCAGGGCCGCTGGGCGGGCTAGGGCGCCCGGGGGCCAGCTCAGCTGGCGTGGCGGGTGACGTATTCGTCGAGGGCGTCGCGGCTGACCTCAGCGAGGCGCCGGCCCTGGGTGGTGGCGATGTCTTCCAGGGCGGTGCGGGTTGCGGTGGTGACCCGGACCCGGACCTGGATCGATGGTCCTGTTCCGGTGGCGCCGCCGACCCGGGGGCGGCCACCGAGGCGGCGGCGGATCTCGTCCGGGTCGGTGATGAGGTGGGCGCGGCCGGTGTCGACGTCGGCGATCAGCCGGGCGGCGTACTCGTCGGTGGCGGCCCTGGCCGCGGCCCGCCAGGTCCAGGCGGGTTCGGTGGCGATCTGGTCGTCGGTGGCCCCGAGGAGCCGGGCGACCTCGGTGTCGCTGAGTGCGTCGAGCTCCGCCAGGGTCATCCGGGCGAGCCGGTCGTCCGGCGCCGGCCCGGGGTTGCCCGGCCCAGGGGCGCCCGGGGTGGGGTCCGCGGATGCTCGGTCGTCGGGTGCGCCGTTTGCGGGTGTGGCGTGATCGGTCATGGCAGGTACCTCGCGGCGTTGACGGGTCGCAGAAGCATGGCGTGGAACACGACGAGGTCGTCGACCTCGTCGGGTCGGGCGATCAACTCGAGCAACCGACCCGACGGGTCGGCGCCGACGATGAACAACCCGTCGTCGGTGTCGACCAGGCGGACAGCGTTGGCCACGGCGTGCCGGATCGCGGCGTCGGTGATCCCGTGGCGGCGCGCCGACGACGTCACCCTCACCCACGTTGTGTACCACACTGCCGCGGGGGGGGGGCGTAGGCGCTCGGCCGACGACGACGGAGCTCTTTAGCGGCGTGGCCGTGCTGCGAACGTTGCCGTCTTGCTCACTGCGCCGGTGCACCGCCTAGAGACATCGTTTCGGGGACTCTGATCTGCCCCGCGTTTCTCGGACAACGTCTTTTGTGCTTTCAAGCTGCCTTTTGGTAGCCGGCATGGGTCTCGCTGGGTGTCTGGTAGCCCAGGCCCGAGTGCAGTCTTTCGGTGTTGTACCAGCTGTCGATGTAGGTGGTGATGTCCCGGATTGCGTGGGCCCGAGTTGGGTAGA
>JAABUZ0100004415.1_pt1 | contig 19442 bp, 21 predicted proteins | sample 5562091 | NCBI WGS metagenome assembly JAABUZ01 (sample SAMN12813069, study PRJNA571459) | rock metagenome | isolation source: Antarctica rocks | place: Antarctica: Victoria Land, Linnaeus Terrace sud | collected 2015-12-21 | reverse complement strand
CGCACGAAGGCTGGCTGTGCAAGGTATTGGCCTCCTTGTTTGCTCTCCTCTGCGTCAACGCCGACTAGCAATCACGGTATGAGTTAGGAAACGCCCTCTTGTATGAGAGTGTTCCTGCAATATACACGGAAGAAACGGAAAACCAGTTATGATTGAGAAACCATTACCTGCGATGCTGCATTCGGACATACGAAGGATCGCGAGCGTCTTCGTCGGCGAGGCGCAGAGACAATCGCACCATCGTATCGGGAACGATTTGACGACGGCGGTCGTTCCTCTCATGTGGAGTCCGCCGCTACCGTATAGGAGGTCCAGCATGTCCAGGCGAACGATTGCGCCGCTGGTGATCGCCGGTCTTGTCTTTTGTTTAATGGCGAACGATGTCCTGGCGGCAGACGGTTTCGCGTCGCCCGCCTTTGTGCAGCGCTGGCGGCAGGATGAACAGTTCACGCCGAACTTCTGGGGGCCGCTCGATCTTGCGACCGAAGGAGTGATTGAAACGTACACGGAAGGGACGGCGGGGCCAATCTGTCGCTTCGATCAGGTATGCCCGCAATATCTCGTCCGTGGCAAGCGGCTCGTGCAGTACTTCGACAAAGGGCGGATGGAACTGACGTCATCGGGCGCGCCGGTAACGTCCGGGCTGCTCGTCCGGGAGATGATTTCAGGCCGCATGCAGGTCGGCGATACGGCCTTCGAGGCGCACGCACCGGCGCGGATTTCGGTCGCGGGGGACTTGGACAATCTTTTCCCCCTCTACAGCGATCTTACCGCGCCGTTGCCGCCGCAGCCGCTCGCGAGTGGCGCGCCCGTGCAGACTGAATTAACGCCCAATGGCCCTCAGGCAGCCGCGAATCTTCCACAGGATGCGGCAGCAGCCATCGCGACAACTGACACCGCGACCGGCCTCCCGCTGCCGCGCATCTTCGCGGATTACCGGGACCGGATAGGCCTGCAGGTGATTGGCCTCGCGATTACACAGCCATTCTGGGTGCAGGTGAAAGTCGCGGGCGTGCAGCGGCGCGTGCTGATGCAGGCCTTCGAGCGGCGTGTGCTCACCTACAACGCGGCCAACCCGGACCCGTTCAAAGTCGAGTTCGGTAACGTGGGTCAGCACTATTACCGATGGCGGTATGGCAGGTAGCACCTCACCCCCCGGCCCCCTCTCCTTTGCCCGGCGGCAAAGGAGAGGGGGCCGGGGGGTGAGGTGCGGCCTCGGTGGGCCATTCGGATGGGAAGAGGGCGACGATGTTCCAGGGATCGGGCGCGTCCTGGACGCCGAACCAGCCGCGCTCGAATCCCTGGACGCGGCGGCCGTCCGCCAGTACCCGCTCCGCCGACTGTGGATAGCCCATCATCGGCAGCGCGAGGCCGAGGGCATCGAGCGCATGCCAGCGATTCCAGAACGGCGGCTCCATCGCAACCGCGCCATAGGGATTCTCCGGCACATAGAAGGCGACGGATGATACCGGGCCAGGAGCAAGATTGCCGTCGCGATACGGACGGACGAAATCGTCCATAAGGGTACCTGGGCACGCGGTCGCGCTCACTTCCTGATGCCCCTTCACATCCTCCCGGCTGCCGTGACCGGCGCGGAGCCAGTCGTCGCAGACCTCGACAAGCGCGCGTCGTTGCGCGGGCGTCGCCCGCTGGTCATCACCGATTGGCACCTCGACGGCGAGGGCGATGCGATTCTCCGGCCACGCGCCGCAATGCCAGAGCACGGCGCCGAGATCGCGACAGAGCCACTTCTCGCCGTTCCTGCCGATGGCGATGTGGTACATCAGGCCATCACCGCGCTGCCCGCCACCCCAATCCTTCGCACAATGATACGCGGCGTCCGCCTGCAATTGCGCGCGATCATCGAGGCGCACTGCCGGGCCGTTGTAGTGGACGATCACACCCCGCTTTTCCGCGAGCGGGCACGTCTCATTTGGCCCGCCATCCGCGTTGCGCGCCAGTTGATCGCGAATATCCGTTAGTCCTGCAATTGGCTCCATTGGTTGCTCTCCGTTTCCAATCACTCGATTCACGATTGCCACAATTGCTGCCGCGTAGCCATCGCCCGGCACGGCCCACTTCCGCTCCGGACGCACGAGGTCCATGACGCGCGGTAGCCCGTCGTGGAAAGCGTGGCGGGGGTCGAGCAATCCCCATTCCCCTATGACCGTCGGGTCTGCTGCCATCGTGTAACAGACCAAGTGCTCGTAGTGCACCTGCACGCCCGCTTCCAGTGAGACGAAGGTCGCGCCGGGTGCGTTATCGCTCGTGACGCCCAAACCACAGGCGTCGAACTGCTCCGTCCAATGAGAAGACGTAAACCACGCGGATTCGTGGCATGCCTGAGCGAGGGCGAGATCAGCGTTAAGGCCAATCTGCACGCCGAAGTGGAAATATGCTACCGCGATGGCATCCGCTTGCGTGGCATTGTGCGAGCGAATGGCATTTGCCCACATATGTTGCGTACCGACCGGCGATGAGAGAAACGACGATTCCGTGGTGTACGTCACTGGCGACTCCTTTGTGCATCATGCGCTGCGGGATTGCAGGACATTTGTTCGATGCTTAAAGAAGCCGCGACGGTGGAAAGATGGACAAATCCTGGTAAATCTATGCACTTTGGACTTCGGACTTCGCGCTTCGCCCCGTCTCACCGCGTGCGATTAGAGGAGAGAGAGTCCAGCAACCGCATCTTGATAGGCATCGAAATCGAGATATTCGACGAGTTGCCCATCGTGCAGCGCCCAGATGCGTCCGGCGAAGCGCTGGACGAAATAGCGGTCGTGGACGACCGCGAGGATCGTGCCATCGAAGTTCGCCAGTGCCGCCTCGAACTGCTCGCGCGATGGGATGTCAAGGTGGTTGAGCGGTTCGTCCAGCAGGAGGAAGTTGACACCGCCAAGCACGAGCCGCGCAAGGACGAGCCGTGCCCGCTCACCGTAACTGAGTGTGCCGATGGGCTGGAAGACTGCATCCCCCGCGAAGAGGAAGAAGTGGAGGAAGTTGCGGGCCTCCGTCTCCCCGATTGGCGCGGCGGATCGGACGGCGTCGAGCACGCGCTGCGCGGGATCCAGCCCCTCCTGCTCCTGCGCGAAGTAACCTGGGCGGACATTCGCGCCGATCCGCACCGCGCCCGTATCCGGAGGGAGCGCGCCGCTGATGATCCGTAGGAGCGTCGTCTTGCCGCTCCCGTTCGGACCGAGCAGAGCGACGCGTTCGCCGTGGCGAATTTCCGTGTCCGCATGGGCGAAAATGGTACGGTCGTCAAATTGCTTGCTGACATCTTCGAGGGCAAGGACGCGCTGACCGCCGCGCGGGCTTTCGCCGAAGTTAAGTTTGAGAAGCCACTGCCGCTCTGGTCGCTCGATCGCCTCGTCGCTCTCCAACAGTTTTTCCAGTTTGCGCTCGCGCACCTTCGCCGTCCGCGCGACCTTCCTGGAGCGGCCTCGGAGATAGTCGTTCTGCGTTGCCCGCTCGGTCTTCATCGCATTGCCCGCTACCGCGCGGATGTTCGCGCGCACCACACCGATCTGTTGCTGCTGGCGGTGATAATCATCCAGGAGTTTCGTCTGGCGGCGGGCACGCTCCGCAGTATAGTCGCTGTAATTGCCGGGGTACGCGGTGATCGCGTGCGTCGCGGCGTCCAGATCGAGGACAGCCGTGACAAGCGCATCGAGGAAGGCGCGGTCGTGCGAGACGATCAGCGCCGCACCCGGATACTCCCGCACGAATGCCTGGAGCCAGTGCAGCGCGGTGATGTCGAGATGGTTCGTCGGCTCATCGAGCAGAAGCACGTCTGGCTGTGTTAGCAGCAGCCGGGCGAGGCCGAGGCGCGTCTTCTGGCCACCACTGAGGATGGCGACGGGCGTTTCTTCCGTCAGATGCGCCAGTCCCAGCCCCGCCAACACTGCCGCGAGCCGGGCGGACGCGCCGTAGGCATCCAGCCGGTACGCACGGTCGAGCGCGTCCGCGTAGCGGGCCATCGCGGCGTCGTACGCATTGCCCTGCGCGGTGGCGATAGCGTCACCAAGCCGTTCGATTGCCGCGACGGTCTCCCGCGCCGGGCCGAGCGCCTCCGACACGACAGCATGGATCGTCGCGTCCGGCTCATACTGCAATGCTTGCGCGAGATAGCCGATCCGCGCGGCGGGGTCCCGCCAGACGCTGCCACGGTCGGGCATTTCCAGCCCCGCGAGAATACGCAGGAGCGTGGACTTTCCCGCGCCGTTCGGGCCGATCAGCCCGACACGCTCGCCACGGTTCAGGGTAAAGGAGATGTGATCGAGAATCGGCGCGCCGCCATACGCTTTGGCGACATCGGTAACGGTTAACATGGAACACGCTCCAGCACTGCGGGGGAAACCTCACCCCCCAGGCCCCTCTCCTTTGCTCATGAGCAATGGAGAGGGGGAGACGATTTGCTGTTTAGCGTGTCTCTGTCACGGTCACCGTCCTACGTATGCGAATAGCGGAGTACGGTTCAACGCCCGCATTCGCCAAGCGCCGCCGTCTCGTGGAGCAGTGTAACATACTGCTCATGCCGTATTACCAGCCCTGCGAACCCGATTCGCCTTTGAAAGGGCCGACGATCTCATGCGTGACCCAACCGCCATAGAAGTCGCCCGGCTGCGGCACGACGCGCTCGCCGTCCACGAAACTGCCGTCCATCTTGCCCGCATAAAATGCAACGTAATTCCGTATTGATGTGAAATTCGGGGTTGGATTCGCGTAGAACCACGCGGCGTTCTCCGTCTGCGTGTCGCCGACTGTAATGGTGTAGTACCCGGCGTGCCCCTTCCACTCACAGAAACTGCCGTGGTTCGTATGAGTAAAACAGTCCATGCGGATGTCTTCGGGCGGGATGTAATAGACGGGCGGGCTACTCGTTTCCAATACGCGTTTGGCACGATGCGTGTCGGCAATCGTCACGCCATTGAAGACGACCTCGATATGCTTCGTGGAATCTTCGATGCGCGGCGGGCGCGGGTAGTCCCAGACTGATTCCTGGCCGGGAGCCGGTTCAATGCGTTGCGGATGCATGGGAACTCCTTTTCTCTGAATATCTTTGCGGGCAGCGCACCGAATCGCTGTCTCTCCTTCCGTCTCTCGCATGAGAAGGGGAACCGCGTAGATCACTTGTAAGTGTTCGGGTCGCCGGGCTGGACGAGGACAGCGGGATCAAGGAACTGGGCGGCTTCGTCAGCGGTTAGGATGCCTTCGTCAATCAGGACTGCCCGCACGGTACGCCCCTCACGGAAGGCTTGCTGCGCGACCTTCGCCGCGCGACTGTAGCCGATCCGCTGATTGAGCGCTGTCACAATCGCCGTGCTCTGCTCAACCCATTCACTGATCCGCGCGCGGTTCGCCGTGATGCCATGCACGCACTGTTCGACAAAGACGCGCACCGCGTTCGTGAGAATTTCCATGGACCAAACGACGTTGAAGGCGATCACCGGCATCATCACGTTGAGGTCGAGTTGCCCGGCCTGCACCGCGAGCGCAACCGTTGTATCGTTGCCGACGACCTGGAAGCAGACCATGTCGAGCATTTCCGCCATCACGGGGTTGACTTTACCCGGCATGATCGAGGAACCTGGCTGCACGACGGGCAGCGCGATCTCATAGAGGCCCGTGCGCGGCCCGGAGGCCATCAGGCGGAGGTCGTTCGCAATGCGGATTAGTTCGAGCGCGACCGTCCGCAGGTCGCCGGAGAGCGCGCCAAGCGATGCCATGCTCTGCGTCACCTCAAAGAGGTTTTCCGCTGGGCGGAGGTCCGCGATGCCAGTGATTTCCGTGAGGTACTGCACCGCTGCGCCGCGATAGCCTGCGCCGCTGTTCAGACCGGTACCGAGCGCGGTCGCGCCGATGTTCAGATCGCCGACCCAGTGTGCCGTACTTTCCAGCCGTGCGCGCACATGCTTGATTGCATGCGCGTAGCCGCCGAACTCCGCGCCGAGCGTCGTCGGAACGGCGTCTTGCAGATGCGTGCGCCCACTCTTGACGACATCCGCGAACTCTTCCGCCTTCCGGCGAAACGCATCTTCGAGCGATTGCAATTGCACAACCACGCCCGGCAACATGCGAAGTACGGCGACTTTCGTGATTGTCGGGAAGATGTCGTTCGTGCTCTGGCTCATGTTCACGTCGTCGTTCGGGTTGATCGGGGTATAGTCGCCGCGCCGCCCGCCGAGCAATTCGTTCGCGCGGTTGGCGATCACCTCGTTCGCATTCATATTGTGCGACGTGCCCGCGCCCGCCTGGAAGACATCCACGACGAACTGCTCGTGATGCTGGCCGTCAATGATTTCCCGTGCGGCTTGTGCGATGGCATTTCCCTTTTCTGGCGCGAGTTTGCCAATCGCTATATTCGCCATCGTCGCCGCCCACTTGACCATCGCCGTGCTCTCGATGAAGACGCGGTGCGGCCGGATGCCGGAGATCGGAAAGTTCTCCACTGCCCGCGCCGTCTGCGCGCCGTAGAGCGCATCCCCTGGCACGGATACGTCGCCCAGTGAGTCGCGTTCTGTCCGGATCGCTTGTGCCGTCATGTACGCCCTTACCTTTCCTGTACTCCCATAGTGTACGCTGTCGCATAGCAGCGGACGATACAGCGTCGCGAAGACCGCCGATTCCTCCGATGATGCATGCGGCGATCCACGGCAAGCGGAACGGGAGAGATTATGCACACGATTGGTTCTTTCGCGTCTCTACTCCCCATCGTTGACGGTCTCAATCGCAAGTTTCCCACCGGGAATCTACCCTATCAGATGATTGCGCGACTGTGTGAAGAGGCAGGTGAACTGGCAAAGGAGGTCAATCATTTCGAGGGATCGGGCGTCAAGGTGCAAAAATACGGGGATCCCGATCGGGCGAAACTCGCGAATGAGGTTCGCGATGTGATCTGTACCGCACTCAGCCTCGCGCGATGGTACGGCATCGAACGCGAACTGACGGATGCCATTGACGCGAGGTATGAGGCATTGCAGCGCGACGGACATGTGCCGCAAGAATCGCGAGGTGCGTGACTATTTCTCCGGGGAGATGCAATGCAAACGACAAACGCGATGCGGGTACGTCAGCGGCGGACAGCGCGGCCTCGACCTCCGCCTGCGCGTCGTGGACCTGATTGCCGTCACCGGGGCAACAGTGGTCGAAACGGAAATGGGGAGAACCGCAAAGGCGCAAAGGACGCAGAGGACGCAAAGAGGATGCAATATTGAGTCGTGGCGGAATGACCGCTACATTAGGGGCGTCGTGAAAATCGAAGATGCAATGAGGAGGAATGAACGATGAGTGATGAGTTGGTGGAGATCGGCTATCCAGTGCCGAAAGACTTGGCGGAGAAGTGGAACGAGTTGTCAGACGCGGCGCGGCGGGAGGCAATTGCGATTGCGCTCTATGTTTCCGGCGCGGCAACGAGCGTCTCAGAAGCGGCGCGGGCGGCGAAACTCTCGCGCGGCGGCATGGGCGATCTCATGGACCGCATCGGCGTCGCCATCCGCCCGAGATGACTTTCTGAACCACGAATCTGCCCAGAGGGTGTCCTCTGGGCAGATTCGTGGTTCAATTCCCTGTTACCATTGCCGGGCTGATAGATCGTTGAGGGAAGGGAGCATGCGATGGAGACGATGGCACCGGCGATAGTTGCGCCGATTGAGACGTTAGCAATCACGCGGGAGGAATACGATGGGCGCATCGCGGCGACGCGCCAAGCGATGGAGCGTGACGGACTGGACGCGCTTGTCCTCTTCAACTCGAACCGCATCGTCTATCTCACCGGCTTCACGCACGCGACAACCGAGCGACCGATGGCGTTGATCGTCCCGGCATCCGGCGATCTCGGCGTCCTAATCCCGGCGTTGGAACAGGAGCATGTGCGGAAGTCCGCAGGAGTCGGGCATTTTGCGGTCTACCCGGAATATCCTGCAGGGCCAAGCGGCAAACACCCAATGCAGCACCTCGCCACGCTGCTCAAAGACCTGAAACTGACGGGGCAGGGCAAGAAGATCGGCGTGGATGCGGACGGCTACGGCGATATAAACGGCTATCGCGGCCCATCCGTAACGGCGATCGCAGACGGCGCGTCTGTCGTGCAGGCAGCAGACCTGATTGACACGCCTCGGCAGGTGAAGACGGCGCACGAACTGCAACTGATCCGCGAGAGCGCGCGCTGGGGCAACCTCGCGCACCGTATCCTCCAGAAGGAGATGGCGGTTGGCCGCAGTGAAATCGAAGTCAGCCTACGCGCCACGCTCGCTGCCACGACGACGATGCTCGACACTCTCGGCCCGACGTACATCGGCGGTGGCCGGGGCGTCCAGCGCTCTCCGGCATCGGCAATGTTCATCGCCGGAACGAATACGTCCATGCCGCACGGCATGCGGCGCGAGGGCGGATTACGCCCCGGCGACGTGATTATCACCGGTGCGGGCGCGCTCGTCGGCGGCTACCACTCGGAGTTGGAGCGGACGATGATCGTCGGCGAACCGTCCCCGGAGTTTCGCACCTACTTCGACGCGATGACGCACATTCAGGAAGTCGCCTTCGCCGCCCTACGTCCCGGCCGCACCTGCGCTGACGCCGAGCGCGACATCTCCGGCGCGATTGCCGCGCTGGGCCACGCGGAGCTGCAACGCCATCATACCGGCCACGGCATCGGTTTGGAGGGGCACGAGCAGCCCTTCATTGACATGGGCGACGAGACGGAACTGAAGCCTGGCATGGTCCTCAGCGTCGAACCCGGCCTCTACGTCCCCGGTGTCGCTGGCTTCCGCCACTCCGACACCGTTGTTATTACAAAAACCGGCTGCGACGCCCTCACGTTTTATCCGCGCGATCTGGACAGTTTGATCGTGTCGGTATAATCGCTCCACATCTTGTTCAGTTAGACAAGGAGGGCATGTCTGCTTTCTGTCCCCCTTGCTCACTACCGTAATTGAGGTGATCTTCTTATGGTGAAGAACGGTATATCGGACTGAATGCGATCAATGAGAGCGCGCACTCAGAAGACAATCTGGCACACATGATTGGGAAGACCGCTGGCCCACATTGAAGAAGGACTGATCAAATATATTACCCGAACCATCGTGGTAGAGTTACCCCGCTTTGGTGGCTCTTCCGAGCTTTGTGTGATGAGAGGAATCGGTTCCGCCACGCAGGGACATGAGCATACGCCTTTCCCGATCGAGTGTTCGATACGTCTCGCTCTCGAAGGCGTTTCTCCGTGCGACGCCGAATTATGTCGGCAAAACGGCTTCACACAAACTCGGAAGAGCCACCAAACCGGGTCAACTCCAGGCAACGATAAAACAGGAATTCCCACGTTCGACGCTCACACGAACGCAGCGTACAATCATGTTGTGTGATGGATGCCGATGGTGATGGAGGAGACGATGGCAGAGAAACACGACGAGCATCGCGCATTCCGCGAGCAGATAGCGCAGGATCATGCGGAGCGGCTGACGGGTTATCGGGCACTACTGGCACGCATCGAGTCTACAGCAGCCGATATGCAGATGGCGGCGGACGATGCGACGACTGGCACGGCGAGCCAGTTCACCGACGATCTGCGCTACGTTATCGGCCTGACCGAAGAACTGCTCAAGCGCTTTCGCCATCACGACGCATCCGAAAAGGCGGACACCGCTTCATGACCACGCCAACCTCCCCACCCATACCCGCTCATACGATCCCCACCGATCACTTGCCCGGCTTCGCACCGGAGCGGAAGGCGCAGTACGTCGAAACGATGTTCGACACGATCGCGCCCCGCTACGACCTGATGAACCGGCTGATGACCTTCGGCATGAATCGCGGCTGGCGGAAGTACGTCGTCGCACAGGCAGCGCCGCTCGTCGGGGGGAACGCGCTCGATGTCGCGACGGGGACGGGCGATATCGCCATCGCTCTCGCCCAGCGCATCGGCCCACGCGGAACAGTGCTCGCGACGGATTTCTCCGAAGCGATGATGCGCCCCGGCCCCGGCAAGGCGGCGAAAGCAGGCGTCGGCGAAATCGTCCGTTTCATGGCGGCGGATGCGCTCGATCTCCCCTTCTCCGACGACACCTTCGATTGCGTGACGACCGGCTTCGCGATACGCAACGTTACCGACATCGAACGCGCCTTCCGCGAGATGCGGCGCGTGACCAAACCGGGTGGGCGTGTTGTCTGTCTCGAAGTGGCGAAACCGGGCTTTCCGCCCGTGCGCTTTCTTCATCAGCGTTACTTTAACTGGATCGTGCCACTGCTCGGCCGCATTATTACCGGCCACAGCGAGGCATATCGTTATCTGCCGGAGTCCGCCCGTAATTTCCCGCCGCCGCCCGCCCTCAAAACGATCATGGAACGCGCGGAACTGCGCAATGTTCACTTCCGCCGCCTCAGCCTCGGCGCAGTCGCCGTCCACACGGGAACGAAAGAGGTATGAACCACGAAGACACGAAGAGCACAAAGGGAGAAGCGAGAGTAAGCAATCGAGATTGCATTGGTTCGTTCACTTCGTTGTCTCGAAAATGCATGAACGTCTCACCGTTTCCTTCTCCTCTTCGCTTCGTGCTCTTCGTGTCTTCGTGGTTCGATTTTTCCCGATGAGTGTTGAGGCGGCAGCACCGAGCAGGACGAAGGTATGGATGCTGGCGGCGCGGGTGCGGACGTTGCCTGCTGCAGCCGCGCCCGTGGTCGTCGGGACGGGGGCGGCGATAGGGACGGGGAATTTTGCCTTCTTCCCGGCGCTTGGGGCGCTCATCGGCGCGTTGCTCTTGCAGATCGGGGCGAACTTCGCCAACGATCTTTTTGATTTCCTGCGTGGGGCCGATACTGCCGAGCGGGTCGGGCCGCTCCGCGTGACGCAGGCTGGGTTACTGACGCCCCGGCAGATACGCGCGGGGATGTGGGTCGTTTTTACTGCGGCGGCGCTGATCGGCGTGTATCTGGTCGTGGTGGGCGGCTGGCCCATCGTGCTGATCGGACTGACGGCGATCCTCGCAGCAATTACGTACACTGGCGGGCCGTTCCCGCTCGGCTACCACGGCCTCGGCGAACTCTTTGTCTTCCTCTTCTTCGGCCTCGCAGCGGTTGGCGGCACATACGAGGTGCAGGCAAGGACAGTGCATGCTATCGCGTGGTGGGCAGCAGTGCCGGTGGGACTCCTTGCGGTCGCGATCATCGTCGTCAACAACCTGCGGGACATCGCGACCGACCGGGCGGCGGGGAAGCGCACACTGGCGGTGCGCCTCGGCGAGCGGGGCACGCAGGCGGAGTACATCACCCTTCTCGTCATTGTCTACCTTATCCCACCGCTGATGTGGGTAACAGGTGTCGTCGTATCAGCCTGGGTATTGCTTGCGCTCTTCTCGCTGCCCCTCGCTCTATCCCTTGTCCGCAGTCTGCGGCGGGAGCGCGGCCGCGCCCTGAATGGCATACTCGCCGGTACCGCTCGGCTCGAACTCGTCTACGGGCTGCTCTTCGCACTCGGACTGGCGCTCGGAGCGTGACTCTCGATGCACACGCCGGACGCGGGGCAGGCAGAAGAACGCGACCAGCGCGCCGCCGATCTGCAATGTCAGCCCAGCAAGACCGAGGAACATCATTGGACCGGGCCGTGTGCCGTGCGGGTAGACAGCGGACGGGAACCCAACCGAAGAGTTCTTCGCCAGTTCCAGCAACGTCGCGGGCAACTGGCGCACATCAATCACGATCCATACGACCGTCGTCACCGCGAATACCAGGCCGAGCGCGACGACCGCACGTCGGCGTCTGCCGACAAGCAGCAGGCTCGTCGCCGCCGCGATAATCGCCACAACAGCAACGGGGATCGCATCACCGCGTTTCAGGAATGCCCAGACGGCAAGGCTGTAATAATTCGTCGCCAGCGTCAGCGAATGCCCAACGTAGGAACCATCCAGTGGACGGTCGCCGACGGTGACATCAACACGGCTGACGTGATACCAGCCGCTCACAAAGAGCGAGGCGAGGAGCAGCAGCGCGCCGACCGCGCCGATTGCCTCTCCGATGAACGCCGCGCGCAACCGCTTCCGGGAGACTGGCTGTTCGCCCGGCGCCGGAGGCAGGGGCGGCAACGGCTCAATCGGTGGGAAAGGGACCATCTCGATCGTCGGAGTAGCCGTTTCCGGTGCGGGGCTTTTCATTGCTGAACCGGCACGAGCACCTTACCGCGCCGCCCACCGAAGATCGCGATCCCCGAGCCAACAAGCACGCAGCCCGCGCCGACAAACAGCACGATCATGCCCGTACCCGGCCGCTCCCCGGTGATTTTCAGCATATTGGGGCCGAGATCAACATTGCTGGCGAATGCGCTTCCCACCGTGATTCGCTCACGGATCAGGCTTGCAATGTCGAGATAATCAATCAGCGTTAGGATTACCACTGCCAGCGCGCCGCACCCGGCGAGCAGAAGCAATGGCCGCCACCGGTAACTGGCGCTACTGACAAGCACCGCTGCCTGCGTGAGCAGCGCCAACGCGACAATCGCGACATCCCGCTTCTCTCGCCGTGCACTTGCCCAGGCAACGATGCCAAAATCGTGCAGATCCCGCTGCGCGATGCGGGGCGCGAAACTGTTGACGCTTGTCTGCGTAGTGGCACTCCCGCCGCTGCTCGCCTGCCTCGATCCGGGCGGCACGATGGAAATCTCGCGCACGAAGAACCACGGCACGAGAAAGAGCGAGACGACGAGCACAACGCTCCCCAGCGTGGCGATCATTGTACCGGCGCGAATGAGCGCTGTGTTCTGCCTGGTCGGTGGTGGTGGCAGAGGATCGAGCCAGGTGAAATCCACCGGCACCATCGGCGGGGCGGGGTACAACGGCGTCGGTGCAGTCTGGATTCCGGGCGGTGCGGGATCGGTTGCGGCATTCATACGCGACCCTCGTGTTCAGACGACGAGATGTTCGTAGACCTGTTCTAATGATATATCACTTCGCACCGTTTCGGGAGAGAGTAGGGTCAAACTGGCGGCAGAGGCACCGAGCGCGACCGCCTCGTCAATTGGGAAGCGATGCATCAAGCCGCAGATAATCCCTGCCGTCATCGCCGCACCCGCCCCACTCTCGTCCACAATCGCCGTCTGGATCGCGGGTACATGGCCGCTCCCCTCGCTTGTCGCATAGACCGCGCCGCCGCCGCCGAGCGTCACGACGACAATGTCAATCTCCCATTCCCGAAAGGTGAGCGCCGCAGCCTGCGCGTCCTCAAGCGTCGTGATTGTGCAGCCGAGGATCGCTTCCGCCTCCGCAACGTTCAGCGTGAAGAGCGCGGAACCGGGGATGCTCGGTACGATCCGCTCGATCAGCGGCAGCGAAACCGGTTCGATGCAGACCGGCACTGCTGCGACGCTACAGATCCGCCGCACTGCCCGAATCGTCTGCACGGGCAGATTGGCGTCCATTACAACGATTCCCGCATGGCGCAAGACGCTCCGCGCCTGCCGAACGACGCGCGGCGTGATACGGCGCACGATATCCATGTCGTCAATGCCCATCAGGAGATCACCCGCAGGCGCGAGAAGACCAAGATACGCACCGGTACGCGCGTCCGGCACAGTGATGATGCGATCGGTGTTCACTCCGGCCTCGCGCGTGCGCTGGACAACCATGCTGCCCAGCATATCGTCCGCAACGGCGGCAATCAGCATCGTCGGCACATCGAGGCGGGCGAGATTGTCGGCAATATTGCGCGCGACACCGCCAACACCCATCGTCAGGGCGCCTGCATTGGACGACCCCTCGAAGACGCGATCGCTCGTCACGCGCCCCTTGATGTCGAATCCCGCCGCGCCGATCACGACAACCGTGGGCAGCACCGTTTCCTCGTCACCGTCACCGTCATCGGGAGCGGTGCCCGTGATCGGGATCATCTCGGTGTTTGCCGGGAGCAGGCTCTCCCACCCCACCGGTCGCTTCCACCGCTCCATCGTCGCTACGCTCCTTCAGTAACGAGTAACGAGTAGCGAGTGGAATGCGACGCCTCTCGTTACTTGTTACTTGTTACTCGTTACTCGGTTTTCGTCGGCCACGGTTGCGCCGCCGCTTGCGCCGAGTGACTTCTTCGGTCGTCTCCGCACGTTTGACGTTGTCTGGTGGGCTGGACGCGGCGACGACACCCGGCTCCGTTTCGCCAATCGCTTCGGTTGCACCGCTCGTCCCTGTCGGCCCCATTGCGGCGGGTGGTTGCTCCTGCCGGACAGACGGGCCGCCGGTGTGGTCGCTCCCCGTGCTGCCAGAACGGCGATCGGCGTTGCCGCCACGCATCGGGCCGGGCACGGGCGCCCGATGGGCAGTATCATGGTCGGGGTGTTGGCGCTGCGCGGCGCTTGCGGTCTGCGGCGCGCCATCACCCTCGCCGGGGAAGCGGTCCGGGATTGGCGGAGCGTCGGCAGTGATCGCCTCGCCCTGCCACTGCCGATCCGTCGCGTCGCCGATCTCCACTTCGGTTGTGCCGCCCGCATCGAGCGCGACGCGCACCGCCTGCTTCAACACCTGCACGGCGATCACCCGCCCCTCACCTTCCGGCGTTGGGAGGCGCTGGCCGATACGCGGCAGGTTGCGGCGCAAAGCAACATACGTGTCGTATTCGTATGAGAGGCAGCAGAGTAGCCGTCCGCAGACGCCGGAGATCTTCGCCGGGTTGAGCGGCAGATCCTGCTCCTTCGCCTGCTTGATAGTCGTCGGCGGGTAGTCCGGCAGCCAGGTGGCGCAGCAGAGCGTCAGGCCGCACCGCCCGACGCCGCCGAGCAATCGCGCCTCATCTCGCGCGCCGACCTGCCGCAGTTCGATGCGCGTGCGGAACTCGGTAGCGAGATCACGCACGAGGGTACGGAAATCCACGCGGCTCTCGGACGTGAAATAGAAGGTGATGCGCGAGGCGTCAAAGGAGTATTCCGCCGTGACCAGTTTCATCGGCAGGCGTGCATCCTCGGCCTTTTCGGTGCAGACGCGCAGGGCGTGCGCCGCCTCATCTCCAAGCCGCTCCATACGCGCCAGTTCATCCGGCGTAATCATGCGGATAACGGGCTTCAGCGTTTCGGCATTCTTGTTCAGCACGACCTGATGGCGCGCGACAAGTACCTTCGCCGCGTCCCGTCCACGCGGCGTCTCGACGACGACCCACTCCCCGACGCGCGGATCGAGGTCCACCGGATCGAAGTAGTAGAGTTTGCCGCTGTCCGGGAAGCGAACGGCGATCACGGGCCGCGTTCCGCCGGGGCCGCCCGTCGCCTCCACGTCCTCGACGCTCATGTGGGTGGAAGTATCCATCGTATCGCGCGTCATGCCGCCGGTCACTTCCGGAGCCGTGCTCCCGTCGCTCTCGTCGTGCTCCCAATCGTCCGGCAACTGCGGGACGTGATCGCGGTCGCCCGCATAGCCCGCCTTCATCAACGCCCGGTGGACATTCTCACGATCCATTTCCGTCATCGAGGAGACGGGGCAGGAGTGGCAATCGCCGCAACTGTCCGCGCCATCCGTGCTCTTGTGGCCACATCCGCCGCCGCTCGTGCCGCCGTGGCTACCGCAAGAGCCGCCGCCGCATCGCTTCTTCCGGTACGCCTCAGGCGCAACAGGTGTCCAGGTATCGCCTGCGCGTGTGCCTATCTTTGCCATGCAATCACCATCGCTTCCAACGCCAGGCGGGGATTGACATTGCGATCGAGCCGGACCACCGCTTCTTCCACCGACGCGAGCGCGGCGAACAGAGCGGGTAATGGCCGCACGGCGAGTTGTTCCAGCCGTGCCATCCGCGCCCGGTGCGTGACGAGGTCACGCTGACCGACCGCGATGAGCAGTGCATCGCGCCAACACCCTAACCAGGTATCAAGTTCCGTCATCACGGCGACACGCTCGTCGCCGCCTGTTTTCCAGCGCTTTTCCAGCACGTCAATCGCCCGGAACGGCGCAATGCCGCCCGCTTCCACCATCGTGAGAAATGTCTCAACGCCCTCACTCCCCGCCGCCTGCTCCGGTTCCGCGAGCAGTGCCACTGCCATGCCGGGCCTGCCGCCCGCCAGCGCCGCTACCCGCGCCGCCGTTTCCGCGTCCGCGCCATGCTCTACCACCAACCACACCGCCACCACCGCACGCGGCAGGGCATGCATCGCCACCGTCTGGCAGCGCGAGCGAATCGTCGGCAGTACGGCGTCGGCGCTCGGCGCGACAAGCAGAAAGAGGACATGCGCGGGTGGCTCTTCGAGCACCTTCAGGAGCGCCGAGACCGACGCGTCATTAAGCGCTTCCGCTTCCGCGATCAGGTAGACCCGTTTGCGCCCTTCGTTGGGCCGTTGATACGCCTCGTCTTTGAGGTCGCGGATCGTGTCAATCGTGATGCTGGCGTTGCGCGTCCCTTTGCGCTCCGCCTCCGCTGCCTGCGTCGCCAGCGAAACAACGCGCACATCGGGGTGAATGCCGCGCTGGATATGGCGGCACGACCGGCAGACGCCGCAGGGCGCGGTCTCCATTTCCGGCGTGACGCCCGGCTCGATCCGCTCGCAGTTGACTGCCATCGCGAGCGCCAGCGCCAGTGTTTCCCGTCCCACACCTGGTGGCCCGGTGATGAGGTAGGCGTGCCCGAGTGTCCCCGTCGCCACTACATGCCGCAGAGCACGAACGGCGGCGGTGTTGCCCCAAACCGGCCAGCCCGGTACCCGCTCCATCGCGGGGTTTCCTGCTGACACACTCATCGGCTCTGCCGCTCCCGGCGCTTCACCTTCGCCATCCCGCTGGACGGCACGAGCGGCGAGAGGTCGCGCGTGTCTTCCGCGACGGGTTCGGGCGTCGCAGTACGGCGGCGTTTCTTACCGGAAGGCGCGGCATCTGTATCGGTGGAACGCCGACGCGCGAGCCGTTCGCGCTCGGTGCGCGCGTTAATGATCTGCTGCGGCGTGGAGGGGCGGGGGCGGGCGGCGCGGCGGGCGGCAGGTGTAGCCTCTGCCTCGACGGGGCCACGCGGGTCAATGTGTCCCTCGTTCGCCGCCCCGCCGGTGGTGATGATGAAGTCCGCCATCTCCTGCCGCACCTCATTCGGCAGCACGATTGGCATGCCGCGTGTGTGCGATTGCACCCAGCCGAGCAGTTCGGTCAGTTTGATGGCGGGTGGGTCCGCCGCGTCGTCCGCGTTCAGGACGAGGCGCGGGGCGACGAAGACGATCAGGCCGTCCACCGGGACATCGGTGGGCCAGTTGCGCTCTGTTGCCGCCGCCGCGAGCGTTTCGAGGAGGGCTTTACGATCCAGCCCGTTCTCGGTCGGCGGCTGCCCGAGTTGCGGCCCACCCATGCCGATGAAGCGACCGATCATGCTCTGGCCGGGCTTACGATATTTCGCCCCGCGCACCTCAACCCGCCCAATCACTTCCTTCGTCGTCATGACGAGCAACCCCGTCTCGTGGACGAGCACATGATCGAGCGTGCGGTTGCTGATGCGCGGATAATGGACGAGCGTGTAGCGGTCCGACAGGCGGCGCAATTCCTGGTCAACCAACTGGTCATTGCGCACCTTCCGCCCCCACTTCGCGATCCCTTGCAGGCCGGAGTTGAAGAGGACGAAGCCAATCACGACAGCAGTGTAGGCAACCAGAAGGAAGGTGAGATTGCCGAGGAACGAGATCGGTGCGCCGACGAGAAAGAGGAGAATCCCGGCAAGCACTTTAAGACGACTGAGCCGTTTGTTCGACTGCACCTGTTCGAGATTCCGCGCGACCAGCACCGTGACTACTCCCTTATCCGGCTCCGGTTATCCGTATCTCCCCGACCGACCGGTACAGCCCATTGGCACACGGAGCAACGCGTCACGCGGAAGCGCGCAACAATGAGTCTTCATCCTGCTTCCACGGGGGCGTCACGCGCCGGGAGTGTAGCACACCGGGACGGAGCGTGCCAACAACTCATTGGCGATAGACATCATCGTGCGACCCGATATCCACGAGGACGATCTGGGGTTCGATTACCACGATGGCGAGGAGTATCCGAGTGTAAGCCATCAAATCATCTCACGCTGGTCGCGAACGCTCCATTATCCTGCCATCGCGTGTACGATGAATGGGACCGACGTGAAAAGGGCAGTTGTGTCGGTATCGTCCATGCGACACCGCACTGTGAAACATCGTCGCGATGCATCGCGACACAGGAGAGGAGCAGAAGAATGGCGCGGACGATTGCCGTATTCGACGATGACACGGCGATCCTCGACATGATGCGAGACGCGCTGACCGAGGAGGGATACAACATCGTGGCCGAGACCACAGCGGACGATGCCCTCACCATTGTGCTCCGCGAGCAACCGGTGCTGGTCATCCTCGATTTCTGGATAGCGGACCGGGCCGCCGGATTGCAGGCGCTTCGCCTGATCCGCGAGCATCCCGAAACCAGTACGACACCCGTACTCATCTGCTCCGCTGACCGTGCCGCCCTCCGCGACTACGCGGAGGACTGGCGTGCCCTCGGCTGCGAGACGCTGGAGAAGCCCTTCGACCTCAATGATTTGCTGGAGCGGGTGGCACGGTTGGTCAAGGGTATGCATTAAGGCAACGCACGGAATAGCGAGGTGCGCCGTGCGGTTTGCATTCAGTAACGATCCGCGCGACGCAAGGGAGAAACGCAATGGCAATCACCGCTGAACAGTTCGCAACCGGCATGACGATGGATGAATACCAGGCGCAGATGAGTCAGAACCAGGAGCAGTTCGACGCAAACATCGCCGCCGCGCCCATCACGCCGGAGGATGTTGCCCGCTTCACCGCGCTACCCGAACCGCTCAACGTGCTCGTCGTCACCGAGGATTGGTGCGGCGATTCGCTGGCGCATCTGCCCGTCCTCTTCCGTCTGGCGCAAGAATCCGCCGACCGGCTCGCTGTCCGCGTCTTCAAGCGCGACGAGCACAAGGACCTCGCAGCGCAGTTCCCGTTGCCGACGGGCCGCGTGGCGATCCCGATTATCGTCTTCTTCGATCAGGGGATGCACGAATTGGGCAAAGTCCTCGAACGGCCACAACTCGGTCACACGGAGATGGCGGCATTCATGGCGGAGTTCTTCGCCAGCCACCCGGACCTCGGCACGCCTGGCCAGCCAATCAGCACGCTGACGCCCGAGGCGCGGCAGGCGCTCTTCATTGCACTCGGCCCGTGGCGCAAAGGGCGCGTTGATGCCTGGAACCGCGCCGCCATTGCGGAGTTCACAGCGGTAACCAGCGCGCCAGTTACCGCATAGCCTCTCTCGGAGGATGATGCGCGGAGAGTAGGAGTTACGCGGATACGTGACTCTTATTCTGTGTATGGCACCGGAGCAACGGCCTCATCCATCGTAATACTATGACTAGTGGGTCGATTGGTTTGGGCATTGCCATAGTGGAAGGGCAGGTGTACACCGGGGATGCACGATGCTCGTCGTATGCCCGGAGGATGCCCATGTCTCGCTGCCAAAAGGATCCGCTCCGCTCCC
>JAABUZ0100004414.1_pt1 | contig 19443 bp, 19 predicted proteins | sample 5562091 | NCBI WGS metagenome assembly JAABUZ01 (sample SAMN12813069, study PRJNA571459) | rock metagenome | isolation source: Antarctica rocks | place: Antarctica: Victoria Land, Linnaeus Terrace sud | collected 2015-12-21 | reverse complement strand
AGCGGCGCGGCCTTCCTGCTGTGCACGGGGCTGACCCTGTTTACGGGCGGGATGCCGGGGCTGCAGAAGCTGGCGACGGTGCTGATGATCGTGAGCGGCGCGGCCTTGTTCGTGTCGCGGCCGCGCGCGCTCCTGGTCAACCTGTTCCTGTGGTGGACGGTGACGACGTGGGGCCTCTACACCTTCGCCGGTGAGAAGATGCCGTGGCTGACGCTGCACATCCTGCTGCCGACGATGGTGCTGGCCGCGCTCTACATCGGGCATCTCTTCCACGCGGCCCCGCGCTTCAGCAAGAAATGGCTCATCACGGCCGGGCTGCTGGCGGTCACGGCGCTGGTCTCGGTCCGCTCCGCGGTGGCGCTGGCCTACGTCGACGGGGCCAATCCGACCGAGATGCTGGTCTACACGCAGACGGCGCAGGACGTGCCGGCCGTCTCCAAGGTGATCCAGCGCATCCCGTTGATGCCGATCACGACGGGCGCGCAGGAGCGCGTGTGGGTCGATAATAATGACACCTGGCCCTGGGCTTGGTATCTGCACGGCGAGCCCTATTCGATTGGAACAAGCGAAGCCGACGCGTCCTCGGCCGCGCAACAGCGCTACCCGGTCATCTTCCTGAGTAGTGAGAACCACGTCGCCATGGCGGGCGATGGCAAGCTGGCCTCGTTCGCCAACTATACGGGCTATGAGTTCAAGCTGCGCTGGTGGTTCCCCGAGGATGGCTACAAGAACTGGGAAACGACGGGCGTCAAAGGCTTCCTGGGTCAGGCGGCGCAGCCCTCGACGTGGGGCAGCCTGCTCAACTGGTGGGCCACGCGCACGCCGTTCGATCAGACGGCCTTCAAGAACTGGGCGAACGTCTACCCCTTCTATGTCTACGTCCGCAACGACCTCGTCAAGCCCTACATCACCACGTACGTCGGCCATGGGTGGGACACTGCCCACCAGCGCGCCGCGCAGGGCGCCAGCGGCGTGGCGCAAGCCCCGCTGCAGAACGACGTCGCGGCCGCGCTGACGCGTCCCGTCGCGCCCAGCCTGACCATCAATGGGGCCACGCTGGCGCGGCCCCTGGGCACAATGCGCGATATGGCCGTCGACGCGGCCGGTAACATCTACGTGGCCGACGCCGGCGCGCAGCGCGTCGTGACGTTCGATCGCGCGGGGCGCTACGTCACAGCGTGGGGCGCCCCAGGGACAGGTCCGGGCCAGTTCAGCAATCAATACGCGGGCGTCGACCCGGCCGGGATCGTGGTCGGGAAAAACGGCGACATCTACGTATCCGACTGGTCGCGTATCCAGGAGTTCACGCCGGCCGGCGCGTTCGTGCGCCAGTTCGGCTCCGGCAACCAGGGCAAGATCGTGACGGCCAGCTCGTTCTACGGCCCGCGCCAGCTGGCCGTGGCGCCGAACGGCAACCTCTACGTCGCCGACACGGGCAACGAGCGCATCCAGGTCTACGGCCCCACGGGCACGCACTTGTTCAACATCGGGACCGGCTCGCACGTCGCGGCCCAGATGACGGCGCCCGGCAGCTTCGACGAGCCCTCGGGCGTGGCCGTCGACGCCAAGGGCGTCGTCTACGTGGCCGACTACTGGAACAAACGCGTGCAGCGCTTCACCCTGACCGGCGCGTACCTGAGCTCGTACCCGGTCGCCGGCTGGGTGACGCAGGACTACCAGGAGCCGTACCTCGCCGTGGATAACAAGGGCCACCTCTTCGCCACCGATGCGCCGGCCATCAATCAGCACGTCAACCATGTGCTGGAGCTCGACGCGACGACAGGAGCCACTATCCACGCCCTCGGCAGCGGAACGGTGGGGACGGCCGGCGCGCTCACGCAGCCCAGCGGCGTCGCCATCGGGCCGGACGGCGCCCTCTATATCGCCGACCCCGGCGCGGTCAAGCTGCTGAAGATACAACCATGAGTAGGTAGTAACTAGTAGTTAGTAGTTAGCCTGGGGTACCCTGAACTAGCTACTAACTACTAACTACTATCTACTGGAGAACAAATGAGCACCATTCGCGACATCTCCGATCAACTCTTGCTGGGGCCGCGCGTGCGCCAGAACCACGCCCTGGAGCACGCCACCATCGCCCTGCTCTCGCCGCGCCACCCCAGGGTCGTCTTCACGGGCCGCTCCACCGCCAGCGGCTTCTATGTGTGGGGACAGGCCGCGTCGGAGGCCGTGCGTAAGGCGGCCGACGAGGCGCTGCAGCGGCTGCGCACGAGCGAGCCGGACATGGCGATCCACCCGCGCTGCGGCACCAACCTGGCCGTGGCCGCTGTGATGGCCGGCGTCGGCGCCGTCGCCGCCGGCCAGATCCCGCCGCAGCGCAACCGCTACAGCCGCGGCGTGCTGGCCTCGCTCGGCGCGCTGGCCGTGGCGCAGCCGGTTGGCTTCTTCGTGCAGCGCCACTTTACCACGCTCACGCCCAGGGTGTCGCTGCGTATCGTCGACGTCACGCCCAAGCACGGCGTCTTCGGCGCGGGCTACTTTGTGCGCACGACCCACGACGTCGATAGTCGATAGTCGGAAGTCGGAAGTGAAAAGTGGGCGCCCTGTCTCGCCGCTAAGTGGGGAAACTGTCCAACCACAGCCACTATCGACTATCGACTATCGACTATCGACTTCCGCCTCGGATGTCCCGCTGCTGGACGCGACGGACGTTTCGCACTCCTACGGCGCGTCTCCCGCGCTGCGGGACGTGTCGCTGACGGTGTGGGCGGGCGAACTCGTGGCGCTGGTGGGACGCAACGGCGCGGGCAAGTCGACGCTGCTGCGCCTGCTGGCCGCATGGACGCGGTCGAGTGGGGGCGATATCCGCGTGTGCGGGCGCGATGTCCGGCGTGACGAGCGCGCCGTGCGCGAGCATGTCGTGTTGGTCCCCGATACGCCGCGATTCTACGACGAGCTGACCGCCTGGGAACATCTCCAGTTCGTGGCGAACGCCCATCGCAAGGGCGGCTGGCAAGAGGAGGGCGAGCGCCTGCTGCGCTACACCGGCCTATGGGCGCAGCGTGACGCGTTCCCCCTGACCTACTCACGCGGCATGCGCTACAAGCTGGCCCTGTGCATGGCGCTGCTGGTCGAGCCCGACCTGTTGCTGTTGGACGAGCCGTTCGGACCGCTCGACCCCGTCTCCGCCGACCGCGTGTGGACGCGGTTAGAGGCGTCGCGCGACAGGGGTATGGGCATCCTGCTCAGCACCCATCAGCTCCCGCCCGGCGCGCGGCCGGACCGCTATATCGTGATGGAGGAAGGCGCGCTCATCGCCGCCGGCACGCCGGATGAGCTGCGCGGGGCGCTGGACATCGACGATCTCTCGCTCGACACCCTGCTGCGCGCGGCGTTGGACGAGAGCGAAGAGGCCGAGGACGACCCCGACGCCGATGCGTGACGTGCGCCTCCTGTTGTGGCTGCGCGGGCGCCAGGCCTACGGTGTGGCGCGCTATTGGCTGCGGGCCGGGTTCGGCGTCAATCCCGCCAACAACTCGACCTCCGAGCGCCTCTACAGCGTCTACCTGCTCCTGTTCGCGGCGCTATGGCTGCCCGCGATGTGGCTGACCCTGGCCGACGCGTCGGCCAGTATTGGGCTGCTCGTGGGCGTGGCGCGCCGTCCGCTGCTGCTGGCGGCGCTGCCCGGCCTGGTCTTCCTGCTGCAGATCGGCCTGATGATGGCCGCGCTGCGCGCGAGTCCGCTCAAGCTCACCTTCGCCGACATAGCCTACGTCGCCGGCGCTCCCCTCCCTCGCGCGATCGTCGTGTTGCTCGGCTTCCTACGCGTCGTGGTCATCCGCTTGCCCCTCGTCGTCCTCGTCGCGGCGCTGATCGGCGTGGCCCTGACGGGCGCGGCGGGCGCGGGCGCCGCCGACGCGGTGGGGCTGCGCGCCGCCGTTGTGGCGCTGCTCCTCGGAGTGTTCGCGTGGGCGCTGGCCTGGCTGGTCGGAGCCGCGCGCCTGGCCTACGGGCCGTTGCGGCGCCGCTTCGTGTGGCTGGCGCCGCTGCTCCTGCTCGTGCTGCCCGCCGTCGTTCCGGGGATCACGCTGTGGCCGGGCCGTGTGCTGGAGGGGGCCATACGCGGGCGGGAGCCGGGGGTGTGGCCGGTGCTGCTCGCGGCGCCGGCCGTCCTGCTGTTGCTCGCGCTCGGCTGGGTGGGCGCGCGGGTCAACCTGACCGTCGTGGCCGACGAGAGCCTGCTCTACGCGCGTCTCGCGTCGCTGGGCATGTTGGGCGTGCGCGATCGTGACCTCACGCGCCAGGTTCGTACGCGCGCCGGGTTCGCGCCGCGCCGGCGCCGGCTGCGCCCCGCGTCCTGGACGGGGGCCGGCGCTCCGGCGGCGCGGGCCACGCTCACCTATGCGCGCCATCTCACGCTGCTGTGGCCGTTGGCGCGCGACACCGGGTTGGTCGTCGCCGGCTGCCTGCTGCTCTCAGGCCGTGCGCCGGCGGGCGGCGCGTACGGACTCGCGCAGCCATGGATCGCCTGGTTGTTCCTCGTCGTAGCGCTGCCGCCGCGCGGCCTGCTACAGGCGTTCCGCACTGACATAGACGAGCCTTTCCTGCGCCAGTTCGCGCCGGTCGACAACCTGTGGCTCTTGCAGGCCGACGCCGCGCCGCCTGGGGGGATAGTCATGCTTGTCGCCGCCGTCCTGCTGCTCATCGTGCACGCCGCGCTGGCCGCGACGGTGACCGGCCTCGTGTTCGTCCCCGTGCTGACCCTGCTGCTGGCGTTGTGCCAGGGCGCGAGCCTCGTGCCGGTGACCGCGGCGCGGATACGCCTGCCCTACGCCTGGGTCGCGGGCGTGCTGTGCGGCCTCGTCATGGTCGCGGGCGTGCCGGGGCGGTCGCCGCTGACGGCGCTGGTCATCGCGTGCGGCGCGTGCGTGGGGTTGAGGCGACTCATCGCGGCAGAGGGCTAGTAGTCCGTTAAGGCCGACCGCTACGCGCGCCTGGGTGGTGGCCCCGCGATCTCGACGTTATAGCGCGCCGCCAGCGCCAGCAATTTGTCCACCTCCGGCGCCCCCGCCGGTGGCAGCGTCCGCTCCCGCGCCGGCTCGCCCGCCTCGACGAACATCTGCTCGACGCCCGCTGGCGTGTTGAATTGGAGTAGACGCGCCGGCTGGTCGGCTGCCACGCGGAAGCCATGGACAGTGCCTCGCGGCAGGAAAACGAAAGTCCCTGCCGGGGCCTCCCACATGTGCTCGCCGCAGGTGAAGGTGACGTGGCCCTCCAGGATGTAGAACGCCTCATCTTCGCCGTGATGGACGTGCGGCGGCGGGACAAACCCCGCCGGCAAGACTTGCTCGATGAGCCCAAAGGCGTGGCGCGTCGTGTTGCCTGTCGCCTTGAGCGTCATCAACGTCCCCAGGAACCACGTCGCGGTCCCCTCGCCAGGTCCGAGCGCGAAGGGGGCCGCCCCTGTGGGTGTCGCCGGCTCGTTCATCTCCGCAGCCCTCCGTCGGTAGGCCGGGGACTGGCCGCGCGGCCAGCTCCCGTGATAGTAAGAGTAGCCGATTGGCTGAGTTTGTAGCTCGCGTGCTTGCCATACCCATGGCGCGCCATCATGTCTGCCCTCCGTCGCTGTCCCTGGCGGCGCCGTGCGTGGCGACCGTCCATGTCTCCAGTGTGGCGCGCGTCGTGTCCGCGCGCGAGGTGCAGCGCCCACTCAATACCTACTCACCGCCTACTCATCATGTCCTGCCCGGTCCACCCAGCGTTGCGCCGTCCACCGGAGCGTCACCGCTCGCTCACGCGTCCTCCATAGCGGCGGCGATAGCCTGGTCCGCCGTCATCGCCTGACCCGCGTCCCAGGCGGCGCGCCATGCGTCCTCCCCCAGCAGTTCACGCGTGACGCTAACGGCGTGCTCGATCATGATGCGGTTGCGCAGCGACATGAGACGGCCCCCGATCTCCTCACGCAAGCATTGGGCCGTAGCGAAGAGGCGGGCCGCGTGCTGTCCCCGACCTTCCGCGCCGGCGAGTGCCGCCAGTCCTTCCAGGCCAGCGGCAATGTTCGCCTTGTCTTGCAGTTGCCGCGCCAGCGCCACGGACTCTACGAGTAGCGCATGGGCGCGCCCGTGGTTCGCCTGTAGCAGGCGGATGTACCCCAGCGCGCCGACCGCATTCATGCGCCAGAAGGTGTGCCCCAACTCATCGAACATGCCGTGCGCTTCCTCAATGAGCGTGAAAGCCTCCGCGTAGAAGCCGGCCTCACTCTTGGCGAGACCAAAGTTGTAGAGCGCCTGGGCCAGGTCGAAGGGACTGTCCTGGGCGCGGGCAATGGATAGACTCTCCTCCAGATAGCGCGCGGCCTCGACATGGGCGCCACGCTGCACGGCCGTCATCCCCAGGATGGTCAGGGCCCGTCCCGTCCGGAGCGGATCACCATGCGCGCGGGTCAATGGGAGTAGCTCCTCCATCAAGGTTATCGTATGGACCTGATCTCCCTGGATCATCGTCAAGGCGCCCGCCGCCTGCAAGGCCGTCATGCGCACCCCGATGCCGACCCTCTCCGTCCGTGCCAAGCCAGCCTCGAGCCAGCGCCGCCCTTCCTTGAAGTGGCAGCGCGCATGCCAGAATCCCAAGAGCGTCCCCGCCAGATGCAGCTCTTGCTCCACCTCACCACAGTCGAGCAGCCATCCGAGAGCAGCGCGCAGGTTGTCGAACTCCCATTCCAGCCGCGCCAGCCAGGCTACCTGCCGCGGGCCGGCCAACCACGGCTGTGCCTCCTCCGCTAGCCCCAGATAGTACCGCGCATGCGCCCGTTGCACAGCCTCGCCCTCGCCCCGCGCCTCCCGTCGCTCCGCGGCGTACTCCTGGATCGTCTCCAGCATCCCAAAGCGCCCCTCGTCATCCATCTCAGTCTGCTGCAGCAGACTGAGGCCGACCAGCGCCTCCACCCCCGCCGGCACGTCCAGTGTCCCCTGCGGGTTACAGATCGCCTCGATCGCCTCCAGCGTGCCCCCGCCCATGAACACACTTAGCCGTGCGAATAACGCTTGCTCGTCGGCCTGCAGGAGGCTGTAGCTCCAGTCTATGGTCGCCCGCAGCGTGCGCTGGCGCTCCGGCAGGTCGCGCGCCCCGCCTACGAGCAGCTCCAGGCGGTGATGCGCGAGGCGGCGCAGCAACGCGGGCGGGGGGAACAGCTTGACTCGCGCCGCCGCCAACTCGATGGCCAGGGGCAACCCGTCCAGGCGAGCACAGATCTCCGCCACCGCCGCGCCGTTCGACACGCTCACGGCGAAGTCGGTCTTGACCTCCCGCGCACGGGCGACAAAGAGCGCCACCGCGGCGACCCCCGCCAGGGAAGTAGGGTCAGGTAGGCGCGCCAGATCGGGAACAGCCAGCGGCGGTACGGCCACCTCGTGCTCCCCGCGTACATGCAGGGGCGCCCGACTCGTCGCCAGCACCGTGAGGTACGGGCAGCTCGCCAGCAGGTCGGCCACTACCGGCGCCGCCACGACGACTTGCTCGTAGTTGTCCAGCAGCAGGAGCGCCCGCTTGGAGGCCAGAAACGCCGGCACACGCATGCGCAGGGATTGGCCGCCCGCCTCAATCACGCCGAGCGCCTGAGCGATCGTCGGCAGCACCAGGTCGGGGTCGCGCAGGGGCGCCAGGTTGACGAAGACGACCCCGTCGGGGAACGCCGACCTCAGCGTGGCGGCGGCCTGCAGGGCCAGGTGGGTTTTGCCGACGCCCCCCGTCCCGGTCAACGTGAGCAGGCGCACCTCCTCTCGCCGCAGCAGACGCGCGACCATCGCCTCCTCGCGCTCACGTCCGATCAACGGCGTGAGGGGCACAGGCAGGGTGGTGGGTGGCCCTGCGCGTGGCTCCAGGACAGCCACGCCGGGCGCCGAGCCGCCCGTGTCCGGTCGCGCCGCCGCGATCAACCCTGTCCGCGCCGCCGCGTCCAGATGGAGCGCCGCGGCCAGCAGGCGGACCGTTTCCAGGCGCGGGGCACGCCGGTCCCCGCGCTCCAACTGGCCGATCGCCTGCACGCTCAGGCGCGCGCGTTCCGCTAGCGCCTGCTGCGACAGGGCCGCCGCCTGCCGGTGGCGGCGCAGCAGTTGTCCGAATGGTGTAGGGTCTGTTTCCGCGCTCATATAGGGGTCCGGACGCCTCGGTCGGTGTGTCATGGCGGCGGAGTACGGCCGTTCTCCGTGGGCATGATACCACAAGTTTGGCGCGGACGCCGGAGTCGCATGTCCCGGATGAGTAGGCATTGCGTAGGCGCTGAGTAGGCGGCGCACCTCGCGCCCCGACACGATCTGGGTCAGAATGGAGACAGAGACCGGTTCCCACCTGGAGGCGCCGATCAGGGATGGTTACCACAAGGAGCACGATGATGTTTGACTACGCGTTGTACGAAGCGCAAGCGCGCTATGAACCGGTCGCCAGGAAAGGATAACAACCCATGATGCGCAACAGATTGCCCCGCCTCGTCGCCGCACTTCTGGTAGGCGCGAGCGGTGTCGCCCTGGCTTACGCGGCCCCGCTACGGACCAGCTTGCCCACCGCCGCCCGCGCCTACGACGTCACCGCCGGCTACGGCGACGATGACTATGCCGCCAACGTCTTCAACCCGCAGGTCATCCAGGTCTACGCCGGCGACACAGTGCGCTGGCATATCGGTGGCTTGCTCGAGCCCCACGACGTCGCCTTCGGCCCCAAGGCCGCCCTCGACGCCCTTGCCGCCACCCTCCAGATCGTCGTGCCCGCCAAGGCCGGCCCGCCCACGGTCGAAATCAACCCACGGCTCGTCGCCCCTAGTGTGGGCGCGACCTACGACGGGACGGGCGTCGCCCACTCCGGCTTCATGTCCAAGAGCAGCCCCGACAACACCTGGAGCCTAACCTTCACCAGACCGGGCACGTATACGTACTACTGTCTGGTCCACTACGACCCCACGCACCCCGGCCAAAGTATGTCTGGTGTCGTCAAGGTGCTGCCGCCCCCGACAGCGGCGCACGTCTACCGCGTGCAGAGCGGCTACGACGACGGCACGCCGCGGTTCGCCGCCGACGCCTTCGTGCCAGAGGACTTGACGGTCCACGTCGGCGACACCGTGGTCTGGTCACCTGGCTTCCACACCGTCAGCTTCGGTCCGCCGGCCCTCCTTGCTGAGCTGCGCCGTGGCTTCATCACGCCGGCCCCGCGGGCGTCCGGCCCGCCCACGCTCGCGCTCAACCCGCGGGTTATCTATCCGTCGGGCGGCCACACCTACGGCGGGATGGGCTTCGTCAATTCGGGGCTGCTGCTCGCGCCCAAGCCACACCCCTTCGCGCTGACCTTCACCGCGCCCGGCGTCTACCACTACGCCTGCCTCATCCATCCCGGCATGGACGGCATCATCACGGTGCTCCCGGCCAGCCAGTAGGCGCGGCGGCGTTCAGTCCTATCTCCGCCGCGTCAATCATGGCGGTCCGCCGCGATTGACGCGGCGGGGGTAGCAGCGTGTCGTTCCTACGAACAAGAGGAGATCCGGCGATGTCCGTCATCACGCACAACTCATCCGATCATCCCGTCCCCCTGTGGGCGGACCGGCGTGCCGCGCTAGGGGTAGCTGCCCTCCTGGCCGGCTTCCTGGTTACGGGACAAGGGCGTCAGGTCGCAGCGCAAGAGCATCAGCGGGGACGCCCTCATCACCTGAAATCGCCCGTCGTGGTCGTCCGTGGCCATAACCAAGCGGTGACCGCGGTCTTAGCCACAGCGGTAGACCTGCAAGGCACGTTGTATCCAGCCCTCCCCGGCGTGAACAGGCTGTCCCTCCGGGTGATCGGCGCCAGGTCCATGGGCATGGGAACAGCGGGCGTGCTCACGCTGCGCGTGCTCATGCCGGGCATGACCATGCGTCCGATCGACGTGGCGCTGCATGAGCAGGCCCGCCAGTACCGGGGTGCGGTCGTCCTCCCCATGTTTGGGTCGTACATCGCCCATGTGCTGCTGGTGACGCCGCGCCAGCGCTGGCACGGCCTGCTGCGCCTCGATGTCCCGCTCGACCTCCCTCACTAGCCGGACCAGCCATGCGCGCGGGCGCGGAGCGGGATGCGGCGACACGCGACGCCGACGGCCTCTGCGCGTCCTGTGCGTTGCCGTCACAGAACGCGCGGGTGCGACGCGTGCTATCAGGCCCTGTGAGCGGACGGCCACTATGGTAGGCCCAAATAGGGGGTGTTTAGAGGTAGAGACTTCTCCTTTTCGGTCTCGGTGAGCCCGTGCCCACGGGCGGCGTTGACGCCGAGCTCTGTGTCGCCGCGCTGGCTTTGCCTGCCGAAGAGAAGTTGACGACGCCTGCTGCGTTGCGTCTGATGTGCTCGGAGGCGTTTGGTTACGACGTCATATATCGCCATCACCACGCCCAGGACGGCGCGTCAGGAGAGCATCGGGATTGAACGGGTCAAACCCCGGCGGCGATCACGTTGGACGCCGGACGAGAGGAATCCTCGCTCGCCCATCGGCGTTCCTGGGTACCGCGCCTCATGCAGGGCGCTGTGTCACTCTAGCGTCGGACTATGGTCGGCGCAGGGATCGGTCATGTCCTGCTGGTGGTCGGTGAAGCGCCGCAGCAGGCACGCCAGGTCCATCAACTCCCGGTCGTTGTACAGCGAGAGGAAGCGCCGGCGCACGTCGCCGTGGTGCGCGACCGCCGCCGCGTGCAGGTGCGCCAGCCCGCGGTCGGTGAGGACCGCGTAGGCGCCGCGCCGGTCTTCGGTCGCGCCCGCCTTCGCCACCAAGCCTACACGCGCCAGCCGATCGACGAGGCGACTCATGCCGCTCAGTGTCAGTAGGCTCGCCGCACACAGGTCGGACAGGCGCAGGCGGCGGTCGGGCGCCCAGGACAGGCGCAGCAGCACCTCGAACTCAGCGTGCGAGAGGCCGGAGGCGCGCCGGAGGTCGGCGTCGAGCTGCCGCATCAGCGTCCCCTGCATGAGCAGGAAGCTCGACCAGGCGGCCTGCTCCGCCGCCGAGAGCGTGCCGTCCATCCTCGGGGCCTCCCCACACGCCGCGCGCGCCTCGCCCATCCGCGCCTCCTCGCCCATCACTGCCTCCTCGCCCATCCGCGCCTCGCCCATCCGCGCCTCCTCGCCCATCACTGCCTCCTCGCCCATCACTGCCTCCATCATACCAGCCCCTTGACAATGGTTGCACGCGCAAGTACACTGCCTAGTAGTTACGTGCGCAAGTAACTATTTATCGCTTCAGCCAGTGATGGCGCCTACCCTCGACTCGAAGGATGTCGGTCATGTTCAGTGCCGTCGGAGCCCTGTTGATCCGCATGGCTCGCTTACCGCGCGTTTTCACGACGCGCCCGCATCTCTTCACGCTGCTGACGCTGTGCTCGTTGCTGCTACCACTGGGCGCCACAGATGAGCCCCAGGCCATCACGCACGCGCTCCTCGCCTGGCGCGCGTCGTTCTAGCTCCCTTGGCGTCCATATGGATCGCCACAACCCAATGCGACGGAGAATAGCCATGTCTGAACGAAGGATATTTGTATCTGAACGGTTCGCCGGGAAGGTCGCCATCGTGACCGGCGCGTCGTGGCACGGGATCGGCCGCGCGACCGCCTACCGCCTGGCCGCCGAGGGCGCCGCGGTCGTGCTCAACGCGCGCGACGAGGCCCGCCTCGAGGCCACGGTGCGGGACCTGCGCGACGCCGGCCTGCGGGTAGCCGGCGTCGCGGGCGATGTGACCGTGGCCGGTACCGCCGAACGGCTGGCCGCCGCGGCCGTCGAGCGCTTCGGTCGCGTCGACCTGCTGGTCAGCAACGTGGGGCTCAACGGCGCGCCCACCCGCGCCCACCTGGTCGATCGTGAGAGCTTCGGCGCCGCGCTGCTCGGCAACGCCTGGGTCGCGGTGGACATGGTCGCCGCAGCCATGAAGGCCGGCCTCGCCGACGGCGGCGGGGCGGTCGTCACTATCTCCAGCGCCGTCGTCCGCAAGCTCTTGCCGCCCGTCACCGCGTACGCCGCAGGCAAGGCCGCGCTGGAGTCGGTCACTCGTAGCCTCGCGCCCGACCTGGGTCCCGATGGCGTGCGGGTCAACGCCGTCGCCCCCGGTCAGACCAAGAGCGAGAGCATGCGCCCATACTGGCAGACCAACGAGGCGGCGCTCTCGGCCGCGCTCCCGCTGCGGCGTCTCGCTGAGCCCGAGGAGATCGCTGCAGCGGTCGCCTTCCTGCTCTCCGACGACGCGTCCTACATCACCGGCCAGGTCATCGACGTCGACGGCGGCTTCGTTATCGCGAACGTCCCCGCCGGCATCGAGACCCCCTAGCGCTTAGCGGCGGATCGCGCGATGCCTTTGACACCAGCAGTATGCGGCGCCGCATTCCGCGCGCCGCGGGAGGTAGACGTATGAGGACGCTCGCCATCATCGGCGCGGGTGGCCACCTTGGGGGCTCAATCGCCCGCGCGGCGCTCGCGCGCGGCGCGGACCCAGCGGCGTTGACGCTCGGGTCGCGGTCGCCGGCGCGACTTGGGGAATACACCGCCCGCGGCGCGCGCGTCGTGCGCGCCGACTACGACGACCCGGACAGTCTGCGCTCCGCCCTGGCCGGCGTCGACCGGGCGCTGCTCATCCCCAGCGGAGCGCCCCCCGCGTCGCGCGTCGCGCAACTGGACAGCGCGCTCGACGCCGCCCGCGCGGCCGGCGTCGGCCACGTATTGACGACCACGCTGATCGGCACGGCGGTCGAGAATCCGTTCACCGTCATGCCCTATCTCGTCTACGCCGAGTCGGCGCTCCGTACCAGCGGGTTGCGCTGGACCATCCTGCGCGACGCCATGTACGCCGACCCGCTCGGCGACTGGCTGCCCGACATCGTCGCCATGGGGCGTATCCCCTACCCGACTGGGGCCGGTCGCGCCGCCTACGCGGTCAAAGACGACCTCGCCGCCGCAGTGGCCGGGGCGCTGGTCGGCGAGGGCTACGAAGACCGCGTCTACCACCTGACCGGCCCGCGGGCGCTCAGCACTGCGGACCTGCACGACATCGTGGCGCGGGTCACCGGCGCGGAGGTGGTGTACCGCCCGGCGGACGACGCCGATTACCTCGCCGCGAGCCCCGGCACGCCGGCCGCGTTCGTCACGCTGTACCACGCGGTGCGGGAGGGCTTCGCCGATGTCGTGACCGACCACATCGCCGTGCTCAGCGGCCGGCAGCCGGAGTCGCTGGAGGAGTACCTGCAACGACGCTGGGCGGCGCGGGCAGGAGAGGGAGACAGATGATAAGTGGCCGAGTCCACGAGAGCGGATAGGAGCGCCGACGGCCCGGCTACAACCAAGGGTGGGTCCGCGATGCCCTATCGACGGACCACCCGTGCCCCTGATTGGGTTGTGGACATGGCTTCGTCGGCGAGGGTGGCGCGCAAGGATGCAAGCACGACATCCGTCCTGGACATGCCGGTCCGGTGCGCGATCTCGTCTAGTTGGCGCATTTCCCTCTGCGTAAGGCGCAGACGGACCAGTGCCACGATGCCCAGGGGATGCTTCACCTCAAACTGATCGGTGACATCCTCGCCTAGATCGAGATCCTCGGACTCGATATCTTCCTCAAAGTCAGCATCCCTGTTGTTCATATTAACGTTCCTAATGAATGGCTATCGCTTGTTATTATCATAGATCGTCCGCTCTCCAGTCTTGGCATCCCACGCCGTACTTGGCCGCCAAACGCCATCAACAGCGGTCGGAGTGATGGGTATGGTGAGCAGACGACCGCCATAGGTCGGGCCAATCATCACGTATGGAGCACGGTGCTTACCCCTGTTGCGGATGATGACAAATAAGCTATAGTCTATGCCCATTCCTCAGGCCCGAGGGATTCGTACCGCCACGCCTTGGCGATCACTTCCACGTAGGAGTCATGGGCCTCAATAATGAAGTGCTTATACTCCCTGGCGTAATCCAGAGCGTGCACCCGCTTGGCGCACCCAATCGCCTGCATCCATGTGGACTGGGCCACCTCGTACATGCCCGGATCGGGGCATAGACCTGTCGTACGCCACTGTTCCCAGGTGGCCTTGGCATATGCTTCAAGCGTTAGCCCCACGTCACGGAATCGTGGCAGGGCGGCCTCGTCATAGCGTGAGCGGTCGATAGGGTCAGCATCGTGAATGCCAGGGCTGAAACAAGCCCAAAGCCCCTGCTCGAAGACCACGCGCAGGTGTTGATAGGCGGTCGAGGTCCCTGTCCCAGGCTGCCCAGGCTCCCAATCGGGCAATGCGACTGGCCCGAAGTAACCAAGGAACGTGACCTCGGTCGGCCAATCGTCGTCGGACTCCGAGGTGCGCAACCGTAAATAGGGAGACGTCGGCGAAACTTCCCACGGCACTTGGACGGGGATGAGTTGCGGCTTGTGGCCTTCTGGAGCAAGCATCAGATGCCCCCTCTTCCTCCACGATTGTTTGCGCTGGCTGCGGGCAGCATACCGTAAGAGATGATCGCTATCAAGCTTCCCCAGCTAGCGCGTGTAAGCGTTGGGGCCATGGCGGAAATGTAGGTGGCGCCCCGCACGATTATACACTTCTCGATCATGGCACTCGCAGTTGTAGGTTGGCGGCGCCTGTTAGCTCACTGTCCGTACTGGCTTACTCCAAAAGAAAACGTCCTCATGGTAGTACATCAGGACCCATGACTCGGAAAAGGGCGAGATCACGACGTCATCAGATGCGGGGTGACAGAAGCTGCTCCAGTGCTCACAAAACAAGCCCCAGGTAACAGCGTACACACCCTGAGACCTGTGGCTCACCAGCACGTCTTGCGTGGCGTCCGCATCATGCAACCGTAACCAGGACGCGACACTAGCGTCGTCGCGCGAGGCGTCGCACTCCTCAACGGCCGTGAAGTAGTGCTCAGACAAAGCGTAGGCGCGGTTGCTGACGTACTGAGAAAGAACGCCGAACACACGGCGTGCCCTTTGGAGGTGGTGAGTATGTGGACGTGCGGCAGCACGTCTTTTTCGAAGCGCCACTTCTGGCTGTGCTCCTCGATCGAAGCGAAGTCCTCCGACGTGAATTGAAACAAGGTACGGTTACCGTTCATAGGCATGTAGACCTGAGCATATCCACTCCCTCGTGTAATCCTTGTAGCCTTCGTGGATAGAGCGGTCAAATCCTCCAGGCTCCGCTGGAGTACGCGGCGTTTCAACACAGTTACCCTTAGTCGGCAGCGGGCAATTAGACAGGGGATTACGGCATGTGTAACCATATTTCATCGACGCTATGGCGCACCAGATGCCCTTTACCATCAAAAAAGAAGACGACGTCAAGTTCCTCACCGCTAGGGCCGAACCATAACGCAAACAGAGCTTCGCCCCCTGGATAGATTTGATCCTCACCATCGTTAGGATCATAACGCGGGAGGTGAACGAAGGGCGTCGCGCCGCCTCCACCCACGAAGTGGCCGTGTGGCAGCGTGAGCGTGTCGTGTCCATGTAGGAACGCACGCACACGCGGCGCCGTCGTTCCGGGGACTACCCCTATGTTGATCAGACGCCCCATTGCCGCGATGTTATCATTGGCGTTATGTGCCCCTATCGCGAGGGGAATCACCACGAGAAGGATGCAGATACTAACCACTGCGGCGACAATGGATGCCAGAACGATCAGCCAGCGCCGTAACCGTCGCATGACGCCCTTTGGGAAATATTGACTACGCCCGCGCAGCATTACCCCAAACCCTCACGAAATCTACTCAACTCTGTTTTCCATGAGGCGCTTACTAGCGTCGCATCGTCCAGCACGACTGTCGGCTCGCTGCCCGTGGCGCACACCCCGTAGATTTGATCGGCAACTTGATCCGCTAGGAGGTAGTCGAAGCTGAAGGAGCCTTCGAACCCGAGCCAGGCGAGCTTCGCGCCGCCGTCGCATGCTTGTCGCAAACATTCCTCGAGATACGAGCGAAGCTCGCCTGGCAACTCCTTGAAGTCCAGGTCATATTCGTATGTGCGCAGCCCGCCCAGCACGCGCTCCTCATCCTCCAAGTAGTAACTCCGCACCGAGGAAGGATGCATAGTCCCCGTCTCGAAACGCGGGAGCGGAGGTGTGGGCGAGTCCGTCACCACGAAAACATTAACCGTATATCCCGAGCCGCTCCAGCCGAGAGCATCGACGATGTGGTTCACGGGAGGATCCATTCTATCACTTGTACGGCGTCTGTCATTCCTTGCCTCGTCATGCGTCTCGTACGCACGTCACGAATCAAAATGTAACCGTTGGAGCCTACGCTACGCGGTGACGGTGGCCCAGGCGCTGCCTTAAAGGCAATACGGTTTAGTTAAGCCAGAATGGGTGGCTCGCCGGGGCTACATTGGCGGCGATTTACGCTCAACGGCGCTGACCCGATTGGCGCTCCACTGCCTACCGGAGCCCTTAACTAAACCGTATTGGCCTTAAAGGTTAACCTACGGAACCCCAATCCCGGATGAGATCGACCCACGCGACGCGTGTACGAGGCCCCAGCCAGGGGAGGAAGATGTCGAGATCCCACCCCCAGTTCAACGTATTGTTCTGCAACGTTTCGAGCAGGCCGACAACGGCGATGGTCTGGGTCTCGTCGTCCCCGCTAGCGATCAGGCGCTCAACGACGGCGAACACTGCAGGGAACTCGTCGGTCTGCTTTCGGGCCACGAGGTCAATGAGATGATGGATGAATGCGGCGACATCGAGATACACACCGGGCTTGTCCTCGCGCCAGTAAGCGTCGTGCGCGTCGAGCGTCGCCTGCGCGGAGGGGCACGCACCCAGCAACAGGGGCATGACCTGGGAGGCGTGAATCACCGGCGGGGATCCTTATGCTGAACGGGATGACGGGGCGGGAGAGCAAGAATGGAATACGGATGCTGCTGTATATCGCGCATCCCTGCACCTTGCGTACCACCGGCACAGCTACCCCTGTGCTTCCACATACATGCGCAAGCGTGGTCGTGTAACATTTGTGACCCACGCGGAAAAAAGAGCGAACCGTATGCGGAATCCTTTACGTGTCCGTCCATGCCTCTCGCGGTCCAGGGCATCTGATCGGACTTGTCTATGGGAGGCTAAGGGCGCACGCCATCCGTGTCCACATCCCACTCCCCGTAGCACTCAGGGCACAAATGTGTGAGCGTGCTTCCGGTGACCTGATGGTCCCTGAACCGCGTGAACCCGCCTTCTTCGCTGATACGATAGGCTTCCTTCGCTCTCGATTCGAGCACGCGCTCTCCGCATGACCCGCAGATGATTTTGCGCTTCGTGGTCCCGTCGCCCATCATCAAAGCCCTCCGTCACAGCAGGGCAGGAATCAGGCCAAGCGGGCCGTCCTATGCGGGTTGCGGAGCAAATGGCGAGGTGAGCGCCACGCGTTAGCGCGTAGGATCGAGGGCTCATTATGGGGTACACTCGAGGGACGATGGGCATAGTGACGTTGCCTCTAACCTCCCGCATGCGGTAAAATAATGGGGTGTTATAGTACAAGTGTCCTAGATATAGGGGATGAGGGAGGCGGGGAGCACATGGCAGTGAGGGCGAAAGACATGGCGCGCGCGCAGGAGTATACCGCCGATCAGATCCAGATCCTGGAGGGGCTCGACGCCGTCCGCCGCCGCCCCGGCATGTACATCGGCTCGACCGACTACCGCGGCCTGCACCATCTCCTCTGGGAGGTTACCGACAACGCCATCGACGAGCACCTGGCCGGGTGGGGCGACCGCATCCGCATCGTGCTCAACCGCGACGGCTCGGTCTCCGTCACCGACTGGGGCCGCGGCTTCCCCGTCGACCGGCACAAGAGCGGCAAGAGCGGCCTGGAGGTCGCCCTGACCGTGCTGCACGCCGGCGGCAAGTTCGGCTCGGGCTCCTACAAGGTCTCGGGCGGCCTGCACGGCGTCGGCGTCTCCGTCGTCAACGCGCTCTCCACGCGCCTGGTGGCCGAGGTGCGCCGCGGCGGACGCCTCTACCGCCAGGAGTTCGCCGACGGTAAGCCGGTCGCCGATGTCGCCAGCGTCGGACGCGCCAAGGACACCGGTACCACGATCACCTTCTGGCCCGACCATAAGGTGTTCGGGAACGCGGAGTGGAAGCTCGACCTGATTCACGACCGCATGCGCGAGACGTGCTACCTCAACCCCGGCCTGACCGTGCAGATCGTCGACGCGCGCGCCGAGCCCGAGAGCGCCTACTCGTTCTATTTCGAGGGTGGCATTGTCTCCTACGTGCGCTTCCTCAACGAGAACAAGACCGTGCTGCACGCGCCGATCTACATCGCGCGCACCGTCGACACCACCGGCGTCGACATCGCGCTGCAGTACAACGACGGCTACAACGAGAGTACCTACGCCTACGCCAACAACATCCACACCGTCGACGGCGGCACGCATCTGACCGGCTTCCGCACCGCGCTCACGCGCGTGCTCAACGACCTCGGCCGCAAGGCCGGCTACCTCAAGGGCGACGCGTCGCTGACGGGCGAGGACGTGCGCGAGGGCCTCTCCGCCGTCATCTCGGTACGCCTGCTCGAACCTGAGTTCGAGGGCCAGACCAAGACCAAACTCGGCAACGCCGAGGTGCGCTCGCAGGTCGACGGCACGCTGGCCGAGGGGCTGGCCGCGCACTTCGACCGTAACCCCGGCGACCTCAAGAAGATCATCGAGAAGTGCTGGCTCTCCGCGCGCGCCCGCGAGGCCGCGCGCAAGGCCAAAGATTTGGTGATCCGTAAGGACCCGCTGATGGTCTCGACGCTGCCAGGTAAGCTGGCCGACTGCCAGGAGCGCGACCCCGCCAAGAGCGAACTCTTCATCGTGGAGGGCGACTCGGCCGGCGGCTCGGCCAAGCAGGGCCGCGAACGCCGCTTCCAGGCCATCCTGCCGCTGCGCGGCAAGATCCTCAACGTGGAGAAGGCGCAGCCCGACAAGCTGCTCGAATCGGAGGAGATCAAGGCGCTCGTGACCGCGCTCGGCGGCGGCATCGGCAACAACTTTGACGCCAACCGGCTGCGCTACGGCACGGTGGTGATCATGACCGACGCCGACATCGACGGCGCGCACATCGCCACGCTGCTGCTGACCCTGTTCTTCCGCCACATGCGCCCGCTCATCACCGACGGCCACCTGTACATGGCGCAGCCGCCGCTCTACCGCATCGCCATCGGCAAGGACGTGCAGTGGGCCTACTCCGACGCCGAGCGCGACGCCATCGTCAAGCGGAGCGGCGGGCGCAAGCGGCCGGACATCCAGCGCTACAAGGGCCTGGGCGAGATGTCGGCGAAACAGTTATGGGAGACCACCATGGACCCGGCGCAACGCACGCTGCTGCGCGTCACCGCCGAGAACCTGCTGCACCTCGACGAGACCTTCACCATGCTCATGGGCAGCAACGTGCCGCCGCGCAAGAAGTTCATCGAGACCCACGCGCACAGCGTGAGCAACCTGGACGTGTAATAGCCTCTCTCATGATCGGAGTTATACT
>JAABUZ0100004412.1_pt1 | contig 19462 bp, 15 predicted proteins | sample 5562091 | NCBI WGS metagenome assembly JAABUZ01 (sample SAMN12813069, study PRJNA571459) | rock metagenome | isolation source: Antarctica rocks | place: Antarctica: Victoria Land, Linnaeus Terrace sud | collected 2015-12-21 | reverse complement strand
ACGACCGACTGATTCTCGTAACCTGATATTCATGAAGGTCGTGCTACAACGCGTCGTGTCTGCCAGCGTCAGGGTGGATAGCAACACCGTCGCCAAAATTGGCCATGGATTGTTGGTTCTCGTGGGGGTGGGTATAGAGGACACCGAAGCTCATGCAGGGAAGCTTGCAGAGAAAATTCTCAGACTAAAAGTATTTGACGAAGCGGATAGCGATGTACGGTGGAAGAGAAACATTCAGGACGTCAAAGGCGAGATTCTGTGTGTCTCACAGTTCACACTACACGCGGTGACGAGGAAGGGCTCAAAACCAGACTTTCACAAGAGCCAGAAAGGACATATTGCAGAGTCTGTTTTCAATGAGGTCGTTACTCTGCTTCAGCAGCACGTAGGAATGGAAAGGGTCAAAGTAGGTGTCTTCGGAGCAAAGATGCAGGTCGAAAGTATTAATGATGGCCCAGTCACCTTAATTATAGACACAGATACCTGACTCCGCCGGTACCCTTATACATCCTCATCTTCGAGGTATGCATACTCAAACCTGGATGTTAGTCCGAAAGAAGTTAAAGAGGACATACTTGAGGTTCGTCTTTCTCCGTTGTATCCACATAGATTCATAGTCAAAGTAACGATACGTCCCCTGCTCGAAATCATCAGTAATCTGCTTTGGCTCCTCGTGTCTTTGAAACCAAGTAAGATATTTCTTGTGAAATCTCCAACTTTGCTTCTTCAGCTCCTTGGCCGCGAGAAACTGCTGATACGTACCCTGCTGGTAATAAAAGACATAAAACAGGGCATCAATATCCATCTTTTCGAATAGAGCAGGATCGTCAAGCAGAGGTAATCTTTCCTGTGGATAATGTGCAGGCGTAGGAAATGCATTTTTGGGAACATAATGTCGCGGTTTCTCCGCATCCATCGTGTTCGGCACGTGTTGAAGACTGGTATCCAGTAGTCTCTGTACGTACGCCATATCGGGTGGAGCCATGGCTCTTCGCTTTGCAGCGTCAAAAGAAGAGACAAGGTCTTGTAGACCAGGTGGAAGTTGGTAGTCTTCCTCCAGAGGCTCATCGAGCGATGTTCCGTCCGCATTGGAGATAGAGTTTGCCGATGGTTCCAACTCGGGAACATCTTTGGCATCATCAGTTTCCAGATCTTGCTCGCTACTTTGCGCAAGCGATGATGATGGTTGAATTTGGACGGGTTGAGCTGAGGTAGGCAAGGGTGAGGTAGAGTCACTACCGCCAGAAAACGAAGCAGGATGGGCAGCGGATACTGGTAGAGCGTGGGTACTTCGGGGTGAAGAAGTCGTCGGCTCAAGTATCCCCTTCAACGAGTCTCCTACCGAAGCTGACGTTGAGGATGCAACGGAGTTATGCCGACCTGCTCCTTGAGTCGTTGAACTTGTACCGATAGCAGGCACTGCTGCTGTCGTAGGCGGCGCAAGAGCTTTTGGCGCTATACCTAGAGGCGGTGGAAGTGGAGTCAGACCACTGGGGTTTGAGGAAGCTGGAGAAGCCGCAGCAGCGGCAGCAGCCGCAGAAGCGTACTTGAGGTCGCCAACAGGTTTTGCTGGCATTGGTGCCGGTTTCATGCCGCCATTTGTTATTGGAGCCACATGGGTAATCGTCGGAGCCACTTTGGCGGACGAGGACGCCCGTCTCGCTTCAGGCTTCTTTGGTGGTGGTGGTGGTGGTGGTGGTGGCTTCTCATCAAAGCTTTCCTCCTGTACCGATTGCGCATCGGTAGAGGACAGCTTGTCTTCATTGGCGGCAAGCTGGTCCTCTTCCTCGATCAAGTTCAAGTCATCGTAAATATTCTCATCCTCTGCAAAGTCGGTCTCTTGATTCGACTCCACATAATATTTGATGTCTTCTTGGATGTTGGAGACAATATCTGTCTCCAGATTGCCATTCTCCAAGGATCGCATAATAAGTTCTAGCCTCCCTTGATGCCATTTGTGCCTGTCCAGTTGGTGATCAACATCGGCCAGTCTGTCTGCCTTTAACGTATCCTTCTTTCCCTTCTTCATCCCAGCTTGGAGAAGCTCTGCTTCCGCTTCTGCCTGTTCGATCTGGCGTTCAAGCTCTTCCACCATCGTAGACAGGAATTGCACTAGCTCAAGTTTTTCCTTTTCTTTCGGATCTAACTTTGTGGCTGCAGACAGTCCTTCCTTTGAGTACGCTTTGGTCTTCATCTCCTTCTCGCAGGCTTTGAACCTCTCCATCTGATTCTCGATAAGTTTCCTCTGCTCGTGCAGCGGACCCTTATCTTTAACTTCATTCGCCGCCGCCCAGTTCTTTATTTGTTCGCGCAACCTTTGTAGCTTCTTGATTTCTTTCTTTAGGTCCTGTTCCATCTTTTCCTTTTGGGCTTGCGCTGGCGTCTGCTGGATCTTTTCATAGATGGACTCAAAGGCAGCTATTCCTTCCGCCACCTTCTTGAACGTCCTGTCCATCTCCTGCTGGAGCTTTCGTTGCGCCATGGTGTGGAGAGCGTGACCGATGGCCTTTACCTTGGAAGGCGGCCTTATCGCAAAACAGTGTGTTCCCTTGCACGGGTGCCAGCGTTGGACAATGCAGGTGACGAAATACAATCCGTTAGTCCGAAACAAGCAGAAGACGCGATGTTTCACAGCTACTACATGAGGAGATGGAGTACAAAAGGAGACAGGATGACGCGTGTAGGTGCGGAACATATTTTCTCTTTATTTTGGGGGCTGCATACGATGACTCCAAGACGACTGATATCTATCGTGGGCCAATGAGACAAGCAGAGTGAGGGAGTAGAGTGTTTACGAGCGCTGCTCTTCCCATAGGACTCTTCTCAATCACTGCTGCCTACTTCCCAGGCTACTGTCTGCTTTGGGCTTGGTAACTTAAAGGGGAAAGAAGCGAAATTCCCTAATTCTCCCCTTACCCTCCCCTTTCGGCCCTCGGAGAAGGGGAAATGTAGCGCCGACGTCATCCGCTCTTCACCTTTGTCAACCCAGCCCCTTCGGCAAACCCCCCACAACCCACCACCCAAAATCACAACCCCGTTAAACTACTTAGCCTCCTAGGGAGTATACTACGTACATCAATACACTAGGAGGCTGTTATCGTCCTTCACCTAGCTAGTTGCCAGTGATGAGCGCGTGATTGTGCTCGGAGTGCTCACGAAGAACAAGCAAAACACGATCGGAGAAAGCTGAACATGGCTGCAATACACGGCTTTGAGGCTCACCCTACCCTTCAGGCCCCGATTGCCACCAAACTGACTGCAAGTATGAGTCCCCGGCACGGTACGTCGTATGGTGCAAGATCACCGCAATCAGAGGGGTCCACCGTACCTCTGTCACAATCTCCCCACCCCACACTCTCTGCGTCCGACATCTTCGAGAGGAGTGTCGCTGCTCCAGACTCTCCGTGCCCACAGGAAATGGCACTTCATCATACACAAGAGAACTTAATCCCCCCAGTTTTGGATGCATCCGCCGAAGCCATCACTAATGGTACCATCGAACTCGATCAGGTGAAGGTCGTATCACTCTCACAATCCCCGCATCTGCACTGCGATAGCTTTGACGATGAGGATGTTCGGGATGACCACTCGGAATCATTTTATCCCGAGAATGACGACAAGGCACCCCCCCAGCGCCGATTATCTTTCATTTCATTCAACGATGTAATACATGCAGAGGAAACTGCGCCTAGCAACGGCGCTACTGGCGACATGTCGAGTCCAAACCAGCTGCATACGGAGACACGGAGTCTGGAAGAAGTGATTAGAAATGGGAGCAGCAGCAATCAGCCCGACGATCCTCTGTATCACGTAAGATATTAGAATTACACAGTGCCTTCCAAGTAAACAATAATAGAAATTTACTTCCTTTTTCGGGGAATTTGTACCGATTAAGCAAATTTCCTTTTCCGGAAAGCGGAAGAGATCCTCGTCGCAAAGGCCCCATCCCAACGACGCATAATCACCTGCCTTCACAGCCACTCTGCAGAATTTAACGCTGCCCAATTCCTGGTTTGGCTGCACGGTATTGCCTCGGCTGCTTGGCGTTACTGTATTTGTTTGGGCCGAACGGTGAACCCCTCGGCCACCAAATCAAAGTGCCCTCGGCCATAGGACTGTGAGGGGACGCTGGTGGCCTTAGGCATGCTGGGCTCTCAGAGAAGTAGCGCGACGATGGGGCCATATCTTTATCTGTCATGGGGGCAGACACAGAGCCACCTCTTGTGTTTCACACTCTTCAAGCGGAGCCGCGGAACAAGGTTGTATTCAAAGATCGGGGAAGAAGTTATATGACCGATAAAGACGCTCTGAAAATGGAAAGATTGTCATTATATACTACCGACGAGGTCTTGCTCGATTCAGAGCTGATTGCCCATCTACATGGCCGCATGGAAGGCCAAATCAGCTGGCGTATCAACGACGGAAGAGACTGGGTTGCTGGGTACTGCTCCATTGACAATATAACGGGATCTTTAGTCTTCAAGAATCGCCATCGTGATGTGACTGGTACTGTGTTGATACATAAACTCAATACAAGTTATGTGCAAACGGTACGGAACGAACAAAGACCTCAGATTGAGGTACGGACTGAGTCTACAGATATTTCTCTTCGACCACCATCAAGAGATCAGCTCGAACAGTGGCTTGCAGCTCTTCTTTACTGGCAAAGGTCTGGCCCAGCACCGAAGCAGCTCGTCAAAATGAGCGAAAGGAATGCAACGTGCGACGGACGGCAACCTTCAACTTATCTTAAACCCAGGCACTATTCAGACTCGGCACAACTCTTCCGGAAACATCCAAGTGCTATTGTCAAAGCTGGACGCATGCTGTTATACCAGGATATTGTTTCGTCGACAAGCGGCGGTCGCTCGCCTCACCTCTCCCCCATCCCAACAAAATCTGGCCAATCGCACAGATGGAGACCTGTGTCATGTATCCTTAGGGAGGACGGTCAACTACATGTTTGCTCAATTGGAGATGCATCTGTAATATGCGTGTTACAGTTGGCTGCTTGCCAACGGACCGATATTCAGTTGATGGAGCGACCATTCTTTGGGCAAGACTACTGCATCGGCGTGTTCCCAAACAGCTCGAATTTTACATCTCTCCAATGTTCGTCTGCTTATTTGGCATTTGAATCGAAAACTTTATACGAAGTCTGGTTTGTACTTATGAAATGTTTTTCCAACCCAGAGTTTTACGTTTCACCAAGCGACAACGCAGATTCTGAATTCTTCAGGCAACATACAAGTATACAGCTGTGCGTAAAAGATATTCACTCCTCTTCGGGCAAGCTTGGGTGTTGGCCTACCGATAGGCTGCTTACTACGTACTGTGAGGTCTTGTTTCAAGGCGAAGTGAGAGGCAGAACGCCCGTCATCACGTCGAGCTCGAGTCCCCAATGGAACACTACTTTTGTATTTGGCGATGTAAGCCCGTCTCTGAGTAAGCTTCAGGTGCTTCTGAGACAACCAGCCTCTTCAAAATCTGCAAAGGGTTATAAAATTGGATGTGTGGACTGTAACTTAAAGCAAGTTCTCGGTGATTTTGAAGGATGGGTGCCAATGATTACCTCAGGTAAGGGCGGTCATGAAAAAATTGGCGGAATGCTCCTATGTATAACTAAAAATGAGAGCATCGTGTTGGCGAGCAAAGAATATTCGGAACTTGCCGGGATACTGCATGACTTTTCGAACGGAATAACATATCAGCTTTCCCGCGTCATCGCAGACTTGACTGTTCTAGCTGACACTCTTCTTAAAATATTTCAATCCTCAGGAGTTGCTGTAGAATGGATCTTGACTCTTGCGAAAAGAGAGATAGACCGAAGTCATGAAGGCAAGAACATGTTACGTTTCAGCCGGCGTTTACAATCAAACGACTCTAGCTTATCTGAAGGGGAACATCAAGACGTCATGACAGCACTTGGTGAAGCAAACGTTCTTTTCAGGGGCAATTCACTGTTGACAAAAGTTTTAGATGCACATATGAAGCTTATTGGATCTGTATTCCTCGAAGGTGCCATTGGCTCCCTAGTGCGCAATATTGCGTCCCACGATATACACTGCGAAGTGGATCCGGCGAAGTTAAGCGTTGAAGACGGCGATTTGAATGGAAATTGGCGAACGCTTTTGTCGTTCACCTGTACTATCTGGAAAGAAATATTTGCTTCTGCACAAAAGTGCCCACCAGAACTTCGCGAAATATTTGCTTACATCCGCGTCGAAGCAGAAGACATGTACGGTGAGGTGCTTCCTTCGATTGGCTACACGACTGTCAGTGGATTTATATTTCTCCGTTTCTTCTGCCCCGCAATCCTGAACCCGAAGCTGTTTTCACTTTTGCAGGATCAGCCTGGTCTGAGGGCACGTCGAACGCTGACTTTGATTGCAAAAGGCTTGCAAGGCTTTGCAAATCTAAGCCGCTTTGGTGCAAAAGAACCCTGGATGGAGCGCATGAATGAATTCATCGACGTACGTGGACGAGAAAAGTCAAGCTAATATGTAGGAAAACACAGACGGTCTGAAATCATTCATCACGGAAATATCACAACCTCTAACCGATCCTGTGGTCTCTCAACCTCCGCCATCTTACGCCACACCAAAAGCGATTATTGACTCCCTTCCAGCAAATCAGAAGGACGGCATCCCTTCCCTACCCTACCTCGTTGACCAGCCTCTGGAGTATGCAATACTGGTAAAGATGTGGGTGCATTGGTGGAATAAGCAGCAGACGACGAAAAATTTACGGATAGAAGGAATCATGGCTCATTTTCATCAGCTCTGCCTCCATGTTACAGATAGAGGACGTGATTTGGTCGGTCGGACCGATTTTCAAGATTCTTCTACTTGCGACGACGCTTCTACTTCTGCGATTGTGACTGAGTCGTCACCCACTCGACGGTCGCCGTTGCGAAGGCCTCGCAGTAAAGACAGATCCGCGCCTGCCAGCATGACTGACGACGACGGGGGTTTCAAGATAGCTGCCTTTAGTGGGTTCTTGGGTGGAATGAAAAAAGTCGTCACACGGTCGGAGGATCGAGACAAGTGATAAGGATGTCTGGCTACATCCTTGTATAAATAAAGGAATTACACCTAAGCGGCGTTGGTCATGTATATTATGGAGCTTCGAGAATCTACAGTTTGGAAGTACTTGGTGAGCGGAATGCGGCAGTGGTAAACTTACGCTCCGTTTAGCTTGCGTTTGAGTCGTTCCTCGACCGCGTCAAGGTATTCATTGGTCGTGACCCATGACTTGCGATCGGTCTTTCCGCAAGCCAGCGCCAGATCTTTGGTCATGATCTTATCTTGATCGACTGTTTCAATGCAGGCATTCTCTAAACTCTCGGCAAATTGTACAACATCGCCTGTCTGATCTAGTTTCCCACGCTGCGATAGGCCTCGTGTCCATGCAAATATCGAGGCAATCGGATTTGTCGACGTTTCATTACCTGTCATGAGTCCCACACTACCACATGTTCCATACCTTTCTGATGCTCACGGAAATGCCGCGTCACAGTCCCGTGGGCCGCTTCAGACTCGAAAGTCTTACCATCAGGGGTGACCAAGACCGAAGTCATCAGACCTAGACTGCCAAACCCTTGCGCCACAATGTCTGACTGCACATCTCCATCATAATTTTTCATGGCAATGACGTACCCACCCTTGGATTTGATCATCTGCGCTACCATGTCGTCAATCAACCTATGCTCGTACCAGATCTTTTTGCTTTCAAAATGTTTCTTGTATGTACTATTGTGAGCTAGTGGCATGCGCAGTAGTACTTTTCATATATCGACTGGAAGATATCCTTAAAACGTCCATCATACTTCTTTAGGATTGTATTTTTGGTGGACATGTAGAGCGGGAGTGATCTCTGCAAGGCCAGCTTGAAAGAGGCATGTGCAAAGCCACTGATTGACTCATCCGTGTTATACATGGTCAATGCAGGTCCGCCCCCATTCGTGTACTCATACACTTTGATTCTCGTGGCCTCGCCTCCATCCTTGGGAGTATATAGCATTTCCAATAGCCCGGGTCCTGGAGCTACAAAGTCCTTTGCTCTATACTGGTCGCCAAAAGCATGACGGCCAATGACGATTGGTTGTTTCCATCCAGGGATCAGACGAGGGATGGTTGGGATAATAATGGATTCTCGAAAGACGGTGCCTCCCAGGATATTGCGAATGGTCCCGTTTGGTGATAGCCACATCTGTTTCAGATTAAACTCCTTCACTCGTCCTTCGTCTGGTGTTATAGTCGCACATTTGACACCAACACTATATTTCTTAATGGCTTCTGCTGCGTCTGTTGTCACTTGATCATTCGTCTGGTCGCGGTATTCAATTCCAAGATCATAGTATTTCAAGTCAACGTCGAGATATGGGTGAATGAACTAGAATTGAGGCTGGAGACCCAATGAAACAAACCTTGTCTTTGATTGACTGCCAAATAATTCGAGTCATCTCATCTCCGTCCAACTCCACAATGGGATATTTAACCTTTATCTTCTGACCGGAAGCATCTATATTAGATCAGAACATACACAGACATACAGCTCCGTGATGGGCTCATACGCCCGCTGTTTCCTTTAACTCTGGAGAAGACTTCAGTACGCTGGCCAAGAAGAAAAGGCCGAAGTGACATTGAAGATCGGCTACCGGGAATCGGATAATTTTTATCCACGTGATTTGGTGAGAAGGAGGGAATCTATCAGATCGATAATCTAAGTACATGTTGAAATGCCTCTAGAGTCATGAGTGTCTACAGCTGCTTGAAGCGTTGAGATCAAAACAGTCCGTCTATTTGCCCGTCTTCCGTAACGTCTACATTCAGATAGCCTGGCGCCGTAGGTAATCCTGGAATCGTCATGATCTCAGCCGCGAGAGCATACAGGTATCCTGCCCCAACAGAAGCTCTCACGTCGCGGATCGGAACAATAAAGCCACTCGGTGCTCCTTTGAGAGCTGGGTCATGTGAGAGGGAGTACTGCGTCTTTGCAATGCAGATGGGGAGATTTCCAAATCCCTGCTTGGTATAAACGTCCACTTTTCGCTGCGCAACTTCGCTCAACTCGATTCCATCAGCGCCGTACATCTCCTTGGCAATCGCAGTCATCTTTTTTTCTACCGACATATTCACATCGTAAAGTAATTTCATTTGGCTAGTCGTCTCGGCAGCACTCATGACTCCCTTTGCAAGGTTTATGGCGCCTTTTCCACCCTCCGCCCAATGGTGGCTAAGTATGGCATCCACCGCTCCTGCTTTGAGAGCTTCCTCACGAATCACTTCAACTTCAGCAGGTGTATCTGTAGCAAAATGGTTGATTGCGACTACGACTGGTGCCCCGTAAGATTTCGCATTCGAAATATGCTTTGCCATATTTACGCACCCTTTCCTTAACAGATCGACATTCTCTGTGCGATAGACTTTAGCCAATGCAGCGCCAGGTGACACATCCGGGCCACCGCCATGTAATTTGAGAGCTCGCACTGTGGCTACAATAACCACGACGTCAGGGGAGAGTCCACTAGATCGACATTTGATATTGAAAAATCTTTCTCCGCCCATGGTGAAATCAAATCCAGCTTCGGTCACAACGTAACCTGCATGCTCCTTTGCGTCTTCACATTCTTCTGTGCCAGCTAGTTTCAACGCAATTTTATCTGCCAATACTGACGATGCTCCAATCGAAATATTAGCAAACGGTCCAGCATGAACAAAAACAGGAGTTCCTTCCAGGGTCTGCATCAGATTTGGCTTAATGGCATCTTTCATCAATGCGGTTAGCGCACCCCCTGCGCCAAGGTCGTCACATGTGACAGGATCTCCAGACTTACTGCTGGCGACTACCATACGTCCCAATCGCTCTCTCATCTCAGAGAGGCTGTTTGACAATGCCAATACGCCCATGCATTCGCTGGCTACAGAAATATCAAAACCAGTGGTTCGCGAATGTCCTTTTTCCGTGGGCGCTTGTCCAACTGTGATTTGTCTGAGATGCCGATCATTGACATCAAGTACTCGCCGCCATGTGATGGTCTCTGGATCAATGTCCAAGCGCGCAAATCGAGTGATTTCTTCTTCAGTCAGATCGTCAGGATTTTCCTTTTGTATTCCTAGCTTTTGAAGCCGTCGAAACATGATTGGAGCAAACTTCCGCTTCCCACCTTTTTTGGGGACCAATCTGCTATACAAGGCTTTATCCTTCTGAGTCGATTCATGGAACATTCTGGTTTCAATTGCAGCAGCCAGAAGATTATTCGCAGCTGTAATAGCGTGAATATCTCCAGTCAAGTGCATGTTGAACTCATCCATGGGAATCACTTGGGAATAGCCGCCTCCTGCTGCACCTCCCTTAATTCCAAAGGTAGGTCCTTGGGAAGGTTGTCGCACATTTGCGAAAGCAATTTTGTTTAAGTGGGCACCTAGCGCCTGGGTGAGTCCCACTGTCGTAGTTGATTTTCCTTCTCCTAAAGGCGTAGGGGTGATCCCAGCAACCAATATATACTTTCCGTTTCGCCTGTGTCCGAGTCTTTCTAGGATGTCAAGCTTGATTTTTGCTTTGTAAGCTCCATACATTTCCAGTTCATTATCAGTGATTCCAAGTTCATGCGCCAAAATCTCTATATTTTTGGGATGCTGTGCTCTGCTGATACTGATGTCGCTCGGTACAGGATTTTTAGGGTCAATCAATAATGGTGAGACTTTCCTCGAAGCATTCATTTCGTCAAAGAGACGCGCTGAATCCACAACATTTTGCAGGAGCATTGCAACAGTCATAGGCCCTACGCCCCCAGGGACTGGTGAAATGAGACCTGCTCTTTCTGAAGCGCTTTCAAATTCGACATCACCAACGAGTTTTTGACCAGACTTCTTGGTTGAGTCGGGCATATAATTCGTCCCGACGTCAATGACTACAGCCCCTTCTTTAATCCACGAACCCTTCACAAAGTTCGGTTTGCCAATGGCTGCAATAACAATGTCAGCCTGCTGGACGATCTCAGGCAAATGCTGTGTGCGTGAATGGCAGACAGTCACAGTCGCGTCAGCGTTCCTCAGTAGATAACTAACTGGAGCACCAACAATGTCTGATCGACCAATCACCACAGCTCTCTTACCGCTGATCGTCACCTTAGCATGCTCCAGCAGCACCATTACTCCCTTTGGAGTGCAGGGTATAAATAATGGTGATCCTCCTCGTTTGGCGAGCTCACCAATATTCGCGGTTCCAAATCCATCAACGTCTTTTGTTCCCGAGACTAAGCTCGTAATGCGAGTTTCGTTGATATGTTTAGGTAAAGGTAACTGGACCAGAATTCCGTGCACGTCAGTATTGTGATTAGCCTTGTAGATCTCATCAACCAGTTCCTGTTCTAGTGTATTCTCTGGCATCTGGATCAGCTGGCAGGAGATATTCGCCTCTTCGGCTGCCTTCAATTTCATTCGTACATATGTATTGGAGTCGCTTCGTTCTCCAACCTGAAATATAATCAACGAAGGTTTAAATCTCGGGTGCGTCCTCTGGGTCTCCTTGATTTCAGCATTCAGACGCTCGCGAATCTGCTTTGCTATGGCCGTGCCATCTATCTTTTGTGCACCGGATGCGGATGACATTGCCCTGAACGAAGTGCAGTGGAAGGATGCTACAGGATACCTGAGCCGGGCTGTGCCAAAAAGAGGACCACACACTCGTCGAGCAGCCAACGTGAAAGTCAAGCAGGCGGCCAATTGACTGTGCTCGTTGAATCTGGGCCTGTCCGGTCAGGTCAGGTCAGCGTAGGGCCCGATTCGGTTTTGACAAGCGAGAGAACCACAAAACTTAAAATCCCACCGCAGAACGTGAACCAGCCCTCAGCAGGGTCCATCCTATGCTGAACGTTGTGCAATACCCCACGAATTATAACAGAGATCGTCTGCACCCGTTGTCATCTTCTGGTCCTTTTTCTTTGAAGTTGAAGGAAGTGGGGCTGGAAAGTGTTGCGTCATTGGGCATCTCATTCGCACGTTTTTGACATTTTTGGGGTAGGTAATCAACTTCTGGCAGACGGATGACAGATCTTCGAAGAAAGGTGGGGCGTAAGGCGATCAGCACATCAACCAAGACATCCCGTCAGTCCTCTCGGGCTAACTCACGAGCTGCCTCTGAGGATGAAGGTGTTGGCTCTGATGGTGATTGGAGCGTGGCATCTAACGAAACAGTAGATTCTGTGACAATGGACCCAGATATTTCTTTTCAGAGAGATTGGGATCAGGACCTACTTGAAGCAATTGAAAGGTTAATCGAACGTAAAGGTTCTTCAACACAGGGGCGAGAAGAGCTGCTCTGCAAAATTGTTCGAATAATGAGCCTCAAATACACAAGCAGCACCCTTGAAGGCCGAGAAGCAGACTTGGCTGAAGCGAGTCTACGATGCTTGAGTTATGCCCGCACGGATAAGGAGAGCTCCTATGCCTCCCGTTCTCTGTCTCTTTTAGCTCTCACTAAACCTTCCTTTTCAGCGTTGTATGACATGACGGCCCCTTCACTACGCAAACAAATCACAAATTCGCCATCCATTAAGATTAAGAGAGCATGCTTACAAGCTTTGGGAGCAATCGCTTTCTTCTGTGCATCCGCTTATGAGATGGAAGCAGTTATGGGTTTCCTTCTCGAAGCCATAGAGTCCGATGGTTACACTCTAGAATCAGGCGGCGAGGAAAGTGTTGTTATTGGCGCAATTGAGGCATATGCGTTTCTCCTATCGTCCGTCGATGAGCCTGAAGATGTAGTGCAACAAGCTACGCCAATTTTGGTCGATCAGCTTGAGGCTGGCGACGTAGGCGTTAGAATGGCTGCTGGACTCGCAATCGCTCTTATCTATGAATTGGACGAAGAGATCAACAGCGATGATGACACACATCGGCAAGGTCCTTACTACAATGTTCATCTACTAACAACTCTCCTGGCCCAACTTTCTACTTCATCAAATAAGAAGATGTCAAAAGTTCATCGTCGAACGCAGCATTCAAGTTTTCGGGATATTCTCGCAACCGTTAGCAATCCTAGCGGGTCAGCGCCCTACTCTACGCTCAAATTTGGAAACACGACGTATGCCATAGATTCTTGGACCAAAGCGGCTCGTTTACAATACCTTCGAAACATTCTTACACATGGATTTCATGTGCACTTTTCGAAAAACGAGGCGGTTAGAGACTGCTTGGAGTATCATGGCGGAGTGCCTGGTGATAATAGCTCTGACGATTCCGACAACGACTCCGTTGCCAGCTCTCACGAAGTTCGTGCTCGAATAAACAAGGAAATGAAGCGAATGCAGGACGACCGCGTGCGGCATGATCGCTCGAGGAGTGGGAAAGGTATGCAGAGAGAATGGGGAAATGGATACGACGATGATTAGCGATTTGTTTATTGGTGATAGTGGCGTTTTGGACTGACAACGGAGGCAGCATCTATTGGGCTGGGATTTGGGAGATGGCTATCTTTTATACCTGACTGCTCTTTCTAGACAATCATGCTGGAACTTTACATCTCACCTTCCCCGAAAATGGTTTATTCGAAAAGATTTCCTGATCTATTTCTATGCGTATGCCCAGTTTCCCCCGCCTAGCTCCATGGGATTTTGAAATAGAGGTCCAAAATCACGACAACAATCTCTTCGTCGTGAACTGTCCATCATGTCAAGAATATGTTTGTTGGGGATTGTATGCTTAATGACTCTTTTTCTAATGTAAAATTGTGTCTTTAGTGGCGTAAAGGAGCACCACCAACAGTGGCAATTGTCAATCGCGAGGCACCAAAATCGTACTCTCACTCAACCACTGGTGACTGTCAAAAAACCTCAGATACCTTGATAGCCACGATTGATACCAGTCAGGACACGCATTTGTGCATCTACAGTGTCTTCTCCAAGTATGCCGTCGTTATCGGCGGCACCGTTAGAGATCATACGCTGGTTCGAGCTGCTATTTCTAGAAGTCGGGTCCGCTCTCTGTCGCACATAATGATCTTGTACAATACGGTCCACTACAACCCGGATCTTGGCATTGCGAAACTCGCTTTTGCTATTGCTGGTGGCGTTTAGTAAACTGGACACATCAAACGGTGCTTTGGTGAAAGGGCCGCGGATCTTTTGCCCATCGATTGTTCCGTAATTGCAAAGGATTGTCATACACAAATACTTCTCATCGCGCTCTTTCCATCGCGCGAGCGATATAAATCTGATGTAATCGTCGTACGACAAGTCGATAAAGAGATAAGATGTGAGATTGGTAAAGAGTTCGTCTTTCTTGATCAAGGTTGAGGTGTTTGCGACGTCTGCGAAAAGGCCTAGAAGTCTCTGGCGGAGCAAAACCGACTCCATAGCCCATAATTCTTCTTGGCCGACTTGCCCAGCAATGTCTGCGCTGGCTCTGACCTCATATATAGGAGCAACTTGATAACTGACCGCAGCACTGCCGGCGAATATTGCCTTTAGGGCCTTTTTCCAGCCTAATTCCGAGTGGATATCTGTCCTCAAATACTGTACGACGAGAGAATCCTTTGGCTCCTTATCCCTCAGATCTATCTCCAAAACGTGTAGGAGAACACGTATAAAACCAAGCCAAGCGGTATGGCCGGTGGAAAACGCCCATCCCACCACCTGCCAGAGATTTTCAGCATTTCCCCACAAACTCTCCTCGACTTCGTACTTGCTCATATCTATATTCTTAGAAGGACCTGTTGCCTGGTTTAACTTTCGTTTCCGCCGTGACTTTCGCTCGTGTTTGTCAAAACGCCAAATGTCGCCAATTCCGCAAGCCGATGGTCCAACCGCAGACGTAATACGACGCAAGTATCGACACGCCGGAACAGATACTTCGTGATATAATTCAGGGTCATTTGCAAAGTCAGGATGAACAGCTAGCGTTGCAAGGAGAGAAAGATGCTCGGGGGCCGGGATATAGACTTTCTTGGACCCATCCCGAGCGGAGCTAAGACTTTCCAGGAGCTGAATACCGGCTGCGAAGTGATGCTCATGAAAGCAATTGTTGACCGTACCTTTGAGCGTAGACGGCATCGGAATAGCTCTTGCGTAGTCTGTCATCATTTTAGCCAGGCATCTGGAAGGCAAATCGTTCGTCGCGAATCAGCAGAGTATGTGTCTGGTGGGAAAGATGGGAATTTTTGGAATGGTTACCTGAGAAGTGCATGAACGAGACGGATCGGTTGAAAGAACCGTCGGGTCAATGGGCCGTCTGTTGAATTGCGCAATTTGGGTAACAAATACGAGCACTTGATTCTGAACTGGAACGAGTTCCTGAACGAGAAAGGGTGAATCGGAATCTCTAATTACAATATCTACACGCTTGTGAATAGCGACCATACCCCCTTCAAGTACTGCACAATCTCGTCACTCCCAAGCTTGCTCTCGCCGTAGAGTCGGTCGACGAAAGAGATCGGTACTTCACCAATGGAGTATCCATTCTGCCTTGCTCGCACCATCATCTCCATCTGAAACACGTATCCCTTACTCTTTGTTTGTGATATGATTGTCTGCAGACACGGTTTTCGATAGAGGCGGAAACTCCCTGTGAGGTCAGAGACACCTGGGTTCAATGCAATAGTAGCTAGAAAGTTGGCTCCTCGGGAGACCAATTTGCGTTTCAGATCCCACCCATAGACGCCTCCATTTCCAGCATATCTCGTTCCTGTGACAATGTCGAGGCATTGCGTCTTTTGCAGCTCGATCATTTGGGGAATGAACTTGGGATGATGTGAGAAATCTGCATCCATGATTATGACAAAGTTGCCCGTACAGTACAGCAGTCCATGGACATAGGCAGTACCCAGCCCTAGCTTGCCTGCTCGTGCCTTCAACAAAACGCGTTTGTTTCCATATATTTTGATGAGCTGCTTTGCTACTTCTTGTGTCCCGTCTGGGGAAGCGTCATCTACCACCACGATTTCCCAGTCAATGCCATGCTCTTCGAAAGTCTTCGCCAGAAGCCATGTGATGATGGGAAGGTTACTGCGTTCGTTGTAAGTTGGGAGGATGACTGAATACTTATCGGGCATGATCGCTGCGTCGGTCTTGACCTTGGGCTTAGAGACCGATGAAATAGCAAGATGCACAGCGTAAGAAGAAGCGAAATAGTTCATAAATGTACAATGTATAAAAGGGCATAATCTAATCCGGCCGTTTCCGTTCCAATGCCAGCGTTTCAATTGTCGTATCCGACACCTCGTCTCCACATATCGTTGTTATCCACATCAAATTTTCTTTGTTGCATTCCATACTGCGAATGGTATGGTTCGTATGCCTGAGGGCGTGAAGGAGACGCCGTGCGAGTCGGCCCATCAGCAAAAGGGCTCGGACGTCGAGAATCTTGCGATGGCCGATTTGCAAAGAAGGAGGTCGTGTGGTCCGCAGGAGACGACAATGGCTGCGACTGCTGTGTCATCGCAAGCTTTTTCATGGAGCCGTGGCTCGAAATGTCATCTTCCAAGTCCCGCGTTGGTTTGTAGTTATGGTAAGCTTTCATATCGCCTCGCGCAGTAGCACCTAAGGCGTCCAACTCGGTGGGCAAAGCGAGGTTTGAAGAAGATTTAATGAAAGACGCGCGGTCGTCCCTCATTGGATGATATCTTGAATCTGGGTTTTTGGAAAAAATGGCATACGCTGTAGATATACCAACCAAGATCATGAGTACCAGTGCAAAGACAGCGTTTGCAATAAAGAATACAACACCCATCACCCCCACGACAAGTGGTGGAACTCCATTGAAGTTGGAGAAGAACATGACGAGTATTACATTGAATAACGTAATCGCAGAGATGGCAATATTGAACGCATTGGTGCGCTTGTCCATGAAGGGTCGAAGCCAAGAAATCGTCGCCAAGTAAAACACTTCAACTGCCGTCAAACCGATAGCCTGGCCGAGTCCAGAAGATTGACCAAACGCTATGAGACAAGCCTTCACAAGGAAGTAAAACAGGAACGGGATGATGAAATAGTATGCCGTTGCTCGAAATTGCACATAAAGAAATCCCCACCGATTCAGATGCGCAGATTCCGAGAAAAGTAGATAAGCTGCACTTTTGTGCTGTAGCAGAGAACTCTTCGCGATGCGGACTACTCTGATGGACGCGAGAAGTAGCAGACCTAGAAAGATCAGGAACATGACCACGGCTAGAACGATGCAAGCTGGCGAATCCCGTTCCACTAGTTCCCAGAGGCACAAAGTGGCTATTTGCGTCCATGCAATGAGAACAATCCGGTACATTACACCTTTGAGTACAACCTTCCAGTTTCTTCGAAAATCGCCGAATCTGTCTCCCTTCACCCAACCTCTCTTTGCAGCGACTTCGCAAAAGCCTTTAAACATCATGAAGAAGATGATTGTGAAAACCACGAAAATGAGGAAAAAGGTCAACCCAGTCAAAAACAAATTCGTAATTTCCATGTTTGCTCGGAAGGCCACTCTGTTGATACCTTTTAGTACCTTGATTTTCGTAACTTCGTTGAGCGTATTGCCGTTGTTTGTTCGTGCTACCAGCTTGCTCGAGTGATTCAATACACGTACAGTGTGCTGAGCCTGTCTGACAAGCCATTCGCGTCCCGACTCAAGTAATGGACCAATCGCAGTGTCGCGCTTTTTCTTTACCACTTGAACTGATGTGGTACTGACCTGATTGAGGATGTTGGATGGAGACCCTCCGGTGGCCTGAACGTACCATGTGAAAATCGTTTGCATGAAACCAAGATAAATGATACCCATGGTCCATTGAAAGTTTTGTGTCCAGGCAGATGCAATAGGCGGGAAAGGAACTGTCATCATGCCTATGAGTGCCAAACTCTGATAATAGCCAAAAAGAGACAGCGCATTGCTTGCTACATGCGCCGAAGTCGTAGAATGGCCTAGAGCGTGAGCGACAGCAGACGCCACAATGGCCAATCCAACAAGGACGGCCGTAATCCAGCCCACAATTGCCGTGTCTACTGTCTTCCCATTCGAGAGAGTTGCCTGCACACAAGCCAACTGTTCATTTGTATCGCTAGAGTTGATGATGACAGTTACCTTGGCATCAAGATCAGGGATCGAGTAGGCAATGCCGGGAATGGAGTTAATGACAGACTGCGGAACCTGAAGGGTACCTGGCAGATCAAGCTGACCCGTACTCATTGGGCACAAACCGGCCAAGTTGGCATCACATGGGTTCAACGTTTTGGTCAGGACTGACAAACCATACGCGATGAGCGTGAGAGAGATGCTGACATTGCCGTTGATTGTCGTAATTCCAATGATGTCGAATTTGAGGGTCCTATTATCAGGCGTAAAGACGACTTGAAACAGGGTAGCGGAGAGGCTCGAATTGTCCATGCACGTAGCGAGCGATGAAGTCGTAATCATGCGCTCCGCCGTGACGAGAAGCGGTATCATGCTGAAAACCAGCCATAGCGAGAGGCCCTTCATATTGTGATGCGAAGTAGGAATGCGCCGGGATGCAGTTCGCTGTAATGTCGAGGGTCGTTTGGTCCGGAGGCGCGCTTTCGAAATCTGATTCTAATCCGTGATTCTTAGCGGCCGTGAGGAATGCTGAGGAACGAGCGAATAGTAGAGCGAGCGGGAGGCAACCGAAAGAGAAAACTCACAAAAAGCGCAAAGAGAGCACTTCGGAGTTGAGTTGGCGCGGACTTAATCCTGTAAGCAGGTGAGATCCCTTGGTTGGTCCTATCACCGAGGCTAGGCGTGTACGAGTGTGTGCGTTGGGGGTTGTGTGTGGTGAGATCTCGGAAGGGGAGGGATACGTGGGAATGGGGGGGAGTAAAGGGGCTAGGAGGAGCCGCCAAGAAAGGAAAAATCAACACAGCGACCCTAATAATAGACCACGGAAATCCCCGATAAAGCAGAGGATCTGATCGCAGGAGATGATGAGACGCCCTTAGCTAGAGTAGATGAAGCCAAGATGGTGTATTTAATTGCTTGCTGAAATTTCTTGCATTTAATTGCTGCGTACCTGATTGACTGCCACTAAAGCGCTGATGGGACTTGCTCACAAACGGAAGCGTCATCAGGAGGGTCAGAGAGTGGAAAGTGAGGATGAGAAGAGTGGTGTGGATGCAGCCGTAGGAAGTGATATCCCAGTGGTCGAGGTCGTGGGAGATGGCGATGCCGGGGAAGTTGAGCAACGGGAGGTGGAAGGAACGTTTGCCGCTTTGCGATTGGGCGACAGAACCGCGAGAGCCATCGCTGATATGGGCTTCACATCGATGACTCCGATTCAAATCAAAACAATACCGCCGCTGCTGGCTGGACGAGATGTATTGGGTGCTGCTAAAACAGGTAGTGGCAAGACGTTGGCTTTCCTCATCCCGGCCATCGAGATGCTTCACTCCTTGAAATTCAAATCGAGAAATGGTACGGGTGTGATTGTAGTATCTCCGACTCGAGAGTTAGCGCTGCAGATATTTGGAGTTGCTAGA
>JAABUZ0100004410.1_pt1 | contig 19466 bp, 13 predicted proteins | sample 5562091 | NCBI WGS metagenome assembly JAABUZ01 (sample SAMN12813069, study PRJNA571459) | rock metagenome | isolation source: Antarctica rocks | place: Antarctica: Victoria Land, Linnaeus Terrace sud | collected 2015-12-21 | reverse complement strand
GCAAGCAGAGCTTCTTCCATTGCCTACCGCAGCCTGGGAAACTAAGTATTTAGAGAATACTAAGGTCCGCCGTTTGGTGCTCGAACTGTATGACCGTGAGCATTTGGCCCTTCGGCGTTACCTTTCGGTGCTGGGTGTCGAACTGGAAACAGGACAGGAAATTCTTCAGGAAAGTTTCCTGAAACTGCACCAGCATTTACTAAACGGCGGCGATCAGTCAAATCTGCGCGCTTGGCTTTACCGGGTCGCTCACAATCTGGCGCGGAACTGGCAAAGTTCTTTTCGCGCCGCGAAAACGGATTATCTTTCCGATGTGACCGTGACGGGAGATTTCCCCGCCAGCGCTGCTTCGGCGGAAGAGAAGCTGCTGACCGCCGAGCGGACAACCCGTTTTCGCGCGGCTCTGGAGCAGTTAAGCCCAGCGCAACGCGAATGTCTCACGCTGCGGTCGCAAGGAATGAAGTACCGCGAGATTGCCGATGTGTTGAACCTGTCCGTTTCAACGGTAGGCGAAAATGTAACGCGTGGTCTTGAGAAGTTAAAGGAAGTATTATGACTGGACCAAACGTCACAGCTCATGAGCATTTGTTAAACGAGCGGCTGATTCAGTTGCTGGATGATGAGCTGACCGGCGAAGAAACAACCTCCGTTAAAGCTCATCTGGCTGGCTGCGCAATCTGTCGCGATCGCTTTTCTGAACTGCGCCAAGTGAGCGGCAGATTCGACTCGTTCGTTTCTAACTTATATCCGGCATACTCCCTTTCAGATCGCCAGCAACTCGCTCAAAAGCTGGACAGCGTGGAAAGCAAAACACAAAAGAAGGTCCAAACGCGTTCGAGCTGGAGGCAGCTGGGCTGGGGCATGGCCCTTGCCGCTACTTTAGCGCTGGGAGTATTGGCGTTCCCGCGCTGGAAGCCATGGGCGCACTTGACCTCTACAGCTACTCCCCTTGCGCAAACAGCTTCTTCGGCTTTTGAGGTGGATGGGGAAATCTTTGTCGCTTTGCCTTACTCCAATCCGGATTTGCCTTTGACTTCGCCGCGCATCGTCCAGATGCAGGTGCCCGTTTCATCGCTGGCCGACGCGGGAATCTATCTTGAGCCGGTAGGAAGCCGTGTCTCAGGGCCTGACCGTGCTGTTCTTGCCGATGTCTTACTGGGGCTGGACGGACAGCCGTTAGGCGTACACGTTCTAACCTCCGATTAACACAGGATCAAACATAAGATTTGGGATTGAAAAACCAGGAGAAAAACAAATGAAAAGACAAGCAAAATTAGCGATAGGAGCCGCCCTGCTCATCACCGCGGCTGCTTACGCGCAGGAGGGAGGCCCACCGCCGTTTCCGCATCCGGGCGGCGGCATGGCCGGGGCGGGTCCCTTCATTCCGGGAGGATTTGGATTTGGCGGAAGAGCCAGAACAGTGACTGGCGCGCCCTATTCCGCAGATGTCAGCAATCAGCGGACACAAACATTGTCCGATGGCAATAGCATTTCACAAAGCACCACCGGTCATGTGGCGCGAGACAGCCAGGGCCGCACTTATTCTCAGGAAACAGTGACGGGCGGGCCTTTCGCCGGGAACGGCCCCGTTACGGTGACGTTCATCACTGATCCGGTGGCAGGTTATGCTTACGTGCTGAATTCTTCCACCAAAACAGCAACGCGGCGTGCGCTCAAAACTCCGCTGGCAGGCACAGCGCCGGGCGGAAAAGGGGCCGCTGGTAGAGGGCATTTTGGACCGGGAGACTCGGCGAATTCGCCGAATGTCACTACCAGCGATTTGGGGATACAGGCTATCAGCGGCGTGAACGCGCAAGGCAAGAGCGTCAGTCACACAATTCCCGCGGGAGCCATGGGCAACGCGCAGCCTATCGTGTCCACCAGCGAAACTTGGTATTCGCCTGATCTGCAAATACCGGTTCTTGCGAAGCACAGTGATCCTCGCATGGGCCAGTCGACTTACTCGCTGACGAATATTCAACGCGCCGAGCCTCCTACCGCTTTGTTTCAGGTACCGTCAGACTATACTGTTCAGGACGCTGTCAATACATGGGGTCATCGTGATGGAGCCGGGCGCGAGGGCCGTCCGGGCGGACCAGTTCAGTAGATCAATCAGTTCGCGCCAAATTGTTTCTGTATAGCAAGGTCCTCCCGACAGTTATTGTTGGGAGGACCTTGCTTTTTCCCCTTCAAATATTACTTAATCGAGCTACTCTCAAAAGTACAGCCGCCGCATGCGGCTAACCCACAGCAAATATTGGAAAAGGCTCTTTCGCTCCTGCCGGACAAATTCCAAAAAAATCTGCCGGTTGATGCTCTCAGCAGGAACGCCCGAGTACGTTTCAATGCGCCAGCGCAAGTAAGGAGAATCCCAGGGTCGCAGGCGATAGCCACGCGTAGCAATCCAAAGAAATCGGAACATGATTAAGAGTGATTAGCAAAGGCAGTGGTGGCTAAAGCCGGCGAGGTTTGCTTGGTTTCCGCCATGTCCGGCGTTGCATAGTAACCGGATCGAGTCCGCACGGCCGGCTTGCCCGGCGCATTCACCACTACCTTAATTTGGCGATAGCTGCCGTCCAGGGCCTGAATCGTCGGCGTGTAAGCAATCGTGTACTGGTTGCGGATGTCATGCGCCACCTCCACCGCCAGGGACTGGACATCGCTGACCTCCTTGGGATAGAAAGCCAAGCCGCCGGTGGCGCTCGTCAGCTCGTTTAGCGCCCGCCTAGCCTTCGAGGCTTCGCGCTTCTCTTCCTCCGTAAACAGGCCGATGGCATAGACCAGCGTGTCGCTTTGGTTGGCCCGCGTCACCACCTTTTCCAGCGAAATGCCGCTGGCGTTGTCAGCGCCGTCGGTAATAATCAGCAGTACCTTTTTATCCTTTTTGGCTTCCTTTGCCGTGTAGTCAAGCGACATGTTCACGGCGTCCCGCATGGCTGTGCCACCCCGTGAATCAATGCGCGCCAAACCCTGCTCCATCTTGTGCATATCGTTCGTAAAAGGAACATCCAGGTAAGCTTCGTCGTTAAAATTGACGATGAACACTTCGTCCTGAGGATTCGATTCGCGCACCATTGCCACTGCGGCCGCTTCGACCCGTGCGCGCTTGTTCATCATGCTGCCGCTGTCGTCAATGATGATGCCCAGCGAAACAGGCACGTCTTCGCGCCGGAAAATCTTAACCGACTGCGGTTGGCCATTCTCGAAAACCTTGAAAGCATTCCGTTCGAGGTTCGTCAGCAGCTTGCCCTTTCGGTCGTTCACGCTCGCGTGCAGCACGACCAGACGAGTGTCGGAACGAAACTGCGCAAACAGAATCCAGGGAGCTAACAGGCACGTCAGCAGAATAAATAATTTGCCAGAGGGAAGAACCGTCGCGATTCTTCCGTTGCTACTGAGTCGGCGCATAATATCCAAGACGGAAAAAAGCTTTCAATGGGGGCAGTCCCCGCGGCTGGTTTAGCTTCACTTGCACGCGGCGATACTTACCGTCGCGTTCACGATTTTTAGGAGTATATCCGAGAATATATTCATTACGAAGCTCAATGCCGATTTTAGCGGCAATATCGGGCAGTTCCGCCACATTATCGACCGCGTACTCCCGGCCACCCGTTTGTTCAGCCAGCTCGTTCAGCAATCCAGGACCTGCCGCTTCTTCCGGCGTGCGTCCACGTCCGCCCATTGATTCAAAGATGCCGATGGCGAAAATTTGAACATCCGCCTCGCGAACCGCGTTCTTGATTTCCGTTTCCGTGTACCGGCTGCTGTTGTCGCCGCCATCCGTGATGAGCAAAAGCGCTTTGCGCGGATTGTGCGCTTTTTTCATCTCGTGCATCGCCAAGTACACGCTATCCAGCAGCGCCGTGCGGCCTTTCGACTGCGTAAACGTCAAGGTGCTCTGAATCTTATCGGTATCGGTCGTGAAAGAAACAGCCAGCTCCGGCCGGTCGTTAAACTGCACCAGAAAAAACTCGTCCGACGGATTTGACGTTTTAAAGAACTCCGCTGCCGCCTGCCGGGATTTCTGCAGCTTCGATCCCATGCTGCCGCTGGTATCAAAAACCAAACCAATGGAAATAGGAGCGTCCTCGCTGGAAAACTCGCTAATCTGCTGCTCTACTTTATCTTCGAAAATTCGAAAATGTTCCCTTTCCAAGCCGGTCACAAAACGGTTTAAGGGATCAGTAACCGTTACGTTAATCAGAACCAGCGTCTTATTTACACGCAGATCGACGGACCGCGAATCAGTCGAAGCGCCTTTGCGGGAATCAACACTAACCTTCGGCGTGTCCTCCGGCTTATCTTCCCAATAAGCAGAAGCGCTCGTACCCAGGACGAAACTGGTTAAGATAATAACGCTCGCAAACGACCGGCGAATCGATCCAAGACGAGACCGGACGCCGAGAGAGGAAACGCGAGACCTGATACGCGTCCGCATAGATGGTGCTTTCTGCCTCGATCATAGCATCGGGCTTTGGAGCGCCAGAAGTGTCCTCTCTCGAACAGAAGAACTACCGCTCCGCCGTTACGGCATTAACGCTGAATACGCGCCGAACCGCCCTTGGCCACTTGGCGCACCTGATCGAGCGTCGCCATCGTAGTATCACCAGGGAACGACGTGAGAAGCGCGCCATGCGCCCAGCCCAGCCGGACCGCTTCGTCTTCCGATACGCCGGAGAGCAGGCCGTAGAAGAAACCGGCGGCATAACCATCGCCGCCGCCCACACGGTCGTACACATCCAGTTCAATAGTCGGCGCCTGGTGAGTCACGCCGTTAATCCACGCCACGGCGCTCCAGCTATGCCGATTGGTCGAATGCACCTCCCGCAAAGTGGTGGCTACCACCTTGATTTGCGGCACTTTCTCGCGAACTTTATCCATCATGCCGAAAAACGCGGAGGGATCAAGCTTCGATTTAGCGGCTACTTCCGGTCCCGGAATGCCCAGTCCCATCTGGAGGTCTTCCTCATTGCCCACCAGGACATCGCAGTATTTCACGATCCGGGCCAGCGACTCCACCGCTTTCTCAGGCCCGCCCAGCACATTCCACAACTTGGCGCGGTAATTCAAATCGAAGGAAATGATGGCTCCGGCTTCTTTCGCCGCGTGCATGCCTTCAATAATCACTTCAGACGTGGTCGGCGACAAGGCCGCGAAAATGCCGCCGCTATGGAACCAGCGCACGCCTCCCGAAAAGATGGAGTTCCAGTTGAAATCGCCGGGTTTTAAGAGCGCTCCGGCTTCGTTGCTCCGGTTATAGAACACAACAGGAGCGCGTGGGCCTTGGCCGCGGTCACTGTAAACCGTGGCGATATTCGGGCCCGATACCCCGTCATGCTGGAAGTGCTTGTAAAAGGGCTGCACACCCATCGCACGGACCTGCTCGGCCACCAGATCGCCAATCGGGTAATCCACCATGGCCGTCGCCATCCCCGTCTTCAAGCCAAAACAGTTGGATAGATTCGCGGCCACGTTAAACTCACCGCCGCTCACGTGAATCTGGCACTCCTTTGCTTTGCGAAACGGGATGATTCCCGGATCTAGCCGATGAACTAACGCGCCGATCGAAAGGAAATCCAGCGCGCCTTCTCCTCGTATGTTCAAGCCGTAATTCATTCTTTTCTCCAGTCGTTACAGAATCTGCATTTTCCGGTTCTTAAGCATTGTAAGTGCCCGAAGACACCCTGCCTCCGCGTCCTGTCCAGTTGGTATGAAAGTACTGGCCGCGCGGCTTGTCGACCCGTTCGTAAGTGTGCGCGCCGAAAAAGTCGCGCTGCGCCTGTAATAAGTTCGCGGGCAGCCGCTCCGTGCGGTATCCATCAAAGAACGCCAGCGCTGTCGAGAACGCCGGAGTCGGTATGCCGAACCCGATCGCATGAATGACAGCATGACGCCACGCGCTTTGATACTCGTTCAGAATCTTTTCAAAAAATCCGTCCAGCAGCAGATTCGTCAGTTTCGGGTTCTTGTCATAAGCGGCTTTAATCTCGCCCAGGAACTGGCTGCGGATGATGCAACCGCCGCGCCACATCAGCGCGATTCCGCCCATGTTCAGGTTCCAGCCCTGCTCTTTGCCTGCCTCGCGCAACAGCATATAGCCTTGCGCGTAAGAGATCACCTTTGAGCAGTAGAGGGCGCGGCGCACATCCTCGATGAATATTTTGCGGTCGATATTGTCCGTATTATGCTGTGGCCCCTTGAAAACTTTAGAGGCGGCTGTCCGCTCATCCTTCAAGGCCGACAAGCAGCGCGAAAACACGGCCTCCCCAATCAGCGTCACCGGCATTCCCAGGTCCAGCGCGCTCACCGCCGTCCATTTACCGGTTCCCTTCTGCCCCGCCGTGTCGAGAATTTTATCGATCATCGGCTGGCCATCTTCTTCATCCTTTTTCGCCAGGATCTCCGCCGTAATTTCAATCAGGAAACTGTCAAGTTCTCCCTTATTCCAATCGGCGAAAACTTCGTGCAATTCGTCAGCCGTAAGCCCCAGCCCCTCTTTTAAAAGTTGGTAGGCTTCGCAGATCAACTGCATATCGCCGTACTCAATGCCGTTATGCACCATCTTGACGTAATGGCCTGCCCCGTCTTCACCGACCCAATCACAGCAAGGGGAACCATCCTCCACCTTGGCGGCAATGGACTGAAAAATGTCTTTCACGTACGGCCATGCTTCCGGATTTCCGCCCGGCATGATGGACGGTCCTTTGCGGGCTCCTTCCTCGCCGCCCGAGACGCCCGTCCCAATAAATAGAATGCCCTTCTCTTTTAATTGCTTTGTGCGGCGGTTGCTGTCGGGATAGTGCGAATTGCCGCCGTCAATGATGATGTCTCCTTTCTCCAGGTGAGGAACAATCTGATCGATCATTCCGTCAACGGTGTCGCCAGCCTTGACCATCAGCATCACCCGCCGAGGCCGCTTCAACAGTTGAACCAGTTCTTCAATGGAATGCGCGCCGACAACCTGCGTCCCTTTGGCCTCGTTCTCGACAAATTCGTCAACTTTGGACACAGTCCGGTTAAATACGGCTACTTTATAACCGCAATCATTCATATTCAGGACAAGATTTTGCCCCATGACCGCGAGGCCGATGAGGCCGATATCGCAATTCGGGTTTTCCATATCCCTTCTCTTATATCGAAGTCCAAAATTGGTTTTAGCTCCGTCGCGATGTCCTTCACGTTTCCGAACAGATAATGAGTCTTTTTCAGCGCTGTTTATACAAAAATACTGGTTTATAAGTGGTAATGAGAGTACTTCCTGTTTCACTAGGGTTACCGGCAGATTCGGAGCCGTTTGCGTGGCTTTAAGGGCCAAACTGCGCTACAGTCAAAGCAGTTCTCTCATCGAAGGCACTGATGGCCAGCAAGATAATCCAGCTAGAATTTAATGAGTTAAGCCCTACACTGATGGACCGGTTCATCAACGAGGGGCATCTGCCTAATTTTGCCCGTCTGCGGAATGAAGCTCACGTGTTTGTCACCGAAGCTGCCGAGCGGGCTCCTTACCTTGAACCCTGGATTCAATGGGTTACGGTTCACACAGGATTAAACTACGACGAGCATGGCATTTTCGATCTCGGCGACGGTCACAAGCTCGATAAACCGCGTGTCTGGGACTTAGTCGGCGAAAAGGGCGGCCGCGTTTGGATCTGCGGCAGCATGAATGCCTCGTTCCGTCGTCCCATCGAGGGATTTATTCTCCCTGACCCATGGTCAACCGGCATCACTCCCTATCCGCCCGGCGAATTCGAGGCTTTTTTTGATTTCGTCCGCGCCAACGTGCAAGAGCATACCCGAGACCGCATGCCTGTGTCCAAGGCGGCTCAATTGAAATTTCTCAGCTTCATGGTTTCCCACGGCATGAGCCTGGAGACGGCGGGAGTGATTGTCAAGCAACTCAAGAACGAACAGGGCGGCAAACATAAATGGAAACGCGCGGTGATTCTCGACCGTTTGCAGTGGGACGTTTTCGGGCGTTACTGGCGCAAGTACCAACCGCAATTCTCAACTTTTTTCCTGAACTCGACGGCGCACTTTCAGCACATGTATTGGCGCAACATGGAACCGGAATCTTTCACGAAAAAGCCTTCAGACGATGAGCAAGCCGAGTACAGTTCGGCTATTCTGTTCGGCTACCAGCAGATGGACGAACTGGTGGGGAAATGCCTGGCGTTGCCGGACGAAAACACAACGATTGTACTGGCGTCCGCGCTGGGACAGCAGCCCTACCTGAAGTTCGAGGATACCGGCGGCAAAGTCTTCTATCGCCCCAATGATCCCGAAAAACTATTCCGGTTCGCCGGCATGAAACCCGGCGGGCGATTCGCGCCGGTAATGTCCGAGCAGTTCCGCGTATACACGGACTCAGAAGAAGAAGCGCAAGACGCAGCCGCGAAATTAGGATCGCTCAAGATAAACGGCAAAAATGTGATGCTGTCCCGTCATGCGGGCCATGAGGTTTTTGCCGGTTGCAGCGTTTTCGAGCGCATTGACCCCGATGCCGTGGTAACGTCCGGCGCCGGCGCGTCAACGAAATTCTACGACCTTTTCTACAATTGCAACTTAGTAAAGAGCGGCATGCATCACCCGGACGGAATCTTTTGGGTGCGCACGCCTCAGCGTGTTCACGTTCAGCATGAAGAGAAGATTTCTCTTGACCGGGTCGCGCCCACGCTGCTCGCGTTGACCGGCGTGCCGCAGCCATCGTTCATGAAGGCGGAGCCCGTGCTGGTTAACGAACCGGCGCTCGCAACCCAATAATCCGCTGCGGAAACTCTCCGCCGCTATCGGGCGGCGCTGCCGGCAAACTCAGTTTTTGGCGGCAGCGTCACCACTGCCCCCCAGAACTGGTAACAAACCGCCACAAACTTAAGAAATTCGTGCAGATCATGGGGCTTGCGTATATAGCAGTTCGCATGCAGCTCGTAAGCTTCCCGAACTTCCCGGGGATTATCCGAGCCTGACACAACCACCACCGGCGTGGCTTTCAGCCGCGGACTGTTTTTTAGTTCGGCCAGCACTTCCAGTCCCGACTTTTTCGGCAAATGAAGATCGAGAAAAACAATATCGGGCAGCGGCGCATCAGCATAACTTGCCTGCCGTCGAAGAAGCGCCAACGCCTGATCGCCATCGGCAACGCAGCGTACGCCTTCAGTAATGCCTGCTTCACGAAAGGCTTCTCGCGTCAAGCGGGCAGCCGCCGGATCATTCTCTACAATAAGCACTTCAAACCGTTCCGTTGTATTTTTCTCGAAGTATCCGTCTTGCATAAATATTCCCCGCTGCCGAACAGAAGCATTATCTTATAAACAAGATATGGCGGCAAAGCACACCGCCCAGATATAATTCTGAAGCTCCCCATGCTTCGGCAATGCCGCTCATTTCCGCTGTTACGCATCTTAGCAACTGTAGGGACCGCTATACTACTCGTCTCCTGTTCCCAAAAGCAGGAAATACAGCGCGTTTCTCTGCTTCTACAGCCAGCCGAGCTGCCTGCTGATGGTTATAGCGAGGCGACCCTTATCATTGGCGGGACGCCGAGCGGGACAGCGCGAAAACCGCCTGTTTTGAAGCTATCTGAAAATGCGTATTCCGCTCGCTTGGAGAGCGTCGAGCCGACTTCCAGCGGCTGGCGCGCGCGCATCAGAGCGGGCATTGTTCCAGGCGAAATCCGGATCACGGCCCTGAGTCCAGGTTTTTCGCGCGCCAGCGTCGCCCTGCAACTCCACCCCGCAACCGTTGACCGATTCCGAGACGGCACCCCGGACTTTTTGAGGCTGGATGATCTTACCGATCAAGCCGCGTTTTGCCGCTGGTTTACGTTTCTGGCCGAGGTCCAGTATTTCACGCCCGCCTCGGACCGGCCCGCTGAAATCGTGGACTGTTCCGCGCTGCTTCGCTATGCTTACCGCGAAGCGCTGCGCCGCCATGACGCGAACTGGTGCGGCTCCTCACATCTTCCATTAATTCCCGCCCTTAACTCCGTCGAGAAGTACAGTTATCCGCAAACGCCCTTAGGCGCTAATCTGTTCCGCCTTCGCGCCGGGCCGTTCGCCGCGTCCGATCTTCATAACCAAACCTTCGGCCAATTTGCAAATGCCGAAACGCTCCAGAAATTTAATACCATCTTTGTGAGCCGTGATATTGCGCGAGCGCGTCCGGGCGATCTGCTTTTTTATCGGCGGCCTGCGGGACACGTCCCCTTTCACAGCATGATCTTTTTAGGCCAAAGTCAAATTGCCGGGGGCAAAACAAACTACATCGTCTACCACACCGGCCCGGATGGCGCGAAAGCGGGAGAAATCCGGCGACGGTCGCGGGAAGAACTCTTGAATTATCCCGATGGTCAATGGCAACCTAAATGGACGAACCCATATTTCCTAGGCGTTTATCGCTGGAGCATTCTCCGGACCACTTCATGAGGATCAAACAAATCCTATCTGGAACTTCCGTGGCGATTGCGCTGCGGATACTGTTCACGCTTGCTGCCGCCGCGCCGGTGACGTGCCAAAACGAAGCCGAGCCTTACTTCTCGCTCTCCAGTAATCGCACCTTCGGATCAAGCGACAAGCCGGAAGTCATGCTGAGCGGCTGGCAGATTCCCGCTGTGCAGATGCGCGTCTATCGCGTGAACGACCCGGTGAAGTTCCTGAGCGAAATGGGAGACCCGCATTCATTTGGCGGACGCAACCCTCGGCCCGGCGGCAAATTAACGCTGCTGGAGCGGATTCACGGGTGGAAGCGCGGACTGCGCCGTGATATCAGGCTCAACTTGCGCGGGCAGTTTACGGAATCACCGAGAGCGCATCTGGAAGGCGCCCCGGCGGAAAACAAGCCTCCGACAACAGTTCCGTCAAAAGAAACGTATTACGCCCAAGCACCGGTTCTGAATCAGGAACAATTGGTCCTCTCGTTCACGCAGCCGGTCGCCGGCAAAAATCGTTGGGATTCGCAAACCATTCCCATTCGCGTGAAAGACAAGGGCGTTTTCCTGGTGGAGGCCGTCTACGGTCAATTACGCGCTTACACGATTCTGGTCGTATCCGACGCCGTTCTGGTCACGAAAACGGGCCGCGCTCACGTTCTAGGCTACTTTGCCGACCGTGAAACCGGCGAACCGATTGGAAGCGCCGAAGTTGCCGCTGTTGTCCGAAATGGCAGCCCCGCGGTTGTCAAAACAAACGGTGATGGATTGGCAGACCTGACGATTCAAGAGAAAGCTCCGGAAGACGTGCGCATCATCGCCGCACACGGGAAAGACGTGGCGATTTCGAATATCGCCAGTTGGTCATTCAGCGCCCGCGAACGAAACCTGACGGGACTCATCTACACCGACCGTCCCGTTTACCGCCCCGGCGACACCATGCACTTCCGGGGTATTCTGCGCAGTCAACAGGCTGTCGGCTATTCAGTTCCCGCCGGACAATCCGTGTCTGTGCAGGTCACGGACTCGGATGGGAAAGCCGTTTATCAAAAAGACCTCACGACTAATTCCAATGGAATCATCCATGACGATCTGGCGCTGACAAAAGCTTCAGCCCTCGGCAACTATTACGTCGAAGTACGCAGCGGTGAAGGTCAAGTCAACGGCAGTTTCGAGGTACAAGAGTACAAAAAGCCGGACTACGAAGTACGGGTGACGCCGTCCAAGCCTCGCGTCCTTCAAGGCGAGTCCGTGCAGGCGGCTATTGATGCTCGTTATTACTTCGGCGAGCCGGTGAACAACGCCAAGGTCAAGTACTCCATCTATCGAAACCGCTATTGGTATCCCCTCTGGTACGAGCCGGATGAAGACACCAACGAAGACAACGGCAATAATCAATATGACGACGCGGCGGGAGAGCAAATCAGTCAAGCGGAAGGCAAGCTCGACGCCGACGGCAAGCTGACGATCTCCGTTCCTACAACGGTTTCCGAGCATAGCATCGATTACCAGTACCGCATCGAAGCGAACGTAACGGATCAGGCAGGCCGCGAAATTGGCGGTACCGGCTGGCTCACGGCTACTTATGGGAGCTTTCTCGTCAATGTTGAACCGGGCCGGTATTTCTTTGAGCCCAACAGCACGGGGACTTTTAAAGTGCAGGCGCGCGACTACGACAATAAGCCGATCTCGACTGCGGTACACGTCAAACTGGCCCGCTGGAGCTGGCGCCAGCATGAGGTGACGGAAGTGCTTACCTCGACGGAGGCGGCCACGGACGCGGGCGGAGCAGCCGATGTGGATTTGAAAATACCGGGGAGCGGCGGCAGCTATCGCGTCATTGTGTCTGCCCGTACGCCGGAGGGCCGCATGGTGGAGAGTTCCACTTATGTCTGGGTGCCGAGCAGCGGAGAATTGTCCCTCTACGCAGCCGGAGGGGAGCGAGCGGTGCAAATCGTCCCCGACAAGAAAAGCTATCAAGCCGGTGACACCGCCAGGATTCTCATCGTGGCGGGTCAGTCGAACACGCCCGTCCTGGTGACGGTGGAAGGGCGCGACATTCGCTCGAAAAAGCTCATCCGTTCCCAAGGAGCAACGGCCACTTTTGAATACGCTGTGACAGCGGACGATGCGCCCGGCTTTTTCGTCAGCGCGCAATTTATCCGCAAGGGCGAGATGTACCAAAGCCAGAAACGCGTCAAAGTGCCGCCGGAACAGCACCAGCTTTGCGTCAGTATCGCGACGGATAAGGAAACGTACCTTCCCGGCCAGACCGCGACCTATAACCTGGTCGCCACCGCGGCGGACGGTAAGCCCGTGTCCAACGCGGACCTGAGCCTCAGCGTCGTGGACGAAGCCATCTACGCGATACGGCGCGACACGACGCCGAACTTGCTGAATACGTTTTACGGACGCGAATATAACAGCGTTTATACGGAAAATTCGTTGACATACTATTTCACCGGAGAAGCCGGAACACGGCGCATGCGCCTGGCGGAACTGCGGCAACCTTCTCAACTGGCGCAGTTGAAACCTGACCGCATGGTGCAGCCCAAAATTCGCAAGATTTTTCCGGACACGGCTTTCTGGGCGGCGGACATCGTTACGGATGCTTCCGGCCGCGCGCAGGCGCATGTGAGCTTCCCTGACTCGCTCACCACTTGGCGCGCCACAGTCCGGGGCGCGACGCCCGACAATCGTTTCGGCAGCGCCACGCAAAAGACGATTTTTCGAAAGAACCTGATTCTGCGGTTAGCCTTGCCCCGCTTCTTTGTCCAAGGAGACGAGGTGACAATCTCCGGTATTGTCCATAACTATCTGAAAAATGATAAACACGCCCGAGTGTCCGTGACCCTGGCAGGTCTCGATTTGACGAGCAGCGGCGCTACGCAGGAAGTGGAAGTACCCAGCCGAGGCGAAGTGAAAGTGGACTGGCGCGTGAAAGCGCAATCGATCCGTCACGCGAAAGTAACCGCGCAAGCTTTGACGGATGAAGAATCGGATGCGCTGGAATTTGAACTGCCGGTTAATCCTCCTGGCGTAAGCGTTCGGCAAGCCAGGGGCGGAACCATTGCCAACTCCGGAAACGCCAGTTTCGCGTTCACCTTCCCCGCTGACGCGGTGGCAGGCTCACGGTCGCTCTCGGTTCGCCTGTCGCCTTCCGTGGCCGGCTCCTTGTTCAGCGCTCTCGATTACCTCACCTCCTTCCCGTACGGCTGCGTTGAGCAGACCATGTCGAGCTTTCTGCCGGACCTCATCGTCACAAAGGCCGTGAACGAACTCGGCCTCAAGCAGCCAGTGAATCGAGAAGAACTCGCCCGTAAAACACAGGCCGGACTCGACCGGCTCTACAGTTTTCAGCATGAGGATGGCGGCTGGGGATGGTGGCAGACGGACGAAAGTCACCCCTTTATGAGCGCCTACGTTGTCGCGGGTCTCGCGGAAGCGAAAAGGACAGGCATCAGCATTAACGAGGAGGCGATGACTCGCGGCGCTAACTGGGTTACGGCCTATGCGAAAAAAGAGCGGGATCTCGCGCCGGATCTGCGCGCTTACATGGAATATTCGCTCGTGCTCGCCGGCAAAGGAAACACAGCGGCGCTGGGCCGGATGGATGGCGAACGCGCCACCCTTTCGCCCTATGGTTTAGCGCTGCTTGGCTTGGCGTTCGAGCAGATCAAAGACAACCGGGCAGCCGATGTCGCTTCACAACTCGAAAAAAGCGCGAAGCAGACAAACGAAGAAGCCTGGTGGCCCGCCAGTCGGGATCAAATGCTCGACTTCGAAGCGGATATCACGCCGGAAGCCAGCGCTTACGCCATGAAACTGCTCAGCCGTGAACGGCCCAATAGTTCGCTGCTTTCGAAAGCGGCGCTCTGGCTGGTTAATCATCGCAACGGAGGCTACTGGTGGTCCTCCTCCAAGCAGACGGCCATGGTGATCTACGGCCTGATCGACTACGTGAAGGCGACCAAAGAACTGCACCCGAACTTGACCGCCACGGTGCTTGTCAATGGTCAACAGGCGGCAACTCAGACTTTTACTTCAGACGCAACGGTTGAAGCTCCTGAAATCGTGCTCGACGAAAGCAAGCTGGGAGCGGCAGCGAACCAGATTCAGGTCACGAGCAGCGGGCAAGGTCGGCTTTATTACTCGGTCAGCGCCGTTCACTATTCGAATGCCCCACGACTGGAGAAGCAGGGCGCTGTCTCGCTGAATGTATTGCGCGATTACTTCCGGCTGGTTCCGGGCAAAGAAGGCAATGCCATCGTCTACGATCTGAATCCGCTCGACGGACCCGTGACGCCCGGCGACACTATTGTCGTCCGCCTCACCGTCACGGGCACGGACTGGCGCTATCTGCTGGTCGAAGATCCCATTGCGGCAGGCACGGAATTTATCGAACGAGACAATCTGTATCACATCCGGAACAAACCGCCTTGGTGGCGATACTGGTTCACGCGCCGCGAACTGCACGATGACCGCATGGCGATTTTCCAGACGCACTTCAGCGAAGGCCAGCAGCAGTATTTCTATCTGTTGAAAGTGGTAAATCCGGGCGTTTTCCATGTCAGTCCGGCCCGCGTGCAGCCGATGTACCAGCCGGGAATCGAAGCGACCACGGAAGGAAGGACGCTCGAAGCGAAATGAAACGATCAACGGTTTTTCTTTGGCTTTTGCACCTGGTCGGCAATGCGCTTCTGCTATGGCTCGGCTATTTCTGGCTTGGTGTCGGCGAATCCGATACGGCTCATCTGCTGGGGAGCGCGCTGCTGGTGTTGGGCGGTCTGGGCGCGGCTTTGTGGATACATGGAACCGCCTTGGTTTATTTCGACCAGGATACGGAAGACAGCCTGACGCGCGCCCTGGGAAGAGCCGGACGGCATCTGCTGCCGCTGCTCGCCGTCGCATTGTGCGCAGCCACTATTTACGGCATCCTGGCTTACCTCTACGGCAAATTCGAGCACAACGCTTTCCTGATCGGCTCCTATGCAACGATGCATACCCGCAGGCCGGTAGCCCCAGCCAAAGTTCTGCGTTGGTATCACATCCTGATCTGGGTTCTACGCTGGCTGATCGTTCCCGTGTTCCTGTTTCCGCTGACCGCCGCCGTGGCCCGCTCGGGTTGGGCTGGTTTCCGCCTCGGTTCATTCCGTCGCAGCCGCAATGTTCTGTACTGGGTTGAAGTTTGCTTGCTGCTGTTGTGCGCTGTCGCTGTGCCTTTACGATTGATGAACTGGATTCCGGAATTCTCAAAATTCGCGCTGCAAATGGCAAGCTTCATCGCTCGCATGGGCCTTGGTTACCTGCTGTTTGTGAGCGCCTTGTTAACGATTGAATTTTTGACGGCCAAAGGCAGACCGCGCTTAAGCCAGCCGAACACTGTCGCTTCACCGTAAGCGTGAACCAATCCCGCTACTTGTCCGTACGCCATAGTGTAGGCGCGTCCGGCTCTAGCGTGATCTTGGCGTTGGCGCAAATCGTCATCATGAGCGGCTTCAGAATTGAACGTGCTTGGATTATGCGGCTGCGTCAGCCACTCCGTCAGCCCTTCCCGAAACCACACTGGCAGGTTCGGAAGGGCCTCGCGCTCGATCACGATATGCCCAATTTCATGCCGCAGCGTGGAGCGGAGCACGCCATGGGCGACCAGCAGAGAAGAAGGCTGCAAGTCTATGCCGGAAGAGGAACTTCGCGCCGCCACCCAGCCCGGCTCACCCGTCGCGTTTCGAAAGGCGTCAAGGTCCGGGTAAACGCGGATATCGATTGCCTCTTTGGCGTTTACTCCCAACCGGGTTTCGACATCGCGCCGCAACCCTTCAGCGACTCTCAGAGTATCGGCATCGCGGTTTGGCAAGGTGGTGAAAAGGTTTACGCCTTCACCGCCGAGCCGCGTCCAGCGAATCCCTTTTGCCGTTAAACCAATCGTTGTGCCGGGATAATAGAAAGCCAGAATCTCATGATAAGGAGAGCCCTCAAGGCCCATCTCATCCGCTCCGTCCTGGCACAATCCCACGCCATGCCCTTCGCCTCGTCCGCGAAAAGAGATCTGGCCGCCGCTGCTTTGGACTTGGTAGTTCTCGCTCCGCAGCGTGTTCCAGCCTAGAGCGCGGCCCAGAGCAAACCGGAAGGAACTGGCGCTGATCACCACGGCCTGGGTATCGCTTTCCAATTGCAAAGTTTTGGCGCGCCCGGAAGAAGCATGATCCAGCACGGTCACGCGCCGAAGCGAGGAAGGCGCATGAAGATGGGCATCGAGCAAGGCGCGGGCAATCACGTCCGCTTTGCCGTTCCAGAACCAAGTTGCCGCGCCATGACGCGTGCAGTACGGGTCTAGGTGAACAATCAAGTACGGAGCTTGCACATCCGGCCATACGGCCCCGACTGCTTCACTTTTGCCGCCGCAATCACGCGCATATACCGTAAAAGCAGGCTTCCCCTCAAACCAAAGCAATTCGCCCGCTGTGGCCCGCGCAGCCGTTACGATTCGCGGCGTAACTTGACGCGGCTCCGCTCTTTGGCAGTGCGTGGTCGCGCAAAAGTCATATCCTTCAGAAGCATGCCGACCTCGCAGCCGCGCGGCGTATGTTCGAGCCGCCACAGCCATGGCTTTCAGCGCTTCCCCGCTCCGGAAGGTGCCGCTTTCACCGGCCAGAACCGCCGCGACGTACTGTTCGGCTGGCAACGAGACGACCTGCCCTCCCTCATTGCTCGTCAGGCGGATTTTATAAACCACCTCCGCCTGCGCAACCAACACGGAGAGTAGGGAGAAGAGCAAAAACCGTTTCAAGCCCGACCTGCGAAGTAATGGCGCAAAAGACGCCCCGCAATCGGCGCCGCGTCCGCGCCACCCGACTGGCCGGCCACAAAAATAGTGACGGCCACCTCCGGGGACCGGCTGGGAGCAAAACCCGCGAACCAAGCGCCATGCCCGATATGGGAAGTTCGAACACTTCCTGTTTTTCCGGCGACCCGGATCTTTTCCAAGCGGGCAGCCTGAGCCGTGCCAAACTCCACCGCGCCTTCCAAACCGGCAAGCACGGGAGCAATGGCCTTTTCACCAATCCGGCCCGCCAACCGACGGTATGCGCCGAGCAGTTCCATGGCAGTCACCTGCACGCCCTCCTCTCCTAAAGCTTGCAGGATACACGCCGGGCCTGTTAAATCATCTCTCATGAAACCCGTTAAGCCGCTGCGTTGCAAGCCGCGGGAAAGCTCGCCGGGACGAAAGCGCTCCGCGAAATGGGCGACGGCGCAGTTGCACGAATAAGCAATCGTCCGGGACACGTCCATCGGCAAAGGAGAAGGAGGATGCGAGCAGTTGAAGGACCGTCCGGCAATACTCAAATGTTGGGAGCAAACGTACTCTTCATTGGCCGTAAGACGACCGCTTTCCAACAGCGCCAGTAAACTGAACGGTTTCACCGTGGAACCCGGCGGGAAAGCCATGCGTTGCGCCTCCGAGAGACCATCCGCAACCAGCAGTTGACGATCTCGAAGGCGAAGGAGCAGCGCGATCCCCGATCCGGTCCCCTTCGAAGCAAGCAACGAACGAAGAAACAAAAATCCCGAAGCGCCCGTACAAAATTCACGCCGCCGGCAAAGATTTTGGGAACCCACGAGTGCCTTATCGGATTCTAAACCGTTAGCTGGGTGCATGCTACTTTTACGCTACGTGTCTCTGTTAACCGCGCTGTTCGTCCTCGTTTCGCCATGGAAAGGCGTGGGGCAAACCTTATACACGCCGGGCCGAATGCCGAGTCAGCCCCCCAGCAAGAACCGGTACAAAATTTCGGGCACCGTCGTCAATTCCGCCACGGGTGAACCAGTGGGACGCGCAAAAGTGCAAATCAACGGATCGGCATCACAGCAGGTCTTCACTGATGGAAGCGGTCGTTTCGAAATGAGTGATGTTCCCGAAGGGCAAATCGTGGTTAGCGCGCAGCGTCCAGGATTCATCAACAGCGAAATGACTGGTCATCGATCCCCAATGATTCCTGTCGGACCCGCCACGCCTTCTATTCAGGTAAAGCTGATTCCCGAAGGCATTATCAAGGGCAAAACAACTAATAATGAGGGCGAGCCGGTGGAAAGCGTGAACGTACAGGTTCTGTTTCAACAGATCAGTAATGGCCGCAAGGATTGGCTTCCTCGGGGAGGCACCAATACGGATGAAAACGGGGAGTACCAGATCGAAGATCTTCCTCCCGGTCAGTATCTCCTTCACACTTCGGTATCTCCGCTTTTCCCAATGAACATGGCGGCTGAAAATGGACCTCTTACCGAAATCTATCCGCTACAGTACTTTCCGAACGCGCCGACCCAGGACAGCGCGCAATCAATTATCGTGCAGCCCGGGCAAGCCGCCGAAGCTGATTTTCGTCTCTCGCCCGTGCCGTCCTACAGTATTAGCGGCAGCGTCTCTGGACCGCAGGACACTTCGGTCTCTTGCAACGATGCGGATGGCAATACACTGGGCTTTGGCCGAATCAACCATCGGACGAACCAGTTCAAGCTGGTTCACATCCCCTCAGGCTCGTGTACTCTCACTTTTCACTCTCAACACACCGGTGGACAGATTTACTTTGCTGAGCAGCCAGTCACGGTTAACTCGTCCAACATCACTGATATACAGGCGGCCTTACAACCTTTGCCGGACATTGCGATTCACTTTTCAAGCTCAACGGGCGGTATGCCGGTTCAATTACACTTGGTGCCCCGGCAAAAGCATTGGAGGGGAGGGCAGGTCTATCCCATGATGCAAGGCGGCCAATCGGATAGTCAAACGCCTGCTTTCAAAGGCGTGCCTCCGGGTTCCTACAAGGTAGTTGCCCATAATCTCAACAACTCGTGTATCGGTTCGCTTTCTTCCGGCGGCACGGACCTGCTCCGCGAGGACCTGACAGTTGTGAGCGGCAGCGCGCAAGCCGCGTCTATTGAGGTCTCGCTGCGTACTGATTGTGCGACGCTTACAGGAACAATGAACGCCAATTCCCCTCCAGTCAACGTCAGCGCTATAGTAGTGCCCGGTTCGGCCGGCATG
>JAABUZ0100004408.1_pt1 | contig 19474 bp, 24 predicted proteins | sample 5562091 | NCBI WGS metagenome assembly JAABUZ01 (sample SAMN12813069, study PRJNA571459) | rock metagenome | isolation source: Antarctica rocks | place: Antarctica: Victoria Land, Linnaeus Terrace sud | collected 2015-12-21 | reverse complement strand
TCTACCCGACCGGTTCCAAGCCTTCGCCGCGCACCTCGGTGCTCAACCAACAGGACGCGATGTCGGTGGCGGACCTGGTCATGATGCCGCTGGGTGGGGGCGCGATCAGCCTCAGCGCCAGCAACGGCCACACCGACGTCGTCCTGGACGTCATGGGCTACCTCACCCCCTGAACAGCCCGAGGCAGGGGCGGGGTCACGAGGAATCCTGGTGCGCGCACCGACCAACGATCAGCACCCCCATCGGTCCTGCCGAAGCGCCGCGTCCGCCGAGGGCACGCTGGACAGCACATGACGCGCTACCACTCCTCAGGAGCCAGCGTCGCGGGGACGGTCGTGCTATCGCGGTGAGCGACGGGTGCGTCTCCTCCTGTGTCGACCTCTGGCCGCGAGCGGAGACATGGAATGCATGAATTTCCGCCGGGCCCTGAGAGCGACCGGTTGCGGATGTTTATGACTCGGCAGATGGACCGCCATGGCGCAGAGGTGATGGGTCGGACGCCGGTCTTCGGCCTGGTCCGTCCGGTGCTGGAGGGGGCGCTGGCCGCCTCTAATGGGGAGAGCGTGACCTTGGCCTATGGAGATCCCAGGAGCCGAGCGGGCTCTTTGTGCAGGTCCATACCTTCTTCCCCCCGGGGGCGCGGGCGATGACGGGTCTGCTCTGGACGAGGACGTTGCCTGGCTCCTGGCAGATGAGCACCGCCGCTTGGCGCAGCACGCGGGAGTGGAGGATCGGTCGGGAGAACCCCTGCGGCGGTCTGTGGCCACACTGTTGGCTGGCGACGAGCATGTGACTGCGACGGTGCTTTCCGACGGCGCCGCCCTGGTCGCCCGCCTCCAGCCTGCGCGCTCCGCCGAGTCCAGTCGAACAGTGCAGGTCTCGGTGGTCGTCCGGGGGGTGAGGCTGGACGCCCTCGAGATCGGCAAGGTGGAGGATCTGCAGCCGTTCTGGGACCGCCGCGGCCCCTGGCTCACCCGACTAGCAGCAGCCCACGAAGCGGCCGCCGCTGAGGTCACCGCGCTCGGAGTGCCCAGCGGGCTCGACGCCCTCCGTGCCCTCGTTGACTCATCCATCCGTCAGGCGGATCACCTCAGACAGGAACAGGACGGTGCCCCCTCACTCGGCTCGAGTCGGCGCGACAGGATCCTCTGGCGTCGGTTGTGGGACGCAGCCACCGAGGTGCAAGGCCATCTCAGCGGTCAGCCGCTCGACGTGGCTTCCCGAGCAGTGACCTCAATGGTCAACCACCTGACGACCGCTTCCTTACAGCTGTCCTGGTTCGCCGATCCCGGCCTACGGGTCAGAGCGATCAACGAGACGATCGGCTACGTCGTATTCGACGCAGTAGCGAGCACCGGCGTAGGCGGCCGTGCGTGTCCGATCGATGCGCAAACTGCCGCCGCTCCGGCGGACGCCACCGTGCCGATCGGCTAGCGGGGGGTCGCCCTACGCCGGCGGCCGCCCTACGCCGGCGGCTGCGCGAGGCGGGCCGCCGTACGGGATGCACCTCTACACTCTTCTGCGCACAGGCGAGCGTCTCAGGCCCCGAGGAGGCGGCAGTGGGGAACCTCGGCGGGGCGTCCAGCCGGCCGTCCCGTTCCCAAGGGGCACCTGGCCGGTCGGTTGGGGGGCTGACCCGCCGCCGGCTCCCGGACCTGGCGCTGGCTGCGGTGGTGGCCCTCGGCGTCCTGCTGGTGCACGACGTCGGGTACGTGCTGCACCATCCGTACTGGCTGGACGAGGCCTGGGTCGCTGACTCGACGCGGGTGCCGCTGTCGAGGGTGCCCGGGGTCACGTCCGTGACGCCGGTCGGCTTCAGCCTGCTGTTGCGCGCGGCCGTCGTCGGCGGTGACCAGGAGCACCGCCTCATTCCGCTCGCGTTCGCCGGCGCCACGGCGTCGGTGGCCTACCTCTGCGGCCGTGGCCTCGGCTTGCGCCGCGATGTCTCGGTCCTGCTGCTCGCGCTCCCGGCGCTGTTCGTGCCGGCCATGCTGGTCCGCGACGACCTGAAGCCCTACACCACCGAGGCATTCGGGGCCGTCCTGGTTCTGCTGCTGCTGCTGCACCTGGAGTCCCGGTGGAGCCGCCGGCGGCTGCTGACGCTGGCGCTCGTCGTCGGGCTCGGTCCGCTGGTCTCCAATGCCGACCTGTTCGTCGGCAGTGCGGCGCTGCTGGCCCTGGCTGTGACCACGGCGTACGAGCGGCGCTGGTCCCGCCTTCGCGAGGTCGTCCTCGCCGGCGCCGGCGCCGCCCTGCTGATGGCCGGGACCCTCGTGGCGTTCGTGCTGCCGAAGTAGAACGCCGAGCTCCGACACTACTGGGACGCCTACTACCCACCCGGGGACCCCTCGGCCGCCTGGGGCTTCCTGCTCGCCCGGCTGCAGGCGAAGGCGCCGACGACCGGGCTGGGCAACGTGCCGCTCGTCCTGGTAGGCTGCAGTCTGGGCACCGTGGGGCTGCTGTTGCGCCGGTGCCGGTCCTCGGCGCTGCTGCTGCCGCTGGCGTTCGGCGAGCTGGTGCTCGCCAGCGCGCTGCACCCGTTCCCCTTGCTGGACCTGCGCACCTCCACCTGGCTTGCGGTGCTCGCCGTCGTGCTGACCGGGCTGGGGCTGGCGCAGGTGTGCGAGCGGGCGGCCGTGGGGCGTTGCGGCGTCGCGGCGGTGCTGGCAGCGCTCGGCGGCGGCGTCTTCGCCGTGGCCAATGCCGGCCACGTGCGGGACCATCCGATCCCGGACGAGGACGTCCGCGCCCAGGCGCGCTACGTCCAGCTGCACCAGCAGCCAGGTGACGTGGTCATCGTGGACCTGACCGCCAGCTTCGGCTACGGGTACTACCGCGGCACGAACCCGTTGCCCATCATCGACAGCGGCGCCGTCTCGGCCACCGGCTTCCTGGTCCGCTACGACGACCCCGCGGTCGTGGCCATGCACGCACGCGATCGGGCGGCCCCGGCGGAGGCACTGCAGGAAGCCGCGCGCCGGCTCGGGCCGCACGGGCGTGTCTTTGTCGTACGGAGCCACCTCTCGCCCCCTGAGGCGGCAGGCTGGCAGCAGGCCCTGGCGGGCTGCGAGGTGACGACGCTGCGCGTGGGCATCGAACCTCTGCTGATCCTCCAGGGTGCTCCGTGAGCGCACCGACCCACCCGCGTCACCGATCCAGGAGCTGTCGTGAACCAGGTCGAGGGCGACACCGCCCTGCAGACAGACATCCTCGAGGACCTCGTCGAGGCGACGCACTACGTCGAGGTCGACGCTTCGGTGAGGGCTTTGCCAACTGGCTCAGCGATCCGGGCGTGCCGGCGGGTCGCGACAGTGGCGAGCATCCGCTCGAGCACCACCTGCGACAGCAGGTCATCAGCGGCGAAGTGCCCGTAGGACTGCAGCGGCACCTCATGGCCATCGGCGGCCCGGCCTGTGGCCTGGTCCCCGGAACCCGACGGCCCCGGAGGGTCACTGAGCCCTTCTCGGTGCCGTGCCGCACGGCCGTCCAGGCTGGGTCGTGCCTGCCCGTCACACCGGCCACCGCGGTGACCTCGGCCTCGAACATGGCCTGCATCACCGACATGCCGGTTGCCACGCTCAACGCGAGCGACCAGCTGACCGCCACCGGTGAGGTGCGGGCGTCTGGGGCGCGCATCACCGGCCAGCTCAGCCTGCAGGGCGCCACCCTGACCAACCCGGACGGGAACGCCCTCACCCTCGAGCGTTTGCAGGTCGACCTGTTGATCTTCGACAACGCCCTCGATGTCAAGGGGGCCTTGAACCTAATCCGAGCCCAGATTGGGGGTCTTGCCATGGGGCGACCAGCCCCCGATCCCTCTGGTCGCACCCGGCTGGCAGGTGCAGGACCTGTATGACGGGCTTCGTACAGACCGCAAGGCAGCAGCCCGGTGGCTTGCCTCGGCGCCACGCTTCGTGGCGCAACCTGGCACGAGCTGGCGCAGGTCTACGACCGCATTGGCCAACCGGCTGACACCCGATTCCTGCGCTCAGTGCAGCCCAGAAGGCGACCACAGACGCGCCGTGGTGGTCCAAGCCGCCGCGCTGGGGCTACGGCCTGCTCGTCGGCTACGGCTACTTCCCGCTGCTGGCCGGTGCCTGGCTGCTGGCCGCGCTCCTGTGTGCATGCTTGATAACCAGCACCCAGAAGAGCAGCTTCCTGCCGGGGAACCCCGCCGCCCTCGAAGGGGTCCCACCCAGCGCGGCGACGCCCATGCTGGAGGTGCCCGGAGGTGGGGACTTTCAGTGAGCAGGACCGGGGAGATTCAGATGAGCGCCATCAGCTCGGAACACCGGCCGCCTCATCGGTGACGGGCGCGACCCGTGCGGCCAGCTCCGTGGCTCGCCGCGTATGGCCAGAAGCGGACCGTCTCACTTCCAAGGTTGTGGAACGACGGAGAGGCGTCGCTGTTAGCCGCCGATCACCGGGCAACTTTCCCTGCTGCGCACGATGATGGCGTCGGCCTCGGCCAGCGCGGGCAGCAGGGCGGACCGGGCGAGGAGCACGACGGGGCGAGATGTCATGAGTCGTCCTCAAGTCCGGGTCGGCGGCCGTCGAAGCCGACGGGGCGAGCAGGCGCGGGCGACGGCGGCGACGCCCCGGTCGCGCCCGGGCGCACCACCCGCATCGAGTCCCTGGAGCCCCCGTGCGCACCTCCCCCTCACCACGCCGGCCGATTCCGACCGCGGTGCTCGTGCTGTGCGGCCTGGCCCTGCCGATCGCCGCCGGCAACGCCACGGCAGCGCCGACGGCGGCGGCGCACGCCCACCCCGGCGGGGCGTTCCACGCGGTGCACCGCGCGGGCGATCGGCTCGCTGTCCCTCGCCCCATCCCGCCCGGGCCGGCCAAGGCTCAGCACCAGCGGGACCACCTCCTCAGCGGTCACAGCAGCGGCCGCCACGGGTACCACGACCCCGGTGTCGAACTTCGCGGTCAAGTTCATCGACGACTCGACGTCGTCGAGCTGGACGGCCCCGGCCAAGACCGCCTTCCTGGCTGCGGTCAACGTGTGGAGCCACGAGATCCAGTCCAAGCAGCCGCTGACGATCGAGGCGCACGCGACGAGCTTCCCCGACCCGTCGCTGCTGGGCGACGCCGGACCCGGCGACTTCGTCACGCAGGCCGACCCTGACGTCGCCTACCCCCTGGCGTACGCCGACGCCCAGTCCACCACGCGCGTCGACCCCGACGTACTCGGACATCTTCGCTGAGTTCAACCCCCAGCGCACCGGCCTGTACTTCGGCACCGACGGGCATCCGGGGGCGGCCCAGGTCGACTTCGAGTCGGTCGTGCTGCACGAGCTGGGCCACGGGCTCGGGCTGGTCGGCGCCGGGGACGTGAACGGCACCCGGGGCTACAACCGTTTCCTCTACAACGACGGCACGTACGGGCCGAAGGCAGTCTTCGACGCCTTCACCTACGCCGCCTCGCCAACCGCGACCGCGCCGATCACCAGCTACGCCAACGACAGCACCGCCCTCGGCGCAGCCCTGCAGGGGTTCCCGAACAGCAGCGGCACCCCGACGGGCGGCGTGTACTGGTCCGGCACCGCCGGCCGGGCCGCGGGAGGCGGCGCACCGGTGCGCCTCTACGCCCCCAACCCCTTCGCGTCGGGCTCGAGCTACAGCCACCTGGACGAGAGCAGCTACCCGCGCGGCAGCGCCAATGCGCTGATGACCCCGCAGCTCAGCGCCGGCGAGGCCATCCACGACCCGGGCCCGATCGCCCTCGGGATGCTGTCCGACATGGGCTACGCCGTCCCCGGCGCCCCCGGGTCCGCCTACACCCCGGTGACCCCCGTACGCGTCCTGGACACCCGGTACGGCACCGGTGCCCCGGCGGGTCCGGTCCTCGGCGGTGGCTTCGTGGACCTCAAGGTCACCGACGCCAACGGCGTACCGGCTAACGCCACCGCTGTCGTGCTCAACGTGACGGGGGTGGCGCCCACGACCGTCACGAACCTGCGGGTCTACCCGACCCCGGGCGCGGCCTTCGCGCCGCCAGTGGTCTCCGCGCTCAACCTCGGTGCCGGTGAGACGCGGGCCAACCTGACGACCGTCGCGGTCGGCAGCGGCGGCCGGGTCCGGCTGCGCAACGCCGTCGGCAAGGTGAACGTGCTGGCCGACCTGGCCGGCTACTACGCCCCCGCCGCGAGCGCCCGCTACCAGCCGCTGACACCGGTCCGGGTCCTGGACACCCGCAGCGGGGTGAACGCCCCGCAGGCCCCGGTAGGCCCCGGGCAGTCCGTGGACCTCGACGTCGCCAAGGCGGGCGTGCCAAGCGGCGCGACGGCCGTGGCTGTCACCGTGACCGCGCTGTCGGCCTCGCAGGTGACCAACGTGCGCGTCTACCCGACGCCGGCCAGCGGTGTGACCACGGTCCCGCTGGTCAGCAACATCAACATCACGCCGCAGCAGTCGCCCACGCCCAACCTGGTCATCGTCAAGATCGGTGACCTGGACCGGGTCCGGCTGCACAACAGCGCCGGCACGACCCAGCTGTTCGTCGACCTCGCGGGCTACTACGCCCCCGGTACGACAGGGCTGCTGTTCCGCCCCGTCGAGCCCTCCCGCGTGCTGGACACCCGCAACCACACGGGGACCGCCAGCGCAGCGCCGACCACCCTCGGACCGGGCGCGACGCTCGACGTCGACCTGGACGGCGTCGGTCGCATCCCGGGCCTGGCCGGCGCAGCGGTGGTCAACGCGGCAGGCATCGCGGCCTCGACGACCACCAACCTGCGCATCTACCCGACGCCGACGGACGGCTCCGGCCCACCCCTCACCTCGGTGCTGAACCTGTCGGGCGGCCAGACCGCCGCCGACGCGGACCTGGCCAAGACGGGTACGACGCACCGCGTCCGCATCTACAACAGCAGCGGCTCGGTGGGCGTGCTCGCCGACGTCTCCGGGTGGTTCGGCGGCTGACCCCGGGCGGCCCCGGTCACTCGGGGGCGAGCCAGGCCATCATCGGACGCAGCTGCGCGCCGACGACCTCGATCGGGTGCTCGCCCGCGGCCTTACGGTACTGCGCCAGCTCCGAGCCACCCGCGTCGTCGTCGGCGATGAGCTTCTGGGTGAACGTGCCGTCCTGGATCTCGGCCAGGACCCGCCGCATCTCCTGCTTGGTCTCGGCCGTGACGATCCGCGGGCCGGTCGTGTGGTCACCGAACTCTGCGGTGTCCGAGATCGACCAACGCATCTTGCCCGGCGCTGCAGGGGCCGAGGATCGTGCGAGCGGTCGCCTGAGAAAGGATCCTGGGCCCCCGTGCCCGGGGAGGAGCGGCCCCGCACAATCCGGGGGGCCAGCCTTGAACAGCTGAGCGGCCGCAGGCCGTCCACGCCAGGCCCGCAGGGCCCGTGCTGTGCGGGTTGTCGTGCTGGTCTGGTGGGTTGCTCGGCTGGCTTCCCAGCCCGTCCCTGCGCAAGGTGTGCTGCGGCTGTCCACACCCCCCTGGGACTGCTGGCATACGGGCCGGTCCGAGGTTGCCGAGGCGATCCGGGACTTGACCTCGGGTGTCGGCGAGCTCAGCTGATCTCCTGCGGCCGATGTGGTGTTACAGCTCCAGCGCGGTGGCAACGTCCGGTACAGCGGCAGCACCTTGTCCAGGCCGGTGGCGTGCAGCACCCGGACGACGTCGCACGGTGGCGGCGGCCAGGCGGAGCTGGCCGTTGCCGGCCCGCAACCGTTTCAGCGCGCCGACCAACACGCCCAGACCGGTGGAGTCGACCCGGTCGACCGCGGTCAGGTCCAGCACCAGGTATGGGTGCCCAGCCGAGGAGTCGAGCAGCCCCTGTCGCAGCGCACCTGCGGAACCGGCGAAACTGGCAGCCTGCCGGTTCCGCCCGGGTGGTCGGCGCCCCCGTGACGGCGGGTGACTCTGCTGCTGCGCCGTTACGACGACGGAGCCGGCTTCGTCAGACCCAAGTTCACCTTCACGACCGAGCTGACGGCCATCTCACAAAGCTAAAGAAGCGGGCGGTGATGGCTGAGGTCGACCTCAGCGCCAGCGCTGTGCTGCGCCAGGCCCTGATCGAATACGTGGAGCGTCACGGCTATGACGGCGTCGCGGCCTGGTTCGCCGAGCACGGGCGTTAGGCTTAGCGCTCCTCCCGACGGTACAGCCTTGATCATGAGTGCGGTGGACGGTTGGGACCTGACGGTCCCGGAGGACGCGGGTGGTCTGGCCGAGGAGTTCCGCCGGCACGGCGTGCGCCCTGCTCAGCGATTCCACATCGTCTCGACGCTGGACGCACCGTCGCCGGATCGCGCGGTACCGGCTGCCAAGCCGGACCGATTCGGGTTCATCGGCTCGGTCCAGAGTGGTCCGGCAGATGTGTCCAGGCGCGTCGATGAGTACCTGCAGCGAGGCTTCGGCCGAGGGTGATCCTGGTCGACACCAACGTCCTGGTCGCAGCCGCCCGCACCGCCGACAACCACCACGTCGCTGCCGCCCCCCTCCTGCGCGAGACCGACGACCGGTTGCTGGTCGCGCCGACAGTGCTGGCCGAGACCTGCCATCTGCTGAGTATATTCGGTGGCCCTGCGCCCGAGGTGGCGTTCCTGCGCAGCATCGCCGCCGGCGAGCTCGAGCTGGCTGTGTTGACCGTCGCCGATACAGCACGGATGGCTGAGCTGGCCGAGCACTACGCCAACCTCGGCTCGGCCGGAAGTACAGGAAGGTTGGTCATGCGGCGTACGGTCTTGCCGCAAGCAGGCCGATCGCTAGCGGCCCACTCGGGCTGTGGACGACCGGCGCGGCTGTGAAGATCGTCGTGCAGGGTGAGGGGTGGCGGGAGGGTCGCAGCCGAACCGGCTGGGAGACTGCGCCCATGAAGCTCCTAGCCCTCGCCGGCGGCATCGGCGGCGCGCGCTTCCTGCGCGGCCTGCGGGCCGCGGTACCGGAGGCCGAGCTCACCGTCGTGGTCAACACCGGTGACGACATCACCCTGTACGGGCTGCGCATCTGCCCGGACCTGGACACCGTGATGTACACCCTCGGCGGCGGGATCGACGAGCAGCGCGGCTGGGGCCGGCAGGACGAGACATTCGCCGCCAAGGATGAGCTGCAAGCCTACGACGTGCCAACCGCCTGGTTCGGGCTGGGCGACCGCGACCTGGCCACGCACCTGGTGCGCCGGCAGATGATGGATGCCGGCTACCCCCTGAGCCAGGTCACGACAGCCCTGTGCGAGCGGTGGCAGCCGGGTGCCCGGCTGCTGCCGATGAGCGACGACCGGGTCGAGACGCACGTAGTGGTGGAGGATCCGGCGACCGGGACCCGCCACGCGATCCACTTCCAGGAGTGGTGGATCAAGCACCGGGCGGCCCTGCCGGCCCACGCCATCGTCGCGGTCGGCGCGGAGACCGCCGCTCCCGGTCCGGGCGTCCTTGAGGCGATCGAGGACGCCGACGTCGTGCTTCTGCCGCCCAGCAACCCCGTCGTGAGCATCGGCACGATCCTGCAGGTCGACGGCGTACGCGAGGCGCTGCACGCCAAGACCGTGGTGGGGCTGAGCCCCATCATCTGCGGGGCCCCCGTCCATGGGATGGCCGATGCCTGCCTCGACGCGATCGGCGTCGCGACCAGCGCCGAGGCGGTCGGGCGGCACTACGGCAGCGACCTGCTCGACGGCTGGCTGGTCGACACGGCCGACCGTGGGGTGAGCGTGCCGGGTGTCGAGGTACGCGGGGTACCACTGCTCATGAGCGACCTCGGTGCGACCACTGCGATGGCCCGCGCCGCCCTGGACCTGGCCGGTGCCTGAGGGCTTCTCGGTCCGGCCGGTCGTCGGCCTGCCCGACGTGCGGCCGGGCGACGACCTCGTCGGGCTGCTGGCCGAGCACGCCGACCTCCGCGACGGCGACGTGCTCGTCGTCACCAGCAAGGTGGTCAGCAAGGCCGAGGGCCGGCTCGTGCCGGCGGGCGCCGACCGCGAGGCCACCCGCCTCGCCGCCGTCGACACCGAGACGGTCCGCGTCGTGGCCAGGCGGGGTACGACGACCATCGCCGAGACCCGAACCGGCCTCGTCCTGGCGGCTGCAGGTGTCGACGCCAGCAACGTGCGACGGAACGAGATCGCCTTGCTGCCAGTAGATCCCGACGCCAGTGCGCGCAGGCTGCGCGACGGGCTCCGGCAGCGCGCGGGCGTCGACGTCGCCGTGGTGGTCTCGGACACGATGGGTCGCGCGTGGCGCGTCGGCCAGGTCGACCAGGCCATCGGGGCAGCAGGACTCGCCCCCGTCCGGGATGTCCGGGGCACCCTGGACAGCCACGGCCACCTGCTCGAGGTCACCGAGATCGCGGTCGCCGACGAGCTGGCCGCCGCAGCGGAGCTGGTGAAGGGCAAGGCCGACGGGATCGCCGCCGCCGTCGTGCGCGGGTTGGCGCTGCCCGACGACGGCCGCGGCGCCGCCGCCCTGGTCAGACCGGCGGCGCAGGACTGGTTCCGGCTCGGCACCACCGAAGCGCACCGGCGGACCGTGGCCCTGCGCCGGACCGTGCGCGCGTTCGGCAATGAGCCGGTCGACCGTGCCGTCGTGCTGCGGGCGGTCGCTGCCGCCCTGACCGCACCCGCTCCGCACCACACAACGCCATGGCGGTTCGTCCTGGTCGAACACGGCAGGCTCCGGGCCGCGCTGCTCGACGCCATGGCGCAGCGGTGGGCTCGGGACCTGCGCGGCGACGGGTTCACCGACGACGGGATCGACCGGCGCCTGCGTCGGGGCGACGTGCTGCGCGCGGCGCCGTACCTGGTGGTTCCGTGCCTGGTCCGCGACGGCGCGCACGCCTATCCCGACGAACGCCGCTCAGCAGCTGAGCTGCGGATGTTCCTGGTCGCCATGGGGGCCGGGGTGCAGAACCTGCTGGTCCAGCTGGCCGCCGAGGGCCTGGGCAGCGCGTGGGTCAGCAGCACGCTGTTCTGCCCGGACGTCGTCCAGGAGGTCCTTGAGCTGCCGGACGGCTGGGAGCCGATGGGCGCGGTCGCCGTGGGGCATCCTGCGGGCGCACCGCCGGACCGAGGATCCCGCGACCCGCAGGACTACGTGCTGCTGCGCTGACCGGCCGGGAGCGTGAAGCCGAGGTCACCGAGCCGCTTGCGCAGCAGCAGACCGGCCAGCGCCTTCGCCTCGGCCAGGTCGACCAGCTCGCGCGGCTGACGGATCGCGGCGGCGTCCTCGAGCGCCGCGGCCGCGTCCAGGTAGGTCCGCATGGCCGACCGCAACGTCGGGTCGTCGAGGGGGGACGCCATGCCCGCAGTGAAGCATCCGCGCCGCACTGCCGTCAGTGGCTTCGGTGGTCCTGCACGGTCAGGCGCGGTCCGAACCTCGGCTTGCGCGCCCCACTCAGCTCCAGCAGCCGTACGACCCGGTAGCGGTGCGGCCGCCAGGGCTCGAGCAGCTCGAGCATCCCCTCGTCGTCGAGCGACCGCCCGATAAGGGCCCAACCGACGAACTGCGACAGGTGGTAGTCCCCCACGCTCACCGAGTCGGTGTCTCCCAGCGCCCGCTGGGCGATCTCGGCCGACGTCCACGCACCGATGCCGGGGACCGCCTGCAGGCGGACGTGGGCGGCGAGCGGGTCCATGCCGACCGCCTGCTCGAGCCGTCCGGCCAGCCGGCCGGCCTCGCAGACCGTCCGGGACCGCTTCGGGTCGACGCCGGCGCGGTGCCACTCCCAGGACGGGATCCGCCGCCACACCTGCGCCGGGGGCGGCACGCGCATCCCCGCCGGGCCCGGGCCTGGCGGCGCCTCGCCGTGCCGCAGGACCAGGCCGCGCCAGGCTGCCCGCGCCTGTTTCCCGGTGACCTTCTGTTCGAGCACCGCGGGCACCAGCGCCTCGAACACCCTTCCGGTACGCGGGATGCGGAGCCCGGGATGGCGCAGGTGGGCCTCGGCGAGCAGCGGATGGCCGGGTGCGAAGCCGTCGCACAGGTCGCGCCCACCCAGCAGGTCGGCCAACCCGGCCACGACCCGCTGCGCCCCTTGACCCCATGCAGTGCAGGCGATTTCGTGCAACCCGCGCTGCACCAGCCGGTACGTCGCCGGCCCGTCCTCGGTCGACGTGGTCCGCCAGAGCGTGCCGTCGGGCTCGACCACGTGCGTCGGGTCGCCGCGCCCGCGGGACAGCGGCGCCAGCGTCCGCCGTACGTCGACGGGGAGCCGGGGGCGCCACACCGTCTCCGCCAGCACCCGGTCAGGCTACGGTGCACGCCGGAGCGAAGGAGCATGCGTGGACAAGGTCGTCCGCACCGCCGTCGAAGCGGTCGAAGACATCACGAGCGGGTCGTCCCTGGCCGTCGGTGGTTTCGGCCTGTGCGGCATCCCGCAGGCCCTCATCGACGCCCTGCTGGACGCCGGAGCCACCGACCTCGAGACGGTCAGCAACAACTGCGGGGTCGACGGGTACGGGCTCGGCTCACTGCTGCGGGCCGGGCGCATCCGACGTACGACGGGGTCCTACGTCGGGGAGAACAAGGAGTTCGAGCGGCAGTTCCTGGGCGGGGAGCTCGAGGTGGAGCTGGTGCCGCAGGGCACCCTCGCCGAGCGGCTGCGGGCAGGCGGCGCGGGGATCCCGGCGTTCTACACGCCGGCAGGTGTCGGCACGCAGGTCGCCGACGGCGGTCTCCCCCTGCGCTACGACGGGTCAGGGGGCGTCGCCATGGCGAGCGAACCCAAGGAGGTCCGGGAGTTCGACGGTCGGACGTACGTGCTGGAGCACGGGATCCGGACCGACTTCGCCCTGGTACACGCGCGATACGGGGACCGACACGGCAACCTGGTGTACGACAAGACGGCGGCGAACTTCAACCCGCTGTGCGCCGCCGCGGGACGGGTGACGATCGCCGAGGTCGAGCAGGTCGTCGAACCCGGTGAGCTCGACCCGGCGCAGGTGCACACCCCCGGCATCCTCGTGCAGCGCGTCGTGCAGGCCAGCGCCGAGAAGCGCATCGAGAAAAGGACGGTGTCGCGTGCGCACACGTGACGAGCTCGCGGCCCGGGTCGCGCTGGAGCTGACCGACGGTCAGTACGTCAACCTCGGCATCGGGCTGCCGACCTTAGTGCCCAACTTCATCGCGCCGGGCGTGCACGTCGTACTGCACAGCGAGAACGGCGTGCTGGGCGTCGGGCCGTACCCGGCCGAGGATGCCGTCGATCCCGACCTCATCAATGCCGGCAAGGAGACCGTGACGGTCCTGCCGGGTGCGTCCTACTTCGACAGCGCCAGCTCCTTCGCGATGATCCGGGGCGGCCACGTCGACGTCGCCGTCCTCGGGGCGATGCAGGTGAGCGAGCGCGGCGACCTGGCCAACTGGATGATCCCCGGCAAGATGGTCAAGGGCATGGGCGGGGCCATGGACCTCGTGCACGGCGCGAAACGCGTCCTGGTGATGATGGAGCACGCGGCCAGGGACGGTTCACCCAAGATCGTGCGCGAGTGCTCGCTGCCGTACACCGGGTTGGCCTGCATCCAGCGCATCATCACCGACCTGGCCGTGATCGACGTCGAGCCGGCCGGACTCGTCCTGCGGGAGCTGGCGCCGGGCGTCACCGTCGACGCGGTGCGGGCCGTGACCGAACCCGAGCTGCGGGTCGCCCTCTAGCCTCGCGTCCGCTCCTGCTCCTCGCGGCTCACAGGAACTGCATCCGCGCTACCCGCACGGGGCTCAGCTCGGCCACCGGCAATCCGTTGACGGTGATCGTGACGTGTGTACCCCCAGCCCGGGCCGCTACCTCGCCGACGCCAGAGCTCGCTTGCGCCCCTCCAGCGCGTACGCGACGGCCAGACCGGCCGCCCAGCCGCCGTTCACCACCGCACCGCCCAGCTGGCCTTTGAGCGCGAAGCCGGTCGCGATCAGCACGGCCCCGAGCTCCTCGGCCGCGAACACCCGTGGCTCACGCCGGCGCCACAGCCGCAGGAAGCCCGGCACGTACAGCGTGAACGGGACCGCCAGGGCGTACCCGGTCGCGAGCACCACGTTGGACGTCGTCAGCACGGGCATGCACCCATCCTGCTGGACGGCTCCGCTCGACGCCGAGCGGCCGGTTCAGCACGTGCGTCCGACACCGAGCGGACTGCCCTGCTAGGCGCCGATTTCGAGGCTATGGTCTAGCCCGCCGTCCGGGCCTGCCGGCCGCACGACCAGGGAGAACGATGTCGGTCCTGCCCCTGCCCACCGCGCCGGTCGCCGCCGTGACACTGGCGCTGCTCGCGCTGTCCGGGTGCGCGAGCAAGAGCGCGCCCACCGCGTCCACCCGTCCGGGCAGTGCCGCGGTCAGCCCCTCGGCCTCGGCCGTCCCGACGACGCCGGCTCCGGCACCTGCGACGACGGCACCTGCCACACCGAGCCGGCCCGCGACACCGACCACCGCGCCCCACACGTCGGCCGGGCTGAAGAAGGCGCTGCTGTCGATCGAGGACCTGCCGCCCGGCTTCGAGGTCGATCCCAGCGGCAGCGGCGGTGGGAAGGACGACGGTAGAGTGTCGTCCTCCAGGCCGGCCTGTGCACCGCTGGTGACGATCTTCCAGGAGGAGGTACCGGCCAGCTCCCTGGCGCACGCCGGCACCTCCTTCTCAGGGGCGCAGGACGGACCGGCGATCGACCAGTCCCTGGACAGCTTCTCCTCGCGGGCGGCAGCAGCGTCCTTCAGCGCCGGCTACCGCCGGGCGGTGCAGGCGTGCAGCGAGGTGCAGCTGCAGGTCTTCGGCGTCGGTCGCTCCACCGTGTGGGTCCGGCCCGTCTCGTTCGGCACAGCCGGGGACAGCCTGTTCGCCGCTCGTCTGACAGCCCCGCCCGGACCCCTGCAGGGCTTGGAGGTCCTGCAGGTCGGCGCGCAGAGCGGGGACGTGGTCGTCGGCATGAGTTTCACGTCGACCGGCCCGTCCGACGCCCAGTCCGCCACCGAGGACGCGGTGAGCAAGGTGGACAAGGTGCTGGGCACCGGCGGCACCCCGTCCTGAACACGCGACGCTGCACCTGGGCAGCGCGACACGGGCGTCCGGCTCAAGCCAGGTCGGGGTGCTCGGCCCGCACGAGCGCGTGCAGCTCCTTCACGCGCTGGGCCTGCTCGGCCGGCATGACGAGCGTGGCGGCCGGTGTGTGCACGACCACCAGCCCCTCGCAGCCCACGAGGGCGACCAGGTGGTCCGGCACGGAGGACGCGACCACGCAGTCGTGGCTGCCGACGACCGCCCGCAGGCCCTCACCGAGGGCGTTGCCGGCGTCGTCACGGCCGATCGCATCGCCGTACGCGGGCCAGGAGCCGACATCGAGCCACTGGGCGGCGAGCGGCAGGGCGGCCACGACGAAGTCGGGCGAGGTGGAGGCCGGTTCCATGATCCCGTAGTCGACGGAGTTGCGGGGTACGTCGGACCACGCGGCCACTTCGCCGGCCCGGACCAGCCCGACGAGCCGGGCGGTCTCGGGCGCGAAGGACTGCACGGCGCGCAGCAGGGTGGTCGCGCGCCAGACGAACATGCCCGAGTTCCACAGCGCGCCCTGCTCCACCAGCTGCTCGGCCCGGGCCCGGGCCGGCTTCTCGGCGAACCGGGCGACCACGAGCGCGTCGGCGGTGAGCTGGTCGCCGAGCTCGAGGTAGCCGAAGCCGGTGGCCGGGCGGTCGGGCACGACGCCGAAGGTGACCAGCGCCGAGTCCTGCGCCTCGGCGACGGCGAACCCGCGCTCCAGCGTCGCGGTGAAGGCCGCCAGCGGCTCGATGAGGTGATCGGCGGTCAGGACCGCGACCACGGCATTGGGGTCCTGTTCGGCGATCGCGGACATGGCGAGGGCGAGGGCCGGCAGGGTGTCCCGGCCCGACGGCTCGACAACCATCCGGTCGGCCTGCAGGCCCGGCACCGCAGCCACGGCCTCTCGCAGCTGCTCCCCCGCGCACAGCCACACCTGTCCAGCCGGCACGACGGAGGCGGCCCGCTCGACCGCGATCTCGAGCAGCGAGCGGCCATGCAGCAGCGGGACGAGCTGCTTGGGCAGCCCCGCGGTCGAGAAGGGCCACAGCCGCGTGCCGGAGCCTCCGGCCAGGACCAGGGCGTGCCTCACGGCGCCTCCAGCAGGCCGGCGGAGCGGGTCGGGGCAGCGCCCTCGCCGATCGACCCGACGCGGGCGGCGACCAGGTAGCGCAGACCCAGCCCGAGCGCGAGCAGGCCCCGCAGCACGGCCAGCCGCGGGCCGGCGTACTGCCGGGACAGGTAGCGGTACAGCGACCGGTGGTGCTCGGCGAGCATCTCGTGCGCCACCCGGCCGGTCGCGTGACCACCCGTGTGGGTGACCACCGCGCCTGGTACGTAGACGTTCTGCCAGCCGGTGTCCGCCAGTCTCCAGCACAGGTCCATGTCCTCGCAGTACATGAAGTACGACGGGTCGAAGCCGCCGATCTGCTCGAACGCGGTCCGGCGCAGCAGCAGGCACGAGCCGGACAGCCAGCCGGTGGCGGACTCGACGGGACGACCCGCCTCGGCCCGGTAGGACTTGGTCCACGGGTTCGACGGCCACCACCAGCCGAAGGCGGCATGCCCGAGACCCCGGCCGAGGGACGGGAAGGCCCGCGCCGACGGGTAGAGCTGCCCGCTCGGCGTACGGATCGCCGGCCCGAGGCAGCCGGCCGCGGGCCACCGGTCGGACGCCTCCAGCAGCGCGTCCAGCGAGCCGGCGTCCCACAGGACGTCCGGGTTCGCCACGACCAGCCAGTCCTCGCCCGCGCCCGAGGCACCGAGGTTCGCGGCCCGCCCGTAGCCCAGGTTGGAACCCGTGCGCAGCAGCGTGACGCCCGGCCCCTCGGCCTGCTCCACCGACCCGTCGGTGGAGCCGTTGTCAGCGAGCACCACGTCGTACGGCCCGGCGGTGGCCTTGGACAGCGACTGCAGGAACGCCGTGAGTGCCCCGCCGGGCGACCAGGTGACGACGACGACGCGCACCGAGCGGGGCGGGCCGGGCACGTGCAACTCCTGCCTGCGGGCTGGGCGACGAACGGACCGGCAGAGCCTAACGGCGGCCGGCGACCTCACTGAGCAACCGCGCGAACGGCGGCGGCTCGGGGCGAGCGAGCACCGGACGACGGCGCCGCAGCGTGGTGCTGGTCGGGCCCAGCAGGCCGGCGACGGCGGCGGCGAGCGCCCGAGCATCGCCGGTCGGCACCAGCACGCCCGCGCCTGGCCCTGCGGCGGCGAGGATCTCGCGGGGGCCGCCGGCGTCGCTGGCGACCACCGGACACCCGCTCGCGAGCGCCTCGACGAGTCCGAGGCCGTACGGCTCCGGCAGGGTCGAGGGGGCGAGCAGCAGGTCGCAGTCGGCCAGCAGCTCCGGCACGTCGCGCCGCTCCCCCAGCCACAGCACGCCCGACGTCGCGGCAGCCAGGCGCCGCAGCGCCTCGGCGTAGTCGGCCTTGCCCGCCACGACCCCGCCGGCCAGCAGCAGCCGGGCCTCCGGGACGCGCGCCCGCACCAGGGGCCACGCCTCCAGCGCGACCTCGAAACCCTTCCAGGTGTCCAACCGGGCAAGCAGCACCGCGACCACGGCGTCGTCCGGCAACCCCTCCCGCCCGCGGAACGCCCCGGCATGGCCGGGCGCGAACTCTCGAGGGTCGGGGTGCTCGTGCACCACCACCACGCGCCGCGCGGTGAGCTGGTCGGCGATGGCCTGCGACCCCGCGAGCACCAGGTCGGCCCTGGCCGTGAGCCCTCGCTCCAGGGCCAGCGCTGCGCCGGACTGCACGACCACCTCGCGCGCGTGCCAGACGTGCGGCCGCCGCGCGAGAAAGGCTGCGGCAAAGCCATACCAGCTGTGCAGCGAGTTGGTGTACAGGACATCGGCCCGCACCCGCCGGGCGAGCAGGGCCAGCCGGGACACCGACAGCGGCCAGGACAGGGCGTACGCCAGCCAGCCGGACGCGCCGTGGCTGGTCGAGATCCGCCGCATGGGGACGACGTGCAGCCGCGCGCCCGCCGCCGCAAACTCCTGGGCCAACGGGTGCGGCGCCGGCACCGCCACGTGCACCTCGAAGTCCTCGCGGGGAAGGGTCCGGACCAGCCGCAGCAGCGCCTGGTCCGACCCGCCCCGTTCCGCCATGGGTTGCACGAACAGGACGGTGACCGGCACGGCCCCACTATGGTGGCTGCGTGCGGGAGGGCGGACGCGGGTGAGCGGCCGGGCACCGCGGGTCGTGCACCGGCAGCGCAGGCCGCACCCGCAGCAGTTCAGCATCGAGGCCGTCTTCGACGCGGTACGACCGCATCTCGCGCCCCGCTTCGACGTACGGGTCGCCGTCTCGTCCTACCCGAGCTCGGGGCTGGTGCCCCGGCTGCGCGCGGTGCTGGAGGCGCGGCGGCTGCAGGGCGAGCTGACGCACGTTGTGGGCGATGTGCACTACCTGGACCTGCTGCTGCGCCGGCGCAGCACGGTGCTGACGGTGCACGACACGGAGTTCCTCTCGCGGCACACCGGCGTGCGGGCCGCGCTCTACCGCTGGTTCTGGTTGCAGCTGCCGGTGCGGCGGGCCCGACTGGTCACCGTGCCGAGCGAAGCGACCCGCCGGGACCTGCTGGCCGTCGTGCACTGCGACCCGTCGCGGGTGCGCGTCGTGCCGAATCCGGTCCGGACCGGGTTCACCCCGAGCGCCGCCCCCGTGCGCGACCGCCCGGTCGTGCTGCTGCTGGGGGCCTGGCCGAACAAGAACCTGTTGCGCTCGGCGCAAGCCCTGCAGGGGCTCGACGTCGATGTCGTGCTCGTCGGCCGACCCGACGCCGCGCAGCTCGAGACGCTCGAGGGCTTGTCCGTGCAGGTGCGGGTCGACCTCAGCGAGGCGCAGGTGGCCGCGGCCTACCGCGACTGCGACCTGCTGCTGTTCCCCTCCACCCGGGAGGGCTTCGGCGTACCGATCCTGGAGGCGCAGGCCAGCGGTCGGCCGGTCGTGACCAGCGACCGCGACCCGATGGCGGAGGTGTCCGGCGGCGCGGCCTGCCTGGTCGACCCCGAGGACGTCGCCGCCATCCGGGCCGGCGTTGTGCGGGTCCTGACGGACCCGGCTTACAGGGCGGGCCTGGTCCAGGCCGGGCTGCACAACGTCGAGCGCTACCGACCCGAGCGGGTCGCCGCCGACTACGCGGACGTGTACGACGAGGTGCTCGGCCGCTCGACCGGGCGCACAGACCTTCCCTGAGCTTGCCTGGCCGGAACGGTCTGCCGCCTCGTGCCGTCGTCCTGCTGCGGGAGCACCACCTCCGCTGCATCTTGTGTGCGAGCACGACGCTGGATTCGCGGCTATGGCTTCTGTCCACAACCCTTCTGGTTTGTCCACACCCTTTCGCAGCAGTGCTTCTCGCGGTGGACTAGAACGTACGTCCTGCATCTCTGCTTGAGTGCAGTAACTTCTTCCGCGTGACGGAGAAGTTGCGCCCGGTGGGCGGTCAGGATTATCCGAGGACCTACCAGGAGTTCCGGTCCTGGTTCCCGGACGAC
>JAABUZ0100004407.1_pt1 | contig 19475 bp, 16 predicted proteins | sample 5562091 | NCBI WGS metagenome assembly JAABUZ01 (sample SAMN12813069, study PRJNA571459) | rock metagenome | isolation source: Antarctica rocks | place: Antarctica: Victoria Land, Linnaeus Terrace sud | collected 2015-12-21 | reverse complement strand
CATCATTGCCTTCATTGGTGCTTGTATATTCATCGCCATCCTGCGCGCTGTCTCTGGTAGCACCGCTCGCCGCCGCTTGTAATCCCGCTTAAGCGAGATTCTAGCGTGTAAAAAGAAAGAAGCCGGGTTAAATCAAACTTCCGGCTTCTTCTCTTTTTTATCTCCAACTCCTATAATTTCCTCTCTTATTACAACCCTATTCTTCTCTCTTACTAGAAAATTTTTCATGCGCTCTCCCTAGCAATCGCTCAAATACCTCCGTCATCACCCGCATCTCCTCCTCACTCAAAAGCTCCACGAAGTGCTTGATAATTCCCCGCTGATAAATAGGCCACGCCTGCCGAAATGCCCGCAGCCCCTTCAGCGTCAATACTGCGTACGTCGCCCGCCGATCCGATCCGCTGCGGTCCCGCCTCAGCAGACCCTCCTGCTCCAACCGATCCACCAGCCGCGTCAGCCCACTACGACTCAGCACCACCGTCAGCGCCAGCTCATGCATGCGCAGCCGCCGATTCGGAGCCTCCACCAACGCCAGCAACACATCATACGACGACAACGGCAGCTCTCCTGCCTCCGCCAGCTCCCGCTCAATCAAATCAATCACCGTCGCATGCGCTGTGATAAACACCCGCCAGGTTCTCAATTGTTTCCGATCCAATCTATTCTCCATAGAGTAAGTATACCATAATTTCTTTGCTCGAACAACCATTGCATGTACAACTTTTATATGACATAGTGTGAATGTTGCTACTGTTTTGATAAATGCTATTGAATAGTGCGCCCCGGAGCACACCTGTTTGCCAGAGGCACCGCATTTATCGCGCAGACCGGCTTGAGATGGAGGAGAATGACCATCATGCCTCGAAGCACTCTTGTTCCTTATCTATGAAATGACAGGTGTTGAGTGCGTGTGGAAAGCGCGGGACACGGGTCAGTTTTCGGGGTGAGCATGAAAGGCTAGCAAGGTGTACTGCTTATCAAACTTTAAATGAACTTAAGTAAGCGAAGTTGGATGGATTTCGGGGTGAGCAGAGGAGGCTGGCGAGGTGTACGGACGCGATGGAAGAAGGGCTAAAAAAGATAGAAGAGGCTAAAAAATCAGGTCCGTACACCATCTTGCACTAAAGGGCAGGTCACGCTGGATTAGCCGGTAGCAAAGGCAGAACAAATTTAGGCCAATTTAGATCATTAATTTTTTGCTTATATCCAGACCTTTGCATCATTAAACACGGCTTCTGTTAAGGTGCCCCCACAATATGAGAAAACACCAACTTTGCCTTCTTTGTAAGCTTCATCAACAAAGCTTGTAACATACTGTTCGTTTACGTAAATTTCAAAATTATTCTTTTTCGCTACAACTGCAATTCTATTAGTTTGATTAAGACCACGATGAACTGCAGGACAAACTCCGCCTGCTAGTAGTAGTGTATTAAACCCGCTTTCATCTATATGACGATAAAGAGTGTAGTACCCGTCTATGCGAATGGTAAGAGCGTATAGCTTTATACCAAAACTTTCACTACGAAAGATGATACCTCCACCAACATTGAAGCCACTACCTCGGGTGATCGCCATTTTTACTTCATAGGCAAAGTCCTTAAAGTCATGGCCGTGAGCCATGCCAGTATAGAAAAGCCCCTGTTTTTTAGCTCTAACGTAATATCCTCTTTGAGAAAAACCACAGTATTCGTATTCGTCCCAATAATTACCTCGATTATTATCAATCAAAGGATCATCAAGAAGCAAAGTTCCTTTGTAAGGGAGGTAACCAGTATAAGGAACATGGTTAACTTGATCTTCTACGACTTCGCTTCGCATCTCATGAAGTGTTCGTCGGATACCAAATACTATGTCTAGATAAGCTTTATCCCGTCCTGATCTACCTTTCCAGCTAGCGACAGGTTTCCCATCTTTGGGCAAAGCCTGAAGCTTACCAATCGGGGAGTTTTTCCAGTCAACATGCCGGAGAATGATAGGGATCACGCGAGCTTTCCCCTCTTCATGCCTTATCAAAGCCTTTCTCATCTCATTTTGATAACAATAATCTGAGTTCATAAAATCTGGACTTACAAAAAGAAGGATAAGTTGAGATGTTAGTAGATGTTCATCAATTTTGCGACCCCATTCTGTTCCTGCCGTAATCTCGCCATCATACTAAGTTGTAATAAGACCTTCTCGTTTCAATGAATTAAGGTGAGAATCCAATTCATTTCGCAAGATTTCGTCCTTACGTGAATAAGCATAGAAAACTTCTATGACTTTCCTTGACTCTTCCTCTATCACTTTACTTTTCCTTCCTCAATACCTATTTCTAAATATACACTCAAATGTTGAAGCAATAGTAGGTTTTACTGAGACCGATTTGTTATGAACATTGATTTTGACTTCTAGGGACAGTTTAGATATGGTGAATAGCCGGGCAGCCAAAACGTCCGCTTGTTGTACATCTCCTAACCCCTTTGCGTATGTGTGGGAAGACCTGGAGGGAAGCTAATTATCCTACAGGTATGTCCTATCGTTGTCATACCTTCACTTCCTCCTTGAGGTGATCGACCAGTGGCTCAAGCTCTCTCTTCTCTTCGTCCGTCTTCCTCACCTCAATGCCCGCAATAATTAGCAAAGACGACATACCGATCCCTTTCTCCACCGTACGAGGTCATGCACTAACCGATACCAATACGAGTACACTATCTCTATAAACGCTTGAGCCCGCTCTAATTCAAATATACTGCTTTGTTGAACTGGAACACTTCATTTGACCGACAAATAGGGGTGCTTCGGAGACACTCTTCGCAATGATGTCTTGATGCCCATTGCTCTTTAGTGCAGGAAAGTGTACAGACCTGATTAGATGGCTCTTGCTTTCGCGCCCGTCCTTTACTCTATCGCATCCGTACTTCTCTGTCAGACATCATTCCCCCTTAATAGTCCTTGCCATTTATTGCAAGAAAATGTACGGACCAGATTTTTTAGCATCTTTTATCTTTTCCGCACTTCTTCCATCACGTCCGTACGCTTCGCCAGCCTCCTCTGCTCACCCCGAAATCCACCCAACTTCACTTACTTAAGTCCATTTGAATTTTGATAGAGCACCACACCTCACCTGCCTCTCATGCTCACCCCGAAATCCACCCAACACCACCTATGAGAGTCCCTTTGAATTTTGTAGTAGCTACGCCTACAGCGAACGCATACGATACCAGTAGGAGTAGAGTTCGTTGAAGCCGAGGTTTTTGTAGACTCCCAGTGCGTCCTGATTTGCGGCCACGACCTGTAGATACGCGTAGGTGGCGTTCTGTTGCCGGGCCCAATCTAACATACTTCTTACGAGCTGTGTGCCGTAGCCTTTCTTTCTCTGGTCGGGGGCGGTGAGGACGTCGAACATGCCAAAAATATCATTCTCCAGGACGCCGAGTCCACAGGCAACGGGCGCTTTGTTTATGCGCAGCGCGGCGAACAGGGGCTTGGAGACGATGCGCTCCAGGATCTCCTGGTGCGGCTGATGCCTCTCGATAGGACTCTGGCTCAATTGTGAGAAGATGGAGAGCCATGTTGTGAGCGAGGCTTTGGAGAGCGCAGGATCGGCATCTTGCACCTCTGCCTCTGGCGTGAGTTCTGAGGTCAACACCAGCGTACGGCTCATATATCGGTACCCGCGCTGCTCTAGCAGCTGGTCGAGCTCTGGCACAATCTCTAAAAATGACGGGAGGCGAAAGATTGTTGGCAGCTTTTTCTCTTTATAGAAATATTCACATGCATCAATCTTACTAGCGGGTGGGAGGAGTGACGAGTATAGAGGAGTAACTGAGTTGGCTCGTTTGGTATAGCCTCGGGCGAAACGCAGCAGCCAGCCATCATAGTGCATCTGCTGTAGCGCGGGCCAACTGTTGAGCGCGGCCTCTTCGATACGTCTTTCCAGCATATATCTCCTTTGTGCATTTTCACTTGACGTGTCAGGGAACTCTGATCCTGATGCCTGCACACACTATTGAAGACGGCTCAGGAAGCCTGCAATAACTGCGCTAATCGATTATTCTTGAGAGATTGATAAAGTACGTCGCGAAAGGCGCTATTCTCTTCGGGACAAGTTCAGGATCGGAAGACAAACCTACCGTCTTACTTCTTCGTTCTTGAAGGAGACTTCTAACTTCTCTTCGTTTTGGGGGATCGATTCAGTAGAGGAACGTTGACCCTTATTGCTTAACCAGACGCCAAGCAGAGTCAAAGCTCCTCCACCTATCTGGACGAGGCCAAACGGCTCATGCAGGACGAGCACACCTGAAAGTAAGCCAACCACTGGCAGCAGATTGACGTAGGGCGCAACCTGACTTGCACCCAGAAACTGCAATCCATAGTTCTATAGAGCATAGCCCTATCGCGAGAAAAACTAGCACCATTCCTCGTCTGTACAGATCGAATTACAATGCAGAGTGAGATAGACTAACCTCTAAACCGCAACTTTTACTCAGATGGATACACAAAAGTACTATCTTTTTGTCAAAGAAGAGATCATTTGTGTAGTATGTAGCATGCTGGTGTGATCGAGAGGGGATTGAAGGATTCGATGTGTATAAACTTGATATAGCGGCCTTGTTACAGATGTTACAAGAGTTCCAACAGAATGCGATACTTCACACGGAGATTGAAAGCATCCCCAATACGCGGGGGCGCTTTCAGGTGCAGGTCTCTCTGTTCGAAGGGAAAGTTTCCTCTTGTTTTATTAAAGACCATAGCGGTCAAATTTTGCTTGCAAACAATAACGCTCTCGACTGGCTGCAACGCCAGGGAACCTTAAATTGGACATTAACATTACAGCAACCGGCAACTCCTGCACAAAACGCGCCTCTCCTCCAGCCATCCGTTCCTCGTATATTCATTCCTATTCCTCGACGCCTGGCACAGGTAACGCAAGAGCAGATAAGCCTGTGGCCGAGAAAACACCGTGCGGTCTTTGTGTTAGTGGATGGGAGAAAGAACACTGAACAGATCGCCGGGCTGCTTTCCCTTCCAGTGAAGGAGGTTGAAAAGGTATTGCGTGATCTTCAATCCACTAGATTTATTGCGTTAGAATAATCTTTTTGAAAATTTTCTATGAAGAAAGGGTTGGCAGGTTTTTCCCTGGCAATACAGCGTGGAAAACATATGCCTTATACTGATGAACATGAGAACGCCCAAATCGCCGAACAACGAACAAGCAGAATTAGATTGGTCTCCTGGAACCCTGATTGAGCAAAAATCTCAAGCTCGCTTTCAGCCACTAAAGCTGTGGTATCGATTTACCACACCGGCAGAACCTCCGTCCAATGCCAGTATAGAGGAGCGAGAGGCAGTACGACGTGCACGCTTGACAAGTACTATTTTGCTCATCTTAATCATGACGCTGCTCCTGATTTCTCCGATCACTATCACACATCCAAATCATATTTTGCCAATCCTCCTTCTTGTTGCACTCCTTGTCGCGGGTGGAGCGGTACTGCTTAATCGCTTTGGAAAGGTTGTGATCGCGGGCACACTGATTGTGACGACAATCAACCTCGCCTTTGCGATTTCACTGCTTACAACTCCCGGTGGATTGGCGGCCTACAATCTTCCCACCTTCGATCTTCTGGTTATTTCAGAACTCCTCGCGGTTTCTCTACTTCCGGCAGGGGCCGTCTTTGTCGTCGGAGGAATCAATAGCCTCTTCATCTGGGGTGCGCTCACCTACCAGCACCGTGCACCCGACCTCGCGTATCTGTTTGCTCATTCCGGCTATAGTTTAATTATACGCCCTATTGTCTTACAGATCATCGTAGCCGTTGTGGCATATCTGTGGGTGCGAAGCGCTATGCAAGCTATTGTTCGTGCTGACCGGGCCGAAGTTATCGCATCTCTCCAACACGCCATTGCTCAACAAGAACATACGGTCGCTCAACAAAAGCGCCAGCTCGACCTCAGCATTCAGCAGATTGTGGACACGCATGTGAGGGTGGCAAATGGAGACATGGATGCACGCGTTCCGCTGAACAACGATAATGTCCTCTGGCAGGTTGCCGGCTCGCTCAATAATCTGCTTGCCCGACTTCAACGCCTGCGCCAGGATGCATACGAGTTGCAGCAGCTCAAAGAGCAGATAAACTATCTTACTGCTGCAGCTCGGCAGGCTCAGGCGACACAGCAGCCTGTACGCTTTTCAAGAAGCGGGACTGCCTTAGATCCACTTCTCATCGAACTCAATTCGCGAAGAACATAGACCTGTATGCTTCTTATCTTCTTCCGATCTTTAGCGAAGGACTTTTGCCTCAGCCTTCATTCAAGGGGTTGTGCACGCTTTGGCAGTGCATAGATACGAGTAAAGTTAATCAGGCGATGCCTACCCAATGAATAATATGGTAGGATAGAACAAAACAATCTGTTCTCTCTAAGGAGCCTTTTTATGACCATCGAAGCAGCTTTTACAACCTTTCCAATCCTTACCACAGACCGCTTGCTCTTGCGGCAGATTCAGCCGGGGGATGCTGAGGCACTCTTTGCGATCTTTTCGGATGAGGAGGTGATGAAGTTCTATGGAGATGCGCCCCATCGTTCTCTTGACGAGTCCCGCGAGGAAATTAGAGGTGCGCTGGCTCACTATGCACAACACGAGTCGCTTCGCTGGGCCATTACGCTTCGTGGCGAGGACACGTTTCTTGGCTCTTGCACCCTCTTCCACTTTGATGAAGGCTTCCATCGCGGCGAGATCGGCTATGAGCTCCATCGCGACTTCTGGGGCCAGGGCATCACGTCGGAGGCCGTATCCGCCATTCTAACCTACAGCTTCTCTAAACTGAATTTGCATCGCGTTGAGGCACTTATGGATATTGCGAACGAACGCTCTAAAGGGCTGGTTCTCAAGCTGGGCTTTACTTACGAGGGCTATCTGCGGCAGCGCTATTACCTCGACGATGGTCATTTCGAGGACGAGCACTACTTTGGATTACTCCAGCACGAATGGCTCAAATCAGCATAAGCATTCCTGTATTCAGGTTGTTCTTGTTCCAACGCTGATCCTCTTCAGACTCCCATCACCTCCGCTTTCTCGCGCCTTCAGTGCTCGTCCCTTCTTTCATCTTTTTGCTTTTTCTACGCAATTCCAGGCAATGCCTGGAATTGCGTAGAAAAAGCAAAAAGATGAAAGAAGTATATAGACCTTTCTTTGTCATCTTCATTCTTCATAGCACGTTTAGCAACTACAGGCTGCTATCGCTACACCCTATCGATACGCCTCGGCCTGCAAGTTGAACAGTTCGGCATACCTCCCATCCAGGTCGAGGAGTTCGTGGTGTGAGCCGCTCTCGATCATGCGTCCTTGCTCTATAACGAAGATGCGGTCGGCCAGGCGGACGGTGCTGAAGCGGTGGCTGATGAAGATGACGGTGCGCTCGGCGGCAAGGCTGCGGAAGCGCTGGAAGATGTCGTACTCGGCCTGAGCATCGAGGGCGCTGGTAGGCTCGTCGAGAATGAGGACCGGAGCGTTGCGCATAAAGGCTCGCGCCAGGGCGATCTTTTGCCACTCACCTCCACTCAAGTCCACGCCTTTCTCAAACCAGCGACCCAGCACGGCATCATACCCCTTTTCCAGCCGTTCAATAGCCTTGTTCGCCCCACTCTTTTCCGCAGCCTCTTCCACCATGACATGGTTCTCCATCTCTTCTACACGCCCAATCCCGATGTTTTCGCCCGCCATCATCTGATACTTCACGTAGTCCTGGAAGATCACTCCGATGCGCTCCCGCAGCTCATCTGGATCGTACTCTTTGATATTGCGCCCCTCAATCAGGATCTCCCCTTCGCCTGGATCGTACAACCGTGTAAGCAGCTTGACGAGCGTTGTTTTGCCCGCGCCGTTCTGCCCCACCAGAGCGATGCTTTCGCCAGCATGCAGAGTGAAGCTGATATTTTTCAATGCCGCTTCGCTCTTGCCAGGATAGGTGTAGCTCACATTGCGAAACTCGATGCTTAGCCCATGCGCGTCATTCTCTGCCTTCAGTTGTACGGGCTGTGCGGGTGCAACAATTTGTGGCTCATAGGCAAGAAAGTCAAAGAGCATTTTGATGAACAGATGATATTGATAGAGCTCCGAGAGATCGCTAAGCGCGATCTGCAAACTCTGTCCAATCTGAGTGATTGCCAGAGCGTACTGTGTCAGAGCACCTAATGTGATGCGTCGCTGCACTGCCTGTAAGGCGACATAAAGGTAGATGCCAGCTTCGGCCAGTAGCGGCAGTAGAGAACAGAGCAGGGCAAGGCGCGTATACTTGATCCGCAACTGCTTGTCCTCTTGATACATTTTTTCGCTGAGATCGCGGTAACGCTTAGTAAAGAAGCTAGCCAGGTTAAAAAGTTTGATTTCTTTATTATAGGTGTCGGTAGTCAGGAGTTCTGTGAGATACCACTGCTGACGCTTTCCAGGCGATTGCCAGAACGACATCCAATAGTTGTTCTCACCATAGCGACGATCCACCAGAAAGAGGGGCACAGGTACAATTAAGGCGATCAGGGCTAGCCACCAGTTTAATTGGAAGAGTAGCCCAATCAATGAAAGTACGGTTATCAGACTGCTACCAAGAGAGGAAAGACGTATAACCATCATCAATGGCTTGTCCGTGATATCCTGACGTACCTGGTTGAGGCGATCATAGAATTCTGCATTCTCAAAGAAGCTGAGGTCCAACGTTCCCGTCTTGCGCAGGATCAACAGCGTGATATGGTTGGCCAAGCGGTGATTAAGCAAGATCACCAGTGCCGAGTTTACCTGTGCGCAGAAGCGACCAATCAAGCTTACTCCTAATTGTAGAATCACTGGCAGCACTACAGGCTCTATACTGCTCTGTGCGATACCCTGTAATGCGCCGTCAATCAATAGGCGTGCGATGATTACAGTTGCCAGTGGGAGAGCACCTTGCAGTAGCATAATAACTACCATACCCGCTATAAGCGGAGGGCTGGCATTCCACACTAGCCGCAGTACACGCGGCAAATCAGCAAACACTATAAGCGCTTCGCGCCAATTGAATTTCTTTGCTGCATTATCCTGCTGCATCAATCACCTTTCAGTTCTTATTGATTACTCTCCATCTCTAAAGCGCGTGCTCGTTGTCTCAGACGATTTCTTGCCCCAGGCAACAACCATAATACCTTTTGATTCAAAGCCCGGCTGCTGTATATCAAGAAGTGCCTGCTGACCAACTGCATCAAAGTCTTTAGAAGCATTGGCGAATTTCTGTAAGAATGGACGAATCGTTTGTATCAAGTTTGCTATATCTTGATAGTGCGCTTCACCCGCTTCTGTCCCTTGCCGAAAGATAACATCAAACACTTTTGACTGTACTTCTTTTACTCCATGCTGATGAAGCAGAGGTGCTAGCTGGAAAGCTATTCCTGTTGGTGTTTCTTCATGCAAGCGACCGGACGCGCGGAACGCCCGTACTATGGTCATAAAAACCTCGGTTAAGGCGGCGCTATCGCTCGTAGGTACAACCGAGCCATCCACTACGCGTATTGTTCCACCTATCCGTGATACGCGGAGCATTTCACTGATCATTTTCGGCCAATCCCAGATACGCAAAAAGCTCTGGCCCAGGCGAAGATTGACCAGATCAAAGGTTCCAGGGGGGAAACGAAGCATTAAGGTGGCGTCCATCACTTGATATTTCACACGATTTGCAAGGCCACGTTGCTCAGCGTGAGCATTCGCATACTCTATATTTTTCGCGTTTACATCTATTCCCTCCGCTTGCACAAGCGGATATTCGGTTGCCAACTCTAACAACCAGCCACCCGGCCCACATGCGATATCCAGAACGCGGCTAAATATACCAGGAGTCTCTTGTTCGGGCAGCACTCCTCCCATTGCGTGCGTCAGCATAGAGTCTTGAATAGCGAGGCGCTGGACCTCTTTGCCATCGCTCAGGTCTTGCACCACATAGGTGTTTGGCAAACCTGCCTTTTGTTGCTTCATAGTCGTGTTCCTCCTTTGATAATCAACTACGTTAAGAGTACTTTGTTCTACCGTCTTTCGTCAACCTCTCAGAAAGAAAAAAGAAGTTTCTCCTCAAGAGCATTTGAAACTTTAGAGTTTGATGGTTTCGTATTATCTACAAGTATGAGTTTAAACAGTAAGGGAGATGACTATGAAAGTTGAAATATTTCTGACACCTTCGACTTCGGCGGCAGATATCGCCAACACTTTTCCGAAGCGGGACACAGATAGGCTTGTGGATGCGGATGAGAAAAATGGCGTGGTGACGCTGGAGGTGGAGGGGAATGCAATACCAGATCCGCAGATACAGTGGATTGAGCAACAAAAAGAGCAGGGCAAGATAGATCGCGTAGAGACTGCATAGCGATCTGCTTCTCTTAACATTCTATTGTTCCTCCGTCACGCTTCAATAGCCCTCATTCCAATCATGTAACAATTTCTATGTTACGATTGAATATAGACTATGAGTGTTATTGTAGCGCTGATTGGAGTAGAAAACTTGTCTCACAAAACAGATCATTTACTCGATACGGCCGCTCCACCCTCTACTCCCGTCGCCCAGACGAAGCATGTGCTGCTGGACTTTCTTGCAGAGAACACTGGACCCCTTTTGGGGACGTTGCGCTCGTATGTGCAGCGCATGGGGCTGGCACAGGGCGAGGGCGTTGCGCCTACCGCGCTGGAGGTTTTGCAGGAGACAGTTATTGAGGCGCTCGACCATAGTGGGCGCTTCGATCCTTCGCGCCAACCGATGGCCTGGCTGCTCGGTATCGCGATGAATGTGATCAGGCGCAAGAGGGTCGAGCGGGCGAAGTATTATAAGCATGAGCTCTCCATTGGTCAGTTTACGCAGGTCCACGGAGAGTCGCTGAGCGAGGACGAGTATTTTGAGATGGTTGCGCCGCTCGCGTTTTCAGGACCGGAACAGGATGTGGAGGCCGATGAGCAGGCTGACAACATTCTGGCTCTGGTCTCAGCAGAAGACCGCCAAATTTTACGTCTGGCTTACGTTTATGAGTTTGAGCGCGAATCTTTAGCCCAGCAGCTGGGCATTACGCCCGGCGCGGCCCGTGTCCGCCTGCATCGCGCCCTTACGCGTCTACGCATTGCGTGGCGCGCACAACAATTGAAGCAGTCGCCCTCTGAAGTCGTGAGGAGGATTGAGCGAGGAGGAGTAAGTAATGAGTGAACAATGGACTTCATGTCTGCAGCAGCGTATGAAGGCTCTCTACCGCTATACGCGCGCGATGGACTGCATGGACGCCGAGACGATAAGCAAGGTTCTCTGCGAAGCCAGGCGCGACCCTGTCCTCGAACGGATGCTTCTAGAGGTCAACGAGGGCTACCAGATCGAGGATCGCACCGTTGCTCATCCCGACGATGTAGAAACCGTTCAGCATATGCTGCGCGAGATGATGCCAGTGCTCCTTCCGACGCCAGCCGTTCTCCAGCAAAATCAGCCTGCCGATCCGACTTCTAAAACGCCTTCACCTACCAAGATCTCTCAGAAGGAAAGCGGAGTGCAGACAGCGGGGAGATCGTTCATCCAAAAATGGCTACGATCTCGCTACAGCTGGCTTGCGGTCGCGGCGGTCTTCCTGGTTATCTTCATTAGCCTCCCGGCGACAAACGTGCTGGCCGATCAATTTTTGGCCCTCTTCCGCGTCCAACAATTTCAGCCCGTGAGCATCGATTCGCAACAATCCGCAGCAACATTGTTCACCACACTACAAAATATTGGTGATTTACAAACTCAGCAGCACAGCTCTAGCAGTAATCGCCAGAATCTGACGCAGGCGCAGGCGGAGAAGATTCTTGGCTATCACGTCCTGCTTCCGAGCCACTTGCCCGCTGGTGTGAGCAATCCACAAAATATTACGGTGGTCAGCGGTGATCAGGTGACGTATACCTTTAATGCAGCGAAGGCAAAGGCATATCTCGCAAAGAACGGCCAGAGTTCCGTAACGATTCCAGCCAATCTGGATGGCGCGAGCTATACGATTACGATCGCGCCGAGCGTGGATGTAAGCTACTCTTCCTGCCCTCAGAATAAAGAGGGCTGTAAGCAGCCGTTTTCCATCCACGAGGTCGCCGGCCCCTCAGTTCAGAGCAACGGCAATGCATCAATCACTCAATTGCGAGACTTTCTACTCTCCCTCCCTGTCCTCTCTCCATCGGTACGTGAACTCTTAAAGAGCCTCGACGAGAAGACGGGAACAATTCCTGTCCCCATTCCACCCCAGGCCAGCGCCGAGCAGGTGACTCTTCGTGGCACAGCCGGCCTGCTCCTAAAATCGAATAACATGAGTGCAGCCATCTGGGAGACGCAGGGCATCGTCTACACCCTGGCCCTCGATACCGGCGATAGAACTCAATTGCTCGACGCCGTCAACTCTCTCGCATAACAACAAAATCAGAAGAGGTGAGGGAGCAATAGACGCAATAATGCTCTTTGCCTCTCCATTCGGCCACTCCTAGAGCATGCTGATTGGATCAGCCAAATCCACGCTTTAGCACTGCATGCCTCTGGTCTGTCTGCTGTGTTCCGCTATCCCTCCTTGACTAGCAGCTATCTTTCGTTCATAATCATTCGAGGATATGCTAGAGTTGAGGTTTAAGTCAAGAGAAATAATGCTCCTTGATCTTTCAACCTGGTAATAAAAGAGAGATGCTTATAGTGAATTTGAGCGCAGAAACGAGCATGCAGTGCTAAAGCGTGGATTTGGCTGATCTAATCAGCATGCTCTAGGAAGATAGGCGACCGATGAGTTACACGAAGGACGTACAGTCAGGGCTCGCCATTGAGGTTGTCAACTTCCGCAAGGTCTATGGTAGCCTGGTTGCTGTGGAGAATGTGAGCTTTGGAATGTATCGTGGCGAGGCGTTCGGCTTCTTGGGACCGAATGGTGCGGGGAAGAGTACGACGGTGAAGGCTTTGACAGGGCTGATTGCTCCGACGGCGGGGACTATTCGTGTGCTGGGATCTCCTGTGCATGATGTGGCCACCCGCCGCCGCGTTGGCTATCTCCCTGAATTGCCAACATTCCATCGCTGGCTCAAAGCACGCGAGTTTCTGGAATTTCATGGCCGACTGTATGGCTTATCTGGACTCCTCCTCAAAAAGCGTTGTCAGGAGGTGCTGGCCCTGGTCGGGCTGGCCGGACGCGAGCAGCAGAAGCTGGGCACGTTCTCGAAGGGGATGTTGCAGCGTATCGGTCTGGCGCAGGCGTTAATAAACCAGCCTGATCTGTTGATTCTAGATGAGCTGGTCACGGGTCTTGATCCGGTGGGGCAGCGCGACATGCGTGAGATCCTTTTGCAGTTGAAGTCGAATGGAGTGAGCATTTTTCTGAATTCACACCAGCTCGCCGAGGTTGAGATGCTCTGCGACCGGGTGGCGATTATCAATCAGGGCCGCATTCTAAAGACGGGTACGCCACAAGAACTGCTGAATACTCCGACGACGCTGGAAGTACGCGTGGATTCGGTGACTGAGCAGATGTTGCTCAGCATCTCCGACCACGCCCTGATTCTACAGCACGATGCAGATGATCCGCGTACTCTTCTGCTCCAGATCGAGGATGAGGAGCAGGTGGCAGACATCGCGGCCATCGTCCAGGCCAGTGGTGCTCGCCTCTATGCCTTGATACCACGCCGCGAATCGCTTGAGCAGATCTTCTTTCACGCCATCGACGCTTCTCGCTCTTCCGACGCTTCAACCCACTCATCAGAAACTTTGTGAGGTTTGCATGGGACTACTGCTCATCACTCGCTTTACAATACAAGAGGCTCTGCGTCGCAAGCTTCTTCTGGCCATGCTCATTCTCGGTCTGCTGCTGCTCGGACTCTTTGCCTTCGCGCTGCAAAAGAGCATTGAAGGGCTAGATATCGCTCATCCAGCGACGAGTTCTAGTAGCATCCTCCTGCTCAGCGTCGCTCTCACGCTGCCCGCCATGTGGATCGTCTTTATGCTGAGCAGCATCCTTACCATCCTCTTCACCATTGGCATGATTTCCAACGAGGTCGATGCCGGCACCCTCGTCTTGATCGTGCCTAAGCCCCTACGGCGCAGCGAGATCGTGATAGGGAAGTGGCTCGGCCACGCGCTCATTGTCTGCCTCTACACCACCACCCTCTTCCTCGCCTTCGCCGGCGTCATCGACTGGCACACCGGCTACCTGCCCGACCAGCTCTGGCCCGCGTTGGGCATTCTCTTATTGGGTATGCTCACTCTGCTCGGCCTCACAACTCTCGGCAGCGCCCTTTTCCCCACCGCCGTCAACGGAGCTATCGCCCTCGTCCTCTTCCTGGCCGCCCCCATCATGAGCATCGTCGAGGCCGTCCAGATCGACACGCCCAGCCGCGCCCTCCAGAATATCGCCACCAGCATCGATCTCATCCTACCCATCAATGCCTTCTGGCACACCACCGCCTTCTACCTCACGCCCAGCGCAACCTTCCTCATCGTCCAGGGCCTCTCTGGCCGCAACACCAGCAACCTCATCCCCTTCATGTCACCACAACCCCTCGCCCCCGCCATGCTCATCTGGGGCATCCTCTACATCATAGCTCTACCTGCTCTCGCTGTCCTCTACTTTAGTAAGCGCGATTTATGACAAAGAGATATAATTTGATTGAGGATAAATCCTCTTTGCACTCCTTTCATTCATGCAAGCGATTGAGGCATTTGCTGACTCAATCGCGCAACATTGATTAATCGACTGTGAGCAACTTAGCGAGCGGATGCAAGGGCTGTGGTAGTTGCATTGTTGTCCAGTTCCTGCCAACCAGTTATCGGCGTTCCCGTGTACTGCCAGATGCTGCCGTTATTATGTAGTTGATAGAGAGCATCAGAGTTGCTTACGATAGCTGTAGCGGCTGAATTATTGTCTAGCTCTCTCCATCCAGTCATCGGCGTTCCCGTATACTCCCAGATGTGACCGTTGTTATGTAGTTGATATATCGTATTGGCACCACCAACAATGAACTTCGTGTTTGCGTTGCTGTCTATCTGTTGCCAGTCTGTTCCCGTGTACTCCCAGACGCTTCCATCGTTGTGCAGTTGATACACCGTAGTAGAGCCGCCAGCAATCGCCGTGGCGGACGGATTGTTGTCCACTTCTTGCCAGCCAGTCATCGGCGTTCCCATATACTGCCAGATACGACCGTTGCTGCGTAGTTGATACAGCCTTCCGTCTGGATTCGTAACAATTGATGTGGTGTAGGAATTGTCGTCCAACTGCTGCCAGCCGGTCATCGGCGTTCCCGTGTACTGCCAGATGCTTCCATCGTTGTGCAGTTGATAGAGGGCGTCGGGACCCGCAACAATTGCCTTAGCGGCTGGATTGTTATCTAGTTCTTGCCAGCCGGTCATCGGCGTTCCCGTGTACTGCCAGATGCTTCCATCGTTGTGCAGTTGATAGAGAGTGTTGGGACCCGCGGCAAGCGCAGTGGCGGCTGCGTTGTTGTCCAACTGCTGCCAGCCGGTCATCGGCGTTCCTGTGTACTCCCAAATGCTTCCATCGTTGCGCAATTGATAAAGGGATGCCATAATCTTTATATTCTCCTTCTCTTTTATCACCCTAATAGTAGATATGGCTACACGTAGCACATCCATATAAATAGACGCTTCATATGAGCAATCGTAACTACCTAAGGAGCTTGTAAAGCGTCTTTAAGATCAAAAATGAAAGTGAGGGAGAACATTTCTTCTTTCTATTGACGCAGAGAAGAGAGCAATATATACCCTCTCCTCTTATCGCCTCTTTAAAAAGAAAGTTTAAGGCCGAGACAAAGACTTGAAGTTCATTTCGATTCCGTACGCGGGCCCGCCTGTGACACCGTATACTTGAAAGATGTCCTGCCGGGGGACGAGCTCGAATTTGTAATTGCGGAGGATGTGCGAGATCATGGCTTTGATCTCGACCTGGGCAAAGTTGATACCGATGCAGATGCGTGGGCCGCCACCAAACCCGACGAGGGCGTAAGGATTCTTTTTCTGCTCCTCACGCGGCGCGGCGAAGCGGTCTGGATCAAACTGCGTGGGATTCTGGAAGATGTTGGGCAGCATGTGTGAGCCGATGATGGAGTAGAATAAGAAGACGCCGGCCGGAACAGAATAGCCGTTGAACTCGAAGCCTTCAACCACGCCGCGCGGCCCGTTCGCCACCGGAGCATACATACGCTCAGCCTCGCTCAACGCGTTCTCCAGTACCTTCATGCGCTTGATGTCTTCCAGCCCTGGATCGGCTTTCGTGCCCAAGATGGCCTCTTGCTCGGCGAGAATGCGCTGAGTATAGTCAGGATGCTGATTGAGCAGGTAGAGCAGCCAGGCGCTTAAGCTGGTGGAGGTCTCGTGTCCGGCCACCAGAAGGATGTTGACGTGGGCGATGATCTGCTCGTCGCTCATCGCCTCTCCCTGGGCGCTGCGAGCATTGACGAGCAGGCTGAAGACATCGTCAGTTGGATGCTTGCGCCGCTCCTCAATCTTGGGTCCCAACAGTTTGGCGATCTCGCCCTGAAGCATGTTGAGACGGGCAGTATATTGCTCTGGCGTTGTTATGGTCTCCGGCGTCATCAGGATACCGAAGTAGAGTTCGCGGAAGCGGTCGATCTCGGCAGCGGTGCTCAGGCTGGTGAGGGCCTCGGCTGCTACGTTAAAGGTCAGTTTGCGCGCCTCGTCGTAGATATCGACCTGGCCGCGCTCCGCCCAGGTGGCGACCTGTTCACGTATGATACGATTCATGAGCGGCAGGTAACGATCCATATAGCTGACGGCAAATGCTGGATTCATCACCTTGCGCTGCTGATCGTGCTCGGCTCCGTCCATGCTGAGCAGGCCACGCCCAAACATATCGACGACGGTGAAGAGGGTGCCCCAGCCGATATAGTTCGAGAACTTTTGCCGGTTGCTCACGAGCACGAAGCGATTAGCCTCTGGTCCCACCATATACACAATATCTTTTCCGAAATATGTGGAACGAAAAATCGGTCCATGCTGCTGATATGCCTCGGCCAACAATGGTCCCAGATGAGTCTGATAATCATCTGGCAACGTGACCTGCGGAATGTCCTCAAAGGGACGAACCTGATTCACCGATGTAGGATTGCTCATTTCTATCCTCTCCCTTAACTGTTCAATAAAGGTGTCAACACGATCGCGTAGCGACAATCCCTTGCGTGTCAACCGCGATCAAGCGGTTTGGAGTTGTTCCACCCGCCTCTCAGGCCAACGTGGCAACTCAACTCAACCATGTATTACACTTACCTTTTTCTTTCTCGAAAAATGAATGAAGTTCATTCATTTTATTACCTCGAAAAAATTTACGTTCTCATCAAAGAAAAGTTACAGCATCCTAGACCTATTTTTCGTCTCGCCCGCTATTCTAATCTTTATATCCCTCACGCAGCGATGGCCCAAAGCACAACCTTTCCATAAACTCCAGCAGGTAGGTACGATACATCTCCTCGTGCTCACCCTTCTCCACCCCGAAGCACTGATGCAGAATGCCCTGGCCCATTTGGAGAAGCATCTGCGCGTAGAACTCGGTATTGAAAGGTGCCAACTCACCCTTTTCAATCGCATAGCAGAAGATTGCCTCCAGCGCAGCACCGACCTCCCGGTCCGAGTGCACATGCTGCTTCACCTCTTCCGAAGACTGCATATCGATCTGTAACAGCGCCATCAGGCTTTTGTGCTCCCTGCTGATGCGAAAAATCTCATCAACCAGCACCTTAAGCACCTGTTCAAGAGGAAGTTTGAGCAGTTCAGGATTGCGGAAGGCGTCCGCAATCAGCGACTCCATATCCAACGCCACCGCTGTATAAATCTCGCGCTTATTGTGAAAGTAGAGATAGACCGTCCCTACTGCAATCCCCGCCTCGCGCGCAATATCCGCAATCGTCGTCTCCTCATAGCTCTGCTTCGCAAATAGTAGACGCGCCGCCCGCAGAATAGCCTCGCGCTTCGTCCCTGCCTCGTCCGATGCTTTTATAGAAACCATGTTCACCCTCGCAACCAAATGAATATCATTCACTTTGTAGCACATAAGCATGGGATGCGTCAACAACATAAGCCTTTTTCACAGCATTAAGGTCCGGTCACTTCTAGCAGCAGATGCCCTAGTGACTTCTTGTTGATTTCTCTCAAGAAAACCTATTTTACTATTTTAGCAAAAGGTAAAGCTAATAGTTCGTTAGTATCTAAAGAGGAATATAATTACTGTATCGGTTTTTATTGACATTACAAGTGAGTAATTATATGATTTCTATACTATATAGAAGGAGCGAAATATGGCACCTCAGCCCATCACTGAGAATACACTATTTTATGGAAACAACTTAGATATTTTGCGCCAATATATTGCAGATAGAAGTGTTGATTTGATTTACCTTGATCCACCTTTTAACTCAAGCCGCAGTTACAATGTGCTGTTTAAAGATGAGAACGGCAAGGATAGTGAGTCTCAAATAACTGCCTTTGAAGATACATGGCATTGGAATGAAACAGCAGAAGGAACCTACAATGATCTAATCACTAGCGCAGCTCCGCATATAAGCAGATTGATAGGAGCTCTCAGAGACTCTATTGGCACAAATCAAATGATGGCATATCTTGTTATGATGGCAGCCAGACTTGTGGAACTGCATCGAGTTCTTAAAACTACAGGGAGTCTCTATCTTCATTGTGATCCTACTGCAAGTCATTATCTCAAAATAATTTTAGATACAATCTTCGATGCTAAAAATTTCCGCAATGAAATTATATGGCAGCGAACAAATTCTAAAGGTCTCGCATTTACTAGATTTCCAACAAACCACGATGTTATTTTGCGCTATACTAAGAGTGACAAAAGTATTTGGAATCCTCAATATATAGCCTATGATCCAGAGTACGTAGAAAAGTTCTACCGATATGTGGACCCTAATACTGGGCGTAGATATGCGCTTGATAATCTTGCAAACCCTAACAAGGATCGCCCCAATTTAACCTACGAATTTCTTGGCGTTACTCGTGTGTGGAGGTGGACAAGAGAACGTATGCAAGAAGCTTATGAAAAAGGACTTATCGTTCAAAGTGCGCCTGATACGGTACCGAGGCTTAAGCGTTATCTTGATGAGCAAGAAGGTGTGCCTGTTGGGGATGTTTGGACAGATATACCTCCGGTACAAGCGCAATCAAGGGAAATACTTGGGTATCCTACACAAAAACCTTTGACACTATTAGAGCGTATCATCAAAGCTAGTAGTAATCCTAGTGACGTAGTACTTGATCCCTTTTGCGGATGTGGCACTGCTGTTGCTGCTGCTCAGAAACTCGATCGTAAATGGATAGGTATCGATATTACACATCTAAGTATAGCTCTTCAAAAATATCGACTTGAAGCGATGTTCGCAGGTATCAAATTTAAGGTCATAGGTGAGCCTATTGATCTTGGAGCCGCTCGGCAACTTGCCCAAGATGATCGTTATCAAT
>JAABUZ0100004404.1_pt1 | contig 19487 bp, 14 predicted proteins | sample 5562091 | NCBI WGS metagenome assembly JAABUZ01 (sample SAMN12813069, study PRJNA571459) | rock metagenome | isolation source: Antarctica rocks | place: Antarctica: Victoria Land, Linnaeus Terrace sud | collected 2015-12-21 | reverse complement strand
AGTGCTGCAGGACCATGATCATGTCGGTATGACATCAATGGCTGTTAGCTTCGTGCGAACATTAGAAATGACCCGAGAGGTAATTGCGATTAAGGTGAACCAACTAATGCAGTTCCTTGTCATGTACCTCGATACTGAAGACTTTGCAGAAGGCGTGCTACCTTCACCTCGCAGACTCGAGAAGAATGTGCCACTGAGCATTCCATTCCACTTCACCCTCCCAGATCAGCTTCTGTCCACAAATTGCAATTGTGGTAACGCGGCTCATCATCAACTTCCGCCAAGCATGGGCGACCGTACCGCTCCTCTGGACGACGTTTCTTCAAAAATGATGAGCGTCAATTATGCGATCCACGTCAGGCTCTTGCGATTTCAAGATGACGAGAATCAGGTATTGGCGCAGTGCCAGCAGAGCTTTTACTTTCTTCCAAAATACCCTGCAGCACCGGCACGTCCATTGACGGTCTCTTGTAACATGCGCCAGGGAATTTTTAAGAGTCGTATTGGGCGGCTGCTACTATCTTCAGACCATTCCGTACTACGATTTGGCAATCGTGCGGATAAATTCTCTTTGCAGCTAGTCACGACCGCTCCAGATCCACCAATAATCACTTCAATCAAAGCCAGACTTCACATTCACAATATTTATTCAATATTGGCCATGAAGGAAACCTTAAATCCAGAGGAGGCTCTTCGCGACTCACGAACGTCAAAGCATACGGAAACCATTGACCTTGGGAGTCAAAAGATGAGAGTTTCTTTTGACAGCAACGGACAAGCAAGGGTTATTTTTTTTGTACGGGCGCCACCTCGTCACGCGCTACCGCCTTCATTCGCAGCCTGCAACATTTCAAGGCAGTATGAATTGTCGTTGGCGGTGGGATACAGTATGGGCTCCGCTACATTTACTTTTCCCGTGGAGGTTACTCATCCCGACTCGCCAGAAGCAGAAAATCTACCGCCAGACATTTTTCAAGACAGTTATGTTGCATGTTGAATCGGCAAACGTGCCGAAAATTGGTTTCGCTTTTCTGTATGCAGAATTGCTTGTAGGATGCGTTAAAGACATTTCAGATATAGGCGTTTGAGAAGTTTTGACTTCGATACGGCGGTACATGATTTATGTGATGGGTGATGGTCGGTTTCTTGGGTTGCATAAAGGTAGGGATGACATGAGGGATCGGGCATTCATTTTCACAAATCCTCACACGAGAAAAGTCACACAATCAGTGACGATCATCTCGGGACAGGCCATTTGTATTTATTAATGCTTGCTAGATCCCCCTCATATTCCCTACATTTGTCATTTTTCTTTGTTAATGTGGTCGATACCAGAAGCAGAATGGGGAGGATCAAGGACAATAAAATTTCTACTCAAAACCAATATAGTACTTATACATGAACCCTCCATGCTTCCTACCCACTGCACATCTCGCAATCTTCCGGACGCTCTAGAGAGCAGGCAATGACCTTCGAGTTGTAGATATCCTGCTCGCGTTCCGTGTCCAGGTCTTCTTTCTCTTCGACTTCCGTTGCAAGCATAGCTGGTGAGCTCGGAGTCTCTTCTGGACTCGCAATACCGTGAGTGGCAATTGCGCGAAGGGCAGGATTGATCGCAGGACTACCGTTAATAGCAGGTTTTCCATGAATGCCATTGATACCATTGACACCATTTGAACCTTTCACTCCATTGACAACATCGGTCGAAGCATGAGTGCCATTTGTCTCAATTCCAGTGACAATCACACTTGCCTTCACAGGTGTCTCCTTGCCGTTTATTTCGCCCATGGGCTTTGGTACCGATCGTTTCTTGCTGACTTTCGCAATGGTGGCATCATCTATCTTGAGAGCTTCTTTATCCACAGTGAACTGGATGGCTGCTGCCGCTGCCTGCGTTCGCAAGTAATACATCCCAGTCTTCAACCCCTTTTTCCAACCATAGAAATGCATCGAAGTTAATTTGCCAAAGGTCGGATTCTGTATATGAATGTTCAGACTCTGACTCTGGTCAATATAGGCTCCACGGTCCGCAGCCATGTCTATGATGGTTCGTTGCGATAATTCCCACACAGTCTTGTATAGAGCCTTGATCTCAGCCGGGATATTCTTGATGTTCTGGACGGATCCATTGTCAGCAATAATTCTGTTCTTCATGCTCTCCGACCAAAGTCCCATATCCACCAAATCTTTAAGAAGCCAAGGATTGACGACTTGGAATTCTCCAGACAAGACACGTCGAGAGTATATATTCGATGTGTATGGTTCAAAGCACTCGTTGTTTCCGAGGATTTGGCTAGTGGAGGCAGTAGGCATCGGTGCACACAAAAGAGAATTTCGCAAGCCATGCTTTGCAACCTTTTGTTTAAGCTTGTCCCAGTCCCATAGATCACTTGGTTGAACACCCCACATATCATATTGCAACTCTCCCTTACTCGAGGGGGAGCCTTCGTAGGTCTCATATGGGCCTTCTTCAGCAGCCAATTCCGCAGATCCTTCGCAAGCAGCGTGGTATATTGTTTCAAAGATTTGCAAATTCAGCTGTTTAGCCTCCAAAGAGTCAAACGGCATCCTCATTGCCAAAAATGCATCAGCAAGGCCTTGTACACCAACACCGATCGGTCGATGTCGGAAGTTACTCTTACGCGCTTCTTCCACTGGATAATAATTGATGTCGATGATCTTGTTCAAATTGCGAACAACAACTTTGGTGACATCATGCAGCTTTTGGAAGTTGTATTCTCCAGCTTGAACAAAACTTGGTAAAGATATTGAAGCCAGATTGCATACAGCTACCTCATCTGGCGCGCTATACTCCACAATCTCAGTGCACAAATTACTGCATTTGATAGTTCCAAGATTTTTTTGGTTGGATTTCAGATTACAAGCATCTTTGTAAAGCATGAACGGATTTCCAGTTTCCGTTTGCGCTTCAAGAATCGAATACCACAACTTCTGTGCCTTGATGGTTCTTTTCGCTCGCCCCTCTTTCTCGTATTTTACGTACAGTTCCTCAAATTCATCCCCGTAGACGTCAGCCATACCAGTTGCCTCGTTTGGGCAAAATAAAGACCACTCGGCGTTATCTTCAACTCGCTTCATAAATAGATCAGGGATCCAGAGAGCATAAAACAAATCACGAGCACGGACCTCTTCTTTGCCATGGTTTTTGCGCAAATCAAGAAAATCAAATACATCAGCATGCCAGGGCTCAATGTAAATTGCAAATGCTCCCGGACGTTTGTTACCGCCCTGGTCGACATATCGTGCAGTATTGTTATAGACCCGCAGCATGGGAACAATACCATTCGACGTGCCGTTGGTACCCGCAATGTAGGATCCAGTAGCTCGAATGGTGTGAACGTTTAGCCCAATCCCTCCAGCGCTTTTAGAAATCATGGCACAAGTCTTGAGCGTATCATAAATTCCGTCAATAGAATCGTCTTTCATGGTAACCAGAAAGCAGCTCGAGAGCTGTGGAAGTGGAGTGCCAGCATTGAAAAGAGTGGGTGAGGCATGAGTAAAGTACTTTGACGACATGAGATTGTATGTCTCAATCACGCGTTCGATATCTTCTCCATGGATCCCAACAGCAACCCGCATAATTAAATGTTGAGGACGCTCAGCGACCTTGCCATTGACTTTCAGAAGATAAGATCTCTCAAGGGTCTTGAAACCAAAGTAGTTGTAATTAAAATCTTTATCATAAATTATAGCTGAATCGAGTTCCTCAGCATGCTTTTGTACAATTTCGTTTATCTCTTTTGATACCATGGGAGAGTGGCGATCGTTTCTAGGGTTGATGTAGGTGTAGAGATCAGACGTGACTTGGGAGAAAGCCTTTTTCGTCTGCTTGTGCAGATTACTTACAGCTATCCGGGCTGCCAAAATGGAATAATCAGGATGTTGCACAGTCATGTACGCTGCCGTCTCTGCAGCCAGATTATCAAGCTCTATCGTCGTTACACCGTGATACACGCCGGAAATGACCTTCATTGTGATCGCAGCCGGGTCAACATGCTCTGGGTCGAGACCGTAACAGAGACGACTGACTCTCGCAGTGATTTTGTCAAACTGCACGCGTTCTCTGCGCCCATCTCGTTTGAAGACGAACATCTGTCGCGTGAGGTGACGAGCTGGTTTGCAAAGAAAAGAGGGTAAACGACCGCGCTGATTCTTGGTTGGTGAAGTTTTGGTTGGACGCGACACGCGATAAAATTCCGACCACGACCGGGAATGACGCCAACATTAGCACGTTTAAAGCTCTAATAGTGTTGAAGAGTATCTACATTTATGTACTCAGACTCAGTGCACGTATTGCTGAAATAATTTCTTGCAATGCACTCGTGCCCGTAACTTTGCGCACAGGAGGAACGCGCCGCTTAGCTTACGATGAAGAGAGTAAGTTTCTTCGGGTGGCGGAGCTAATCTATGTCGCACCATCAAAGGAATTTCCTGCCGCACCCTGTCTGTAATGGTCTGGTCTGCAAAATCATATATATCTGGAGCGTCCTCCCGAAAAGGCTCGCCAAGAGCCAGGATAGAGTCCACGTGCGCGCGGATCATGTCCTTTGTCTCCATGCCAGTCAAGTACCCCAGTTGAACCGAATGTTTATAACAAGCGTCTCTATCGCGCTTTGCGGCCGCTCGAAACACCTCAAGGTAGGAGGTAATGAACTTGTCTTCGTACTCTCGTGAGGCACCGAAGTCCAGGAGCTCAATCTTATTGGTCGCGTCATTGTAGAGAAAGTTGGTCCAATTCGGATCCGTCTGCATGAAGCGAAACTCGGCAATTTCTCGCAGACACAATGCCAGCACTTTCTCAGCCAGCCAATCCCGCAAGCCTTGATCAACTTGTTTCAGGTTTGTTATTGCGATGCCATTCATCTTCTCCATGGTTAGGACTCTTTTGCCGCTGGCTTCATTAACCACCCCGGGTACTGTAAAGTTAGAGTCGTCCCGTAAGGCGTTCTGAAATTTTCGAAGCCAGTTTGCTTCTCGTTCGTAATCACATTCCCAACCTAGCTCAACACGCGCATTGGCTATTGTCTTCTCAAGAAACAGTCCTTTGGGCAACAACTTGGATGCAGTTAGCATCAGTGAAAGGTTGTTGAGGTCGGAGTCGATTGATTGAGCAACTCCAGGATACTGCACCTTCACTGCAACTTCCTTTCCATTGGATTTCAACTTCGCCGAATGTACTTGGCCAATTGACGCAGCTGCAAAGGGCTCGTTTTCGAAATATTCAAACAAGTTTCTCCAATCAGATCCAAGCTCTTCTTTCATGACCCCTTCCATCTGCCGAGTAGGCATATAATCTGCGCTGTCCTGTACCCTTGCTAATACACGTTGAATTGGTTCGGGAAGCATGTTAGAATCTTGAAATGAGACCATCTGCCCTAGTTTCAAAGCCGCTCCTCTCATTCGACCCAGTTTTGTCACCAGCCGTTCTAAATTTGATTCGCTCAAGAATACACTCCTACCTGTATTCTCACCACCCATCCTCCTGAGACCTTCGTTGAGCGCTCCAAGGCCCATAGATGCAGCAAGACCCCCATAATGGAAAAATCTACCAAGCTGCGAGGATGGTACTGTGGATGATCTCATTTTGAACGGCTTTTCGACTGTTAGTCAGACTGAGACACCACCAATTCACATACCTTGGTATCCTCACTTGTGGGAATCTTACTTCCCTGTTGGTAGAACTGGTCCTGATCACGACCTTCTGTTAGAGGAGTTTGATCATCTATAGCAGCAGAAGGGTGTTTAGGGATTTGCTCATTGGGCTGATTGTCCGAAGACTGCAGGACTTCTTTCGGCTTAGAGATGTCCGTAGTCTCTTGATCTCGTGCCGTACGTCCAACATCAGGTACTGCTGACGTCCGAGGTACTTTTTGGCTCGAGTAGGTCCTAACCTGGGTCGTCGCCAACCCTTCTAGAAGAGTTGAATTATTAGTTGCGCTATGTTTGTCCTTATGAGACAACAGTTGGGCGTGGTTTAATACATCGGCTTTTGCCGGACCCAGCTTAGTGTGAAGAGATTGCCCGTCCACTCCTTGCATTTCGCTCTGAGAGGTAGTCATCGGACGCAACTCATCCTTCATTGCAATCACCGGACCAACCGTGCTACCCTCTCTGCCCAACATCTCACCCAATCGGCTGCGGGCAATGCCACGAACAGTCCTAGCGACTCCGAGAAAGTCTTGAATGCGAATCATGAATCAGCAGTTTCAAGAGTGAAGTGCTTAGCAACCACCGTCACCACTCGGACTACCCCACATGGATGTATGTTTACAATTCCCCAGAAGCCCAACGCGCGCGATTGGGACGATTGGATTCCAAAGCACCAAGCCGGACTTGTAGAGGCGTTGCACCGAGTACAGGCAAACAATGCCGAAGAGCTATCAAACCGTCAAATAAATTCTGTTTTCAGCACAGAGATCAAGAAGCCCATTACCATCAGGCGAACAAGCCTGAAACAATTCTTTTGGACCGAGAGCAACAGCGTCACAGCACGCAGCTGGAGGAGAAAAAGGCCAAGAAAAAGGGTAAATTTTCGAAATTCCTAAATGCCATTCGCAAGGAGTTCAAAAACGTAAAGCTTTCGGAACCCAGCCTTCAGAGAAAACGCTACCCTCCAAACATAATAGCAAATAAACCGAACAAGCGGTTGAAGGATTCTTTAATCCGTAAGAACACTAGAGAGCCAGCTATTATGGACAACAAAGAGTGCAGCAAACGTCTTCAAATGTCAGATTGGATCCATCCAAGCCTCCCTCCAAACACTAAGCAAAAGCTCCGGATGGAACTTTCGACACCACCCTCAGCGAAAGACGAACCGGGCTATATCTAAGTCTTTTTCCTTGAGGACGACCTGCGCCGGCTACCACCACAGCATGTCCTGTTGAAAATAGGGCGAGCAAACAACGTTCAACGAAGACTGTCAGAGTGGTCCTCTCAATGTCGTTACAATCCATCACTGTCAATGTACTATCCCAATCCCAGTTTTCCACCGGGAGCGGGATTTCGTACGACTAGAGCTTCTCACAAAATTGAGCGTCTAATTCATTTAGAATTCCGCGAACGTTTTGCCTACACTTCATCGCCTTGTCCGGCTTGCGCTCGAGTTCACCGTGAATGGTTTCTCTTTCGTCATGGGAGCGATAAAGATCTCTTTCAGGTGTTGCAGGTGGTGGAGCGCTGGGTGGAGTTTGGAAGGCTTCATTACGGAGAAGTTATGAAGCAGGATTAAACAAACGTTCATGGCCTATGCACCTATGCCAATTCACAATCCTCAATAGGGTTTCAATTCGACCGCCTTCCTTTCGACCTTCACCTGGTTTTGACCGCTAAAACCCCCTAGCACGGAGAAGATCTGTCTGTACGCAAGATAGCTGAGGGAAATCGTCAACCAGGCGCCTGTAGCAACGAACCCTGTGAACACAAGACAGGCAAGCAGTACAAGAGAAGCAAGGAATGTCCAGAACATGAGAAATGCTGTCGAAACAACGACCACCGTGGTCATTAGGCCGAGGAAGTAAGTTGTGAACGTCAATAATGGGATCATTGCAAACACAGCTTGGCTTGTGAAAAACGTCTATTTATCAGCATTTACCTTAACCACACTACCGTTGCCAGCGGATTGTCGGACAGATAGTTCATGTAGTTTTCTTTCGTATTCATCGCACCCGTTTGCACATGAGTGAAGATCCTGCGACTTAGCATGCAAAAGACTGTATATCTACTTCTCTGCCCGCGCGTTATTTTCAGAGCCAAGGGCATTCGTCATTGAGTTGAGCCCCTTTTCGGCATTGACTCTCAAGGTGGAAAGCAATTCGGTACCATTGCTCGTCATAGTGTTGACTCCTGTCGGCATGTAAAATTACTCGACATGAATTCCTACATAAATAAATTTATAAACATGAGTATAACTAATTATTCGTAAGGAGGACGCGCTTTCGTTTCTTACAGACTGCATCGCAAACTATCTGCTTGTAGTAAAGCCCATTTAGCTCTCGACGAACGTTGGCCAACCATACATGCTCCGTTGCAGACCGAGCAGTCAAGCGCTTGGAGGCGTCCATAGATAAACATGCACAAATGAAGTCTTTGGCTTGATTTGTAATCTGATCCCAAACGTCATCTTCGAAAGAGACAGCGATATCTCGCGCTTGTTGCAGACTTATCTGCTTATCGACCTTGTTTCGACCGGACATGGTGCCAAACGGGTTTCTCCCACCTAGCAAGAAGTGAACTACAACACCTAAACTCCACATATCAACCTCTTGGCCGTAGCCTTTTTCCTTTGCATGAAAAAGATCTGGTGCCATGTAGTCTGCTGTCCCAACAAGAGTCTCCATTCGTTTGGCAGAACCGAAAAACCCAGCGACCCCGAAATCAGTTAGCACAATGCGGGAGCCAGGAAAAGGGGCCATTAGAAGTATATTATCTGGTTTTAAATCCCGATGAGCGATGCCTTGCTCGTGAAGATAAATCAAGGCTTGGAGAATTTGCCATACGATAAAAAGGCATTCTGCCTCTGATACGGGTCGGCTTTGTCGAAGAGAAAATGTATCACCCCCTGTAATTAGCTCCTCAAATATGTAGAAGCGAGAGGCGCTTTGATAGCTGGCCAAGACAGGAACGATATTTGGGTGAGACAAGTGCGTCAATAATTCAATTTCCCTAGATATACTGACTCTCGAGGGCTTTCGCTTTTCAACGATTTTGCACGCAGCCTGTTTGCCAGACTTTTTGTCCATAGTCATATAGACTTTGCCATATGACCCATTACCGAGCAGTCGTTTCGTGAGCGTGAACCTCCCTTTAAACCATTCACAGTCGGTCATTATGGTTGAGTCAAAAGGCTGTGCAGATTCGGCCTGATGAAAAGTGAATACAGCGACGTTCTTTATTTGCAAAGAGTCTTCATTCGTCAAGAGGACTGCATTATTACGTCCCACTAGATTACCATTGTGAAATGTTCCGTTCAACGAGAGATCTTGGCAGTAAACGAGCATATCATATCCTTCGTCAAACTGGATGGCGTAGATTCGAAAGTGAATGTTGCTGCACGTGGGGCTTGACAGCTGGAAGTGGGCGTGCTTCGAGCGTCCTGCAACCAACGGCTCGCCTTCATCGATGGCAAGGACTCGACCAAGCCCTACAAGGCAAGCTGCGCTCTGCGAGTTCATGGCATTGTATTCGTGGAATTCAAAGTCATTCGTTCCCGGATGGCTCGAGGCGTCTTGGTGGTTGAATCTGACCATCTCCGGCGCAGGGACCACAGCCAGCCAGCCAGCCATATGACAGACACCTTCACGCAGTACCCGCTGCACATTGACAAGACCACCGTGTCCCTGGAGAAGGCGCCAGCAGACGTCGCACAGGAAATACAGGAGCTCAATGCTCTGGTGAAGGTGCTTACCAAAGAGCTTCCAAGCGATGCTGTACCTCCTCCACCTGTGCCCGTGCAGCCCCAGAGATCACGACAGATACAGCGCATGAGGGATGATGCGAATGTGTCATTTAGGAAAGGAAACCTTGACGATGCTGTCCGCAAGTATACCTTTGCCATTGAAATGGCTCTCACGAGACCGGTATGGGAGGCCTCTGGACTCGTCAAGGAGGAACTCTCGCCACTCTATGCCAACCTGGCTGCCGCACATATGGGAAAAAGTGAGTGGCCAGAGTGTCTGGCTGCGTCCGAGGCGGCCATTGACTTCAACATGCAAAATAGCAAAGCACACTATCGCCGCGCAAAGGCCTTACAAAACATGGGAAGGTACGAGGAGGCCAAAAAGGCGCTGGACTTTGGGCTGGAATTCGAGGGGAATACAGGAGATCTCAAGACCCTGCTGAAGGAGGTTGATGAGGCCCTCGAAGGGAGGTGATGGAGCTGTAGATGCATATGTACATAGGATGCTCTATCCTTCTCTTGACTAGATTGAGCATTGCCGAGGAAATCAATTTGGTCACCTCATTTCCTTCTGCCTCTGCTGGCTTGAGGGAACTGCAAAGGCAAAACCAACCGGGCAACGCGAGATTTCTTGGCTTCAGTCTTGGTGAGCTTTGTAGCCTTGTACGGGGACTCCTTTTGAGCTTCAATCTTACACCCAAGGGTTTTGAAATACTTTTGTATACTACTAGTTAGCGCGACTGGAATTCCACCTACACTGTTGATCGTAAGCTGAGATCTTCTTGAAGGAGCTGTATTTCTACACGGTAGGCGTCTAGAATGAGGATCAATGCAAACATGTAGCACATTAGCTTGTCCTTTGAATGACTGGTCATTATAGCCCGTTGAGAAAGACCGCCAGTCCGTGTCGTGCTGACTTCCGTGTATCGCGAGAATAAGCCGTCCACCAATATGTCTTCCGGATACTTTAGTCGTTTGGTAACCCCTTTTCGATCCCCCATCACCGAGGCAGCGTTAAATGCCATCATAAGATTCACGTAGTACAAAAGCTTTATTCGCCGTACATCTTTGGTCTCTGATTGCAGCGCACTTCTAATCCTTCCAAAGGAATATGCAGAGTCGAGGTAGGGCAGATAATTGCCCAAATCGTCAGATTTCCCGTTAAGCAAGGGGTTGATGTCAATGACATTGAGTTCAGCCTCGGAAATTATGGAGTCAATCGAGTAGACCTGGGAAGCGTCTTCGGCCTCAAGATTAGGACGTGGAATTGGCCGGTCAACCTCGGCAGCAGTTTGCATTTCCGCGATACTGGGTATGTTTCTAATGGCACTCGATACGTCGGTCACAATGGCGTCTTTGACACCATCCATAAGCGACACGTCCAATCGGTTGGCATGTGCGGAGCGGATGGCAGATTTGACCTTTTTCGTTCCAAACGCTTCACCCAGTGCATTTCTCCTCTCGCGCCACAGTGTCGTGGAAGGATTGATGGGAGCGCAATCTTGCTCCTGTAGGCTTTTCACGGTGCGTTGCACATGCACCATATACGCGGGCATGACTTTCAGCTCCTCCGTCTCCGTATCGTAGAGTCCAACGTAATGGTCCATCAGCTCTTCATCTGCCTGCCCGTGGTACTCAATCCTGGCATTCTGTCCATGCACAGTCATTCGTTCATTCTCTCTATAGACATCAAATTCTGCGTCTTCCGCCGGCCGCACGCCTCCAAATGAGCCTACGACTGCCACCTCGTGATGACTGGGACGCAGTTTGGCCAGCACCTTGGGCCCCTGACCTCCAGCCTCTTCTTCTTCTCCATTCGACTCGCCTCGTTTACGCTTGCCGGCAGCGGTCTTGTGGCCGGGCATAGGATATTGGACCACACACATTAGTATGAGTAGATGGATCGACAAGAAGACTGCAGCCAGGTATGAAGTGGTTCACAGATCACACAGAGATCCACTGTACCATGCGCAAGATGCCCCGGAGCGAGTCCTGCGGCCCGTTGAGGGCAAGAGAGGGAGACCGTCGACGTCCATTGCCTGGCTCGAAGAACAACTAGGTAACATTCAACGACGGGACAATGAAGGCGAAGCATCGCTCTACGGCGTGTACTACGACGACTCCAGCTATGACTACATGCAGCATCTACGGCCCGTCGATGAAGGGCCGGCACTCGACGAGACTCTTCCACACGAGGTCCTGCCTCAACATACCGAAGTGCTGACATCGTACCAAGACCAGCAGGAAGTCCCGGACGCACTGTCCGGCTTCCAGCCCGATATGGATCCTTCGCTGCGAGAAGTCCTGGAGGCTCTGGAGGATGAAGCATACGTTGACCAGGAGGAAGATGGATTTTTCTCCCAGCTTGCCGTAGATGGCGAGCGGTCGGACAGGGAGGACGAGGACTGTGACTCGGACGACACCGCCAAGGGAGTCTCCATGCATGCTGCGCACGACAATACCCCAGGAAGCCGCAAGAAGAAAATGGCGCGGGAGGCGAGGAGTATAAGCAGCGGGTACTCCATGTCAAGTTCATCCGTCTTTCGCAATGCTGGCCTGACGCTGCTCGACGACCGGTTCGATCAGATTGAAGAGGAATACGACCAGTCGGACGAAGGCGAGCAGGAGGGTGAAATGAACGGAGAGTTCATGTCCGTCATGGACGAGTTCCTCAATCATAAGCAGGTCAAAGGAAAGCGCGTGCAACCGAAAGCAAGCGGCCTGGAGCAACTGAATGAGATACGGCAGCAGCTACGAACAACACGAATCATGTAAAACGCAAATCTGTATAGTCTATTACATATTTCCTACCATTTCTAATTTTTCCGCAGCGGATTTCTTCTTGTGCGAGCGGCCCTTGAATTTCATCACCGCGTCGTTCGATGCAGGGATCTGTCCCGGAGTTGCTGTAGATGTTGGAGTCGCCGCTTCGGAGGGCTTACCGCTATCGTCAAAGTTGCCTTCACCCTCGTGATACATGTCTTCCATGGTCCTTGCGTCTGCAGGCCCATCGAGAACTGCTGCACCGAGCTTGCGTTTCTTGCCTTTGCCGGGAGGTGCTGGCTTCTTCGCCTCTACACCAGACGCGATCTCAGCGTCGCGCTGTCGTAATTTTGCTTCCATCTCGTCATCGTCGAGAAGCCACATGGCAACCTCGCGCGGTCCTTTGTTGAAGTCGACTTGCTGCTTGTAATCGCCACCGGAAATGACAACTTTCTGCACTTCTTCTTTCTGCTTCGCGCGCTTCAAGATCCGCTCTTCAATGGTGCCTCGCGTAATCAGTCGATACACCGTGACTTGCTTTGTCTGCCCGAGTCTGTGCGCGCGATCCATCGCTTGGCTGTCGATGGTGGGATTCCAGTCGGAATCGTAAAAAATAACAGTATCAGCAGCTGTCAGATTGATACCAAGACCACCAGCTCGTGTACTTAAAAGGAATATGAACAAGTCATCTCGTGTCTGCCAGTCGTCCACCATGTCTCGCCGGTCGGCTAGCTTCGATGATCCATCGAGACGGAGGTATTTGTATTGGCGATAGGTGAGATATTCCTCCATGAGATCAATCATACGCGTCATCTGAAAATACAAAAGGACCCGATGTCCGTTTGCTTTGAGCTCGCCCAAAAGCCGATCGAGTTGTGCAAGCTTCCCCGAGTCTGTCACAAATCGGGACATTGCAGGCACTTTGATTGTGGAGTAGGAGTAGTTGACTTGGAATGGCTCTGGAAGAAGGCGTGGGAGTGGATACTCATGTGGGGGAACTTGCTGCTCCACAAACCGATTTTCATCAAACTTATCAGGCCCCATTAGCATCTTGCGGAAACCGGGGTCAAAAAGAGTTTCCTGCTGCTCGATGATCGCACCTTGGTCAGATGCCATCAAATGTATCGGTGGCACTTGAGCTCCAGGTTCATACGTAGATTCCACCAAATGCAGAAGCTCGTCCATGACCAATTTTCTGCCAACATTCATCAACTCGCACATGGGCGCATGAGCATGAAATCGCTGTTGAGTGCCCGCTATGAGCAGCATTCGCCGCAGTGAAGCACCATCATACAATTGATAGGGTTGTTGAAGAGACGTCAACGCTCGTTTGACTATATCGTCGTAGAATGCTCTTGACACTTCAGTTACTGAGGCATCGACGAATCTCATCCATGAAAAAGTTGATTTTCCTTCACTTAGAGACTCATGAATAAAATCCGGCGCCCATATATTCATGACTTTGCCGAGGTACTTTTGTCGAAATCCAGCATTTGAGTTAGACCCTGGCGCATTCAGTCTACCTGCACGGTATACCAGCTTTGGCATTTGATAGGACAGTAGATTCCTCGTAGAGTAGGGCACCTCGACGATAGGACCTTCGCGCAGAAATGAGGCCGTATCGGCGAACGATCCCAGGAACAACGGAGAGTGTATTTCAGCGCGCTCAAAGAGGTCTGGGTGATTGCAAACCTTTCGAAACTGCATCACAAGGTTCATTAAACTCTGTGAATCTTGGTCCCCTCCGTTGATTGCTTTCTCAATTAGATCAAGGAAAGAGATCTTCTCTCGAAGTCCCTTATACATCGCACGTTGTCGATACGTTAGATCGCAAAACAAATCAAGCTCAATCTTCTCGCCCAGCTCCTTCTGCACGTGCTTCTTCACTCGGCGCAGCATAAATGGCTTGAGAATCATGTGGAGACGCTTGAGCTGTTGTTCATTGAGCTGTGTGTTACTTTGGGCATGTGATTCAATATCTTTGCTAAACCATTCACTGAATTCGTCGTGAGAGTCGAAAAGACTCGGCATTATGAAATGCAGCAATGCCCAAAGCTCTTGCATTGAATTTTGAATAGGCGTGCCAGTCAGTAATAGACGATTACGGCATTGAAAGGCGAGCAGCGACTTCCAGCGCGAAGAATTGGAAGACTTGATGGCTTGTGCCTCATCCAGGATCATGTATTGCCACTTTACCCGAGAAAAATATTGCGCATCTCCAACCACCAGTTGGTAAGACGTAATGAGAACATGAAACGGGGAATCTTTGTCGTAGGTTACTTTGTTGCGGTCCCAAAACTTGCGAAGTATTTTACGATCTTTCGCGTTACCCCAATACGGAAGAGCTTTGAGGGACGGTGCAAATTTTGTGATTTCTTGCTGCCAGTTATGTAACGTCGATGCTGGTGCAATGACCAAGAAGGGGCCCCAAATATTGTGTTTCTCCGCGAGATATGCCATGACAGCGATCGATTGCACAGTCTTCCCAAGTCCCATTTCGTCAGCTAGGATCCCATTTATGCCTTGCTCGTACAGATTTACAAGCCAATTGAGTCCTTTGAGCTGATACTCTTTTAGTTGGCCAACGAGCATTTTTGGAGCCTCGATATCTATGTCCCCGAGACCAGTGGGGTTTTGGAAATTCATCTCTCCATCGTCTAGATTGACATTACTCAAGTCCATGGATTCATCTGTTGCGTTGAAGGACTTCGCTCGGTCTTGGGCTTCCTTAATCGCATGCTGAGCATTTGCAATGGCAGCGTTCTGAAGGTTGCTGTCATCCTCGGCGTCGAAATCAAGGTCATCAAGTCGGCTTGTTTTGGCACCAATGGGCCCAGCTGCTAATTCTGGCAGGTTCTGAGTTGACGGGGTAGTTGTGCCAGAACCTTCAATTTCATTGGTTTTTATCTTGCGCCCTATAAAGTGGGAATAGAGTTCTGTCTGTGTAATCAGAAAATTCAATTTCCGAGCTTGTCGACGAGTTTCGCGCTGCTCTTCCCATTTCTTAGCCTTCTCGGCCGCATCTTTTTCAGCTTTGCGACGATGCTCACGTTCGTCACGCTCGTTTCGCTTCCAAAACACAAGCATCTCCCTCATGGCTCGCTTCGCCTTGTTCTGCAGATCTTTCACGTTTTTGTTTGTGCGAAATTGCCAACGTCGCGCTTCTTTTGCAGCAAGCTGTGCAGTCTTGCGAAAGTTGCTTTGCTTTGTAGCCAGTGAGGCCGTATACGTGCGGTATGTTTTGGACGCGTCTTTGCGAGCAATGTCCCGCCAGATCTGTTCGTACATCATATCGTATTGCTTCGGCGTAGGTGGGATTTTGCGACTATTATGGCGATTTCGAGAGCTCCCTTCTTCGTTTGGAAGAAATTCCGTATCTGAAACTTCAGCTGGCAGATCTTCAAGGACACTAGCAGCGCGACTCACGGTCGGTGATGTGAGCGTGGTAAGAGGGGACGAATGCGTCGGCGGTGAATCTGTCCGAAACGGCTCTTTCATTACCTGCAGAGCAGGGCCTTTTGCAGTCTGATGGTCTACTAATCCATTCTGTTGAAGGTCACCCTCATCACCTTCTGCATTTTGCTGCTGCCCGTGTCCGTTCCACGACAGCTGCTGAGCTTGTTGAGCTTGTTGAGCTTGCTGAGCCTTCAATGCCTGCTCTTCCTTTCGCTTTGCTTGAGCAGCTTTTCTTTGTTCCTTGAGCCTGAACTCTTCTTCGGCAGCAACTCGATCCAATGCCTGCTGGTAGAACTGCTTTTTGGCCCGTTCTTCGGCCTGCTCTAGCTTGTCTTTTAAAATGACTGCGCTCTGTAGGGCATAGTCCAATCGACGGCGCTTGTGCCTCTCCTCATTTGTATGCTCAACATCGGCTTGTCGTTTTCTGAGGTAAGCTTGGTATTCCATCTTTTCATTGAGATAGTCATCATCGTTTGCATCCGAAACATCACTGTCTGCCAACAGGTCATGTATTGGTATCATATCCTTCTCCTTCTCCTTTCCCGCAGCTGACTTGAGAGTCACTGGGATGCCGGATATGTCAATTCCTTGAGCAGCTGCGCGAGCCGTCTCCAATCTCGAGTACTTTCTTCTCACTTTTTTTCGCGTTTCGGGCTCCGAGGATAGCAAGGCGGATATGGACATGGCGCCAGAGCCGGTGTGTCCATTGCCGTGCACGTCCTCTCCAAAATCCTGGGCAGCAACCGCCGGATTCGCGTCCGCTAGTGAGGTCGTGAGAAAGCCAGGATGAATGGTAGAGTCCATATTGCGCAGTTGGGGATGGATATGGTTGGGCAGAGTCTCCTGTGAGAAAGGCGGGTAGTCATGGTAGGCCTGGTCGCGCTGCGTCATTGGGTTTTGCCGGCCATAGGATTGAAAGGAGTTGAGTTGCGTAGAGTCATCCTCCAGTCCATCCGTGTATGTGAGCGATGGGTCGATTTCGGGCAGCTGCTGAGAGGGAGCTGCGGAGGGTGATTGGCCGAGACCATCCATCTTAGGTGGCGATCCATGGCTATTAGAGGAGCCTTCCTCATCCATGAGCAAGCCGGGGGAGTGGGCCTGATAGTGGTGTGTGAGGCGGGCAGGGGTGAGGGCATGGTGGCCGTTCGGGGAGCCCTGTGGATACGGCAGAGTTCTTCGAGCCATCTGCCCAGCCTATGAATCCATGTACTCAAGCAGGGAGGGAATGGAGGGGTGGTTGGGGGGGTGCGTGTGTGTTGAGTGAGGAATTATTCGGCAGCTGGGAACGCCGTGTGTGCATGGGAAGAGGGACAGGGGGGGCGAGGCGAGGTGGGCGATTGCGTTGTGGGACTGTCGGGGGAGCGGGTTGATGCGTCCCTCATCCACCGACCATCGAGCCATCGGCCACTTTCACCCAACACCGAAATGAGGACGAGAATAGTAGAAATGACGGAGACTGAGAATGCGGATTGCCAGAGGAAGAGAGAAGAAGAGGCGATGTCGAAGGAGACAAGTAGACTGTAGACAGACTTGTGCTTCCTGAGTCGCCTTCATGTCCGAGCTGACTTTCACACGTACTCTGAAATACACAAAACTATTCTCTCGTCCACTCACCCTAGTCTAATCTACTCGCCCGCCCAATGTTTGTGCATAAACGCTCGGATCGTTGGGTACAAATGGGTGGTTGTGACTTTCTTTTCCTCAGCTCTCCACACACCCACCACACCACCACTTACAAGAAAGTACTTCTTGCGGCTCTGTCAATGTGCGTTGGTTTGCTGTCACTCCAGTCTAACCTTCTAGGAGAGCAAAGTGGAGGAAGAAGCGAGTTCGTCGGCTGAAACGTAAGCGCAGAAAGGTTCGTGCGAGATCCAAATAGGCCATGCGCCATTGCTGAGACACCATCATCACCTGGTCAGATCAATGACATTCATAATTCGAACGTCGCTTGCATGGACGCTTGGAAGGATGGAAGGAGAAGATCAGGCTTGGAGATGTCTAGCGCTACATTCCTTTAAAAATACCACACACTCGTTTGACATTGACTTGCCTATGCACTCTTGACTACCTTGAGACCTTCCCCAACAAGTTTTCGTCCCTTCTTTTGCCTCGGAAGGAGATGCGGTGCTGGTATTTGTACCCTACCCAATAAAGTAGACATGGGATGGCTACCACGTAAACGAATCCTATCCTTGCTCTCGATGCCGTCCAGTAGAAGCGCTCGTGCTGTGTGTGTCGCGCGCGCGACCAGGCCTCGATCTCCTTGTCCTTACGCAATGCATAGTGCCCATCTAGAGTCAGTCTGCCAAGCCTTGGTTGCTTACTTACCTCCTGCCATGGGAATGGAGTACGTTGTAATGAAGGATAGTGGAAGCAACACGAATTGCGTAGGCAATCAGAACGTACGATGACCTAATAATATACACTACTCCCGCTTCGCATCTTTGGCAACTCTTCTGCGTTTCTTCGTGATGGCATTAATGTACGTTCCCACAACAAATGCAATCAGATTGAAGAAAGGCACCCACGCGTCGGGCGGGATAAATTTCTGAGCAATGGCGATGGAGATTGGAGACGTCATCCAGCTCACACGCATCACGGTCCAGAACCCTGCCTTGACTGTGGCTTTGACCTGTTGCACAGAGCGAGCTCCTGCGACAATTGCCATAGCACTCAAATATACAGCATTCTGAATAGGTGCAACCTAGCATGAGCATAATTCATGTACAGTTTTCCTACCAGTAGATTGCTAGCGAGAATTTGAAGCAGCTTGTCTTTGGCCGACGTCTTTCCTGCAAAAGCCTTCTGCAAGAAACTAACTAGCACATGTTGTAGAGGACCCGAAATCAAAAGTCCGTAAAGAGCCATCTGCGGCACACGTTCCGTCACGTAGCCTCCCTGTGCGTTTTTCTCCCCCGCAATGTAACTTGCGCTAACCTCCATGATGGCATTTAAGGACGCAGATGTCAATGACTTGGTGCGCAGGGGGTGCAGCTGCAGATTTCGCAAATACAGCGCAAGCAATGACTCACTATTTAGCTTTTGGACAGACATGGTCGGTGTTGTTTTACCGAGGCTGATTTGGAGTTTTTACGAGGAACGCGTTCAAAATAAATGTTGTGCACATCTGATCTGAAGTCTGAAGTCTGTTCGTACCAACTATGTTAGATCTGAATGGGATACAAGACAAGTGAGGTAAAGATGAGCTCCGCGCTATTCTGGCTTCGTTAGCTTCGTTTTCATTGCTTTTCAATCACTTTCCATCCTTTTAAATATGTGTTCATCACTGTTGCGGATCCGAACATTTTCTCAGCCTGCCAAAGATGGCATTGCATGAAAGTGCAACGGAAAGGATTCTCTACATTGGTCTCTTCATTATCGCAGATAGCTTCGCATCTATATCGGATTGTTTGAAGTAGAATTTAGTAAGATTGATGCAATCGAAGACAGTCAACTTTAAATGGATATTGAGAATCATGCAGCAAAATACTTTCTCCTCTACAAGGCGTTTAGAGAGTCTGTGGCTCTAAAGGGTGCCTAAGGGACTGCTTGGTCCAGCCAGCCAATTGTGAGGAAGTCACGTGTTTGGGATACCATATTTATATAATTCCATTAATTACAAGTGTCAGTTGCGGTCATAGGCTCGTTGAATCATTGTCTCTCGTCCGCTCGGCAAAATTAAGCACGAGTCCGCCCGGTTAGTACTAGCGTCGGTGACGAGCTTGGAATCCCGTGGTACTGCAACTTACCTTTTTGCTTTTCTTTTTCTTTTCCTTTTCGTCAAAGAACTGTGTGCTCTTCTTGTTCCTTTTTGCTCCAATTTGTTTGTAAGGCCTTATGAGCATTCTCTCCG
>JAABUZ0100004400.1_pt1 | contig 19497 bp, 10 predicted proteins | sample 5562091 | NCBI WGS metagenome assembly JAABUZ01 (sample SAMN12813069, study PRJNA571459) | rock metagenome | isolation source: Antarctica rocks | place: Antarctica: Victoria Land, Linnaeus Terrace sud | collected 2015-12-21 | reverse complement strand
TTCGATCGCGTTCGCACCGACGTCGACGACGATCGAGCCGGGCGATTCGGCTCGCAGCGGGCTCAGCGCCGCAGACGCAAAGACGATCGCGGCGGTGAACGCAACGCTGATCAAGATGTGTCCGCGACGGAGCTTTTCCGACTCTTCCATCTCGGTCGCTTGAGCAAGCCCGGTGAACATCCTGCAGAAGTGCCGCGGGAAACAGCACATGTTGATGGCAAGAAGCACGCGAATGATTGGCACCAGTCAATGACTGAGGCGCCGGCGCGCAAGGACGCTCCGCTCGTCCGCGGCGTCGGGTTGCGTGGCGCAGTTGCGCTCAATGCGATCTCGATGATCGGGATCGGACCGCTGATCACGATCCCCCTCGTCCTCGGGGCGCTGCACGGCCCCCTTTCGCTCGTCGGCTGGATCGTGGGCGCGGGATTGGCGCTCTGCGACGGCCAGGTCTGGGCCGAACTTGGTTCGATGTACCCAGGCTCCGGCGGTACCTACGGTTATCTCTTGCAGATATTCGGACGCGAGCGTCTCGGCCGCTTCCTCGCGTTCCTGTTCGTCTGGCAGACCCTCTTCGTCGCACCGCTCAATCAGGCGACGGGCTACATCGGTTTCGCCAACTATGCCGGTTACCTCGTGCCCGCGTTGCAGTCGCCATGGGCTGCCAAAGCGCTTGCCATCGGCGTCGGCGTCGTCACGCTGATCTCGCTGTACCGTGGAATCACGACGATCGCGCGCGTCGGCGTCGTGATGGCGATTGCAGCGCTTCTGACGCTCGGATGCGTCATCGCCGGTTCGTATGCCCACTTTTCACCGGCGCACGCGTTCGCGTTGCCGCACGATTCGTTTTGGTCGGGCCTCGGCGCGGGGTTCGGCCAAGCGCTGATCATCGCGATGTACGACTACCTCGGCTACAACCAATCGAGTTGTATCGGCGGCGAAGTCCGCGATCCGTCGCGGAATATCCCGCGCTCGATCATCATCTCGATCCTGATGATCGCGATCTTGTACGTATCGATGCAGCTTGGCGTCCTCGGGGCGATCCCGTGGCAGTCCATCGTGCCGCTGGCCGACGGGTCGTTGCCGCCCCTGGGTCAGCACGTCGCCTCGGCAGTCGTCGAGCGATCGTTCGGCGTCGGCGCGGCGATCGTGGTCACGCTGCTGATCTTGCTGACGGCGTTCGCATCAGTCTACGGAAATTTACTTGGTTACTCGCGCGTTCCGTACGCGGCCGCAGCGGACGGCGTGTTCCTGCGTCCTTTCGCGCATATACACCGCAAGGGTCGCTTCCCCGACACCTCGCTCGTCGTCATGGGTTGCATCGCGCTGCCCGCTTGTCTCTTCCCGCTCGATCAAGTGATCAACGCGCTGACGACGGGTATTGTGCTCATCCAGTCGACTGCGCAGATCGTTGCGTTGTTCGTCATGCGGTCCCGTGGCGTACGCGCTCCATACCGTATGTGGCTCTTCCCCGTCCCGGCCCTGATCGCGCTCGCCGGATGGCTCTACATTTTCTCCACCGCCGGCTTCGTCGCCATTGCGTTCGGTGCCGTCAGTCTCTCGGTGGGCGCGGCCGTTTACTTAGTACGCGCCGCGTACAACGCCGAGTGGCCGTTTCGTCGGAGGATTAAGCTATCCCGCGATAAAGTCGGCCGAGGATAGCGCATCGCTATCGAAGGCGAAGGGAGGCGTTGTCGTGATCGCTGTCATTCGTTTCGGCCGGCCTTTAGGCCGACTGGGATTCGCGTTCTCGCTCGCCGCCGCGTTGCTCGTTTCGCTCGGGAGTCCCGCGCAGGCCGCAGGCGGTGTGACGGGCGCGCTCAGTGGAACGCTCGTCGATCAACGCACCGGTGCACCGCTCTCGGGTGTGACCGTCGACGCGGTGTCGCCGTCCGGAAGCTTCAAGGCGATCACAAACGAGCACGGGTTCTTCTCACTGCTCCAATTGCCGACGGATACGTACGTCGTATCGTTCGAAAAGAACGGCTTTGCGCCGGCCAGCGTTTCAGGTGTTACGCTTCTTGGGGATCAAACACAAAGCGTCGGAACCGTCCGGCTGACTCCGTCGCTCCGGACAATCGCAACGGTTCGGACATCGGCGCGTTCAAATTCGGCGTTCCAGCCGAATCAAACGACCGACGAGTACACCTTCTCCGGAGCAAAAGTGGACGAAGCCTTGGGCGAAAAGGGTTCGACCAATTTCAATCAGCTCGTCCTATCGGCTCCGGGCGTCATCCAAACCGCCCAAGGCAGCAATAATCCGATCTCGATCCGCGGTTCGGCGAGCGTCGAGATCGGCTACCAGTTCGACGGTGTCGACTTTCGAGGTTCATTCTTCGACGAGAATCCCAACCAAGGGTTTCTCAACGGAGTCGGCGCGGGCCATGGGTCGCTGCAAGTCGTCAGCGGCTCCGGCGACGCGACCCAAGGCGGCATCGGGGCGGGCGTGGTCAACATCATCCCGGGACGCGGCACATACCCGGGCGATGGATTCGTGAGCCTCGATGTCGGTGCGCCGTATTTCGATCACGCTTTGGCATTGCAATACGGCATCGCGACGAAAGACGGGCGGATCTCCGACTTCCTCTCGACCCGCTCCGAGCGAGCGGCGCCGACCATCGCACCGTTCGGCCGCGACGCCTCCGATGCCGGCGCCTATTTCGGTCCCTCGCTCACGTATGACGATGACGTGCTCAATAACTTTTACTATCGCTTTGGAAAAAACAAGAGCCAGCAGATCCAGGTGCTGAGCGACTTCATCGATCACCGAGCGTACGGCAACTACGGAGGCTTGCAGTATGCGGCGTACTATCCGTATAACCCGCTCGCCTTCGCAAACTTCTCCACCGATAACGTGACGGGCGCGCCCTTCTTCGGTTGCCTGCATCCCGCGCGCTGCTACGCCGATCCGAATAACGGCGCGTTGATCGCCGCCGAGCAGATGGCGCAGTACGCGGCAATCATCCCTTACGTGCCCGGCGTTCCGCGCTCGCCCACGCCCGTGTACCAGCCCGAACAGTACATCTTCGGCCCGACCAATTTCTTGAAGATCGGCTACTCGCGATCGCTCGGCAATGCCACTGCGCTCAACGCATTCTTCTACAACTGGGGCGGTCTCGTCGCAAATAACATCACGGGCAACTCGTCGGATCTCACCAATGGTGCCGCCGTTCCCGGTTACAACAATGCCGGCGGCCGTAAAGTAGGTTTTCAAGCACAAGTCTCGGCGCAAGCGGGGCAGAAGCACATCCTGTCGCTGGTGGGAAAATTTGAAAACGGCTTTCCCTATTGGGTGCAGCAGAACGTCGGGAATACGTTTCAGGGATTGTTCGCCGCACGCGGTCAAGACGAGGCGAACTTTAGCGGCAGCACGGGCCTCGCTCCCACGCCGCTCATCGCCAACGGACCGCGCATCGAGGACTGGTTTCTGCCCGTGTCGCCTGGATCGCCCGTGAACGCGCAGACGAATCCCTGCGTCGGTCCGGCATATGACAACGGCTTTAATGCGGCCGCGCCAACGACGATGGGCTGCTATCTCTACTCGTGGTTGCTTGCGCACGGGAAATGGAATGGCCATCTTCCGAACGTTCCGGCCACGGGGTTCAACTACAACCAGACCGACTTCCAACAATTCGGTATCGGCGTGCGCGATCAGTGGTCGCCGAGCGCGAAACTCCATGTCGATTACGGCGTGCGCGTTGACGGACAGAACCTGCGGTGGCGCGGTTCGTCGTTCAACCTTGATCCTTCGAACACGGCGGACGTGGGAACCGGGTTCGCGCAGTTGACGAAATCCTACTTGCACCCGCTTATCGTACAGCCCCGCCTCTCGGTTGATTTCGTGCCGACGCCGACGAACAGTTTTCGCTTCAGCTATGGCCGCTCGGCCAGTTTCTATTTCGGGCAGACGGCGGGCACGCCGACGGACGCCTCTTACATCGATCCACTGCTCCGTCTCATACCGGCGAAGGATTCGGCGCTGCTCAACCCGGCAAGCGGACAATTGGGTCCCGCATGCGGCAGCGGCTGGCACGGGCCGGGCAAGAATCAGAACGGTGCGTACGTGCAAAATCCGTACGTGTACTTTTCGGGGAACGGAACGCTTGCCGTACCGGGCTACTATTTCAAGTGTCCCAACTATGCCGAATCGGTGTACTGGGCTTTCGATCAAGGGTATTCGGCGCCGGACATCGGCGGTCAGCAGCCGGCGACGTACAACAACTGGGACATTGCGTGGGGCCACCAGTTCAAGAACGGATTCGGCACCAAGTTAACCGCCTATTGGCGGCGCGGCTACAACACGTACACGACCGTCCTGCTCAACGGCGGGCCGCCCAATCCCGTCACGGGACAGCAAACAGCGGGATCGTTTCAAGAGCGCCAAGACGGCGTGCAGAAAGCATTTGGGCTCGAGTTTCTGCTGACGACGCCGGAACGTCCCTACGGGTGGGGCGGTTTCTTCACCGCCAACTATGTCAACGAGTTAACCAGCACGCCACCCGTTTCGGGATCGGACAGCCTTCCTGTGGTTGCGCAATATCTCTACCAAACCGGAACGCTGTTTCACCAAAGCTTTCTGCCGCCCGTTTCGGCTCGTGCCGGCGTCCAGTACCGGATGCGCAACGGCATCCGAATCAATCCGATCTTCAGCTTCGACGGTGGGGAGCCGTTTGGTGTCGGGCGCGACGCGGTCGGGTTCGTCAACGGCGTCCTTTACCACTTGCCGACGGGCAATCTCGGGGTCTCGACTCCGTACGCCGGTCCGGGCCTCCCGAATCAATCGTACAACGCGACGTGCTACGTCGATCCGGCGTTTGCCGGCAGCTATTTCAAACCAAAGAATTTTGCGTGTCGGGGCTACTCCGAACCAGCACTGGCGGGCCAAGCCTACACGCGCCCGCGGCTCTTCACCAACCTTGATGTCGAAGCCGAACGCGGCAACGTCACGTTCGGGCTCTACGTCACGAACCTGTTCGACAACTATCGGGGTCAGCCGCTCGTCAACAACGATTGGCAGCCGGTTGCCACCGGTCGCGGGGGCCTTCAGACCGGAAAATATGCGAACGCGTATCCGGTCAACTATGATGGCTCCCCCAACCAGTTGTACCAGACCGGCGGACGCAATGCGAGCGTCTACGATCAATACTGGCTGCCCTATCAAGAACTCTACGGACAGGGACGGACGTATCGCGTCTATGCTCAGTTCAAGTTGTAGCGAACAAAGGTAACCATGAAAAATGCACGTGAAGGGCTGAGTGCCGTAACGGTTGCCGCCGCGTTGTCGGCCTGTACGGCGGGATCAACCGGCGCGCCGCCAATCCAACAAGTGCCCGTGTCGACAACCTCGTCGTACGCAAAGCTGCAATTTGCGGTCGGTACCGCGAATCTGTACGGTACGAGCCTCGGTCTCAACATCGTTTCAACGCTGCGTCAGCCAAGCGGTCAATCGGCGTTCGGCGTCGACACACCAATGATCACTGGACCATTCGCGTTTACCGCGGCCGCCGCTCCGACCGTGGGACAGAATTCCCCCGTGCTCTCGACAATCTATACAACTTCCTCGCCTGGTGATGTCTACACGACGGCGCCCAATGCCGGGCCGAGTCTCCCGGAAACGCTCGCAGCAGCGCCTACGATCATGGGAACGTCACAAAGCGTGGTTCCGGGGACGCCGTTTTGCGATTATGTCGGCACGCCGCCCAGTGCAAACTCGGGCGCAACGTTCACGGCGTGCCCGACGGGGTTCATGCCAAACGCGACGACCTTCGGTCAGAGCGGCGGCGTCTTTGCAATGGGTCTCGCACCGTACAATCACGTCGCGAACACGGGACAGTCGTACAGCTACACACCTTATCCCCAACCGTTCTACGACACGTCGCATCCTGCGCTCGTGCCTTGGGGCGGTCCACCCGCCTTCGACCCGGACCACGATAACATGGGAACGCGTGACGGGCTCGTTGCGATCGGAACCGATAGCTTCAACGAAAACTACTTCCTCGGCGTTGCCGAAGGGATAACGGCTTTTTCGGGTGTAAGGCCGGCGGCCGGCACGTATACGCTCGGCGTACAGGTCGGGACGCTCGGCAACAACGGATCGCCCTCCATCACGAACTTCACCGCGAAGGCTCAGCTGACCACAACGGCTGGTTTGCCTACGGTGACGGCACCGCTCGTAACCCCCGACGCAAACGGCGATGGTGGCGCGGCGCTACGGGTGACGTTACCGGCCGGCGTTACCGACGCATACGTGCAGATCGTGGATTTCGGTCCGGGCGCGGGACCCGCAACGGGGAATCTTGCTCCGAACGGCGCGTACGCGACCAATCCGAATTGTCAGGGACCGAAAGGCACGGCGTTTGCCCCCGTGTACTACACCGTTCACGTCACCGCGTCTGGAACGTATGCGCTTCCGCCGACTGACGGGCCGAACACCAACGTGACGGGCGGCCAGAGCAACCTGATGCCGAGCCCGTCGCTGTGTACCGCCGCGCAGAACATGAGTTCCAACAATAGCGTTCCAGTGAACGCCGGTGACGACTTCACGGTTCAGATGGTCGGCTTCGACTATCCCGCCTATGCGGCGGCGCTATCGTTGACGCAGGCGAACGTGCCTCAAGCCCCGCCGATCACGGGACCCGGCGGACAAGCCGACATCACGCTGTCGACACCCGTCGAAGAAGACTTTGCGAACGGTTACGCGCAGTCGCCACTCGCCGCGGTGCGTCGTGCGTTTGCGCGCTCTGCGCCGCGCGCTCGCGCAGTTCCGGCGCGACCGATCCACCCGCGGTAAGGATTGCCGCGACTGGATCACGTCTGCTTTGCGATCACGACCTTGGTGAGATGCCGCGGTGCGTCGCTATCGACACCGCGGGCTCGAGCAACGTGAAGTGCGATGGTCTGCACCGTCACGAGCCACGCGAGTGTGTTGTACGCGTCCGGCACGTCCGGCCCTAGGCGAGGTACATCGCCGATCGGCGACGTGCCGATGATGTAGCGCCGCACGTCCACCTTGGCAAGCTCCTCGAACGGGCGCAACAGAACAGGCAAGGCATCCGAATCGGCGATTCCCAACACCGCCACTGATGCATCGACCATCGCGATACTGCCATGACTGAATTCTCCCGCAGCGAAACCCTCCGCGTGCAGGTACGCCGCTTCTTTCAATTTGAGCGCTGCCTCACTTGCGATCGGCAGGCCGTAGTCGGACCCCAGGAACACAACGCTTCGCCGCAGCGCAATGCGCCGCGCCGCGCCAATGGTGTCTTGAAGAGCGCTCGAATCCAGCCAAGCACGAACCTCTGCGGCAGTTTGCAGCAAGACGACGGCGTCTCGCTTCGATTCACCGCTTAACCGTGAAGCCGCTCCTAGCAGGATAGCAACAGTCGAGGAAACGCTCTTGCTCGCGGGGACGGCAATCTCCGGTCCGGCTTGTACGTCCACGACGACGTCCGCTCGCGCAGTCAAGGCGGAGCCGGGCGTGTTTGTCAGCGCGATGACACGCCGAGGTCGCAAAAAATCCAGCGCCTCTAGAACGTCGGTCGATTGTCCGCTTTGCGAAATGGCGACGACGGTTTTGTTCTGGTACGCGTTGCAATCCAACCGCGCTTCCGTGGCGGCCAGCGCTTGAGCGCGAAAGCGCCGGCGCCGCAGCGCGAGCGCACCGAGCTGGGCGACGAAGAGAGAGCTTCCGTTGCCGATGAGGATGGCGTCGTCTTCGAGCGCGTTCGCCAATCGTTCGCTTTGGCCGGATTTGGCAATACGCTCCCAGACGCTGGGTTGTTCGCTAGTTTCGCGCTCGAAGTGTGTACCGAGCAGCGCCGCATCCATGGGTTGGTTGGTGTACGCGCTCGCTGCGTCGTCTCCTTGGCCACGTTCAGCATGGATTTACCATACGCGCCACGTATAACATCAGATGCCGAAGCGCCCCGTGCATCCAGGTGAGGTGCTTGTCGAGGACGTGCTCGTTCCACTCGGCCTGAGCGCAAACCGGTTAGCGTTGGCCCTGGGCGTTCCGGCAAACCGAATCAGCGAAATAATTGCCGGGCGGAGAGCATTGAGCGCAGATACTGCGCTGCGCCTGGCGAAGCTACTCGATTCATCGGCTGAGTTTTGGGTCGAACTCCAAGCGGCATATGATCTCGACTCGACTCGTCTACGGGATGGGAAGCGGATTGAGCGTGAGGTGCGGCAACTCCCCGATTAGGCTTTGGTGGCTCGTTAGCTTTTTGGTTTGCAGCGTAGCGAGCCTTCCTACCGCTGCTACTACGGAGCAACCGCACATCGTTCTTGCGCACGGCTGGAAGCTGCAAACGTCGATAATCGTCGGCACGAGCGGCGCGCTCATTTCAACGCCCGCCTATCGCCCCATAGGTTGGTTGGATGCCGCAGTACCATCGACGGTGTTTGGCGCGCAAGTCGCGTCCGGTCAATTCAAGAACGTTTTCTTTGCGAAAAATCTGCACAATGTTCCCGGGATGACGTATCCTATCGGCTTCAATAATTTCAATCTCATCCCGATGCAAAGGAATAGTCCGTACGCCTCTTCCTGGTGGTATCGGTTGGCGTTTTCGGTGCCGCACAGCTATTCCAAGAAGAACGTCTGGCTGCGGTTCGAAGGAATCAATTATCGTGCTAACATCTGGCTCAACGGTCGCCGCATCGCCGACACGAACAATGTTGCAGGCGCATACCGGTTGTACGAATTCAACGTCACGGTAGCTGCGAAGCCGGGCCAGAGTAATGTTTTGGCAGTCCAGACCTTTGCCCCGCTCCCGCGCGACCTCGGCATAAATTGGGTGGACTGGATCCCCGCGCCGCCGGACAAAGACATGGGTTTGTGGGGCGACGTGTCCATATCGTCGAGCGGACCCGTAACCGTTCGATATCCGCAAGTCATCACGCACTTTGCCGACCGTAGCCTGCGCGAGGCGGACCTCACCATCATGGCGCAAGTCCACAACGCGTCCGATCGTCCGATCGAAGGCACGTTGGAAGCCTCAATGGATCGCATTCGCGTGGCACAGAATGTGATGCTTGCACGCGGTGAGGCGCGTACCGTAAGCTTTTCGCCCGCTCGATACACGGCGCTCAAGGTCCATGCACCGCGACTGTGGTGGCCCGCGGAAATGGGCACTCCGGTCTTGCACGACCTCTCGGTGCAGTTTTCCACGAGCGGAGTCGTTTCGGATCTACGGAGCACCCGGATTGGGATTCGGGAAGTCACCTCCGAGCTGACCAACGGCGGTTACCGACTCTTCCGCATCAACGGGAAAAGGATTTTGATTCGTGGGGCCGGGTGGTCGCAAGATATGATGATGCGCCACCCTCCCGGCAAGCTCGCGGCGCAGTTCGCGTACGTCAGGGATATGGGTCTGAACACGCTCCGTAATGAGTCGCAGTTGGAGTCCGACGCGTTCTATCGTTTGGCCGACGAGAAAGGCCTCCTCATCATGTCGGGCTGGGCCTGCTGCGATGTTTGGGAGCGATGGAATCAGTGGACGCCCGCGACCTTTGACGTCGCAAAGGAGTCGCTTCGCACACAGCTGTTGAGACTCCGCAGCCATCCCAGCATGCTGGTCTGGCTAAACGGCAGCGATGGACCCCCGCCGGCGATCGTCGAGCGCGCGTACCTACAGGTAGAGCAGGAAGTGGCGTGGCCAAATCCGGTACTTTCGTCTGCCTCCGACACGCCGACCGGACCCACCGGCAAGACCGGCGTCAAGATGACGGGGCCATACGACTACGAGCCGCCTGGCTATTGGCTGGGGGACAAGAAAACATACGGCGGCGCTTGGGGCTTCAACACGGAGACGAGCCCGGGCCCGGCGATCCCAACGGTCGATGGACTGCGTACCTTCATTCCTGCAAACCACCTGTGGCCTATCGATGCGGTCTGGAACTACCACTCTGCCGGCGAGCGGTTCATGACCATGGACCACTTCAACGAAGCATTAACCCGCACGTATGGAAAGCCGGCGACTTTGACGGACTACGTGAAAAAAGCCCAGGCCATGGCATATGACGGTGAGCGCGCCATGTTTGAGGCGTACGGACGCAATAAGTACAAGAACGCTACCGGCGTCATCGGGTGGATGCTCAACAACGGGTGGCCCTCGACCTACTGGCACTTGTACGATTACTATTTGCAGCCGGCCGGGGGGTACTTCGGAGCGAAGCTCGCGCTCGAGCCGCTCCACGTTCAGTATTCATACGACGATCGCACGATCGTCGTGGTCAACACCCGCCGCCAAGCCGACAGAGGACTGACCGTTTCTGCGCGTGTCTACGATTTCGGCATGCATGAATTGTTTGCTCGTAATGCGAGAATCGACATCCCGTCCGACGCGTCGAAGACAGCGTTCACAACCCCGCTGCTTCGGCAGGGGCCTATAAGCGAGCCCTATTTTCTACGGCTTTCGGTACGAAACGCCGCCGGAATAGAAGTGAGTTCTAACTTTTACTGGATTCCGGCAAAGCCCGCTACCCTGGCTTGGAGCAAAACTCCGGATACCGCCTTCACGCCAATCCGTACCTTCGAAGATCTGACCGCCTTAGATCATCTCCCGAGCGTCCAACTGGGCGTAACGGTCAAAGGAGCGCGCGCGAACCGACAACGACTGCTGCGTGTCACGCTCCACAACCCGAGCGAACATCTTGCCTTCCAGGCGCGTGTCAGCGTTCGTGATGCGCGATCAGACGCCGAAGTTCTACCCGTACTCTGGTCGGCTAACTACGTATCGCTGCTGCCGGGCGAGTTCAAGGTTCTCGCCGCTCGATATCAGGATGAAAGCGCGTTCGCTCGCGCGCGCACGGGGACGGTCTCGGTCGAAGGCTGGAACATCGTACCGGTGAAGGTGAATCTTAGAGGGCTCGATCGGGAACGGTCAACGCTGTATCACTAGTGGCACGGTTACGTTGCGTTTCGACGTGCTGCTCGTGCCCGTAATGGTTAAGGCGTAGATGCCGGCGGTGCTACCGGCTCTCGTGGAAATCTGCAAGACAGACGTGCCCGAAGTGCGCACGGAGGAGGGCGTAAAGCTGGCGGTTGCGCCGGCGGGCAGGCCGTTAACGCTTAATCTCACGATCCCACGAAAGCCGAACGGCTCGATAGAAAGGCCATACCCGGTGCTGAACCCATTGCGCACCGTTGCAGAGATCGGATTGACTGAGAGCGCAAAACTTGACACGTCGCCGAACAGAGCCGTAATAACAGCGCTCTCATAGGTGCAGTTCGCGGTGGCAGCGTTCTTTGCGAGTTGCAGCATGATCGTGTCCGCTTGCTCCTGTGAGGGCGGCCTACAGTCGGTCGAGGTGGGCGTCAAACACCGAACATATTTCAAAATAGCGTCGTAGTCAGGGGGATGGGATATCGAGTATGCCGAGGATCCAACGTCGTCGAGTTTCTTATACGTCCATGAGTTCCACCCAATGTTGTTTGCGGTGAGCAGCTTCGCCATGTTCCGCAGCCACAAAGCGGTGTTCTCGCCCGTTTCGCCATTCCAGAGCGGGACATTGTACTGGTTCCTTATTCTTAGATACCCTTGAATCGACGCTTGGTCGTTACTGTCCCAGTACTTATGAAACACGAGGACCATGTTGTTGTCCCAGGGCGGCAGCATAGCTTGCATTCCGCCAGGATCCCCTGCGAAATTGAGCCCTTCAACGAAGATCATGTGGTTCGGATCGAACGTGCGAATGGCACGCGTAACGTTGACATAGAACGGTCTGACATCGCGTTGCCGACCCGCCGGCGGAATGGGCTCGTCCAATAAATCGTAGCCCGCAACGTACGGCTCGTTGACGTATCTCTGGGCGATCGCCTGCCACAAATGAATCGCCCAAGGTTGATATCTTTCGGGCTGAGTCCATAAATGAGCAATGATGTCAGGAGTGTCGGCCATCAAATAGTTACTTTGTGCTCCTGGAGCCGCATGCAGACAGAGGATCACGCGAATATTGTGAGCCTTGCACCAGGCGATAACTTGATCGATCCACTGCCAACCGGAGGCGAGGTACACACCATCCGAGGGGGACAACCAGTGGTAGTTGATCGACAGCCGCAAAGAGTTCGCTCCCCACGCTTGCATTCTCGCGATATCGGCCTCGGTTACATCGGCGGCCTGCCATGTATACCAATACTGATTCGCAGCACGTTGTCCCATGATGCCGGTCAACGTATTGTGAATGGCCGTGTAGCCGTATTGAGATTGATGGCGCCCGGCGCCGGGATCCTGGTCGGGCCATCGAATCATGTAGGCTTCCGTGTTGGTCCATTCGCCGGGCCCGAACCCTCGTAACAGCACATTATGACCGTACTGATCCACAATGGCCTGGCCTTGCGCTCGCAAGCCAGTCCACGTTCGCGTTGAAGCGGGTGTTGAGGACACCGCCGAAACCGTAAGGACAACCGCAATCATTGCAGCGCACCATGTCGCAATTCGCGCGTACTTCATGTCAAACGCTCCGGAAACGCCAGAGGCAGCTTTGTAAGCTATTTATCTCACGCGCCGTCCCGCTATGCAAGCGGGATGTCTGCCGTCCGCAGAACGACGCGGTTGCTGCGTATGCGAACCGCCCTAGCGTGACGCTATACGCGTCGCGTACAACGATCGCGTATGCAGCGTGAACGTTTGGAGGAGGGGTGTTCAGCGCCGCGAAGGCAGCCGACGGATCCGGACGCGCGGCCCGCCTTGCAGGCTGGAGGTTCAGTGCGATTTCACGTGCTTCGTCGAATATCGTCGGCCATAGCTGTTGGTCTTTTCGTTAGCGCGGCGGTGTTGACGCTCTGCGTAGCGCCGGTTGGCGCTGCCGGCGGTGTCCTCGGAACGCTGCGCGGCAACGTGGTCGATCAGAGGACCGGTGCTCCGATCGGCGGAGCGGTCGTGAGTGTTGCCTCCGGTTCGGGAACCTTCAGGCAAACCACCGACGCACGCGGGTTTTTCGCATTCGTCGATTTGCCGGCCGACACGTACGTCGTTGGGATCGCAGCAAAAGATTACGAACCGCTGGTGCTAAGAGGCGTGACGGTGCTCGGCGATGGAACGCAAAGCATCGGTGTCGCAAGACTGCTTCGCGGGTTGCGCACGATCGGAAAGGTGTCGACGCGCAACGCCGCATCGGCGTTTCAGCCGAATCAGACGATGGACGAAACAACCTTTCAAGGCGCCCGCATCGACCAGGCCTTAGGCGAGACCGGTTCAACGAACCTCAATCAACTCGTGCTTTCGTCGCCCGGTGTCACCAAGAACGCCTTTTACGATCCATCACCGGGAAACGGCAGTAACGCATTCTCGATTCGGGGTGCGTCCAGCATCGAAATCGGTTACCAATTCGATGGCGTCGATTATCGCGGTTCCACCTTCGACGAGAATCCGAGTCAGGGATACCTCAACGGAGTCGGCGGCGGAAAAGGCGGTCTGCAAGTCGTCAGCGGCCCGGGCGACGCCACGCAAGGCGGCATTGGAGCAGGCGTGGTCAACATCGTTCCGGGGCGCGGCAGCTACCCCGGAGAGGGTTTCGTCAGCTTCGACGTCTCCTCGCCTTGGTATAACCACTCGCTTGCCGCTCAGTACGGCATTGCGACCCGCGACGGCCGTTTCTCGGATTTCTTTTCGTTTCGCTCCAGCCGCAGCGCGCCCGAGATCGCCCCCTTCGGACGCGACGCAGCGGATGCCGGGCAATATTTCGGCACGTCGTTTACCTACGACGACGACGTTCTCAATAATTTCTATTATCGGTTCGGAAAGAACGATCGGCAACAAATCCAGGTCTTGACCGACTGGTTAGACCATCGCGCTTGGGCCAACTACGGTGGTCTGACTCACGCGAACTACTACCCATACGACCCATTGTCTTACGTGCAGTTCCAAACGGATTTCAACACCAATCAAATGTGGGGCTGTGCCAACCCGGCAATTTGCTGGAACGATCCGACGAATCCGGCGTACAACCCAACCTTGATTTCCGGTCAGCAGCTGAAGTTCTACCAAAACATCATACCGTATCTGCCGGGAGTTCCGCGCAGCCAACAGCCGCTAAGGCAGCCCGAACAGTTCGTTTATGGCCCGACAAATTTCCTGAAATTGGGTTATACGCGGCAACTCAGCAACGTCACGTCGCTCAACGCTTTCTTTTACAATTGGGGCGGTCTTGTCGCGAACAGCACGGTCGGCGTATCGTCCGACTTAACCCTCGGTTCCAACTTGCCCGGTTATAACAATGCCGGCGGCCGCAAAGTCGGGTTCCAGACGCAACTGACGACCGTTGCGAGCCAGAAACACACGCTCACCCTCGTTGGGAAATTCGAGAATGGCTTTCCGTATTGGACCCAACAAAATTATGGAAACACGTGGCAAGGTTTTCTCGGCGGACGCAGCACGGACGCAGCCGTGTCGGGTATTTCGCCATGTTCAGCAAGCCAACCCGAGCCCTGCTATTCGCCGAGCGGCCCGCGGATCGAAGATTGGTTCTTGCCGATTCATCCCGGCGCCCCGGTGAGTGCGGCGAATCCATGCGTGGGACCCGCGCTCGACAACGGCTACGATCCAACGCAGGCGACTTCGCAAGGTTGCTACCTCTATTCGCAACTGCTTGCCACAGGAAAATGGAACGGCCACCTTCCCGTGATACCGAGTACCGGTTTCAATTACAATCGCTCCGATTTTCAACAGTGGGGGATCGGCGTGCGCGACCAATGGACGCCGAATGCGCGGTTACGAGCGGATTACGGTTTGCGGCTTGATGGCCAAAATCTGAAATGGGCCGGCCCCACTGCCTACAACCGCGATTTTGGCAACACGGCGGACATCGGGACGGGCTTCGCCACGCTGTCGGATAGTTATCTGCATCCGAAGGTGTTTGAACCGAGGATCTCGCTGAGCTATCTGATCGATCAAAACGATAGCGTGCGGATGAGCTTCGGCCGGTCGGCAAGTTTCTTTTATGGCCAGACCGGTGGAACGCCGACCAATATGAGCAACGTGGATCCGCTCCTGTTCGGCATCCCGGCCAAAGACCGGGCGGCTTTCGATCCGGCCACCGGCAACGGGCCCGCCTGCGGAAGTGGTTGGCATGGGCCGGGACACAACGCCAATGGAACGTATTTCCTAAACCCGAACGTGTTCTACTCGGGTCAGGGAACCGTCGGTCCGTCCGGATATTACTTCAAGTGTCCCAATTATGCGGAGTCCCTTTATTGGGCGTTCGATCAAGCGTATGCGGCTCCCGACATCGGCGGTCAACATCCGGCGACCTACAACAATTGGGACATCGAGTTCAAGCATCAGTTCCGCAATGGTTGGGGCGCAAAGCTGGTCGGCTACACGCGTCGCGGATACAATACGTATCAAACCGTCCTGCTGGCGGCGGGTCTACCCGATCCGGTGACCGGGCAACAGACGGCCGGGACGTTCCAAGTGCGCGAAACCGGTCTTGAAAAGACGGCCGGCTTAGAGTTCATGCTGACGACGCCGGATCGTCCGAGCGGCTTGAGCGGATTCCTGAGTGCAAACTACGTCAATTCATTCACCGACACACCTCCGATTCCCGGCTCCGACGCAACGGCCATTGCGCAGCAGTTCCTCTATGAATCAGGAACGATTTTTCACGCCGCTTTCCTCTCGCCGCTGTCCGCCGTAGCGGGGATCGACTACAAGACCGGCAACGGATGGACGTTCAATCCAATCCTGAACTTTGATAACGGCGTGCCGTTTGGTGTCGGAAAGACAGCTATCGGTTTCATCAACGGTGTGTTGTATTCGATCCCGACCGGGAACCTCGGTGTTGCCACACCGTTTGCTGGTCCGGGGCTTCCGAACCAGCCGTACAACTCGACGTGTTACGACGATCCCGCCTTCGCCGGGAATTACTTTCATCCCAAGTACTTCGCGTGCCGTGGAAACAGCGAGCCAGCACTTGCGGGCCAGTCTCTTACTCGCCCGCGTGTCAGTACCGACTTCAGCGTTCAATACGAGCATAAGGGTGTTACGTACGGTGCGTACGTAACCAACGTATTCGATAATTACCGCGCTGAGCCCAGTGTAAACCAATTTTGGCAACCTGTCGCAACCGGCGTCGGCGGATTACAGACCGGGAAGTACGCAAACGCCTACCCGGTCAACTACGACGGTTCACCGAACCCACTGTACCTGACCGGCGGCCGCAACGCGAGCACCTACGATCAGTATTGGCTGCCCTACCAGGAAAACTACATACCAGGCCGCACGTATCGTTTCTACCTCCAATTCAAACTGTAGGCGAAGTTCCTCCAGGCGAAGTTCCCCCGTTCCGGCGGTGTGATGAGCGCGCTACGGCGCGACCGGCCCACGCACGATAACGATCGACTCGGCTGGAACGGTGTATGTCGTCCCCGCTCTCGCATACGAGCTCTGCCGCATGGGAGAGCGGTCAGGAGCCGGAAGCTCGGTTGGCGACGTGCCGCGCCAGCCGTACTGCCTTCGGCCGAAGACGACCGTTTCGACACGCCCCATGAAGTGCGCGTCCGTCCCGCCGCTCAACCGGAACGTTGGGCGAACGCCGTGGTCGGCCCGGTCCTTGTTGACAAGGAGCAGCGCCCACGTGCGATCGGGGCGTTGGGCGGCGTACGCTGTGAGAACGGGCTTCACGGAACCGAGGCTTGTCGTCACAGGATAGATGTTCTGCGCTCGGTCGACCGGCGCAAGCCACCGCTGCGTCAGCAGTTGTGCCGCGTAAAATTGTGCGGCCCGCGCGCGAATGCGATAGCGTGCATCCGTGATGAACATACCGTAATTGCCGTAGAGTCCGCACTTGCGTTGGCGGCCGAGCGGCTCGGCTTCGTACTGGTAATGATAGACGCGCGCGACACCGGCAGAAAGGGCCGTCCCGATGTAGTCGGCCCACCATAGCGCCCCCGCAAGTTGTTGCGCTACCGGTCCACCGTCACTTGCGAAATTCCCCTCGGTGATCAGCAGCGGAACTCGCGGCGGAAGGCCATCGGCACGCCACGACGCCACGATGCCGCGAACAAGCGATGGTTCGCGCAGCAGGTCATCGTGCAATACGGCGCCTTGGTCGCAACCCTTGAACGGGTAATGTTCGAACGACATAAAGGCCAGTTCGTTCAAGGCGCGATGGGCCGCGAGGTAGCGCACGAATCGGTGCAGCCATGAGACATCGCCGCTGCGATCGCGCCACACCGCGACGTCGGAATTGACGCCTTGGAAGACCGGACCGCCCAGGCGGACGTTGGGGTTTGCAGCGTGGATCTTCAACGCCGCTTGCAGGTAGAGTGCCCCATAGTCTTCGGGCATCGCGTACTGACCGTCGACCTCTTCGCCCATTTCGACGTACGCGACCGGATAATGCCGTGCGGCGAGATAGCGCACTTCGGCCGCCGCGTTTTCGGGCGTGCTGTAGAAGAGCGGCACCGCATACATCACCGGGAGGCCCCGCGCGATCGGATTGCGCGCGACGAAGTCGAGTCCGGGCTGTTCTTGATCGTTGCGCACACGATCGTCGTCGCGGTGCCACGGATCGACCGACGATGCGAAGATCGTCGTTTGGCGGTCTCCGCAATGCGAAGGCACTTCCGGGTTTCCGCCGCAGGGTGCGTGCCGGATGACGTCGCGGAAACTGCCGGCGCGGTCATAGGTTCCGAGCCCGATTTCGCGGATCGCGTACCCCATGCAATCGCGACGATCGGCCGCGCCGTGTGAATCGCACGTTCCCGACGACGCCCACATCAGGACGCGGACGAAGCGCACGGTGCGCGGCACCGGCGCCAGCCGGGTCGTCGCAGTTTCCCCTCGAGCACGGCGCACGTCGCCGTGCTCGAACGTGTGCCATCTACCGCTCGCCTGCGCCTGGATCGCATCGCCGCCGGTCCAGTATTGAACCGCGTAGCGGGTCGCATACGGTCGAGCCCACGCAACGCGAATCGCATCGACCATGCGTGACCGTTCGAGGTCGATCACCGCCCATTGCGGATGCAGCGCATCCGCTTCGTGCGTGTAGGCGTGGGTCAAATACGGGTCGCTCTTCCAATAGGTAGATGCATCCCCATCATCCATACGCGAATATCCGCTATCGTCGCCTTGATCACGGGTGGAACCGCGATGCGGTAACCGATAACCGAACGAATCGGTAATGAACGAGGTCGCCGGCACGTCGTCGCTCGTCCAGTAACCGTCCCGGTGCGGCGCATCGCTGTAGCGGCCGCGGGGATTCCAATGCCAGTCCTGGATTGAAAGCTCAGTGTACAGGCGGTAACTGAGCGATCCCAGGCCCGCCGCGAGCATGCGGCGCGTTCGTTTCGGGGCGTAAAGCAGCGCGATCTTTCCCGGAGGATCCGAATCGATGCCGACGCCGAGCGCGCGCAGCGGCCGAATCGTGTTGACTTGGTGCGCCGCATCGATGCTGACCGTAACGAGCGACGCAGCTGCGGCCACCAGGACAGCGAGCATCATCGCGCACCTCCGGCAACACCGCCGCGCAATGCGAGTCCACAACCAAGGCGTGACATGCAATTATGCAATTCACGCTGCTCGCGCGTGCGCCTGGTAGATCGAGCACTCCGAATGCGTGCAACGTGAAAGTCGGACAATGCCCGACAAGCTCCTGGGCGTACGAAGAACCCGAGCTGCTTACCGTTCTGAGCCCGCTTCCTGAAACGTCCGTTCTAGTATATCCGCAAGCTCGTGGCTCGATGGCGCTTGGCCTTTCGAGAGGTTGGAAACCACATGCGCGTGAGGCCCGAGCGACGCTGAAACTCTGTTATGGAAAGGCCGGTCTCCTTTAGCCTTCGCTCGAAACCCATCGCGCGTCGGGCGCGGCCTTTAGAATCTTGCTTCATATTCGTACGCCAATTTCGAGAGCAGCGCGTTATAGTCTGCGGTCGTTTTCGCAGCGTTGACCCACTTGAACGGATACGGCGGCATGTTCGTCGCCTCGAATTCCAAAAGTAAGAACTGAAAGTATTGAGGCCGAGCTTTGGTGTTCAGATCATCCTTTGCGCGAGCGGCTTCAACTGCGGGACTGGCGTGAACCATTCCGTCAGGGTGACGTTTTCCATCGGCAAGTGTGGTCCGTGGTCCCTCTATCCGAGAAAGGCTGTCGAGTGGTTCACCGCCGACGATCGCGACAGAAATCGGGAGTTTTGACCCACCCTTTTCGCCTAAATGACCGACTTGCTTCGTCACTTGTGACCTGAGACCCGGATAGTATCCAGCGATAAGGGCGAATCTTCGAGACAATCGCGCCTCAAGGAGACGCCCAATGCGGAAATCCCGCTTCATCGAGAATCAGATCGTCGGCATTGTCAAGGAATCCGAAGCCGGCGCAGTCACCAAAGAGCTGTGCCGCCGGCACGGTATCAGCACGAACACCTTCTACAAATGGTGACGTTGCCCCGCAAAAGTGCCCCAATCATAGGTAGAGAATCCTCGAGCCAAACGGCTCGCCAGGAGTCTCACCGTGAAGAAATCGCGCTTTACCGAACAGCAGATCGTCGGCGTCCTCAAGGAG
>JAABUZ0100004399.1_pt1 | contig 19498 bp, 14 predicted proteins | sample 5562091 | NCBI WGS metagenome assembly JAABUZ01 (sample SAMN12813069, study PRJNA571459) | rock metagenome | isolation source: Antarctica rocks | place: Antarctica: Victoria Land, Linnaeus Terrace sud | collected 2015-12-21 | reverse complement strand
GCCGCACCCACCGCCCCGCCGCCGGGCCGGCCGGGGACGCCCACGCAGGTGCCGGCGAGCGAGCTGCTCTCCGGCCTCGTGTCGCTGTTCGCGGAGCACGTCTATCTCGGCGGCCAGGTCGTCGACGCCACCGCGCGCGGCGGTGCCTCGAGCCCCCTCGCCGTGCAGGCGCGCCTGGCCCGCCGCGGGCACGTCGACGCCCAGATCGCGCTCGGGATCGACAGCGGGGTGAACGGCGCGGGGCCCAAGTTCTACCGCGAGCTCGAGGCCACCAGCGATGCCGAGACACGGCTGGCCGTGGCCGCCGGTGCGCGACGGACGGGGCCTGCTCAGCTGAAGGTGCTCGCCGCTCGGGTGCAGCAGGGCGACGAGGCGCTCGGCAAGCTCGGTGCTCTCGCCGTAGCCGCCCCGGCCGGCAGCGCCGTGAAGACGGCTGCCGCCCTGACTAAGCTGCACATCGCCTTCTCCGCGGCCACCGTCGCCGCCGGCACCGCGACCGCCGCGCGGGCTCCGCAGCAGTACGCGTTGACCGAGCTCACCGCCGCCGCCGGAGCGCTGCCGGCGGTCGCCTATGCCGAGGGCATCGCGACCAAGCTCAAGCTGGGTCGGATCGACACCAAGGCCGCCGTGCTCCGCGCCAGCGTCACCCTGCTGCTGGTCAGCCACGTGCAGCAGACCGGGCTCTACACCGCGACGCTGCTGCGCAGCGGGCCGACCAGCTCGCTGACCAGCGCGGCCGGCCTCGCCGAGGACGTCAACACCCGGGCGCTCTCGCTGCTGTTCCGGCAGGCTTACGGCGCGTCGGTGGGCAAGACCTTCCTCGACGGCTGGCGGGGGCACATCGGCGGTTATGCGACCTACGCCGACGGGCTGCGCACCGGCCGCTTGACGCAGCAGGCCAGGGGGCTCAAGGGCCTGGAGGGCTACGTCGGGGCGGCGGCGAAGCAGCTTGCCGCTCTGCTGCCCAATCTCGGCATCACCCGGCTGACCCAGGACCTGTCGACCCACGTGCACGGGACCGAGCAGGAGATCCGCGAGCAGGCGGGGGCCAGCACCGGCCAGTACGCGACCGCTCTGGCTGGCGACAAGCACTTCGCCGACGTGGCCGGGTATCTGTCTGCAGCGCTGGTCGCCCAGCAGGGGTCAAGGGCACGATCCTGCAGCCGCAGGACGTGCAGGGTCTGCTGCGCAGCGAGCTTGCGCGCGGCTGACGTGGCGCGAGCGGTTCGGCGCGCGTGCTCGCGGGGGAAGGGACGGGCATGAGACTGCTCACCCTGGCGGGTCGCCCCCTGCTGGCCTCGACGTTCATCACCGGCGGGCTTGCCGCCGCCCGAGCCCCTGGTGGGCGCGCCGACGCGGCAGCCAAGCTCGGGCTGCCCCAGCCCGAACTCATGGTCCGGCTGAACGGGGCGGCCATGCTGCTCGGCGGCGCGGCGTTGGCGGTCGGGTACAAGCCTCGTCGAGCCGCATTGCTGCTAGCCGGCACGTTGGTGCCGACGACGTATGCCGGGCACGCGTTCTGGGCGCAGGAGGACCCGGCGGAGAAGGTCGGGAGCCAGATCCACTTCTTCAAGAACGCCTCCATGCTCGGCGGCCTGCTGGCCGTCGCCGGCGACGCCCCCCGCAAGGCCCAGCCCCGCTCGGCCCGCAAGGCCGCCAAGCAGGTGGGAAAGGCTGCGGTGGCGGCTGCCTGGGAGACCGAGAAGGCGCAGGACAAGCTCTCTCGGCAGGCCCGGCGCCGGGCGGCGAAAGTGGAGGCGAAGGCGGCCAAGCGCGCGGACAAGGTGCAGACCAAGGCCGCGGCGAAGGCCGGCGCATTGCAGGCCAAGGCCGAGGCGGCGACCGACGTGCAGGCCAAGGACACCAAGAAGGCGCTGAAGACGGCTGGCAAGGCGGAGAAGGCAGCAGGTGCGGTCGCCGACGCGACGCAGCGGGCCGCCAAGGCCGACGCCAAGGCCGAGCGCAAGGCGCTCAAGCTCTCCGGCAAGGCGGCTCAGCAGGCCAGCCGGGTGCAGGACGACATGGCCGCCCGGCGCGAGCTGGCCAGCGCGGTGGGTCGCGGGTCCGACGCCTGACAGCGCTCCCCTCGACCCGCTGGGCATCGTCAGGTTGACGTGGCGGCGAGCCTGGAGTCGCCGACCCCCGCGTGCGCCGCGACCCGCTGCCGGGCGGACGTCCCCCGAAGGCCCAGGCAGACCACCCCGGAGGCAGCCGACACGCCGGCCGTGACCTCCCAGCTGCGGTCGAACGCCGCGAGGGCGGTCAGCGGCCCGGGATGACCCAGCACGGCGACGAACAGGGACACCCCGAGCACCGCGCCGAGCTGGCGGAACGTCGAGTTCACCGCCGCCCCGACCCCGAATCGGGCCGGCGGGAGCGACGAGGCCGCCGCCGAGCCCAGAGTCGGCAGCGTCAGCCCGATCCCCACCCCGGCCAGCAGCGCTGAGGGCAGCCAGGCCGCGACGTAGCTCGGCTGCGCCCCCACCCGGGCCGCCAGCAGCAGCTGTGACGCCGCGAAGATCAGCGCGCCAGGAACGAGCACGACGCGATGGCCGTAGCGGTCAGCAAGCCGCCCGGCCGGTCCGGCGAAGGCGGCCGCGGTGAGCGGACCCGGCGTCACGGCCAGCGCGGCCCGAAGCACCGACCAGTGCCAGACCGTCTGCAGGAAGACGATGTTCGCCAGCGTCGCGGCGAAGAACGCGGTGCCGAACAGCAGGGTGCCGGCGTTGGCGACGCTGTAGGAGCGGACCGCGAACAGCGCCGGGTCCACCACCGGCCGGGCCGTCGTCCGCGACTGGGCGAGCAGCGCCACCAGCAGCAGCGCTCCCACTGCGAACGCCGCGACCACCCGCCAGGACCCCCAGCCCCAGTCCGGCCCCTGCACGATGCCCAGCGCGAGCAGGCCCGGGGCGGCGACGACCAGCAGCACGCCCGGGACCGCGGGCAGGGGCTGCGGTGCCGGCTCCCGGCTCTCCGCGACCACCCGCAGCACGAGCACCCCGGCCAGGAGGCAGACCGGCACATTGACAAGGAAGACGGCGCGCCAGTCGACGTAGCGGATCAGCAGCGCGCCGATCGTCGGCCCGCTCGCGGCTGCCACCGCGCCCATCGCGCCCCAGAGGCCGACAGCCGTGGACCGCTTGGCCAGGGGGAACGCCGGCAGCAGCAGCGCCAGCGAGGTCGGCACGACCAGTGCGGCGCCGACCGCCTGCAGGGCCCGGGCGGCGACCAGCAGGCCGGTTCCCGGGGCGAGCCCGCAGGCGGCCGAGGTGACGGCGAAGATGGCCAGGCCGGCGACGTAGACCCGCCGCCGCCCCACCTGGTCTGCCAGCCGCCCGGCCGGCACCAGCAGCGCGGCGAAGACCAGGGCGTAGGCGTTGAGCACCCACGACAGGCCGCTCTGCGAGGCGTGGAAGTCGGCCTTGATGGTCTGGAAGGCGACGTTCACGATGGTGGTGTCGAGGAAGACGATAAAGACCCCGAGCGAGGTGACGGCGAGCACCCGCCAAGCCTGCGCGGGGATCACCGGGGGGTTCGGCGTACTCATGTCGGCTCCTGATCCTGATCGGATGCGGCGGCGAGGTGGTGGGCGAGGGCGTCGAGCTGGCCGGGCAGCACGTGCGAGACGGGGCGGGGCGGTCCGACCAGTCGCGACATCACAGCGGTGCCCATCCCGGCCATCCGCACGGTGTCCTCGATGAAGGCGTCGAGGTCTGCCGGCCAGGGGAACTGGGGCTTGGCGATCAACAGCGACACGCAGCCGTGGCACGCGGCCCAGAGCCCGAGGGCGAGCGCGGTCGGATCGCCGAGGAACACGCCGGCGTCGACGCAGGCGCGCGCCCCGGCCACGACGTGGCCGAAGCAGTCGCTGGCCGCCGCCAGCTCGGCGTCCTCCCCGCCGGGCACCGGGGGCCGCATCATCAGCAGGCGGTACTGCACGGGATGCGCCAGGCCGAAGCGGATGTAGGCGAGTCCCCGCAGGCGCAGGGCCTCGAACGGGTCGGGCGACGTCGCCGCCGCGGTGGCGATCAGGCGGGCGAGCTGGTCCCACACCGATAAGGCGACGGCGTCGACGAGCGCGGCCTTGTCGGCGAAGTGCAGATAGACGCTGGGGGTGCTGACGCCAGCCCGTGCTGCGACGGCCCGCAGGGTCACGGCCGCCTCGCCGGCCTCGACCAGCAGCTGCTCGGCCACCCGCAGCAGGTCCGCGCGCAGCAGCTCGCCGTCCCCGCGCCGGGCCCGGGTGCGCCGGGGCGCGGCCGTCACGCGGCGCCGACCGTCTCGCGTGGTGGCGCTTGCGCGGGCATCGACGGGTCGTCTTCGCGCAGCCCGACCCGGGCGTGCAGGCGGCGCAGCGGGCCTGGCGCCCACCAGTTGGCCCGCCCGCCGACCAGCCGCATGAACGCCGGGACGAGCACCCCGCGCACCAGCGTCGCGTCGAGCACCACCGACAGGGCGGCGCCGAAGCCGAGCAGCTTGATGAAGGTGATGCCGCTGGTGACGAAGCTGGCGAACACGATCGCCAACAGCGCCGCGGCCGCCGTGACCAGCCGCCCGGTGCGCTCGAGGCCGCGCGCGACGGCGATGGTGTTGTCCCCCGTCGACAGCCACTCCTCGCGGATCCGGGAGAGCAGGAAGACCTCGTAGTCCATCGACAGGCCGAAGGTCACGCAGAACATCAGGATCGGGATCGTCAGGTCCAGGATGCCGGTGCGCTGGAAGTGCAGCAGCCCCGCCAGGTGGCCCTGCTGGAAGCCCCACACCAGCACCCCGCCGGTGGCCGCCACGCTCAGCAGGGTGAGGAGCACCCCCTTCAGCGGCAGCAGCACCGAGCCGGTGAACAGGAACAGCACGACCACGGTGACGAGCGCGATCAGCCCCAGCGCGAGTGGCAGGTGTGAGGCGACCGCGTGGGTGGTGTCGGCGAAGTCGGCCGCGTCGCCGCCCACCAGGACCGGGAACGGCGCGGGGACCGCGCGCAGGTCGCGCACCAGCCGGGTGCCGGCGTCGGAGTACGCCTCCACGGCGGGGACGACAGCCAGCCAGGTGCCGGTGGGCGCGGAAGCGAATCGGCCGCTCGACGCGCCGGCGGGAGCGACCTGGCGACCGCCGGCGAAGCTGCCCTCCAGGGCGTCCACCCGGGCGACCCCGGGCTGCCGGGACAGGGCCGTGGCGTACGACGCGAGTGCGTCGCCCCGCCGCTCGACGTCTCCCGCCCCGGCCGCGGTGACGTAGAGCGGGGTCGCCTCGCCGGCGGCGAACCCCTGCCGCAGCACGTCGGCGGCCCGGTGCGACTGCGCCGACGCCGGCAGCACGCGGTCGTCGGGGAGCCCGAAGCTGGCGTGCCGGACCGGCGAGGCCAGCGCGAGCAGGCCGACGACCACGACGCCGCCGAGGAGCAGCGGGCGGCGCATCACGGTCAGGGCGATCCGGTGCCAGGCGCCGTCCGCCGGCTCGGCGCTGGCTGGACGGGGCGGCCCCAGCCGGAGCAGCCGGCGCAGCGGACGGCGGAGGTCACCGCGGTCCACCCGGTCGCCGAGCAAGGCCAGCAGGGCCGGGAGTACGACGAGGGCACCCACGGCCGCGAGCAGGGTCGCCGTGATCCCGGCGTACCCGAAGCTCTTGAGGAAGTAGAGCGGGAAGACCAGCAGGGCGGCCAGCGCGGCGGCGACCGTGATCGCGCTGAACAGCACGGTCCGCCCGGCGGTGCGCACGCTGGCCACGATCGCCGCGTGCTGATCGAGGCCGCGGGTCCGCTCCTCGCGGTAGCGGCTGACGATGAACAGGCTGTAGTCGATCCCCAGGCCGAGGCCCAGCGAGATCGCCAGGTTGGTGGAGTAGACGCTGACGGGGAGCACCAGCACCAGCAGCCGGAGCGCGAGGAAGGTCCCGAGCACCGACAGGACCCCGACCAGCAGCGGCAGCAGGGCGGCGAAGGCGCTGCCGAACACCAGGATCAGCAGGACCGTTGTGATCGGCACGGCGACGGACTCGGCGCGCAGCAGGTCGTGCTCGATGTCGGTGCTGACCTCGCCGAAGACGGCCGCCTGACCGCCGACCAGGGCCGCGAGGTGGCCGCTGGGGTCCGAGACAGCCGTTCGGTCCTTGCGGATCGCCTCGAGGTCCTTGACCGCGACGTCGGCGTCGGTGGACAGTCGCGCCGTCAGCAGGGCAGCCGTCTCGTCGCCGCTGCGCAATGCCGCCGGACGGCCGGCCGACCAGTACGACGTGACGGTGGCGGCGGCCGTGTCGCCGCTGCGGCTCCGGACGGCGGCGGCGAAGCGGGCGGTCAGCGCCTGCCCGGCGGCGGCGGTGGCTGCGTCGTCGACGCGTCCGCCGAGCGCTCGCAGCACCAGCACGACCTGCGGTGGTCCCCCACGCAGCGGCCCCGTGAGGGCGTCGAGCGCCCGGCTGCTGGCCGCCCGGGGATCGGTGAAGCCGCCGTTGGCCGACAGGGCGGTCGGCGCGGAGCCGCCCACGGCACCGGCGAGGCCAAGGAAGAGCAGGGCCAGCACCAGGACGAGCCGGCGGCGGGCGATGGCGGCGGCGGCGAGGCGAGGAAGCACGCGGTCAGGTTGACAGCGTCAGGTTGACGCTGTCAAGGTGACACTGTCGTACCGACCTGGCGCACCGCACCCGTGCCGACCTCGGCTCTCCTACACGCCGCCGCTGGGCTCGCCGTGGGACGCCGTCCAGGTCGCCGCCCACGCCTGGGTGCGCGAGCACGAGCTGCCTGCCGTACGCCGTGGGCTCGTGTGCTCCTGACCAGCGCTCAGGCCGGCGCTGGCTGGAAGTGCTCGCGCAGCCGCACCAGCGTGGCCTCGATGGCGTGGGTGTTGCGGGCCGGGAAGCCGCTGAGCTCCAGGCTCTTCGGCGACAGCGCGTGCGACCAGTCGAAGGTCTCGGTGACCCGGGTGCCGCCCGCGACCGGCTCCAGCTCGTAGCGCCAGACGTGCCGGCCGAGGTGCCGCCAGGCGATCCGCCGGCCCTCCTCGAATTCCACCACGGTGTTGCGGATCGGGTACGGCGCGACCAGGCGCATCCGCATCCCGAACGTCGCCCCCAGGCTCAGCCGGTCCGGCCCGCGCAGCGGCCCGGCGAGCACCCCCTTGACGGTGCCGCCGCCGTCGATCTCCGCGTGCCGCCGCGGGTCGGCGAGCAGCTCGAAGACGTCCCCGGGTGGCGCCGCCACCACGGTGCTGCGGGACACGCTGCGCTCGGGGGACGTCTCGGTCGTCACCGCCGGAGGTTACGGCCGACGACGCGGCCACGACGGGCATCAGCCCCGCTCGTTCATGTGGGGTACAGGCGGGGGTCACCGAGTGCCAGGACGATGGGTCCGACCTGTCCGCTGGCGCAGCCATGTTCGGGCAGCACGGGGACGACAGTGACCAGAGGAGGCGACCATGACCGAAGCATCGACCCTGGACTCGTCGTCGATCCACCTCGACGTCCCGCTTCCCGCGCCCACTCCCGACGGTGCTCCGGTCCTGGGGGCGCACCTGGATGCTGACAATGTGTCCGCGTGGTTCGGCCCGAACCAGGTGCTCGACCGGGTCTCCCTTTCCATGCAGCCGGGCACGGTGACCGCCCTCATCGGGCCGTCCGGCTGCGGAAAGTCGACCTTCCTGCGGATCCTCAATCGGATGCACGAGTTGGTGGTGAGCGCCCGCCTCGCCGGCGAGGTGCGCCTCGACGGGGCGGACATCTACGCCGCTGGCGAGCAGATCACCGACACTCGCAAGCGCATCGGCATGGTGTTCCAGAAGCCCAACCCGTTCCCCGCCATGACCGTAGGCGAGAACGTGACGGCCGGGCTCAAGCTCACCGGCACCAAGGTGGGGCGCGGGGAAAGGGACGAGCTGATCGAACGGAGCCTCCGCCGGGGAGGCCTGTGGGACGAGGTCAAGGACCGGCTGGATACGCCTGGCGGTGCACTGTCGGGCGGCCAGCAGCAACGCCTGTGCATCGCGAGGTCACTGTCCGTGCAGCCGGACGTGCTGCTCATGGACGAGCCGTGCTCGGCTCTCGATCCGACCTCGACGCGCCGGATCGAGCAGACGATCCACGAGCTGCAGAACGAGGTGACGATTGTGATCGTCACCCACAACATGCAGCAGGCCGCGCGGGTCTCTCAGCACTGCGCCTTCTTCCTGGCGGCACAGGGGACACCCGGCCAGATCGTCGAGGCGGGTGCCACTGCGCAGATCTTCGGCAGCCCGGCAGATCCCCGCACCGACGCCTACGTCAACGGCAGGTTCGGGTGACGGCCCCCGCGTTGCAGCGCGAGGAGAAGACCGCTCCTCGTGCTGAGCGCCCCGGGAGCGGCGGGCCGCGCCGCCGGCGAATCGCTGTCCCGATCGCCGCCGTTGGTCTAGCGACCGTCGCCGGGGGGCTCGCCCTGCGCGGCCCGGGGCACCGCCACCTGACCCTGGCTGCGACAGCGGCCGGACTGCCGCTCGTGCACAGCGGTAAGCCGTTGCAGGCGGAGGTGGCGACCGACCTCGTGTTGGAATTTCAACGCCAGAAGCTGCGCAACATCGTGGGAGGTGTCTACGCGCGGAGAAGCGGACCCACCGAGGGCGTGGTGATCGTCGGCTCCGATGCGGGAGCATTTCACGACCCGGTGAGGCAGGTGCAGCAGTACGCGGACAGCCAGGTTTCCGCTGCCGCGAAGAATGGCTTCCCCGTGCCCGCAGCCGGTCGCGCGCTCCTCGTTGCCGCGGGTCCTCGGGGCGGGAGCCAGGCCTGTGCCACGATGTCACTCGCCAGCCAGGGCATCCCGTTTGCCGTGTGTGCGTGGGTGGACGGCGATACGAACGGCTTTGCTTTGTCCAATGACCAGTCACCCGTCGACCTCGGCACGACATTGGCGGACGCGCGCACCGACATGGAGCGTTAGGCCCGTGAGGTGGACGAGGTCGCGGCAGGCAGATCCGGTGGGAGGCACGGGAACGGCAGTTGCCGACCGCCCGAACAAGCGTGTCATCCAGGATGATCCGGTCATCACCTCGCCGTACGGCGAAACCACGGCCGCGCCCGGCGGCCTCGGGCACCTGCGGGCGCGCGACGTCAGCGCGTGGTTCGGCTCGCGCAAGGTCCTCGACCGGGTGTCCCTCGAGATGCCGCCGGGCGTCGTCACGGCACTTATCGGCCCGTCGGGGTGCGGAAAGTCCACCTTCCTACGGATCCTGAACCGTATGCACGAGCTCGTGCCCAGGGCGAGCTTGTCCGGCCAGGTGCTGTTGGAGGGGATCGACGTCTATGCCCCTGAGCGCCGCCTTACCGAGGCCAGGCGCGAGATCGGGATGGTCTTCCAGAAGCCCAATCCGTTCCCGGGCATGTCGATCTACGATAACGTGTTGGCCGGACTGCGCTTCGGCATCCAGCAGTTGTCAGGTTCCGAGCGGGACGATCTCGTGGAGCACTCGCTCAGCAGAAGCGGGCTGTGGGCAGAGGTCAAGGACAGGCTCGGCCAGCCCGGCGGCGCGCTGTCCGGTGGGCAGCAACAGCGGCTGTGCATCGCCAGGTCGCTGGCGGTGCGCCCGCTGGTGCTGCTGATGGACGAGCCTTGCTCGGCGCTCGACCCGACCTCAACGCATCGGATCGAGGAGACCATCGTCGAGATCTCGAGCAGCGTCACGATCGTGATCGTCACGCACAACATGCAGCAGGCCGCTCGGGTGTCGCAGCAGTGCGCCTTCTTCCTCGCCGAGCAAGGCACCCCAGGGGTGATCGTCGAGCACGGGGCCACCGACGCCATGTTCAACCGACCGCGTGACGCCCGGACCGCCGACTACGTCATGGGCAGGTTCGGGTGATCGCCGGAGTGGCCGTCCGAGCGCCCGGACAGCCGCCGGCACCGCGGGTCGGGGGTGTCGAATGACAACTGCGGAAGCGCTCGGGATTGTGGGCTCGCCGCCGCCAGCACCCGGGCCGGAACGTCCTTCCGGCGCGCCACAGGCACGCATCCTGGACCCCGGTGTGCCGCGCAGCGACCGGATCTTCCGCGCCTCCGCCAGGGGCATCGGCTTCATCGTCCTCGGGATAGTCGGCAGTATCGCTCTTTTCCTCGCGCTGCAGGCAATCCCGACGTTCCGGCGCTACGGCTTCTCCTTTCTCACCACGGCCGACTGGAACCCCGGCAGGGACCACCTTGGCATCGCCGCCGTCCTCGTCGGGACCATTGAGGTGGCCTCCGTCGCCATGGTCATCGCCTTCCCGCTCGGCTTCGCCGTCGCGATCTTCATCAGCGAGTACGCGCCGGCAGGTCTCAAGAGCACCCTGGTGTCACTGGTTGACCTGATGGCTGCCGTGCCGTCCATCATCTACGGGCTGTGGGGACGCGACCTCATGCAGCCATATCTCGCGCAGGTGGCGCGCTTCCTGCATCAGAACCTCGGCTTCATCCCGATTTTCAAGGTCGATACCGATGCGAACGCAGCTATCTGGGCGCAATCGCGCTATCAGGCCTCGGCATTCATCGCGGGGGTCGCCGTCGCCATGATGGTGCTGCCGATGGCGGCGGCGGTCATGCGGGAGGTCTTCTCCCAGACACCGATCGGGGAGAAGGAAGCCGCCCTGGCACTCGGTGCGACCCGCTGGGACACGGTGCGCACCGTGGTGCTGCCCTTTGGCCGTGGCGGGATCATCGGCGGGACGATGCTCGCCCTCGGACGTGCGCTCGGCGAGACGATCGCCGTCGTGCTGATCGTCTCGCCCGTATTCGTGGTGCGCTTCAAGCCGCTGGAGATCGGCGCGAACACCATCTCGTCGCTCATTGCAGGCCGACAGCCAGAAGCCACGTCGAACCAACTTGCGGCGCTGCTCACCGCGGGCTTCGTCCTGTTCATGATCACGCTTGCGGTCAACACGCTGGCCGCCCGGGTGGTCAGTCGCAGCCGCAGTGGCGCGTCCACGGACCTGTGAGCGGAGGGCTACGTCGATGACCACCACCGAGATCCGCCCTGTCGGCGGCGTGTCCGAGGCCGGCACGCTGGCGCTGCCGCCGCGCGGACCGGTCGGCACCGTGCTGCGCTCCGAGCTGGCGCTGGCCGACCCCGCCGCGCAGTTCCCCCGCCCGCTGACGGCGCGCACCAGGGACGATGTCCTCAATGCCGTCGGGGCGGGGGGGGCGTCCCTTGCCCTGGTGTGGCTCATCTACGACCGGCTGCTGCCCCTGACCGGCACGCTCGGTTTCGTCGTCAGCTGGTACGTGATGTTCGTGCTGGTCTACGCGGCCATCACGACCGTGACGAACCCCGGCCCGGCCCTGCGGGACCGGGTCGCCTCCAGCTTGATCCACGGCGGAAGCGCGGTTGTCGGCGGGGCACTCGCCTCCGTGGTCGTCTACACCTTCATCAGCGGCTGGCCGGCCTTGCACCACGTGAACTTCTATATCCACGACGAAGCGGGCATCGGCCCCCTGACACCCCTTGACCGGGGTGGCTGCCTGCACGCGGTAGTCGGCTCGCTCATCGAGATCGGCATCGCCGTGGCGATCACACTGCCACTCGGCGTCGGCACCGCGGTGTTCATGAGCGAGGTGGGTGGCCGCGGGTCCAAGGCCGTGCGCACGATCGTGGAGGCCATGACGGCGCTGCCGTCGATCGTGGCCGGGCTTTTCATCTACACACTGCTCTTGCGCGACCTCGGCTTCCATCGGAACGGGATTGCCGCCTCGCTCGCGTTGGCCGTGATGATGCTTCCTATCATCGCGCGAGCCGCCGACGTCGTGCTTCGCGTGGTGCCAGGCGGATTGCGCGAGGCCAGCCTCGCCCTGGGCGCGTCCACCTGGCAGACCGTCTGGCGGGTGGTCCTGCCAACCGCTAGACCGGGACTCGCGACCGCCCTGATCCTGGGAATCGCGCGTGGCGTGGGAGAGACCTCCCCGGTGCTGCTGACGTCCGGCGCCTCGACATACTTCACCGTCAATCCGTTCAAGGAGCCGATGAACTCGCTCCCACTGTTCATCTTCAGTCACGTCCGCAGCGGTCAAACTCTCTACATTGAACGTGGGTACGGCGCCGCCAGCGTCCTGCTCGCCTTCGTCCTGCTGTTGTTCATCGCCGCCCGGCTCATCGCGCGCCAACGTGGCGGCACCCGTTGAGCCGGGGCCCCTCGATTCCGACGGCGCGCGCACGATCACCCCACCAGCGAAGAGGACTCCTGATGACCGAGCGCCGTCACCGTGGCCTGCGCGCCCGCCTTGCCCTGCTCATCTGTGGCGTCACCCTTGCCAGCCTCGGCGCCGCGGGCCCCGCGGCGGCGGCCACGCATAACCCCATCGTTGGCGACGGATCCACCTGGGCTGCCAACGCGGCGAACCAGTGGGTCGCGGACACCCAGCCGAGCGGCCTGAAGGTGGTCTTCACCTCGACCGGGTCTGCGCAGGGCCGCAAGGACTTCGCCGGTGGCGGCGTCGACTTCGCCCTGTCCGACATCCCCTACGGCGCCGATCCCAGCGACCAGTCGGACACGCCGAATGGCCGCGGCTTCGCCTATGTCCCGATCGTCGCGGGTGGCACGGCATTCCCCTACAACCTGAAGGTGGCCGGCCAGCAGGTCCGCAACCTCAGGCTGTCCGGGGAGACCGTCGCCAAGATCTTCACCAACGCCATCACGAACTGGAACGACCCGCAGATCACCAAAGATAACAACGGGCACTCACTGCCGGCCATCCCGATCATCCCGGTGGTGCGGTCCGACGGCTCGGGTGCGACAGCCCAGTTCACCCGCTACCTCGACAAGGGCTATCCCAGCATTTGGCAGCCGTTCCAGGGGAGCGCGGGGCTGACCGAGTACTTCCCCCGCAAGGACCCGCAAGTGGCCCAGAACGGCTCCGACGGAGTCATGAACTTCGTGACCTCGGACGCCGGTGCCGGTGCCATCGGCTTCGACGAGTACAGCTACGCGCTGCAGAAGAACTTCCCGGTCGTCAAGCTCAAGAACGCGGCCGGGTTCTACACGCTGCCCACGCTGTACAACGACGCGGTCGCGCTCACGCAGGCGAAGATCAATACCACGGACGTGAACGACCCGAGCAAATACCTGACGCAGAACCTCGACGACGTCTATACCTACAACGACCCGCGGACCTACCCCCTGTCGTCGTACTCGTACATGATCATCCCGACGGGCGCCAAGGACCCCTCGCTGGACACCGGGAAGCGGCAGACGCTCACCGACTATATGAACTACTCGTTGTGCCTGGGCCAGAGCGATGCCGGCAAGCTCGGTTACTCCCCGCTGCCGCTCAACCTCGTGCAGGCCGCGTTCGAGCAGATCAACAAGCTCGGGGCCGCGGACCCGGGGGTGGACGTGTCCAACGTCAACCCGGCGAACTGCAACAATCCGACCTTCGATGGGTCCAACCCCAACAACAACGTCCTGGCCAAGATCGCGCCCCAGCCGCCGGCCTGCGACCAGGACGGCCAGGGGCCGTGCGGCACGGTTGACCAGGTGGCTGCCAACAACAACCCGGCGGCCCAGGCGGCAGCGGCGGCCATCACCAAGGGCAAGACCGGCACCACGGGCACGACCGGCAAACCGGGCACGAAGGTGCCCCTCAGGACAACCGGTGCTCCCGGCGCGGCGGGAAAGAGCTCGGCGGCCGCGGGGGTGCCGATCGTCGGGCCGCCGGGGACCATGCAGGCGGCGGCCGGGACGGTGCCGGCGGCGGCCGGAGGAGCAACCACCGCTGGCACCGCGCCTGGTTCGGACGCGGCCGTCACGGGAGGTGGACCCGCCGCCGACCCGGTGACGGGTGCGCCCGTCGCAGGCGCCGGCGACGGTTCGGCCGGGGGAGCCGGCGGGGTGTCCCCTTCGGGTTCGATCGACGGGAGCGCAGGTGCAAAAGCGGCGTTCCCGAACGCCACCGTCCTTGCCGCCTCGCCGTCGGCCGCGCCGACGAGGGTGCTGGCGCCGCTCGCGGTGCTATTGCTCGTCGGGATCCTGCTGGTGCCGGCCGTCCTGTCGCGCCGCCTCGCTGCTGGCAGGCACGGCAGACGGACGACCGAGTGACCGGCAGCCGGTCCGCGGGCGATGCGCGTCAGCGTCGCCTGCTTGCCTTGGCGGCCATCCTGGCCGGGTCCTTGTGTCTTTCGCTCACGCCCGGGTTGGTGAAGGCGCCCGCCTCGGGCGCTGTCGCAGCCTCCGCGGGGTCAGCCGCGTCGACGGACAAGGTCGTCACCCGCGAGGATGTCGACGCCAACGGCACCAGCACGACGGTGGACCGGCGGGACGTGCGGGTCACCGTCAGCCAGACCAAGGATCTGCGAGACCAGCAGGTGATCGACGTGGCCTGGTCCGGTGCCCATCCCACGGCGGGGATCACCCCGGATCCGGTGAACTGGGGGAACGACGGCATCCGGCCGTGGGCGCAGGAGTACCCGTTCGTCCTCATGCAGTGCCGTGGCCTCGATGACCCGCTACTGCCGGCGCCCCAGCAACTGAGCCAGCAGACCTGCTACACGCAGTACCGGCCCGAGCGCACGGGTGCTGGCGCAGCCACGGTGTCCACCGACTATCCCGCCTGGCGGCTCGACACCTATGCGACGGCGACCGACCGGACTCCCGAGGCCACCCGGCCGGCCGGCGTGCCCACCGAATGTGCCCGCGGGATCACGCACTGGTTGCCCTTTGTCGCAGCTGACGGCGTCGTCTACCCGACGGGCGGAACAACGCCTGCCTGCGGCGCGCAGGCCCCGGAGGGCTCTCCTGGTAACGCGGTCCCCCCGCTCCCCTCCAACACGATCTACGCCACGACCGACACCGCCGGCCGCGGCTCGGCCAGCTTCGAGGTCCGCAGCTCGGCGACGAATTCCTCGCTCGGCTGCTCCGAGACGGTGGCGTGCTCGCTCGTCATGGTCCCGATCGAGGGGGTCAGTTGTGACGCCCGACTGATCGGGCAGGACTCGCTGGGGGCGCTATCCGGAGTGGACGCGCTGCGCGCCTGCCGCAAGACCGGAGACTTCGCCCCCGGTCAGCGCCTGTTCAACCCCGCCGCGCAGGCCGCTGCGGGTGGCGGGGAGGCCAGCCTCTCCGTCGAGGGCACCTACTGGTGGAGCGCGTCCAACTGGCGGAACCGGATCTCGGTGCCGCTCAGCCTCCTGCCCGCCGGCAACTTCTGCGACATCAGGGACAAGCGCACCCCGGTGGACGTCTACGGCTCGGAGCTGCTGGCCGAGGCCACCCAGTCCTGGGCGCCGAAGTTCTGCAGTGACCCCTCGCTGTTCCATTTCCGGCACGCGCGGATCGGCGAGCCGACGGCCAAGAACCTGCTGACCCAGGGCACGGTCGACGCCGCGTTCATCAGCGCGCCGCCACCCGGTGGTTACCTGGTGCCGACCGTGAACGCGCCCGTCGCACTGACCAGCTTCGCCATCGGCTTCAGCGTGGACGGGCAGGACGGTCAGGCGCGGCACGACCTCAAGCTCACACCGAGGCTGCTGGCCAAGCTGCTGACCAATTCCTACCCAGGTTTCACCAGCACGCGCGACTACGAGTTCGCCATCAGCCACAACCCACTCAACATCACCTACGACCCCGAGTTCCAGGGTCTGAACCCCGGGGTCCCGCTCTCGGCCAACCCGGCCTTCGGTCCCGCCGCCGCCACCCTGACCTACCTGGCGTCTGACAGCGACGTCATGGGCGCCCTCACCGCCTACATCTCCGCCGACCCGGAGGCACGGAGCTGGCTCGACGGGCGGCCCGACCCATGGGGGGCGGTCGTCAACCCGGCCTACCGCGGGATCGGTCTGCCGACTGAATCCTGGCGGCTGCGCGACACCTTCATCGACCGGGTGCTCGCGGACGCCACCGATGAGTCGCACTCCTGTTATCACGACAACCCGACGCCAACCGGCACGCTGCTGTCGGCACCGGTGTCCGCGTTGTCGGCCATCTCCCCGGTCGTCCGCTACGCGTCACCCACGTCGCTGACTCAATGCCTCGTGTTGGCCACGTCCACCGACGGCACCAAGCGCACGTACGGTCTCAAGCCGTTCGGTCCGGAGCCGGCCGGCTCCCGTTTCGTGCTCGGCCTCGTCAGCACGGCCGACGCGGAGCTGTTCGGGCTTCCCACGGCCGCGTTGCAGACGCAGGTCCTGCCCACGGCCGCCGCGAGGTTCACGGATGCCACCGGGCGGTCCTTCGTCACCCCCTCGGACGCCTCGTTGCGGGCGGCGGTCAGCTATCTCGTACCCAGCGCGACCACGGGTACCTGGCCCGTCCCGTACTCCACCCTGCACACGAGCCCGGGAGCCGTCGGGGCCTACCCCGGGACCATGGTGGTGTACGCCGCGGTGCCGACGACCGGGTTGGCGCCGACGACCGCGGCCGACCTGGCCAAGCTGCTCCGCTTCGCCGCGACCGACGGGCAGATCCCCGGGACGGCCATCGCTCAGCTGCCCGCCGGCTACCTGCCGATGACGCAGACGAACGGTCTTGGCGGACTGGCTGCCTATACCCTCAAGGCTGCTGACGCCGTCGGTGCCCAGACGGGCCAGGTGCCGGCAGTCGCCGCGGCCCCCCCCCCCCCCCCCCCCCCCGCCCAGTCCACCGGGACCGCCCAGCCCACGCCCCAGACACCAGCAGTGTCCCGGGCCCGGACCCGCGGCGCAACGCCGTCGGTCAGGGACAGATCCTCGCCTCCGGCGGCCGTCCGCTCCACTGAGGCGGCGGTGCCGGCGACGCCGGCTGCCCGAGGTGCCGGCGCGCCTGCCCCGCCGGTTCCGCTGGGGACCGCGTCCGACAGCGGCGCCACGCCTGCGTCGGCCACGGCCGGCGCTTCCGCGCCAGCCGTGGCCGGTGGCCTGTCGCCGCCGCAGGTCCCACCGGCGCTGGCGTCCGCGGTGACGACCGGCGTCGCGGCCGGAGCTGCGGCGTGGCTGTTGCCGCTCGTGCTGGGAGTCGCGCTGGCCGGCGTGCTCGCCATGCTGGTCGCCGGCCGCGGACCGCGCCGTCGACCGGGGCCGGCCGCGTCGTGACGTTGCAGATCGAGCGCCCAGCCGCGGCCCCCGCATCCGCTGTCCCCGTGCTCGCGGCGCCCCAGCCGCAGCCACGACGCCCGGGCGGCAGTTCCCCAGGAATTGTCACGCTGGTCACGGTGACTGCTCTCGCGTTGTGGTTCCTCTTCTACGAGCTCGTGCTGAGCGGTATGCAACAGTCGCGCGATCAGCAGACCCTCTACGCGCAGCTACGCCAAGGGCTCGCCGAGGCGACCGTCCCTATCGGCGGCGCCATCCAAGCAGGCACCCCTGTCGCGCTGCTCACCGCCGACTCGATCGGGCTGCGCGACGTCGTCGTGGTCGAGGGCACCGCGTCGGCGCAGCTGCGCGAGGGCCCGGGGCACCTACGCAGCTCGGTGCTCCCGGGACAGCCGGGTGGTGCCGTCCTGTTCGGCCGGGGAGCGAGCTTCGGAGCAGTCTTCCGCCGCATCGGCGCGCTGCAGCCGGGCGCAGCCATCGCGGTGACGACGGGGCAAGGTGCCTTCACGTATCACGTCATCAGAGTGCGCCGACCGGGCGACAGGTACGCCGTCACTCCCTCCGAGGCCACCCTGCAGCTGGTCAGCGCCGAGGGCACCGGCGTGCGCTCGGGATGGGCGCCGGACCAGCTGGTCTTCGTGGACGCCATTCTTCAGCAGGGGACGGTCCAGCCGGCTCCTCCCGGCCGCCCCGCGTCGGTCCCGCCGGTCGAGCTGGCGATGCGGTCGGACACCAGCCGGCTCACCACGCTCGTTTTGTGGCTGCAGGCCCTGCTCGTCGCCGCCGTCGCCGTTGCCTGGTCCTGGCAGCGCTGGGGCCGGTGGCAGACCTGGCTGATCGGCTCGCCAGTGGTGCTGGCGGCGCTGTGGGGTGCCACGGAAACGGCCGCCACTCTGTTACCCAACCTCGTCTGATCCCCGGCGCCGCGAAGAACGCGCCCGGCATGGTTCACCGAGCGTTCACCCGGTTGGGGGGGGACCGTGGCCCGGCTCCGAGAGGCTCACGCCGTACGACACGTGCTCGCCGCCAGCGGGTGGGGGCACTCTCGACGACGAGGGAGCGCATATGAACCGAACGAGCAAGCTGGGTCTGGGGGTCGCCAGCGCGTTCGCGCTCGCCCTCCTCCCCACGCTGAACGCGAACGCCGATGTGCAGGCGCAGGCCGGCGACATCGTCGGTGTCGGCTCCGACACCGTGCAGTATCTCGGGGATTTCATTGCCGATGGTGACTTCAATGGTCACGCCGGCTACAACCCGACGCACTTGAGCAACCGCCTGGTCAACTTCCACGCAACGGGAGATGCCTTTGGCAGCCTCACCACCGGGGTCGGCATCGTCGAGCGGGCCGGCCAGAAGCCGACCGTCCGTCCGGACGGGTCGGGGACCGGCTACGACGCGATCAACGCGGACACCGCCGGCACCATCAACTACGTGCGCGCGTCCGGCACGCCCAACGCGTCTCGGGTCAGTGCCGCCAACGCGGCCTTTGGTGGATACCACGCCTACCGCGTGGCCACCGACGACGTCCGCATCGGCGTGTCCGGCTTGGTCCCGAGCGAGGTGCCGGCCAACCTGACCACGAGCGAGCTCGCCACCCTCTACTCCGCCAACGCGCCGTGTCCGACCTTCGCCGCGGCCATCGGCCGGGGTCCCGCCAACCCGGCGCACCCGGTCATTCCGCAGTCCGGGTCCGGTACCCGCGGCAGCTTCCTGGCGAGCATCGGAGTCCCGACACCGGGGACCTGCGCGGCAACGGTCCAGGAGCACGACCCCAGGCCGATCCGCAGCGACGCGGATGCCTTCGGGCCGTTCTCCGCCGGGCGACTGTCGCTCATCAACGCCGGGTACTTCACCGGCGCCGGCATCAACACCGGTGACGTCGTGGTGCAGTCCGCCGGCTTCCCGGCAGCCCGTCCGCTCTACCTGGTGCTCAAGCAGAACGACCTCACCAACAGCGACGGCAGCGTCAAGGGCGTGCCGAACGCCACCACCATCTCGGCGCTGTTCGCCCCGGCCGTTGGCGCCTACACCCGCAACTCGGCCAACGCTCTGTTCACCTCGGCTGGCCTCACCCGCAGCTTCCTCGACTGCGAGGCTTCCGGTTCAGGGCCCAACACCTTCTGCTGACCCCGTCGCCAACCTCACCCTGACAACATCTCTCATTGGAAAGGAATGTGTATGAAGCTCAAGCTCCGAGCCCTCGCAGCTGCCACGGGCGCGACCACGATCGCCGTCGCCGGCGTGCTGTCTCTCACGGGCGGGGTGGCTCAGGCGGCTCCGCCGTCGGTGCCGTTCACCGATCCGCAGGTCAAGGGCGGGATGGTTCTGGAGAATTCCGCCGGGACCCCGATCACGTCGGGGCGGATCGAGGCGGATCCGACGTTCCCGTTCGCGGTGGGCAGTCGGTCGAGCCGTCCAGGGGACAATGTGGCCACCCTGGATGTGTTCACCCCGAAGTCCGGGCAGACCGCGAACAACTATGTGGGTGACCAGCTGAACGACAGCGAGAA
>JAABUZ0100004397.1_pt1 | contig 19501 bp, 23 predicted proteins | sample 5562091 | NCBI WGS metagenome assembly JAABUZ01 (sample SAMN12813069, study PRJNA571459) | rock metagenome | isolation source: Antarctica rocks | place: Antarctica: Victoria Land, Linnaeus Terrace sud | collected 2015-12-21 | reverse complement strand
AAATTTTATTTTACCCCCCCCCCCCCCCCCAAAAATGAAAACAAAAAAAAAACCGCCCCCTCCTCAACCCACAATGCCCAACTCCCCCGAGTCCCCCCTCCCCCCCACCCCTCCTACTCCATCCAAACAAGCCACCGCAACCAACCCCCTCCACCCCTAACGATGTATACAATCGTCTCCTCCATCCCACCAATCCCCACAAACTCCCCGTCTCACAGACCCGTCACAGCCTCAAACCACCCAAGCTCCTCCCATCATGAACTTCCCCAACTCCCCAAAAAACACATCCAATCGCCTTCTTACAGCACATCACATTTTTTCCCCCGGCACTGGTAAGGGGGAAGGAAGTGTCCCTTTTTTTTTTTTTTTTTTTTTTGGAACACTTTGTTTTTTTTTAGGGATGGGGGTTGATAGATATGTACATACGGAGGTACATACATAGCATAGCGTCCCATTGCACTATGTAATCTATCTATCTATCTATCTATCCACCCCATTCATTCTCCCTCCTCTCTCCCCCCCACCCCCCCCCCATTTTCCGTACTCGTACCAATAATTCCTCTCCGCACACTAATACACACACACACACTCTCTCTCTCCGCTCCTCCTTCTTCTTCTTCTCCTTCTTCTTCTCCTCCTTCTTCTCCTTCTCCTTCTCCTTCTCCTTCTCCTTCTCCTCCTCCTCCTCCTCCTCCTCCTCCTCCTCCTCCTCCTTCTTCTTCTTCTCCTTCCCCTTCCCCTCCCCCCACTGCCTTTTCCACCCCACCCCAGCCACACTCACACCCACACCCACACCCCACCAAAAGAAAAAAAAAAAGCTTCTATATAGGGGCCCCTCTCTCAATCCGGCTTTCATGCATCTCTCTCTGTTGCGTAGAGTGGTTTTTCTTGTATGCCATGTAACATGTATGTATGCTATACCCAACAACGACGACGACGACGACGACAACGACGACAACAACGACACCTTTTAACCGAATCCTAGCTACATATGTATCGCGGGAATTAAGAGGTTCTTAATTGCGTGAGGGGGGGTGGTCGATTAGCAGGTGAAGGATGATGGGATTGATGCTGTAGACAGGTTCTAAACGCAATCACGAAAGAACGCTGCGACTGTTCAAAGTTTTTTTTTCTTTTTAAAATATCTCCCCCTGATTTGATATATATCTACGCCCCTTCACACCCTATCTATCTACTTATGCTGTCCTATCTGACAACCCTCATCCTCCCCTCGCATGTAACATTTTCCTCACTGGCCCCAGAAAGCCTTTTCATGGGTAAGGTGGGCGGAAATCGCGCAGACAGTTTATCGTACACTCCCATTGCTTTTTTCTTTAATAATTGAAGGAAGATCGGAAATAAAAAAGGCTGATAAGCCCAACCAACAAAAAGCATCCATCATGGTATCGTGACAATTACATCTAAACGCGACTTGCGAGAAAATCAAAACGCGTCGTAAACATATGATTCGCTAAAAAGCACTTTCGGTCTCTTTTCGGTGTTGCAAGTTCGTACTCCTCTCACTCCATCCTATGCATAATTCATCGCTTACGTGCACGCAGTTGCGGTGCGTTTTCCCTCTCATCCTTGACATTAGACGGCCATAGCCATCCCATAAGACCCCCTGGGCCGCTGATTGTTTTCTTCTGGTGTCCTTCCCGGGCGCACCTCTTAGTGCTTAGACCACATCTCACGTGTATATCCATCAAGGCGCCCTCCTCTTCGTCTTCCCGGGAAAATCCACATCCGGGTGCACGACCCTCATATGCCTGGTCAGCGCATCGTTTCTCGAAAACGTCTTCTCCTCCGTGCACAAGTGACACCTCACTTTCTGCTTCCTTGCATTGTGTATCGTGTCCTCGTGTCTTGTGAGATCATAACTCCGCGAGAACACCGTATTGCACGGCTTGCCCGTTGAGGGGTTGATGCGCTCACATTTGTGAGGGCCGGCTTGGTTGTTGCGGTTGGCGTTGGAAATGTTATCAGCGGTATTGCTGGCGGTGGTTGTAGAGGAGATGGTGGGCGTGGAAGGACCGGCTGCGCGTTGGGGCGTGGATTGCCGGTGGGCTTCGCGGCGGTGTTTTTGGAGTTTGGCTGCCGTGTCGAAGCGAAGCGCGCAGCCGGGACCTGTGCACGTGTAGGAGCCTGAATCCGCGGTCGTGTTGGAGGGACGACGTAAGCCGGGTGAAGATGGGGAACGCATGTTTGTCGAGTCTGCGTCTGACATGTATTGACGCGAATTGCTGTTCTGCTCAGGGCCACTGTCGCTTTTGCTGGATTCCATTGAGGTCAGATGAGCTGGAAATTCGGGGATTTGGTCGGATGTGCCCCGCAAGCCACTGCTTTGGCGCCGCAATTGCGAGATAAATGGATATTGCTGGGGCATTTGGGGCACTTGAACGTTTCCTGGAATTGATGGAGGCATGAATGTGAAGTTCGATGAGGAAGGAGTGGCAGTACCTGCGGAGAAGTTCTCCGAGCTCTGCCGTCTGTTCGATGCAAAACTGTCGAAGCTTCGTTCGGTGTTGTTATCCCCATCGTTCTGAGCCAATTGTTGATTATTGGAGTTATTGGTCGAGAACCGATTGCCGCGCTTGTGCATATTTTCTCGAGGAAAGAGGGGCGTCTTGGCGTCCTCTTCAGTCGCAACGTAATCCAGTTGAGCCTCCTTTGGCGATATGGTTTGGGGTCTCCCTAAATCATTGTTCCTGCCTGGTTGGTGATCCAATTGTGCACGCGCATCGGCCTCTGCTTTTTGCTGTTCCCTCATGTGCGCGGCCGAGTTTAAGCGAGGAACCGGCGAATGTGGATTTGTAAATCCCTCGGATGCATAGCCCGAGGTCGGCTGGAATGGCGAACGCTCGCGGTTGATGTCGATTGCTGATGGAGAAGACCTCGCCGACAAATGTTTCTCGTTCACCTCTTGTAATCGTTCCCTGATGTACCGTGGCGGGAGATTCGCCTGGTTTTGTGATGGGCGTGTCTGGGACGTCAACGCAGAGGCAGCCAAACTTGGGTTGTATAGCTCGTCCTGGTAGATGTCCGACATCGTACGGTCTAGCTTGGGAACGGTGCTACGACCATCCACAGAACCCCTTGAATCTCTATCGTAGCTCTCCCCATACGACCTCCTTGGGCTAGGAAGCCCATGATTGCTGATATCTGTTACTCTTTCCTCCATCAAGGCCTCTCTCATTGCTGTTTGTACGGCCATCAAAGACTCCTCATTATAGCTTGCCGGATTGTAGTTGTCAAAAGCTGGTGCGAGGAATGACTCGTGGAGACCAGAACTTGAAGGCGAGAACAGCGGTTTGGAGGATAGAGTAAGTACCGGGTATTCGCCGTCGTAAGACTCGAGCGGAGGAGACGAAAAGTGTGTCGAATCCAAATCGACGATTTGCGGGTATGCAGAAGTCGAGGTATAAGGAGAGTCGGGTCCAGCAGATGCGGTTGATGACCCCGAAGAGACTCTCTTATGCGATCGGTAGTGTAGGCTGTTTGAGGGTCGCTGTGCCGTCTGCGGACTCAGGTGGTTCGGGCTGGAATTATCGAATTGATTCCACGTAGTCCGAGGAAGTGCGCTCTCTTCGAGCATCGGCGATGGAGTACTCTCAGATGTTGCGATGCCTTCCAAGATGGACTGTTGGAACCGACCGAATGGGTTTGGCGATGGACTCTTAGTCATGTATCGTAGGTCTGACGCAGGATGGCTGAAATCAGAAGAAACGTCGCCGGGTGGATGCGTATATGCTAGATTCGGTGTTGATAGATCCAACGAGGAGAAGTCTGGTGCGAGGAGGTGGGTGTAGTTGAAGTTGGATGATGGTTGAAGTTGAATTGAGGATTTGGTGAGATCATTGACTTGTCTGCTGTTGTAATAATAATAATAGTCGTCTGCTAACATGGTAGAGCTCGGCAGTCGGAAAAACAAGGAACGAGTCGGCAATAATATCGTGTTTTACCGATTCGTAAGGGAGATTGTGTGTGTGTCGTGTGTGGCAAGCAAGATGATAATATACGCAGAAAAATCAACAATAAATACGTATGACTGTAAGCTTAGCAATTACTCATCGGTACTAATCGAATCAATTGGAATCCGGATGAAGAGGAGACGAGCAGTAGTGCCGAGTACGTTGAGGACGATCGGGGATATTGAATCAATTGAAAGCGGTTATGGCTCATGAAAGAAAATGCATTCGGGACTCTTGATATTGGCCTACGTGCGAAAATTCTTTGATAGGAAAAAGACATAATGCACAGTGACGTCGCTGCCTCTGCTCCGCGCAGGTCTAAAGCGCAAAGCGCAAAGCGCAAATCGGAGTGGATTCTTAGGTTGACTTTACCTTCCCTGCGCAAGGTGCGTTAGGTGTACTACCAAGTACGTACCTAGCACCCTAGGTAGGTATTAGGTGCATCACAAATGGAACCCTATACTCTAAAGTAGCGTCCATCCGCACACTGTACCCATTCGTCAGCGCAATAGGTGATATGTACTCTAAACCTTAAGCCATTTTTAGCAATCCCCACCGAATCTCAAGTTTTCAAAACACCAGAACATTAAATGGGCTGCTGAGCCACAGCAACTCGTGTTGTGTTGTTGATCAATGTGGCTGCTGGGGCTTTGTGTGCAGTGCGTTATCCGGCTTCAAGGACCGGCAGTCGCCGACACGTAGGCAATTGTTGAGTTGTCGACTGGTCGACTGCTCGCACTCGACAACACACTCAGCGTCACATGCACATGTGTCTTTGATCGACTACGACTACCTACCTGCCTCGGTACATACCGTCTCCATGTGCCACGTGATGACAAGTCATCTGATGCCAAATGCGACAACTGTAGGAGCCTGCTCTCGCAGTCGTTGCTTCTTGTTATCTAACTAACTGGATATCTGAGTCACGGAACACATAAGTGAGTGACTGTGTGTGTGTAAGGGGTAAGTCTTGTAGGACCAATTGTCCGTTCAGTCACGAGGCCTTGAAAAGCCCTAGAAGTCCCGAGCCCGAGGGACGCCGGACGTGACCGCTTCATGCTCCTTCGTTACCATCATACCGGTGTGGCCGACGGCAGTAGCGCAGTCTTGGACACAGCTGGAAAACACTGGTGGTGAGCATGCAACAGCGCTGTGTCGTCTGCAACGCGGTCTGCCACGTTCCAGATGCCTCGCGACCCAGCTGCAAGGTACTGGCGGACTCGGAAAGGCCGAGCTGAAAGCCCTTTTCCCCAGATTCTCACGAATTGCCGGGGAGATCTGTCAGAACTTTGCTCTTAGCTGCATGACCCGACGACGGCAGATCATGTGGCACAGGGGCGGTGCACGGGGACCCTTTCCCTTATACGGGCAGTCCATGCGGATCGCGGTCGGAGCCGCCAGCTTCCGACTTCTGGGAGTTTTCGCAGATCGCTTCGAGATCTTTCTGCGACGGTGTGCAATGCAACAGAACAGAACAGTCGGATCCGACTACACAGCCCAGCAGCAGCAGCAGCATGTAAGGCATGTAAGGGTAGTAGAACTCAATAGAGACACTGCCTCAAGCACAATCTGTACGCGTGGCTGGAATGTCACTGTCACCCTTGTGCCTTGATTACCTATCAATTACCCCAACGGAAGTGATCAGACCTCGTACTCGTGTATTCCGTAAGCAAACGATGATCCTCCCCCAAAGCGCCATGTGGTTTGTGTCTTGCATCTTCAACGACCCATGGTCAGCCTCAATCTTTGCATGCATGATTGGACACTGGCTGAGCATCCACGGAGCAATCGAGACTGCTCAGCTATAATCTGCACTCCACGTAAGCTTTATTTCAGCTACCACATGAGAGATTGACTTCTCGTATGCTTATTGAGACCTCATACGGTGCATTACATCGCGTGCCTTTCCCTAGTTAGTATATGTTATGTTGCGCCGTATTACCTGATGCAGCGTTTTTCTCTCATCAGAAGCATATCCCTTTCTCGACTGGCTGAGTGGTGCTGCAAGATGCGAGTAAGAAAGCTGAAGGCTATGTTCTGAAAGCGGAAAAATCGATGTAACTCGGGGACCAACTCTACAACGTTTCTTGCCGCAGCTGATATCAATCCTTGATGAATCGAAGAGCGAGTCAAATGCCGAGGGTGCATGATTTCACCGCTCGACAGAGCTTGTTTGCAAATACGGTCGGTCAGATTGGTCCATTGAGGCCGCCGAGTAAACAATTGTCAACCGGTCGTAAGGTTGACTCGCAAGGTAGACAAGGCCTTAGGTAATTGCTCCTTTCATACCATCAAGTTGCTACCGTTTGTTTTTTGGTGATCAGGCTTTTCTTCCTAAGTTGTCCCTGCTCCGATCTTATCCGACTCGAAGAAGAAAGAATCCCTGAGTTTAGAGTGCACCGGTATACGTGGCTTATAGCCATAGGACTTCTGTTTTGTGGGAGGTTACGGAACAGCTATGCAGAGCTTATGTTGGACTAGGAGTACCAGTATCCCTACAGCATTCAGAACATAGATTATTCACGTGGTCAGCCCATAATTATAAAGAGATACTAGTGTGAGGACCGTGATTACAACTATATCCGAGCTTTGACGAAAAGGCATTTTAAAATCGCCATTCTAGGGTTAGGATTGTAGCCAACCTCTAAGCACATTACCAACTTGGAGCACTTCTCAGCTTCTTACCTTGACTTAACCGACCTTCCATTTACACATATGATTTCCTTAGTTTATGAGATACTGTAAAGAGTTTATTCCACTCGGTTTTCTGGTGTTGTTACTGTCGAGTCTGATTAGGATAGTGGAATTGGCTTTTCGTTTAGGAAAATCGAATAATACTCAAAACCCACTTCTCACCACCACAAGAACATTATAATGGTTACCGTGTCCTGTATCCGAGTGCACACCCTTCAGGTTCTAACTCTCATCTCATTTCACTACAAACTTCGCACTTTCTCCTGCGATGACGAAGACTCTTGAGCAGTATTTAGATATTTGGATTACTTTCTATTTTTAGCTCACCACTAGAATTCCATTTAGAACCAAGTCCGCTGCTCATCCAAGTTGCCTTCCTACAGAGTTCTATCACTACTGTACAGGTTCAATAAACATGGAGAAGAACATCTCATTGATTTACATTCGGAGAAGCCACGTGGTACAACCCGCATTTCCGTAGAGAGATATTAAAACACCATCCTAACATAAGGTATCTACGCCTCAATATCTCAGCCATTTCCCATAGCAGAAAAGGCTCTACCTTCTTCTTTGTCTGTCTTTCATCTCCCAAACCCACCTGTCGTGCAGATGACTTTCACATGCTAAAGGCAACCTTCCCTGCATAGCCCAATACACCGAGAGTAGCTTCCACAATACCAGACACGTCTCGCCGGAAGCCTGATTGTTGTTTCTATCGATAGCATATTCGCTGCATATCCCTGGAAGCGCTCGCCGAGGATCGGTAAAGTCCACTTTTAATGGGCAAGTCTGGCGATAGGTTGGTTGACCGATGCCTGCAACGTCCAGCATGATGGCTCGGATGGGCAAACGTTAGTAACGCGTACCTGCCCGGGTATGCCCGTCGCCACCATGGTGTTCTCGGATGGTTCGAAAGCTTTCAAGTCGTTGACGGGTATGGAAGGAAAAGGATAGGGACTCTACGGACGAAGGGATCGGACAATACCGAAGGAAAAATGCATGTAAAGTACGCGCATAAGAATCTCGGAAGCAGACAAAACAAAAGTTGCACGAGTCAATGAGTCACAAGCATCACGAGCACAATAAGAGATATTTGGATCAAAGCTGGAATTATCTGGTATCATTCCATGCAAGCCAATGACTCCCCGGTACCCTATGATACAAAGCAATAATAACACCGTTAACTACCCATGTCGATATCCCATCGAGTCATCCGTCAAGCAGCAAGCAATCCACCAATGCTTCCAAGTAATCTGTAGAAATGGTGGCAAGCAAAGAAGTCGTAAGAGTATGTGATGCCAAGCTTAACCACCGAAACCGTAAAGGGTACCTTGAATATTATTAGCAAGAAAAAACAGTAGGGTGAGAATTTAGGGTGCTCACGTCCTTGTCTCTTGAGAGCATAGACGACATCGAGCGAGGTAACGGTCTTACGCTTCGCATGCTCAGTGTATGTGACAGCGTCACGGATGACACCTTCAAGGAAGGTCTTTAGGACACCACGGGTCTCTTCGTAAATCACTGGCAGAACGCATTAGAATAGTCGGGATAAAGCCAGGAGCAGTGGAACATACTGGCTGAGATACGTTTGACACCACCACGACGCGCAAGACGACGGATGGCAGGCTTAGTTATGCCTTGGATGTTGTCCCGAAGGATCTTTCGGTGACGCTTCGCGCCACCCTTGCCGAGGCCCTTGCCACCTTTTCCACCTGCAGAGAAGACGCGTCAGTATGCTTGAAAGTGAAGAAGGGTATCATCAAAGCTCGAAGCACTTGATGAGGTGGGGCAGTAGTGACTTACGTCCAGTCATGTTGAGAGTAGTAGGGTAATGTGGTAAGCTTTAGAAAGCTGTGGAGGGATAAGATAGAAAGGTGGTTGAAGACTTCGTCGATGGTTGGTTCGATGAGATGGATGTGGTTGGAATAGTGTATATGGTATGGCGATGGAAGGTATTTGAAGTAGAGCCTGCTGGCAAGCGTATCACACGTCGCTTAGACTAGACCTGAAATGGACGACAACAGTTGAAATTAGGTGTTTTTCCCGCGAACGCAGGAAAGAGGAACCTCAGAATAACGGCATGCAGCTCTCAGAGATTCCGAACAATTTGCAACAAGGTAATGTAATTGCGCATGAGATGAATCAATTGTGACTCTACCCTCATAGCCGCATCAAATGGGAATGTGTAACGGCTCATAAAAGCATCATCTGATTTATCAACTCGTTGCTCATCTGGTGCACACACAATACACACAATATCCAGGTCTCGCCTAAGATTAATCTCGCTTCTGATTGGCCCACAAGTTTATTGTTCTGATGTTCTCCCACCTATTTTTCGCCTAACAAAAAGTCGCGAAACAGCGTCTGCTTTCCAACACATCGAAACCGTGAATTATCGCTAGCGTCCTTTTGCTCGCGCCTGCCTGGAATCAACGCTTTCTTCGATAAACTACTTATTCCCACCTCGCTTCCCTCTTCCACTTCTCATCCGCATCTACTTCCACCAACCATCCACATCATCTACATTTCCATCAACCGCAACTCCATTTCATCAAATACAAATCCATAAATTCATCCAAAGATCCATACAAGCCATCAACAATGGCTCGTACCAAACAGACAGCCCGTAAGTCATCACCATTGCCATCATCGTCGCAATCTCGCACCCTACTGCCGCCCGAACCTTACATCCAACCTCACCTCAACCATCACTACTTCACTCTAGCAAAGTAACACTACTAACATCACTCCATAGGTAAATCTACGGGAGGCAAAGCTCCTCGTAAGCAGCTCGCCTCAAAGGCCGCGCGTAAAGCCGCTCCCTCTACCGGTGGTGTCAAGAAGCCCCATCGTTACAAGCCTGGTATGTCCTAGACTCACCCCATTGCCACACAGACAACATACTAACAACGCGTCTCAACAGGAACCGTCGCTCTCCGTGAGATACGTCGCTACCAGAAATCGACTGAGCTCCTCATCCGCAAACTCCCCTTCCAGCGTCTAGTCCGCGAAATCGCTCAAGATTTCAAATCCGACCTCCGCTTCCAGTCCTCCGCTATTGGTGCTCTCCAGGAGTCTGTGGAGGCCTACCTTGTCTCGCTCTTCGAAGACACCAACCTCTGCGCCATCCACGCCAAGCGTGTCACCATTCGTAAGTTATTCTTTGCGCGTCTTTTGTTTACTCGGGCTTCCGCTAACATGTTATTACAGAATCCAAGGACATCCAACTTGCCCGTCGTCTCCGTGGCGAGCGTTCTTAGGTGCAGTTCTCTGGGGTATTTGACCATACTTGTTGCTATGGTATGGACACCTAAATCGCCTTGGTGGATATAGTATCATGCTTGAGAACAATGGTGGCTAGTACTTTGGCGGTTTTGCGAATTTCTTATGGCATAAGGGATGGGGACTCGGATGTTATTCAACGGGGTTTGCTCAGGGAAGAGCACGGCTTTGATTTGTACATTAATCAGCAACGGCGGTTTGCTGTACGAAAGTGACGGCTAGAACATGATTCTTTCGTCTTGATCCGACTGCTCTTAATGACTTGGCATAGTGACTTACTGCTGTTGTGTTTATTCTTAGTACGGCTGCAACTTCAAATCTGGAATCTTTCGTAGCGCTTCGATACTGTCCATTTATTTTGCTCAGTCAAATGTATCTGCTCCCGCTCCTGCCCACTTCCCATTCCCACCACTCTTTCCCGAGTCATACCCTCAACACCTGTCTTGTCTCTGGACCTTTTCATCGCGCACAGCGCTTCACAGTCCAAACAAGCCCTTCCCTCCTTTACGGTCCCTGTGACTATTCCATGTCCTGTTACTCTTCCAATTGGCCACCGAGCCGTGCGGTCTTGATGTGGGTTGAGAGGGAGTGGTGGGTTGTGATTGGGGGATGATGGGAAAGAGATGTTGGAGAGGTGGGGTGGAATGGGAAGGGGTGGGAAGGGGTGGGAAGGGAAAGAAGGGTGGAAGTGATAAGAGAGGGGGGATGGAAAAACTACTTACGGCAAGTTGCTGAAGCCTGAAGGGGGGGATCAGAGTTATTAATAAAAAGCTACGTAATGAGATGATATTCCAGCTTTTGTTTTTCCAGATGTGGTGGTTTTGGTAATCTGGATGGTTTGTGAGAGCATCGTGAGGATCGTTCATAAGTGGGAGGAGTATGCCGAGTGTAGACAGACTATGGAATACTTGGATAAAAAGGTGGATGGGAAAGAATTTGATACTGTGGAGTTTGAGTGGGTTGCGTGTACATATGTACCTAGGCAGGAAGAAAAAGAAAGTTTTTGGGCTGGAGCTTTTGGAGTTGGGCCATTGAAATTCCATCAAAGGAAAGAAAAGAGAAGAGAATTGTATCAATGTTTTTTCATTTAAAATTCCCACACACAACCTCGGGGATTTTGCATCTCAACTTTTTTTAAGAACCCGTGAAATCATCAGATCAAGGAAACCTAGAGGGGAAGCGTTTCTCGTCGCTGTTGGCGGTATCGGAAGCAAGCGCGACTTGGAGAGCTGGATGTAATGGAAATGAATTAGGTTGGAGAAGGGAGAAGAGAAGAAGAAGAAGAAGAAGAAGGGGAAAGGTGATGGGGGGATGAGGGGATAGGAGAGGGCGAGTGATGGGGCAATGGATATCTGCAAAGATGTATTTGGGCTATAGAAGAGGGGGGTTGCTAGAGTGTCTGAGAGAGAAGAAGAAGAAGAAGGGACAGTGGCAGAGTTGGGCAATTGAGGTATTTGTCTCTGATTTTCTGCATTTCAAAATGACCAACTAAAAGCATGAGAAATGCACCAGCGAATGGGGACTCAAATCGAAAATGCCTCTTGGACTCCTCCTATATATATCGACTTGTACCACATCGAGATGAGTGAGAAAATAGCTTGCAGAAGAACAAAAACCGTTTTAAATCTATCGGCTAATCTGAATGCTTGAGAGTTTGCCCTTAGTAGCTATTGTGTTGAAAGGGCATGTGGATAGGTTCGACGTCAAAAACCGAGCATCATGCATGTTTTCTTTGACGTCCGTCTGCTATAAGACTGAGAGATTTACTCTGCCATGGTCAAGAAAAGAATCGATGTCATGTCAACGTTTTCACTATGGTATTTAGAGATGTAGTAAGATTTGGTCATGAAAGGAAAAGTTTTGGGGATGTGTCTTTGGTCTAGCGATGAACCGTTTGCTGCGCGCTCTGATTTATGTTACCTTGCCTTCTATATACCACCTCTTGCAGTTCATCGTCAAGTAACGAGGATTTTCATATGGTCAACGGCCTGGGCATATGGATGGCTGAGAGGTGTGATGTGGTGGAAACAGGGAGGTGCATTGGGGTGTTTGGAAGAAATGAAGGTCAGGGCTGGGGGAGTGAGGGTTTGATGGAGGGGAGAAGTGCTTGAGTAGTATGATGATGTGTGGATGTGGTTTCCTGTCGTCGGTAAAGAGCCTGAATTCCAAAAGTAGATTGAATATTTCGAAGGAATGATTCTGTAAACGAAATGTACAAATAACCATACATCCTAGACCACGCCTCTTCACTTTCATAGTCATCACTTTTCCTGTTGTACTCCTCTCTCCACCAGGTAAGAAGGTGCGGAGAAACAGTGCTAGCATAAGCTACGCCATCAGGGTTTTGATGGTGCAATGATGTTGCCAGACCTGTGACGCTGGGTTAGCAGAAGATATTTAGCAAAATTGGAATCACGTGGATATTATTGATTGACAGAGGTTCTAGAAGTCAACAGGGTGATTGGATCAACGGGGAAGTAAAGCATCAACCCCGATGGGACCACCTGTGGAAGATGCAAACAGGACTCGAGCGCGGCTTGCATCAGGATGTCATTTTCGGGAGATCTTGTTCGGCGTTTGGTCTGCTAAACCTCCTCTTGCAGCGGATACGGCTTTAGCATTGCAGCCGCATGAGGATCTGTTTGGAAGTTCAAGCTGCTGGTGACTATGATAAGAATTCGTGAATGCCTTCGGAACGAGGTTGGAGTGACGGAAAATTGGCAGTGCCGGAAGGACTCCTCGACTGGCACCTGGTTCTTCGACAGTAGTGATATATGGGGCTCCATTGGCGCCGATGTCATCGCTAGAGGGATCATGCAGGTGACTGGGCAGACTTGTGACCAGTTCGGAGACGTGGGCTGCGGTGATTAGGATGTGGATGTGTTTGGTTGTAATTTCCTAACACCGTATTTCAACTCGTTTCATATCGCCACTGTTGTAATAAATCATCCCGGCTTGTGGAGAAATATAACTTGATGCATTTTTTCCTGTAATTCATCCATCCGATTTGACGGCCGTTCGTTCCAATTCCATTGGTTGTATGCACGTTGAGCTTAATTTCGGCCTTAACGAGCGGATTTAGCTTCACATGCAGATGTAGGCAAGCCAAAGCAGATGCTTGTGAGTAGATATAATATGGAATCCTTAGGACTCTCAAAGCGTGTTCACTTCGGTAGATACTGTACTTGCAGGAATTGCACGGTATTGCCTGTCAGTTGCCAACGGTAGAACGTTCGTTTGCACCCTTGATTCAAGAAAGCCAAGTTTGTCACAAAAGAAACACTCTCGGTATAGATACCTTTCCTCTCTTAGACTACTATGGGTTCTATTCTCAGTTCCATCGAGTACGGCCTCGGCCGACTACTCTTCAACTTCAAAGCTCACGACGACAAGCTCTTTACCAAAGGTCCCGCCTTCACCTCGTTCAGTGAGCCAACCTTCGAAGTCGATTCCCCAGACTGTGGGGCCTCAAATTCCACAATGAAGCTCGAATACACACAGCTCAGCGAAGACCACTTCCCGGAGCTTGTGTGGTCGACTCCATCACCAGGCGTCAGGGAATATCTCCTTGTCGTCGAAGACGCAGACGCGCCTTTGCCTTTCACGCCCACACACGGGTTGTATTATTCGATTCCTGCGACCAAAACCACGATTAATAATAACGATGTGAGGGCGGTAGACGGGGCGGGGAAAGATAAGACGTTGAAGGGTGGGTTTAGGCTTGGGAAGAATATAAGAGGGACGGTCTATAGTGGACCTAGACCAGTGATGGGACATGGAGCACACCGATATTACTATCAGTTGATAGCGCTGAAGGAGCCCGTGGATGTTGAGAACATGAGTGCGATGGCGACGAAGAAGGAGTTGGCAGAGGAGATCGTGGGCAAGGTGGCTGGTTGGGGAGTTTGGATCGGGATCTTTGAGAGGAAGTGGGAGTAATAGAGTAGTGGCCTAAGTAGATGCTTGAGCGGATGTTGTTGTTCTGAGGCTGTCAGCCTTTCTCTCCGAATAACAGGCACCCTAGTGACGAAGGGAGACGCTGCATTCCAGTAGCTGGATTAACAAATCTTGAGGGAGATGTCCAAAAAAGCAAATGAGTCGTCAGTATAATGTAAGCATAGTAAAAGCATAGCTAGTCAACCCGTGCCCAAACAAAAAATACCTATCGCGACTCGGTGTTGTGTGCAAGGGAGCGAGGCTTCAATAGAGCCAAACCCAAACCGGTCACGGTGCCTAGCCGCTACTGTAGGCCTCGGAACGCGATTGGTGTGAGAGATGCTCAACTCGACATGTTGAAATGGCCAAATCATCGGTGCGCTAACGCTTGCTAATCACTAGATATCTATTCATATCTAATGAGTTGTTACGCTCTTCCGATAAATCTATGGCGTATGTGAAATAGAGTCGATCGTTGCCTTCAATGACATGTAGAGAAATTATGGAGCATTGCCCTTATATTACTTCTTTTGTTCTCGTGTCCCTTCCTCGAGACTCATTGTCCATTGTCTAGCAGCTTCCTTTTTCGTCTTCTTCGCCTCCTCCTTCGCCGCCTTCTCCTTTCGCCATCGAGGCCCATGCTTCATTACTACTAAGATTGTTGGACTTAGTAAAGCAAAGCAGCCCGCAACCAGCACAGAAGTCCAGCCTATGCCGATCTTGGTTTGCAGGGGGACAACTGCTGCCACGGCTCCCGCTCCCAGCCAGCACCTCGCTAGGTTCATCGCAGCTGTCGCTGTGCCCGGACTGCTGCGGTTCAGGTCCACGATCAAGGTACTCAAACCTTGGAAAGCTCCCGATATGGAGAATGTGGCGATGAACAAAAGAATGATAGGCCCTGCAAGAGATGTGTGGGCTTCCATGACCCAACCGTAAGTGATGATAGAAATCCCAGAGATAAATACCAAGGGCAAAACCACCTGAAGTTGAGCAGCTTCAATCGGAAAGTCTGTGAGGTCCTGCTGGCGCTGGCTAGATAGCTCAATACCCAGTCTTTGAGCACGTCGACGGAAATTCCAGTCAAGAAACTTCCCAACCACCAGAGCGGCCGCCATACTTCCAAAACCGGTTTGGAAATAACAAAGGCCGATTTGCAAAGTGTTGAAATGATATTTCTCCGCAAGCTGTGAGGGTAGACCAGTGAGGACCATGTAATATCCAGCAAAGAGGGTACCAGCGTAAAGAAGAATGATACTCGACTCCTTTTCGCAGATGATGTACACCGAATTCAGAGGGTTAGGGCGACTCTTGAAACTTAGTCTCGTGTTTGACTCGCCTTCCAGCCCAGCTTTGCGCTGCTTCCTAAGATGATAGTAGGTTAAGAGTGACATGTTCCACTTTTGAGCACGCAAAGACCCGTTGCCAACAACCTTGCGACACGTCTCAGGAAAGAGAAGAATGATAATTGTAACGGTGACTCCTGCGAATATTGTGAGGAACCAGAAAATAGCCCTCCATCCAAGGAATTGACTCAAGATTCCTCCAATAAGGGGACCAATCGCAGGACCGACCAATGCGCCCATGCTCGCATATCCTATATATGTACCTCGTTCTGCTGAGGTGACAATGTCCGCGATAACAGCGTTGGCCAAGGCGACGGTACCGCTGCTTCCTGAGCTCTGCAAACAACGAAGAACGAATAATGCCGCATAGTTGTTCTGCAGTGCGAGACCGACACAAGCGCCAATATAGATAACAAAGCATATCAGATATGATGGTCTCCGACCTGTCTCGTCTGATAAGCTTCCGATGAACGTGGGCGCAAGTCCTTGGAATATCTATGTGTCTATCAGCGTTGCCTCTGTATCAGTATATTTTTTATATATTTTTTACCAGGTACGACGTAACGGTTAGATTGATCAAGGAATTCGAGACTTTGAGATCCTTAGCTAGAACATTCAAAGCTGGATAATAGATATTGGCAGAAAGAGGAGAGAACAATGCAGCTAGAGATGCAACTACAACGATGAAGGTCTTCTCGCTACGGCTAAATATCGAAAATGGCGGCTCTGGCTCAGTAGCGCCAGCTCCGGCCGCATTCTCATTCTGGGACACTTGCTTCTGCTTAGGTGATCCTATGATGCCTCCCTTGGGGACGAATTCTTCCGGTTCTATCTTTGTTTTCTCGAGCAATTCGATGTTATTTCCTTCTGGGACATTCGATGCTGGCGCTTGGGTTTTGTCCGCGAGTTGGGGGTCCATACCGTTAAGTTTGAAAACGCGGATTGCGCCAGGTGATTTCTGGTGCTCATGTTTTGAAAGAGATCGAAGAAGACTTATAAGCTATGGCGAGAATGGGGCTAAGGGCGACTCCATGCAAGATGCAAGAAACGCCGGCTAAATCCCCGGTAACTCCGCAGGGCTGCATGTGTTCAGATTTTGCTGAGCCAAATCCGGCGGTCACCTTTGTTTGAGAAAGACGAATAAAAGGAAAGCAAGAGTCTATCAATCAATAGAAAGGTATCCAACCTTTGAAATTACCCTAATGAGGTTTCTGGGCAGCTTAATTGAAGGAACGCAATGATTTGGCTAATACCGTATTGGTTTGATCTCGTTACATCTGTTCATTTCGTCGACAGTTTGCAGTATTCATGATGTCGGTCGGAGGATTGTTACCATTGCAGGAGACATCTTCTTTCTACTTGTCTCTCCATGCTGAGCTAGAATCTAAGGGCTATCCGAGCATGTCGAGGTCTTCATACCGAGGAAAATAGACTGGGAATTACAGCAGGAGCGACCTGCCACGAATCGATCAACAAAGCCGCAGACTGCCCGTCGACTCTGCCGGCAGCTGTGTTGAGATCATATCTTCACCGGTGTTCCTCTTCCAGAGTGATCGCATTGTAGAATTATCGAAGTGGAAGTATAGATGAATGATGTACACCAGGGTAGAGTCAAACAGTCTTGTTGTGCATTGACCAGATTGAGTGGCATTGATGTGGTAAGTCTAGTAAAACTGTGCAATCATTTCCTTGACAGGCGGCTTACCATTAGATGTCGAGACAGCTCCATAGCGATTTTAGCTTATGACTTCTCCGATTTAAGTCCTCGTACCACAACTGTATGCTCCTTTGGAAGATTGTAAAGGCGCATATGTAAAAGTCGAAAAGCCATTGCTGTTCAGCTATTGGGGCATGAAAAAGATGCAGATTCGTAATTTCGCGGGCAAACTCGTACCTGTGCTTGGAAGGGTATCAGTAAGCCTGGTAATCGACAGCCAGAACTAATATTGTAAGACCTAGAGCCTCGGAAGGCGCTCTAATAGCATCGATGCCCCTATGCGAGTTTGTAATGAAAGACGTTTCTGTAATCCGAAGGCCGGATGATTAGGACTCAGCTGAGATCATACTTAACACTTGTTGGACTTAATTGCTTTGGTAGAAACTGTCAAGTCTTCCCGATTTCTTTCCGCATTCACTGCCCGCTGGTTTAGCCATGATAAATAGGATTGCCAGCCTATTGCAATGAATCCTGCCCATACATTAGCAATGTGGAAGAAGCCCGTTACTAGGACGGCTGACCTGCAAAAAGGGCACGATACTGAGGTTGGACGTAAGTGAAGTTGAAAGCAGTCACAGCGGGCCACAGCTTCAGAGAATTGAAAACGCTGATAGGGACCGTATCCTTGATGCGCCCCCAGACTTTGGCTAAAGTATCACCTGCTAGTATCGATGACATTCCGAAGAAGTAAGTGTTGAAAATAGGCGCAAACACAATCTGGTTTACAACGACCTTTAGTCCCAAGGATAGAGCCTTGGAGGAGTAGTTGAAAGATTGCCCAAGGTACATGAACCTGCTTTGAGATAAGCATTGAAAGATGATACTACAATATCTCGCTTCCTACCATCTATAAGAGGGAATTGAGGATATACACCCTACAGTCATGTTTCTCAGAGTCCTCCAAGGATCATATTCTTCTCCTCCTAATTTCTGTGCAGAAAGATCTCCACATAGATATATTACCAGTGAGCTGGCCACTTGAGTTGTGTAGGGTCTCTTCTTCTGTGCTTGAACATATGCATTAAAGCCTTCTGATAGTAGGCCAAGACGCCGCCAAAGTGGAAGAAGTGCGACAGTATCGGCCTTTGCTATTGGCTTGCCGTCTTCTCTCGTCGCTTGCACCGAAGACTTGTTAACCGCACTTGACTTTTGACGTTTCGCGACAGGTGATAAAACTTTCTGCTGATAGTGATTTGTTCTTCTCACGAAAGCCCGAAGAGTATGTCCCACCACCGCTCCCATTGTTAATTTTGAGGTTTGATCAGGGTTCAATGTCGGTACTAGAAAGAAAGATTGATGCAATACCAGAATTATATCTGGCTTCTGCTTCCGAAGATGAATAGCGTGTCGCTTAACGTAGAAAGCTATTAGCGTATGCAGAAAGCTATGGATTCCTTGGCATCGCAATTGTCGCGCCCCCCCCCAAATTTACTATTGAATTCAGACATTCTTGACATTCTCAAACCTTCAACGCTCTATTGGAAAATCAATAGAAAAATCAAACCGGTAAATTTGAAGCTGTTCAAACCTTTCACAGTGCTGACATCCTTTTAGCTATGACAGGTCCACTGGCTCCGGCCCTTCGCTCGAAGATACTACGCCTCCTGCTTTTACATTGAATCCCCCCCGCCATCGCCGAAGAGGTTCACTGTCACCGTAACACCGTTTATACTATGCAAGAGAATCTCTTCATGTATGACTCTCTCTTTAGACCTCAGTTTCGTCCGAAGGGCGCCCTCCGAAAGGTCTTTCCAGCAGCTGAAGACTCCCTAATTACCTACCTGAAGCAACAGCCATGGGCCATGCAGAAAGAGATGGTGTGGTTTCTATGAGAAGAGTGGGATATACATGTTCATCAGTTCACGATATCGAGAATTCTGAAGAAGAGACACTGAAGCAATAAAAAGGGACAGCGTGTGAGCATCAGACAGAACGATGAGCTGCGATTAAACTGAGTTGCCGACCTGTTGCAGCTGACGGCTGAACAGCTTGTCTTCGTCGATGAGACTCTGTTCAACGAGACTACGGGGTGACGTCATCAAGCCTATGCACCAGTTGGTGAGCCAGCTCGCTATCAAGCCTCTAGAAAGAGAGAACATTTCTGAAGCGTTCTTCCGGCGTATACGATCGATGACTATCTACCCTGTACCGGTATTCGTGAAGGCTGGTTCAACGGCGTGAGCCTCGCGTGCTTTCTTCGCTGTTTTGAAACTATCAATGATATGTCCCTTGAAATTGCGGAGGCAATTGGCTTTGGCAGCAGCGCCTGCAGTGTTAGCTTTGGCAGCAGCCTCTACAATGGTCCTAGCAGCGGCGTCTGCTTTGACTTTGCGAGCAGCGTCTGCTTTGCCAGAAGGTTTCGATCTTGATGAGGTGCTTGAGGGAATGAGTGAATCCTTCAGAGGTAGTTTCTGACTTCGGCGTGACGACGGCATGATGGCTTCGGGGGTCGGGGGGGGGCTAAAAGAATGTCAGCACTGTGAAAGGTTTGAACAGCTTCAAATTTACCGGTTTGATTTTTCTATTGATTTTCCAATAGAGCGTTGAAGGTTTGAGAA
>JAABUZ0100004395.1_pt1 | contig 19511 bp, 19 predicted proteins | sample 5562091 | NCBI WGS metagenome assembly JAABUZ01 (sample SAMN12813069, study PRJNA571459) | rock metagenome | isolation source: Antarctica rocks | place: Antarctica: Victoria Land, Linnaeus Terrace sud | collected 2015-12-21 | reverse complement strand
GGCCGCTGCCGCCCCTGCGCGCGGACGCGTGGGTGCGGACGGGGGTGCGCCCTGCCAACCGGCCGGAACCGCGGCTGCGCGGCGTGGCCGCGCTGGCGGCGCGCACGGCGCGAGACGGGCTGGCCGCGACGCTCCTGGCCCCCGTGCGGGCCGGCGACGCCGAGGGACTCCTAGCGGCGCTGGAGGTCCCGACAGCCGCATCAAGGGCGGCGCAAGACCGAGAGGACCGCACGCCGCCGATCGGGCGGGGGCGCGCCGTCGAGATGGCCGTCAACGTCGTGATCCCCGGCGCGTTGGCGCTGGCGCGCACGGACGGCGACGTGGGACTGGAGGCCGGCGCGTGGCGCACCGTCGAGGGGTTACCGGTCGGCGAGGACTCCAAGCCGTTGCGCGCGATGAAGGCGTTGCTGGCCGCCTCCGGCCACCGCCTGCGCGCGCCGGGGGCGCTGGAAGCCCAGGGCCTCCTGCACCTCCACCACGCCCACTGCGCCGTCCGCGCCTGCTGGGAGTGTCCCTTGGCGCAAGGCACGGCGTAGCGGCTGTATACTACCTGTACTACCATCGGCGGCGCCCCGGCACGCTCTACCAGGCCCTCCAGGAGTACGTAGAGCCAAAGATCGAGCTGGAACAGACCCGCTTGCGCGAGACGGACTCCCGTGCGGCCCGCCACCTGGTGGCCCAGGTGGAAAAGAAGGCCACCTTTCGAGGAATTGATATCGTTCAGCAACGCTTTGAAGGAAGCGGCCGACCGCGGCTTCGCGCACGACACGCCCGATATGAACGACGGCGTCATCTTGAACATCGCGCGCCGCACAAGCTCCTCTCCTGGCCGGACGCCGCTACCGTCTGGACGAGGTGCAAGCGGGTAAGTACCCGTGGAGCACTATTGATCAGTGTATCGTAGGGGTAACTGGTCAGGACGTTAGAGAGGGGACCAAGGGGTGCCCATGAAAGACACTTTCCAGCGCGGCGAGGGCGGGCAGGCCCTGCTTGCGCAGGGTGGAGAGATAGCCGCGGAGGCGCGCGAACGTCTGCGCGCCCATCTCACGACGAAAGGCGCCGGAGACTTTCTGCTGCACCTTGACCATGCGCACGTCCTGCTCGGCCTGATTGTTGTCGAAGGGGATGGCGACGTCGTCCATGAAGGCGAGCACCTCGTCGGCGTGCCGCAAGCGATCGAGCACGTTCTTGGCTTTACTCTGCGTGGGGCGCCCGCGGCGCGGTGGCCCCGCGTCGGGCGGCGGCGGATTGGCGGCCAGCCCGTCGGCCAGCAGACGCGTATAGCGCTGACGGAAGCGTCGGCGTGTCCGGGCCGACAACGCCGCCTGCCCCCGGTCGCGTGCCGCCTTCACCGTCTGGTTGATCTGCCGGAGCAGGGTGGCCAGCGCGCCCGCCCACGCTTGCCCGTCCTGTTCCTCCACCCAGGCCAGTTCGCGCAGATGATGCGCAGTGCGGAGCGCATGACGGCAGGCGTACTGTCGATACGGCGCCCAGCCATCGTGGACGCTCGTTCCACTGACGCCCGGCAGGATGCCGATGGCGTCGGTCGCCGCCGCGCCGCGCTTGGGATGGACTCCATAGGGGGTCAAGCGCGCCGTACTGGCCGTGTGCAGCCACCCCCGTTTCCCCTGGACCGCGAGCCCCGTCTCGTCGTTGTGCAGCAGCGCTCCCGCGCGCAGCGCGTCGGCGATCACCTCCTCCACCGGGGCCAGGCGCTCTGCTGCCTCCCGCGCCATGGCCGCCACCAGGCCGTGCGAGACCGCGCAGCCGAGCAGGTCGCGCAGCACGGCGCGGGTGCGCCCATAGGGCAGCAATTGCTGGTGTGTCAGGTACACCGTAAGCGCGCGCAGGCGCGGACCGTCCTGCGCCTGCGCCGCCACGGCGGCGGGGAAGGCGCCCGTCACGGCCGTCTGGCCGTGCGGACAGCGGACGCGCAGGCCTTGGTACGCGGTCACGCGGGCACGCACCGGTGGCGCCGCGACCACCTGGCGCCGCTCCACACCGTCCACCTCCTCAGCAGCGAGGGGCGCCGCGCACGCCGGACAAACCAGCGGACGCCGCACCACGATGTGGTCCGGCGTGTCTACCAGCCGCGGGTGCGCGCCGCGATGCCCCGGTTGCCCGCCCGGTTTCTTGCCGCTCGTCCCGCGCAAGCTCCGCGGGATGCGGGCCGGTCCGTCGCTCGACGGCGGCTTGCTGCTGTTATGACGGTCGGTCGCCCGCTGTCCCTCCAGGCCTGTCACGCGCTCCAACAGCGTCGCGACCTGCTCCGTCAACGCGGCGATGGTGTCCTGCGCAACGGCCAACTCAGCCCGCAAGACCGCGATGGTCTCCTCGGCGTTCATGGTGTTACTCTACCAGGGTGGGAACCACCTCGCCTGACCTGACCAGTTACTACGACCAGAAGTATACGGGTGGCGAGCGCAAACGTGTTGACTATGCCGAACTGGCAGTGGATGCCTACGTCGAGGCGGCAGGCGACATCCTGCCCGAGCCTGATCTGACAATCGACGCGGCCATCTTCCTGTTGCGAGCGGCCTTCGTCGCACAGAGCATGAAACAGCCATCCCTCGTAGACACGGCACAGACCGCGATCGTCGACGGGCTGCGAAGGCTGGCGGACGAAGGGCGTTTGCGCTACACGATCGAACTCGCGCGGGCCTTGTTCCTCCTCAAGGACGACGTGCCGCCGGCCGACCTGGAACTAACCGCGCAAACTATCGAGCGCGGGGCGCGGATGGAACACGACGCCGGCCGGTACTACGCCGAGCGATCGTTCCTGGATAGTCTCGATGCCGTCTATCAGGCGCTGGCTGATAGCAGTGCTCGCCGTGAAGCACAGCGGCGCGTGGCCGAGTCGCACGAGGCCGATGCCAACGCTCGTTCCGTCGCGTCACACCTGGCCGCCGCCGCGCATCTGGAGGACGCTATCCTGATCTATCAACGACTGCAGATGCAGGACAAGGTGGACGAACTCCTGCGCCAGATCCGCGAACAGTATCAGGCCGGGCAGGACGAGTTCGGGCAAATCGAGGCGCGCGGCGCCATACCTCGCGCGGAGGTCGAGCGCCTGTTTGACGTTCGCCTGGCGCCGCTCTCCCTCGACGATGCCCTGACCGCGCTTGGGGCGCTCGACGCCTTCCAACCGTCCTACGCGGCGGCGCAGGAGCGCGCCGAGGGCATCGCGGAGTACGCCCCTTTGAGCGCGCTTCTCGCGCGTACCATCATCCGCGACGACTCGCCCACGCGCCATATCCAGAGCGCGGACGAGCGGCTCGAGGCACAAATTCAGCGCCAATTCGTGTTCCACATCAACCTCACAGGCATCGTGATTGGCCTCATGCTGCAACGCCTCGAACAGGATAAGGGGCTAAACGCGCGGTCGCTCGGCGACTACTTCAAGCGATGGCTCTTGATGGACCCGCGCCACGTGCCCTTCCTGGAACGTGGCATCGAGCGATACTACGCTGGCGACTATATCTCGGCCTTGCATGTGCTCACACCACAAGTCGAGGGTATGCTACGGTCGATGCTGTGGCGGGGGGGATTGGCGGTCACGGGCCTCACGCGCGATGCCGCCGGGATAGACGCCGACACGCTATCAGGACTATTGCGACGCAAGGACGTTCAGGCGGTGCTGGGCCAGAACCTGTGGCGCTACCTGGACACCGCGCTCTCAGCCCAGGACGGCCTCAACCTACGCAACAATGTCGCTCACGGGTTGATCAAACCGGCGCAGGTGACAAAAGTGAGTGTTGTGATCGTCATCCACTTGCTGCTGTGCCTGACGCGGTTTCAAACAGATTCAGCATCGTCTTAACAGACGTCACAAGGGAGGTATCAATGTCGCTGACCATTATCGATAGGTCGCGCTTCGATAAGGGGCAAATCGCGGATCAAGTGGCCGGCCCGTCCATCGCGCGCATCGCGGAGGTGGCGGTTCCCAAGGTGCTGCCGGACGACACTGGGACTATCCTCAGTGGTATCCTCGCCGAACCCAATCCCTATCTCGCGTTTGTCGGCATGTCCCTGGATAGCCCCTTCGGGGCCGAGATCGATGTCTCCATTGCTGCCGAGCGACAGCGCCGCCATCGCGCTCGCTCGCGGGTACACGCTCGTCACACGCAACGTTGTAGACTTTAGAAACGTGCCCGGACTGGCCCTCGAAAACTGGATGGCGCCGTGACCGGACGAGAGCGGAACCTTTTAGTTCCCGATTCAAGCGACTGGGACAGCCGGGGGCGCGCTTATCGTTCGCGGAAGAACTCGACGACCTCGCGGCGCTCCTCCTCGCTGGCCATGACCTCGATGAACGAGACGCGGTGCCACGGGAAGATGATGCTCGACATGCCGTGCGTGACGTAGCGCAGCGGCTTGCCGTCGCGCGTGCGCGGGTTGAAGAAGGTGACGTTGGTGACGCTCGGCTCCGGCAGAGTCTCTATGTCGGCCACGAACGGATCCTCGTTGGAGAGGTGGACGATGACGTTGCGCATGAAAACTCCTTAACTGTCCGCCAGCAGCCATCAGGGCTCGGCGTCGTGACGGGCCCAGGACGCCGCGACGCGCCCCTGGCCGGCGACTACGCGCCGCTAACTGACGGCTACCCAATCGCTGACGTCTGATGGCTACCCAATCGCTATCGAATAGATACTGTGGTCATTGCAGCCGAAGAAGACGGTGTCGCCGGCGACCGACGGCGAGCCGGGGATCGGGGCACCGGCCGCGAAGCTCCAGAGGCCGCGCCCCGCCTTGAGGCTCAGACCGTAGACCTGACCGTCAACCCCGGTCACGACGACGGTGTCGCCGTGGATGACCGGCGAACTTGTGATCTGGCCGCCCGTGGCGAATTTCCAGAGCTGGCGTCCGGACCGCGCCTCGACCCCGTAGACGTTCCCGTCGACCGAGCCGACGACGATCACGCCGTCCTTGATGCGCGGCGACGAGACGATATAATGCCCGGTTTTGAACTTCCAAATGAGCCAGCCGTTCTCGGCGTCGAAAGCGTAGAGATGCGAGTCCATCGAGCCGACGTAGACGAAACCGTCGGCGACGACGGGCGAGCTCGTGACTCCGCGCAGGGTCTGAAACTTCCACTTGACCGTGCCGCTGTCCTTCTCGATCGCATAGAGGTGCGTATCCTCGGAGCCGACGTAGACCATGGGGCCGGCGACGACCGGGGTGGAACGCACGGGCATCCACGTCTTAAGTTTCCACACCTCGACACCCGTCGAGCGATTGAGCGCGTACAGATACCCGTCGTCGGAGCCGATATAGACGCGCTCGCCCTCCACGCGCGGGGACGAACGGACGGGGCCGCCCGTGGCGTAGCGCCAGCGCACGCGCCGCTCCTTCGTGTCGATGGCGTAGAGCGTGTGGTCCTCCGAGCCGAAGAGGACGAGCCCGTCATGGGGCAGCGGGGTTCCGCAGATCCCCCCGTCGGTGGCGAACTTCCAGAGCAGTGTCCCCTTGACGGCGTTGAGCGCGTAGAGATTGCCGTCGTAGGAGCCCACGTAGAGGGTCTGGCCGGCGAGGATCGGGGTCGACCGCACCTCGTCGCCGGTGTCGAACCGCCAGCGCAGCGTCGCGGCGTCGGTCCCGCTCCCAATCGCCCCCGCCCCCTTCCCGGCCCCGCGATCCGACCCAGGGATCGGCACGAACGGTGCGGGGGCGGAGAGCGTACCCGTCATTACGCGGCCGCTGGCCAAAAGCAGCGCCTGGCGCATCTCAGCGGCCGAGGCGAAGCGGTCGTCGATGCTGTAGGAGAGCGCCTTCATCACGACCGTCTCGATGGTGGGCGAGACCGCCGGGTTGAGCGTGCGCGGCAGGCGCTCGTGGAAGGTGAACGGCGCTTCGAGCCGCGGGTCGCTGCGCGTGAGCAGATGGTGCATCATGGCGCCGAGCGAGTAGAGATCGCCGCGCGGCTCGGCCATACCACGGTATTGTTCGGGCGGACAGTAGCCCTCGGTGCCGATCATGGTGCCCTTGCGGCCGGATTGAAAGGCCTTGGCGATCCCAAAATCGATCAGCACGACGCGGTCGGCGTCGGTGAGCATGACATTGGAGGGCTTGAGATCGCGGAAAACGATGGGCGTGGGCTTATGGCCGTGCAGGTAATGCAACACGTCGAGGATTTGCAGCGCCCAGTCGACCACGGTGGCCTCGGCCAGCATCGCGGGCGCCTGGTTGAGCACCGTCTCGAGGTCGTGCCCTTTGACGAACTCGAGCACGAGGTAGACCTGCTTGCCGTTGACGAAATAGTCGTAGACCTTGGGGATGGCCGGGTGGGAGAGGCTGGCCAGGAGGTTGGCCTCGCGCTCGAAGTTGGCCAGCAACTGCTGGCGGTCGCTGACCGTCCCCGTCGTGTCGACCATCTCCTTGACGGCGCACGGTTTGAAGGTGGTAGCGAAGCGCAGGTCGCGCGCGGCGTAGACGGTGCTCATGCCGCCGAGGCCGAGCACCTTGCTCACCTCATAGCGGTCGATGAGCACCGTCCCACGCTTGATGACGGCGCGGGAGCCGGCGCCGCCCTCGTCGACGGCCGCGGCGCCGCCCGCGTGGTCTGGGCCGTTGACCAAAGCTGAACCCCTCTTCCACGTACAGAAAACACCGGCGGCGCGGGCGGATCGCCCGCGCTCGCTTCTGCACGCATCGTAGGGCGCATAGAGCCAGGGCGCTATAGCCCGGTTGGGCTACGGGGTTGCCGGGCCGCCGGGCTACCGGGCTGGCGACTCAACCTATCAGTGGGCGCCCAGCCGTTCGACGACGCCGCGGCCGCTCGGCGGCCGCCCCGTGCGCTCGGCGCGGTCGTCCGTCCACATCAAGCCACGCTGGACCCCACGGACGCCCAGCCACCGCAGCGGCTCCGGCTCCCACGGACGAGGCCTATGGCCCACCATCGGCAGATCGTCCGGCGATACCGTCGCCCCCGGCTCTCCCAGCGATAGCGGCGTCCCGCGGATCAAGCTGCTCAGGACGCGACCCGACACATTCGAGGTAGCCACGCCCTGCCCTGTATACCCCCGCGCGGTGGCGACGCCGCTGGCCGTGTCGTACGACATCGTCGGCATCCAATCACGCGGCATGCCCAGAGGGCCGCCCCACGCGTGCGTGAACTCGACACCCTTGAGCGTCGGGAACCAGGCGATAGCCATGCGGCGCAGCATGGCGTGAATCGGCTCGTGGCGATCGTAGGCGTCGTCGATACGCGAGCCGAAGTGGTAGGGAGCCCCGCGCCCGCCGAAGAGGATACGCCCGTCGGCGGTCCGGGACAAGTAGTCGACCGTGTAGCGATTGGACGCCAAGCACGCGTCGTCTTGCCACCCGATCTCGGCCCACTGCGCGTCGGAGAGCGGCTCGGTGAGGACGATGAGGGAGTAGAGCGGGAGCAGTTGTCGGCGCAGCGGGCACAAGCGCGCGAGGTAGGCCTCACCGGCCAGGACGACCGTTCCCGCCCGTACCACGCCCCGTGTCGTCGTCAGGGACGGGCGCTGCCCCCCGCGGCCTTCGGCGAAAGAGGTGACCTCGGTCCCCTCGTAGATCGTGGCGCCGCGCCGCTCGACGGCCCGCGCCAGGCCGCGCACCAATCGGCCGGGATGGATGACGGCGCACTCTGGGGCGAACAACGCGCCTTGCGCCCCGGCGACACGAACCCGTTGGGCCGTTTGCTCCGCGTCGAGCAACTGGTAGTGATCGGCCAGCCCCAGTTTCACCAACTCCTCGTACTCGTGCTGGACACCCGGCCACTGGTGGGGGCCGCGCGCGATCAGCAGCTCCCCGCCCTTGCGATACTGCGCGTCGATACCCTCGGCGGCGGCGACACGGCCGACCTCGTCGACCGCGTCGTAGAGCGCCAGATGGACGGCGCGCGCGGCGTCCGGGCCGAAGCGCGTCGCGAGCATGCTCGGGCTAACCGGGAACTCCGACGTACACCAGCCGCCGTTGCGCCCCGACGCGCCGAACCCGGCGATCTCGCGCTCGACCACGGCCACGCGGAGCGTCGGGTCCTGACGGAGCAGATAGTAGGCCGTCCACAGGCCCGTGAACCCCGCGCCGAGGATCGCGACGTCCGCGTCGATGGAGCCCGTGAGCGCCGGGCGCGGGGTCAGGTCGTCGGCCGCGGTCTCGAGCCAGAAACTGTAGGCCCGGTAATCTTTCATGCGCCTCCCATCATAGACCGCGTCGTCGACATTGACGTTGACGTTAGGGGTAGATGCCGCGCACTTCGAGGGCGCGCACGACTTTGTCGACGGCCAGGATGTACGCGGCGACACGCATGTCGACGCCCCGGCCCTCCGAGACGTGCAGCACCTCGCCGAACGAGCGCACCATGATCTCGCCCAGGCGCGCGTTGACCTCGGATTCCTTCCACAGGAAGCTCTGTAGCCCCTGCACCCACTCGAAGTAGCTCACCGTGACCCCGCCCGCGTTAGCCAGGATGTCGGGGATGACGAAGACTCCGCGGTCGTGCAACACCCGATCGGCCGCCGGCGTCGTCGGCCCGTTGGCCCCCTCGGCCACGACGCGCGCCTTGACGTCGGGCGCGTTGAGTTCGGTGATCTGGTTCTCCAGCGCGGCCGGGACCAACACCGTGCAGGGCAGCGTCAGGAGTTCCTCGTTGTCCACGGGGTAGGCGCCCGCGAAGCCGACAATGGTGTGCGACTCGCCCATGTGGACGTCGAGCGCGGCGAGGTCGATCCCGTCGGGGTTATGCACGCCGCCGTACTGGTCACTCACCCCGACGATCGTACACCCTTGCGCGGCGAGCGACCGGGCCGCGTTCGCGCCAACGTTGCCGTAGCCCTGCACGACGACGGTCGTCTCCGCCGGGTCGATCCCGAGGTGGCGCAGCACCTCCAACGTCACGATCATCACCCCGCGCCCCGTGGCCTCGCTGCGCCCCTCCGAGCCGCCGATCGAGAGCGGCTTGCCCGTGACGACCGGCGGGACCGAATAGCCCGCGCGCATCGAAAAGGTGTCCATCAGCCAGGCCATCACCTGGGGATTGGTGTTGACGTCGGGGGCGGGGATGTCTTTTTGGGGTCCGATCAGGATCGAGATCTCGCTGGTGTAGCGGCGTGTGATGTGCTCGATCTCGTTCTGGCTCATCCCGCGGGGGTCGCAGATGACGCCACCCTTGGCCCCGCCGAAGGGGATCCCGACGACGGCGCACTTCCAGGTCATCCACATCGCCAGGGCCTTCACCTCGTCGAGCGTGACGCCGGGGTGGAAGCGGATGCCCCCCTTGGCGGGGCCGCGCAGGAGCGAGTGCTGCACCCGATAGCCGGTGAAGGCGTGGACGGCGCCGTCGTCCATGCGCACGGGGAAGCGCACGGTCAACTCGCGCGCGCAATCGCCCAGGAGCGCGCGCGTGCCGTCGTCGAGGTGAAGGTAGTCGGCGGCCAGGTTGAACTGCTGCTGCGCCACCGCGAAAGGATTGGGTTTAGCCGGACGAGTAAGCGTGTTTGTCATCTATACACCCCGCACATCGTTGTGCCGCTGTACCTGTACTACTCAGGGGACACTGCTACTACTCAGGGGACACCGCGCCGTATAAAGGGCCGCGCGAAACCCGATAGAGCAAGAATAGCGCCCGCGCGGCGCCCGCGCCTGCCGCACCTATTATACTTCTAATTGTGGACACCACGGACAAAATCCGGCGCCTCGGCTCCGAAGCGGATTACGACGTCGCGTCTCAAGGCGCGATGTCGGCCTCGCGCCGCCCCAAAACGCCGCCCCAGCCCGGTGTCTGCCACGTCGCGGGGCGCGGCGGGAGCGCCCTGCTGCGTGTGCTGATGACCGACGCGTGCGAGCACGATTGCCATTTTTGCCCGCTGCGCGCCTCGGCCCCGCGCCTCCGAACGTCGTTCGAGCCCGAAGAACTCGCGCGCGCCTTCGGTCAGATGCGCGACCGGGGGATCGTCGACGGCCTGTTCCTCTCTTCGGCCGTGGCGGGGACGCCCGACGCGACGATGGAGCGCATGCTCGCCGCCGTCGAACTCATCCGGGCGCGCGAGGGTTTCGACGGCTACGTCCACCTCAAGCTGCTACCCGGCGTGAGCGACGCCGTGGTGGAGGCGGCGGCCCGCCTGGCCAGCCGCGTCTCGCTCAACGTCGAGGTCCCCAGCGGGATCTACCTCGAGCGGCTCGGGACGGGCAAGGACATGGCGCGCGACATCCTGCGGCCGATGCGCCTGCTGCACGCGATGGAGAGGGCGGGGCGCCTGCCCAGCGGGCTCTCCACACAGTACGTGGTCGGCGCGGCCGGCGAGAGTGACCGTGAGATCGTCTCGAGTGTGCGCTGGCTCTCGGAGGAACTGGGCTTGCGGCGCGCCTATTTCGGCCTTTTTCGCCCGGCCCCCGGTACACCGCTGGAGGACGTCGCGGCGGTTCACCCTAATCGGCAAGCGCGGCTCTACCAGGCCGACTGGCTGACGCGCGTCTATGGCCTGACTCATGGCGAGGTTGCCGACGCCTTCGATCCGGGCGGGAACCTGCCGCTGGGGGTCGACCCCAAGGTGTCGGTCGCCCTCGCCCACCCCGAGCGGTTCCCGCTCGACGTCAATCAGGCCACGCTCGAGGACCTGCTGCGTATCCCCGGAATTGGCCCCATCTCGGCCCAGCGCATCGTCGGGTTGCGGCGCGAGCACCGCTTCACCGAACTCTCCCAACTCAAGCGCGCCGGGGTCGCGCTGAGCCGCGCCACCCCGTTTATCCTCGTCAATGGACGTCAGCCGGACGAAGCGCCGATCCGGCGCGCTCACCTGACCCGCCAGCGCGCGGCCACGCCCGCTCAGTTCGGAGTACAACTGGCGCTCCCCGGATTGGAGTAGCGACCGGCGCCGGTGGACGCGGCACGCGCGAAATAGTACAATCCCCTTGTAAAGAGCGCGCGGCTGGACGTAGGGACCGGATCTATGGTACCGTACAGCCCAGGTACGGCGTATCCGCGCACGCGCTCTCCGGGGCACCGCTCCTCTCGCCCGGCGCTCCCACTCTCGCCTATCAGCCATCCCTTCGCGCCGCACCCCAGCGCCCACTCTTCCGCACCGCGCCCTGGCGCCCACTCTTCCGCGCCGCGCCCCCGCGCCCAATCCCGTTTGCCCTAGCACGGACTCAGAGGGCTCTCTTTGCCGTGGCGTCCATTGGGACCGCCGGCGCCGGCTCCGCTGCCTGTCGACCAGAGCGTGCCGCCTGGAAGCCGGCGGTCCCAGTGGGTACGGCCCGGCACATAGCAACCCCTCTGACGAAACGCTAGCGACGCGCCAGGACGCTGTCGTTATGTCTACGCTCTGACCCTACGCCAGGATACCATGGTCATAGTGTGAAGCAGGAGGCGCCGCATGCGCATGTCACCCGCGCCCCGTTTCGCCGCCGCCCTCGTGCTGGCGCTGGCTGTCCTTCCCGCCCGCGCCGCGGGGTCGGCGGCGGCTATGAGTAACGCCGCGCGTCCACGCGCTCAGGTCGAGGTTGCGACCGCTCCGACGACCGTTATCACCATTACGATCGTCCCGGCGGTCACACCACGGGTCGTGACGGTCACGGTCGGAATGGGCGTTGCGTGGTTCAACGACGACAACGTGCGGCATACGATCGAGGCGCACGATGGGAGTTTCGGGCCCATTTATATGAGACTTGGTCATAATTCAATTTGGGCGCTTAAATCGGGCATCAAGGGATGTCTTTCACGCCCTTGTAAGACCCGACGAGGGGCTCAACGCGGGCTGTAACAACTCCCGCATGGCGATGATGCGGCACGACCACCCTTTAAGTGACCCAAATACCCCGTTCACCCCGCTCCGAAACGATGCGTGACGAATTATGACCAGGCCTCATTTATATCGACGACCACTATACCAGCGATCCAATCTATCCCGTCGCCGGCTCGTATCCGTACGATCTGTACACGGGCAACACGCGTGCGCCGACCGGCGGCACGCTCGTCGTCCTCGACGCCGCGTCCCCAAGCCCCTCGCCTATGCCCCCAACGATGTCCCCCACAGCGGCGACGGTCGACCCCACCTCCACCTCCACATCGTCGCCCACCTCATCGTCGCCCACCTCCACATCGTCGGCGGCGCCGCTCGCGACAAACAGCCCGACGCCCACGACCGCGCCCTCCGCCACGCCCACGACCGCGCCCTCCGCCACGCCCACGACCGCGCCCTCCGCCACGCCCACGACCGCGCCCTCCGCCACGCCGACGCGCAGCCTACCCACGAATACAGTCGGGATCACGATCACGACGCGTGGATTCGATCCTCAGATGGCGTCTATCAGGGTCGGCGCGTTCGCCCAATGGACCAACCTGACGGGAGCGACGGTCACGGTATCGTCCCCCAGCGTGTTCGAGACCGCCCCGATCCCACCTGGCGGCGCCGCGACGCTCGCCTACCCTCTTCGACAACCAGGGACATACGTGTACGGCTTGAGCGGGATCTCCGCCATAACGGGCACGCTCGTCGTCCTGTCCGCTTCCCCACCGACAAGCACGGCGCCGCCCTCTCCAACCGCGGCGCCGCAATCGACCGCTGGGACGACCGCGATACTAGAGACGCCCATGGCGACGCCCAGTGTCACGCCGGACACAACGCCCAGCCCTGTGTCCTCCGACACCACGCCGACGGTCGCGGCGACAGATTCCTCCGGCGTTCCCCTCACCCCCACCCTCACGTCGACGGCGATGCCCGACGCCACCCCGATTCCTACCGGAGACCTCAACGGGACGCCGACGACGGGTCCCACCGCGACGACGCCCCCGGCGACGCCGACGCCCTCTACCGCGACAACGCTCCCCACCGCGACGACGCTCCCCACTATGATAGCGGAGGCGACCATCGAGGCGCCCCCCACGCGCGCCGTCGCGCCTGCCCCAACCGCGACGACCATCCCTCAAGCCACCTCCACCCCCACGAACGTCGTTACCCCGCCCGACGGTGCGAAGGGAACGCTCGCGCCGGTTGACAATCCGACCGCGCCGCCGATACCGTCGCCATCCCCTACGCGGCCGCCCCAGAGCACACCCCCATCGTTCGCGGTGAGCGCGACCGTCGTTCCACTCGTTATACGCGCGGCAAGCGGGGTTCCACCCCATGCCCCGCAGGCTCTGCCATTCACGCCCACGATGACTCCAACTCGGAGCGTCTCCACGAGCGCGACATCCCATGGAGCGGGAGGAGCAGTCCTGCATGTGGCGCCTATGACGCCAACGCACCCGACGCACGCCACGCTACCCTTCCGCATGGGCGGATACGTGCGGCGCGGTCGGACGCGCGTTACGCTCGCCCTTACCGTCACCCTCCAACACGGGCGCCTGGGCGGCGTGTTCCTCCTACGCGACCCCGCCGCGCGCCTCGACGCCAGACTCGTACGCTTCCAGAACCTGCGCCGAACAGGACAAGGCATCGTGGCGCGCGGGCTGATACGGGTCGGGCGCCGCGCCGTCCGCTTCGTGCTCGATGTCGAGGTCACACATCGTGGCACGATCCTCCTCTGCGCCATTCCATCGTTGCGCTACCGCCTCTACGGCGCCCTCTATAACCAGTCGAGCACGCATAGCGCGCGTGGTCGGTCGAGCCCACATAGCGCGCGTGGTAAACGCTGAGATAGCCTCGCGCCATGAGAGCCCACGGCGTCGTCTCACACGATACACTGTGTATAAAGAGCGCATGAGGAGGATGGAATGAACCAGGGCAACGAACCGGGCGTCGACTACGAGACTCAGACCCGCAAGGGCGGCACGCCCGGCGCCGGGTCGCTCGTGGTGGGCCGCAGCCAGCAGCCGCTCGGCTTCATGGACACGCTCAACGCGCGCGTCCCCGGCTTCGAGGACATTGCGGACCAACCGGACTGGGGCGACAACGGCTTCGCGGGCCGCAAGTCGGATATGCGCGTCGTCCGCTTCGACCGCCTTGCGCGCGCCCCGGAAGGCGAGAGCGACGAGGCTCAAGGCGGTATCGATACCGACGCCTAAATAGTCCGTCAGGTGCCGGGCGCTAAACGGCGAAGGGCTGTTTGGCGCCCGGCGATCGCGCATGCGGCCGCACGACGCGGAGATCAAACGTCACGAGTCCGTAATCGGTCGAGGCCTCGCCGAAGCTGTCGGTTGTCGGCTAATACCCCCGGTCGATCCACTCTTGCAAGTGCGGCTTTTCGGCGCCGATCGTCGTGTCGGAGCCGTGCCCGGGGCGCACAGCCGTGGGATCGGGGAGCACGAAGAGCTTGTCGCGCACCCCGGCGATGATCTGTGCAAACTTGTCCTTGTCACCACGCGTCGCGCCGGGACCGCCCGGGAACAACGTGTCGCCCGCGATGAGGGTCCCGTCTTCGTAGAAGCAAACGCTGCCCGGCGTATGGCCCGGTGTGTGGATGACGCGCAACGTCGTGTCCCCGATCGTGATCTCCTGGCCGTCGGCGAGATCCATATCCTCGGGCGCGGGGAGACAGTCCGCGTCGGCCGGATGGATCGCGACCGGCGCTCCGAGGCGCGCGCGCAAGTCTTGCAGCGCGTCGATGTGGTCGCCGTCGCCATGTGTGAGCAGGATGTAGCGCACGGTCGTCCCGGCGGCGGCCTCGGCGATGCGCGCGGCGTCGTGCGACGCGTCAATCACGACGCTCTCATTCGTGCGCGGGTCCACGACGACATACACGTTGTTATCCATGGGTCCGAGCGTCAGTTTCGTCACCTGCATGTCTACTCTCCCTCTAAACGATGGTAGCCTACTCAGTGTAGGCTATCGGGCGTACGCCCGCCACGCCCGCCACGCCCGCCACGCCCGCCACGCCTGCCACGCCTGCCACGCCTGCCACGCCTGCCACGACCCACGACCCACGACCCACGACCCACGACCCACGACCCACGACCCACGACCCACGACCCACGACCCACGACCCACGACCCACGACCCACGACCCACGACCCGTTATGATAGGGCATGAGCGTGACAGCGCGGTTCTTTTCCGGCGACGCCGATGTCGCGGCGATCGAGAGGATCATCGCCGCGGCAACCGGCGATACGACGCGGCGCGGCTACTGGCACATCGGCGACTTCCTGTGGATTTTCTACCGCTACGGCGCCCCACCAGGCGATCCGAGGCAGGACCTGCGCCTGTGGCAGGACGACGATGGCGCGCCGGTCGGGTTCGCGTGGCTCGCCGCTCCCGACGCGATCGAGCTACAAATCCATCCCCGCCGTTCCGGGGATGAACGCGTCGCGATCGAGGGGGCGATGCTGGATTGGGCGGAGGAGCGTTGGCGCGAACTCGCGCGCGGCGATGTCGCGGTCGGCCCCCTCGCCGCGACCGCGTTCGAGGACGACAACGAGCGCATTGCCCTCCTGGAGCGGCGTGGCTACGCGCGCCATGGCTTCCGCGGTGACCCCGCGAATAGTCTCCTCCATCTCCAGCGTGACCCGCGGGCGCCCATCGACGAAAGGGTCCCGGCCACGGGTACGACGGCCCGCGCCGTCGTCGGCGACGCCGATCTCGCTGGGCGCGTCGCCCTCCACCGTGCGGTGTGGCAGGGCTCGAAGCTCACGGTCGAGGGGTACAGGCGCATGCGCGCCGTGCCCGGCTACGACAAGGATCTCGACCTCGTGGCCGTCACGCCGGACGGCGAGTTCGGAGCCTACTGCATCTGCTGGCTCGACGCTGTCAACGGGGTCGGCGCGTTCGAACCGGTGGGGACTCATCCCCTCTTCCGCCGCCGGGGGATGGCGCAAGCCGTCGTGTTGGAGGGATTGCGCCGGCTGCGGGATCGCGGCGCCACACGCGTCATCGTCCTCACGACCGAAACGAATGGGGCGGCCGTGGCGCTCTACGAATCGGCCGGCTTCCGTATCGTCGCCAAGCAATACGACTACATCCTCGCGTTCACGTAAAGACAGACAGTGATACAGACACAAGGAGGTTGCTCGTGACGTCCCCTATTGGCATCGGTATGGTCGGCGCGTCGGGCGCGTTCGGGCGGTTCATCGCCGAGGCGATCGAGGAGATGGGCGGCGCGCGCCTCGCCGCCGTCGCCGGTACCGACCCCGCGCGGACGGAGCGGGCGGCGCGCGACCTCGCCGCTGGCGCGCACTATACGGACTACCGCGCCCTCGCCGCCGACCCTGACGTCGACCTCGTCGTCATCACGTCCCCGCCGGCGAGCCACGCCGCGATCGGTATCGCGGCGGCGCGCGCGGGCAAAGCCATCTTCGTCGAGAAACCCATCGCCACCTCGGTGGCCGATGCCCGCGCCCTGCTCGATGCCGCGCGCGAGGCGCGCGTGGCCGCGACGGTCGATTTCGTGATGCGCTACAACCCGGTCTTCGACGCCCTGGAGAGTTGGCAGGCGCGGGGGCTGCTGGGCGGGCTACGCCGCGTCGACTTCCAAAACTTTGCCGCCGACGAGTCGCTGCCGCCCGCGCACTGGTTCTGGGACCGCGCACTGAGCGGCGGCATCCTGGTCGAGCACGGCGTACACTTCTTCGACATCTACGGGCATCTCATCGGCTCCCCGCCGGTCGCGGTCGCCGGCACGCTCACGACACGGCCGGGGACGGATCAGCAGGACAAGGTGCTGGCCGATGTGACGCACGCCAACGGCGCGCTCGCCAGCTACTACCACGCCTTCGACAAGCCCTCGCGCCTGGAGCGGACGACGGCCGTCCTTGGCTACGACCGTGGGTACGCCGAGGTAGAGGGGTGGATCGCGATGGCCGTGACGATCGAGGCTATCGTCGACGACGCGCAACAGCGCGCCCTGGCCGCGACTCCGGGCATCGAACTCGAAACCGTCGAGACGTACACGGGGACCGCGCGACACACGCGCGGCGATGGACAGGACTACGCCGTCACGGCGCGCGTGCGCGGGACACTGCGGCTGCCGCGCTCGAAGCAGGACGTCTATCGCACCTCGGTCGCGGACGCCCTGCGCGACCTCGTCGCCGCCAGGGCCGACCCAACGCACCACCCACGCGTCACTCTCGCCGACGGCGCCCGCGCCGTCGCCGTCGCCCGCGCCGCGAGCGATCCCGCCGAGGCCGCGGACATCGCCCAGGTGTGGGCTAGCCTCAATACGGTTCAGTTAAGGAAAACACGATGAGATGACTCCGAAGCGCGGGATGTGGCATCCTGGGATTTACCACGATCTCACGAAGCCCCACACGCGGTGAAGGAGCCATCTCATGGGATTTATAGCACGTCAGCATGCCATGGCCGCGCCGTTCACCGATGCCATCGCGCTGGAGGCGCTGGAGCGGGTCATCCCCGCGGACCTGATCCAGGCCGCCGCCCCTGCGGTCGCCAAGCCGGCGCGGCGGCGGCGCAAGCTGCCCGCCGACGTGACGCTGCTGCTGTGCCTGGCGATGAGCCTGTGGACGCGGGAATCCCTCCCCGTCGTCCTGCACAAGATGACGCATGGCTTGCGTCTGTTCTGGCCCGACCCCGACATCGCGCTGGCGAGCAAGAGCACGCTCTCTCAGGCGCGCTATCGCTTGGGCGCCCGTCCGGTCGTCGCCCTCTTCCGCCGTGTGTGCCGGCCCCTGGCGACCACACGGACGCCGGGGGCTTTCCTCTGCGGGTTGCGCCTGATGGCTATCGACGGCACCGTCGAGGACGTGCCCGACTCGCCCGCCAATGCCCGTGCGTTCGGGCGGCAGCACGGCGACCGCGGGGACAGTGCCTTCCCGCAGGCACAGGGCGTCTACCTGAGCGAATGCGGCACGCACGCCGTCGTCGACGCCGGCTTCTGGCCCTGCCGCGTCAGCGAGCGCGTGGGCGCGGTCCGCCTGCTGCGCAGCGTCGGTGCGGGCATGCTCGTGCTCCTGGATCGGGGCTTCTACAGCTGCGAGATGATCGCGCGCACGCGCGCCACCGGCGCCCACGTCCTGGGACGCGTCCCCGCCCACGTCACCTTGCGCGCGCGCCATCTGCTGCCGGACGGCTCGTCCTGGGCCTACATCTCCCCCTCCGACCCGGAGCGCAAGAAGCGCGGCGACCACCTGCTGGTACGCGTGATTGCCTATACCCTCACGGACCCCGCGCGCCCCGGCTATGGCGAGACCCACCGCTTGGTGACCACGCTGCTCGACGCCCAGGCGGCCCCGGCCCTTGCGCTGATCGTCGCCTACCACGAGCGCTGGGAGGTCGAGTTGACCATCGACGAGATCGACACCCACCAGCGCCTGGTGCAGCACCCCTTGCGCAGCCGCAAGCCCGTCGACGTGATCCAGGAACTCTACGGCCTCTTGCTCGCCCACTATGCCGTGCGCGCGCTCATGGCCCAGGCCGCCGCCGAGGCCGGCCTCGCCCCCACCCGCCTGAGCTTCATCCAGGCCGTCGAGCTCATCCGCGTCGCCATCGATGATTTCCACCTCGTCACCCCCGCCCAACACGGCCTGCTCTACCAGCGACTCCTGCGCGACATCGCCGCCGGCCGCTTGCCACCACGGGCGCGGCGGGCCAATCCCCGCGTCGTCAAGCGCAAAATGTCCAAATTCAAGCTCAAGCGCGGGGCACCCCCGCCTGCCGCGCAGCACCTCGCCACGTTCGAGGCCGCCATCCACCTCCTGCCGCAAGACGCCTCCGCTCAACTCGCCCTTGACAGGCCATGCCCCTGCGATGATCCTGTAGACACAAGCCGGTTGGTCCCTACCCTTAACTGAACCGCATTGGGGCTAGCCTGGCATAGTGCGATAGTGCGCCGGAGACCACGGCCAGGGGGCCCAACTCATATGTCGCCGCCGATAGAGAGGTCGGGTAGGTAGTGGATCTCCGGGGGATCCTCGTCGCCGTGGAATGGACGCAGGCGCACGACATAGTCGGGCAAGGCGTCGTCGTCGGCCTCGTCGTCGCTCTCCTCGGTCCAACGCAGGCGGGTCACCTGGACGTTATAAGACCCGGACGCCGCCCAGAAGGTCGCGGCGCCGGGCGTATCGGGGAAAGAGAGTTCCTCGCCGGTGACGACCGCGACCTCCTCGTCTTCGGGGACGCGAAGCCAAAATTCGGCCGACTGCGCCGCGACGCGCCGTTCGCGCTCGTTCAACCCCTCGAACGTGATGCGGACGGCGTACCCACCGCCCTCGCCCGTCTCGATCGGGACCACGCGGCCGGCGTTGGCCGCCGCGACAAGGCTGTCCTCATCGGTCCACCACGCGTCATCCAGGGTGAGCGCGAGTTCCCCCGGCGCGACGATCGCGAGCAGCCCCGCGTCCGTCGCCAGGTGGACGGTCAACTCGCTCCGCGCCTCGCTCTCCATGTCCATACAGTCTCTCTCCCGGCGCTCAGCTATCAGCCTATCGACGCGACGACATGCGGCTTCCGTATTGGATCGGCCACTTAGTGCATGGTACCGCGTCCGGCACATACGAGAGAGTGCGTACTTGACGTTGGCAACGGTCATTAAGCCTGCGTCGATTAGGCGGCCACGCGGTCCTCAATCCGTCCATCCAGCCGCCGCCCGCGACGACACAGGGCCACGGGCGGTGGCTGGGTATCCGCGGTTTCTTTCCGGCGATACGCGCGTACTTTCA
>JAABUZ0100004394.1_pt1 | contig 19514 bp, 22 predicted proteins | sample 5562091 | NCBI WGS metagenome assembly JAABUZ01 (sample SAMN12813069, study PRJNA571459) | rock metagenome | isolation source: Antarctica rocks | place: Antarctica: Victoria Land, Linnaeus Terrace sud | collected 2015-12-21 | reverse complement strand
TGACCGACGCGATGAGCCAAGACCTGGCCGAGCACGTGGAACAGGCACTTATCGTGCCCACGGAAGGGATGGCGTTCTTCCCGTCGATGACCAGCGGGCTGGCCGTACTGCAGGCGGTGGTCACCGAGCTGGCAGCCGTCGACCCCGAGCGCTCGCAGTCCTCGGTCGAGGCGGCAGAGGTGCAGTGGCAGCGATTTGGGTTGCTGCACAGAGGGACCCAACGTGGCAGTTAGCCCGGACCTTTCATCGCCTGCCGTGAGCTTCCGTCGGGGTGGTCGGATCGTTCTCGGCGCTGATCGTGGCATGGGGGTGTGGCTGTTTGCCCGGTATCGTCTCGGGTGGTCGCCGGTTCCCGCGGCCTTTGCTGATGTCCATGACGGAGAGCGGGAGAAACTCGACCGGCTCGGTCGCTCGGCCGTCGACCTGCACACGATCGCCCGCGAGCTCGAGCAGAAGCAGACCCGCATCAGCATCGGCGGCGCAATCCACGATCCCACCGACCCACCGGCAAGCTGTTCTACGGGATGCTCGCGTTGATGGCTGAGTTCGAGTCGGATCTCATCCGGGCCCGCACGAAGGAAGCGATGGCGATCGCCAAAGCCGAGGGACGGCTCAAAGGTAAACTGCCCAAACTGGCTCTCGGTCCTCCAACGGCGCCGGCTCCTTGCTGACTACGACTCCGGCGCCTACAGCGGCGCCGAACTCATGGAAATCAGCGGACTGTCGCGCTCAGCGATGTACGCAACCCTCACCCGAGCGCGCACCGACCGGGGCTAGCCTGCCTCGCCGACCCGAACGAGTACCGGGCCATCCTGCGCAACCTGCTCCACCAAGGCGGACAAGTCGACTACACGCCGCGCCGGATCACCGTCACCCCGGACCGACCCGACAGCCCCGGCGACCGCCGCCCCCTGACCTACCACCTCGCCGAGGCATGAATCTCAACAGTGAACCTGCGCCTACTCAAGGAGGTCTGAGTCTCCAGGACGACTACAACCTGACCTACGTGTTTATCTCCCACAACCTCGCCGTTGGGCGTCATCTGTGCAACAAGGTCGCTGTCCTCTCGCACGGACTCCTTGTCGAATCGGTAGCAACAGCAACAGTATTCAGCGCACCGCAGGACGAATACACGAAGACGCTCCTGCGCGCCGCGCCCTCGCTGCGCTGAGACGCAGCCAGCGAGGGGTCAGACCAACGCGCGCGCTGCGACGGCCCACCGGTCGACGATCTGGTCATGGTCGATGACGACCAGCTCGCGAGCGAGGTTGACCACCGGACAGACGTGATTGGGGACCATGACGAGGACATCTCCCACCATCGGACGCTCGTCATCGCTCGCGACCGTCGCCACGCCGTGATGGTCGTACAACCGCTCCAGGTTGAGTTGCGGCCATCCCTGGATGTCTGCGTAACCCCGCAGCCAGGGCTGGAGCTCCCGTCCCAGGCACTTGGTGCCGGCGTCGAGCACGACCTGGTCGTCGATGGCACGACTCATGACCGTCGTGGCAACGACCAACGCCACATCACTGGGACGACAGCTGCCGATCACGACTTGCTGCCGATCACCGAACACATAGGTGCCCGGCCGTTCCTCGGTGACGAGCCCGTCGGCAGAGAGCAACGCCGTCGGGGTGGACCCGGCGCTCACAACCCTCGCTTCCATGCCATGACGTCGCAACGACTCCACTGCCGTGGCTAGCCCCGCTATCTCGTCGCACGCCGCGCGCTGGGCCGCGTCGCCGAGGCCGTAGGAATGGCCGCCATGGGTGAAGACACCCGTCACGTCCAGACCCGCTCGCGCTGCGGCAACAGCGAGGTCCCCGGCATCTCCTGGTCGGACACCGGTGCGACGACCTCCAGTGTCAATCTCCACCAGCACCTTGAGCGGGCTCGTCGCGCCCTGGACGACGTCTGCCAGTGCGGCCGTTCCCTCGATCGAGTCCACACCGACCGTGAGATCGGTCTGGTCGTGCAGCTCCTGCAAAGCTCGGCGCTTGGCGCCACCGGGCCAAAGGGGAAGGGCAACGAAGATGTCGCTGAAGCCGGCAGCTGCCAGCACCTTCGCTTCGCCCAGTGAGGCACACGACTGGCCGACCGCGCCGCGGCGTTGCTGTAACTGGGCGACCTCGATCGTCTTGTGGGTCTTGAAGTGCGGCCGTAACCCTATGCCCCGCCCGCGCAAGTCGTCCGCCATCCGGTCGACGTTCGCCTCGAGCACTTCGAGCTCAACCAGGAGGGCCGGCGTATCCAGCGATTCCACCCAAGCCTCGTCCACGCGCTGCAAAGTCACCTCACCATCCCGTCAGACTTGTTGGCCATCCCGCAGTGCTCCGAGGCAGTCCGGAACACGCTTCACTTGCCCACTCGGGACAGGATCGCGGCATGCGCTGCGGTGACGCCCGTCGTCAAGGTGGGTTCGATCACAGGCGCAAAGAACGGCGAGTGGTTGGACGGGATGGGTCCAGACCCATCGACGACGTGGTCGGGGTTGCCGCCGAAGAACCAGTAGACACTGGGCACCCCAATGGCCTCGGGGAGGTGACCGAAGTCCTCGCTGCCCATCCGCGGCGCGCAGTCCACCACGTTGCCGGCTCCGAGCGCTGAGACGAGGGCCTCTTTCAGCGCGGCCGTGGCATCCGGGTCATTCGAGAGCTCCGGGAACGTGTACAGCTCCTCGATCGCGGGCTCCGGAGCCGCGGAGGCGACCGCCTCGGCGAAGATTACTCGGCGCAAGGCGCTGAGCACATCGTCGCGCACATCGGAGTCGAGGTTGCGCACGTTGACCGTGAACTCTGCCGTCGCCGGGATGATGTTCTCCTTCAGCCCGGCGTGGAAGCTCCCGATCGTGACGACGACGGCTTTCTGGGCGGGGACCTCGCGCGTGACGATGGACTGGATTCGCACCACCATGTGAGCGGCAAGAACCACCGGGTCGATCGTGGTCTCCGGCTGTGATCCATGGCCGCCTCGACCCTGCACCGTGACTCTCCAGCTGTCCGCCATGGCCATCGCGGGGCCAGAGGTCAACTCCACCTGGCCGGCACGGCTGGGCACGACGTGCTGGGCAAAGATGACCTCAGGCCGCGGCGTCTTGTCCCAGAGTCCATCAGCGACCATCGCGCCCGCGCCCTCGCTGGTCTCCTCCCCCGGCTGGAAGAGGAACACCAGGGTGCCCGACCACGTGCTGCGAGCATTCGCCAGAAGCGTCGCAGCGCCGATGGCACTGACGATGTGGGTGTCGTGCCCGCAGGCGTGCATGACGGGCACCTCAGTGCCGTCGGGCAGGCTGCCGCGAGCGGTCGACGCGTAGTTCAACCCGGTGTCCTCACCGACGGGCAGTCCGTCAGTGTCAGCGCGGAAACCCACGGTAGGACCGTCCCCGTTGCGCAGAAGCGCGATCACTCCGGTCCCACCGCAAGCAAAGGTCTCGTATCCCAGTCTGCCCATCCGCTCTGTGATCAGCGCAGCGGTGGCATGTTCGGCCATCGAGAGCTCCGGCATCTGGTGAAGCTCTTTGTAGAGGGTGTGGAGATCCTCTTGGAGTTCGGGAGTGATCCGGTCCTGGTTTGGCGCCGTGGTCGTCATCATTTCGTCGTCATCTTCCGTGGAGGTGAGTTCTTTCTTCATGAGCAGTGGCGGTTGCCGCCGGCTTTGTCTCTGTGACGTAGTGCTCGAGCCAGTCGATCACCCGCCTGTTGTAGTCGAGGCGGTAAGAGGGCCGGCCGTTCACCAGGAACGAGTGGCTGCTCTCCGGGTACCTCACCATCTGCGATTCCACGCCGTTCACTTGGAGGGCCTCGAACCAACGTTCTGCCTGCTCCAGCGGGCAGCGCACGTCGCTCGCACCATGCAGTATCAGTGTGGGCGTGCGAACCCGCCCTGCTTGAGCGATGGGCGAAAGCTCCCGGAGGCATTCGCGGTCGACGCCGAACTCGATCTGTGCCATGAATTGGCCGTAGTCGGATGAGGAGGCCATCGCCGGGAGATCACACACGAGCCCACCCTCGACTGCTCCGGCGAACCGGTCAGTCACCGCGGTGAGGCGACAGGCGGAAAAACCCCCGTAGCTGTATCCAGTGATGGCGAGTCGCGATGAGTCCACGAGTCCCTCGGCGACCAACTCGTCCACGGGTTCGAGAAAGTCGCGCTCGTCGGCACGACCCCAGCCACCGACGATGGCTGCGTAGAAGTCGTTGCCGTAGCCGTCGGATCCACGGGGGTTCAGTGTCAGGATGGTCCAACCCTTGCCCGCAAGTTCCTGGTGGTAGAGGTGCGCGGTGTCCGCTGCACCAGTCCAGGCATTGTGCGGACCCCCGTGGATGTCGAGAAGCAGAGGCCCGGCTCCGGTGGTGTCAGGATGACGCAACACCCATCCATGCACCGTTGTCCCATCGCTGATCTCGAACCGTCGGGGCTGGTTCATGATCAACGTGACATCCGGGAGGTCCTCCGTCAGGTAGTCGGTCAGGGTCACCGCCTCCCCCGAGATGAGGTCAACCGAGACGAGCTCTCCGAATCTTTGGCGGCTTCCGAGCACGACGACCGCGCGATCCGCCTGGCTGGCGACGGCCAACCCGGACACGACGCGACCCTCGCCCAGGTCAAACGACCGGGTTGCACCGGACACCGTGTCCACTGCGCGCAAGATCGTCTGGCCTCCGTCGCGCACGCAGAAGATGACCCGACTTCCATCCCGGGTGTAAGCCGGGGCTCCGCCCGGATAGGCCGTCGCTCCAGGCATCACGTTTCGGTCGAGCTCACCTGCGAGCAACCTTGTCGCGTCTGTCCGTACGTCTTGTTCGACCAGCGAGGCAATGGCCGCGCGGGGCGCCAGACCCCCGACGCCGAGCAGTTTGGACCCGTCCGGACTCCAACACACCGGCGCGCCAACGAAACGCGCATGGCCGACTACTCGTGGTGCAGTGGGCTCAGCATCCACATCAACGACGGCGATCTGGGATATATGGCGAAGCTTCCTCTCCCCATAGCCGCCGGCGACGAACGCCAGGCTTGTGCCGTCCGGCGACCAAGCCGGTGAGGACGCGTGCCAGTCCCCATCGGTCAGCTGTCGGGTCGCGCCAGTGGCAATCTCTGTCACGTGCACGTGAGCTCGGTCGGCGCCGATGACACCCATACCGTCGACCTTGAAGTTCAGGCGGTCGACCACCAGGGGGTCGTGTGCCTTTCTGCCTGTGCGATTCACCATCGCGGTGAAGGCAACTCGGCGATCGTCCGGGCTGAAGACCGGCGGCCCTGCCTCCTGAACTGTGCATTCTGAGGTGGTGAGCTGATGCGGGTCGCCACCCTGCGATGGGATCAGGAAGACCTGCCGCACATCGTCAACAAGCCGGGTGAAGGCAATAGTCTCGGCATCTGAAGAGAACTGTGGCGACTGGTCGCCCGGACCTGCGGTGAGCTGGCGCGCAGCCCCGGTGCCATCAGTGCGCGCCAGCCAGAGGCCGCTGGCCAGGGTGTCGTTGTCTCTCTCGGGCTTGCCCATGACGTAGACGACCAGGCTGCCGTCTGGGCTAATTGTCGGTTGGGCCACGTGGCTGATCGAATACAGATCACTGATCTGCAGCGGGCGTCGATCCGTCACAGCCTCAGTCGCGGTCCTGCTGTCGGACCGCACAGGATCGGGTGGTCGAGTCACCGATCTGCACCCACTTTCTCGACCTCGGTGGTGGCAAAGCCTCCGCGCAGCAACTCGTTCTTGCTCAGTTTCTGAGCGAGTGCGTCCGGCGTTTGCGGGGCGATGACGGCCGCGATCAAACCTATGACTGCACCGAGTGCGAGGAACAAGAAGGCGGCCACATAACTGAAGTGGTCGATGAGTGCTCCCATGATCACGGGCGCGAAGACACCGGCCATCTGGCCACCGAAGTTGATCATTCCGGCAGCCGAGCCTGCAAATTTTCCATTCAGCGTCTTCATCGGGACTGCCAGGCAGGGCATGAAGGCGAGCCCAAAGCCGAAGAGGGCCACGCACTCCCAGCTGATGAACGCCGTCAGACCCTTTGACGTGGCCATGAGCAGCAAGGCGGCGGTGGCGACTGCCAGTGCCGGTGCGGCAACGAGCCGAGGGCGTCCGTTCGCAAGGTCAGACAGCTTGCCGCCGAGGATTGTTCCCACACCGGCGATCACGCTCGGGATCGCGACAAGGATCGCCGAGTGCCCAATGGATATGCCACGAGCAGCCAGAAGATAGGACGGCATCCAGGTGGAAACGCCCCACCCAATGATGTCGACCCCGAAGAACATCACGACATAGACGAACATGATGGGGCTCTTGAAGAGCGCCCACGTCGTCGTCTTGCCCACCGGCGCGGCTTGGGCCTCCGGCGCAGGCTTCCGTGTATCGGGAGGCGGGAGGAAGTAGAGAATGGCAACACAGCACGCCACTCCGGCTACGGCCGCGGCACCGAAGCTCCAGCGCCATCCAATGGCGGCGATGAGCGGCGCGGCCAGCAACGGCGCCACGGCCGACCCGAACTGATTGGAGCTGAGCATGATCCCGTTCGCGGTCATGCGTTCGGCCGGGTTGGTGCGTTCTGAGATCGCCTTGAAGGAGGCGCCAGGGAAAACACCCTCGCCGATGCCGAACATAAAGCGGATGACGAGCAGTGCCCCGAAGCCCCAGGCCAGCCCGGTGAAGCCCGTGAAGACAGACCACACAATCATGGCGATCGCGGTGATCTTCCGGGTGCCGATTTTATCGGCCAATACACCGCCCGGAAGTTGCGAGAATGCATACGCAATGAAGAAGGCAGATATCAGCAGCCCTTCCTGCGTGTGGTCCAGATGAAATTCTTTACCGATGTATGGCAAGGCGAAGTTCATGATCAGTCGGTCGAAGTAGTCGACCAACCAGACGATGAACAGGAGCGCGACAGTGACCTTGGCAGTGCGGGAGAGCGGACTTGCCGTGCGGTTCATTTTCATGGATACCTCATCAATATTGGCGGCCTGTAGGCGTTCCCGATTGCGCAAGTCCGTCTCGCGGGTTTCGAGGTGAGGTGTGGCAGGATGAAGCGTGCCACGCTGGCCGCGCCTCCGCAGTGGTCGATACGCCAAAAAGACCGGCACAGTATTGTTCGATCGGACGGCTCGATCACGCGCGCGGACTTGTAACGTGCAGCCATGACTGATTTGGACTCACGTGTCTCTTGCGACCTGCTCCTGACCGGGGGGCGTGTGATCGACCCTGAGTCCGGGCGAGACGGCGTCAGTGCCGTCGGCATCAGTGACGGCAAGATCGTGCACATTGGGGATCCTGACGTGACCGCAACCGAGACCATCGACGTCTCTGGACTAGTGGTCGCGCCAGGCTTCATCGACATGCACAGCCATGCTCAGTCGGTGTCCGGACTTCGCCTGCAGGCACTCGACGGCGTCACCACCTCGCTGGAGCTGGAGTCCGGCGCAGTTCCTGTGAAGGAGTATTACGCGTGGGCTGAGTCGGAGGGGCGACCCATCAACTTCGGCTACTCAGCAGGCTGGGTCCTGTCGCGTATGCACATCCTTGACGGCGCGCCCGTGATCCGGCCGCAGAATGACGAGAACTACCGCATCCCCATCAACATGTTCGAGCACAACCAAAATGGACCGCGGTGGCGCGGGCCGGCCGACGATCGAGAGGTGCATGAAATCCTCGACTTCGTCCATGCCGAGGTTGAGCAAGGCGCCATCGGTATTGGCGTGCTGGCTGGGTACGCACCGACGTCCGGGATCGATGAGTTTAATGCACTGGCCGCCCTCGCCGCGCAGGTGAACCAGCCACTGTTCGTTCACGCGCGATCGATGGCAGCGATCGAACCGAATAGTGCCCTGGACGCGGTCAACGAAATCATCGCCGCCTCGGAGGCCAACATGGCGCCGATCCACCTTTGTCACATGAACTCCACCTCCGGCCAGTTCACTCGGGAGATCACCAAGACCTTCCTGGACGCGCAGCGTCGGGGCACTCGGCTCACCACGGAGGCGTATCCCTTCTCGGCCGGTTCCACTGTCATCGGCGCCGCCTTCCTCGCGCCCGATCAGCTGCATCGCAACCACCTCGAGCCGAAGTCCTTGACCTATCTCGCGACCGGTGAGCGGGTCGCCGACAAGGACCGACTGAGGGAAATTCGCGGCACTGACCCGGGCGGCCTGTGCGTCATCGAGTTCTTCGATGAGAGTGACCCGGAGCAACTCGACCTCCTGATGTTGGCACTGACGTTCCCGGAGGCGGCCATCGCATCGGACGCCATGCCGATGACGTTCTTCGGGAGCGAGTCCCAGCGCGCCGAGGGTGAGAAGGCGCTCCGCGACCACACCTGGCCGCTCCCCGAGTCCTTGGTTGCCCACCCCCGCAGCTCTGGTTGCTTCGCCAAGGCGTTGAGCTGGCTGGTTCGCGAACAGGGAGCGCTGGATCTCGTGGAGGCCATCCGGCGATGCACCCTCCTCCCAGCGAGCATCCTGGCCGAGGCGGCCCCCGCGATGCGCTCAAAGGGACGTCTTCAGGTGGGTGCGGACGCGGATGTCACCGTCTTTGACCCCGACACCGTTGCTCCTCAGGGCGATTACCTGAGCCTGAGGCCCTCGGTGGGTTTTAAGCATGTGGTGGTCGGCGGTGTACCGGTGGTGTCCAACGGCGATCTCCAGGTGGGGGTGCTGCCCGGCAAGGCCATTCGGGGCTCTGCAGTGACGCACACGCGATAGCTCATCGGCGCTGTCCACCGAGCATCGCCTTACGCTGGCACTGAGTCAGCCATCCGGCCCTGGATGGGCAGCACAACGGACGGAGATGCTGATGGTCGACCGTGTTCTGACCATCGCCGGTGTGATCGAACGTCTCAGTTTTGCGCAGCTGGCGTATGCCGGTGGAACCTACGACCCCGATGCTCCGGTCACCTCCGTCACCATCGCTGACTCGGACGACCTCGCTGACCAGGAAACAGGGTCACTCGTTCTCGGCGTCGGCCTGAAGGACCCCGCTCACGTCATCGAGTCGCTTCATGGGCTCGCCAGAGCCGACCCGGTGGCGTTGGTCGTTCGCGCGCCGTTCGACGTCACGGCTAGCTTGACAACCGCTCTCCACCGAGAGGGCATCGTGCTGCTCACGGTGAGCGCGGAGATCCCGTGGCTTCGGCTGTCCTCGGTTGTCGGAGCCGACCTCGAGCGGCAAAAGGGTCGCAGCGACATGACTGACGTGCCGACGGATGGCGGGGTGGACTTGTTCGATGTCGCCAACTCGCTCGCAGCTCTTGCTGGCGGACCGGTCACCATCGAGGACATGTCCTCCCGCATCCTGGCGTTCTCTTCGGGTCAGGACAACGCGGACGAGCCTCGGAAGCAGAGCATCCTCGGGAGGCACGTAGCGCCTCACTACAACCAGAAATTGGCAGCAGCAGGGGTCTTCAAGATGCTGTACTCGTCTCCGTGCCCAGTGTTCGTTCGGCCGGACATCGAGCGTGCCCGCCCCCGTGCTGTGATGCGCGTCCATGCTGGCGGCGAGAGCCTCGGCGCCGTCTGGGCGATCGTCGACCAACCACTGTCGCCAGCGCAGGCACAGGGATTCATCGACGGGGCAAGCGTCATCGCCCTGGCGTTACTGCGCACCCGACTCGTGGAGGACATCGACGCCCACACACGATCGTCGCTGGTGTCGCGACTCATCGAGGGGGGTTCGGGCGCGCTTGAGGCTGCCCAAGAGATGGGCACCGCTGGGCTGCGCTGCTTCGTGCTGGCCATCGCTCGAGCCGGGGACGCAGCCGGTGCGGCGGGCGAACAGGCCACACTGCAGGCGATGGCCAAGCTGGTAAGCACCTTCTTGTCATCGGTCAAATCCCAATCGATCGTCGCACCCGTCGGCCAGACCTTGTACGTGATCATTCCGGTTTCCGCCGATCCGAATGCGCTTGTGGACCCGGGTCGGCCCGCGAGCCGGCCGAGTTCGCAGGGCGCTTCGTCACGCGAATCTGACCATGCACAAGAACAAGAGGCCTCGAGGTTTGCAGCCGACTTGCTCCGCCGGCTCCCCGATGACGGCCAGTTGCGGATCGGCATCGGCGACCTCGTCGACGACGTCACTCAGCTGCCTCGATCCCGTCGCCAGGCAGACGCCGCAGTCAGGGTTCTTCGACTGGACCACGGCTCCGCTGAGTCGCGACAGGTTGCGTACTGGCGTTCGGTCCAGGTGGATTCGCTGCTCCTGGAACTGGTCGATGCGATGTCAGCACGCCATGAGCCAGTGTCGGACCCACTCGAACGATTGATCCGTGCCGAGACCGGCCGCAGCAGCGAGCTGGTCGAGACCCTGAGCAGCTATCTCGAGAATTTCGGAGATGTCGCGGGAGCCGCCGCCGAGCGACGGGTCCACCCCAACACCTTCCGATACCGGTTGCGCAAGATCGCCGATGTCGCGTCCATCGACCTTGACGATGCCGACACCCGCTTCGCGCTGATGCTTCAACTCCGACTGCTTCGCCTACGGAGCTAACGATTTCGCCGCTCTCATCGACCGTGGCGCCAAAGACATTGTCCGATGTGACAGCCTCGGCTGCCTCGTTTGAGACGACTCAACCATGTGCCGCGCCGCTTCACCGACCATCATCGTCGGGGAGGTTACGACCGAGAACGAAGGGACGGCGGGACAAGGCATGACATGCCATGACGGGCTCAATGACGGAGCTCTGCATCAAGGCGCGACCGACGCGATGCCAGACTTGCTCGACGACCTCAAACACCTGATCTGCCTCGAGTCGCCGTCCAGCGATCAGTCGGCCGTGGCCGCCAGCGCGCGGCACATCGGTGGCATCGTGAAGAACCGCTTGGGCGTGGCACCCGAACTGATCGAGGTCGATGGCTGCTCGCACCTGCGGCTGCGATTCGGTGCGGGTCCGCGCCAGGTGGTAATCATCACCCACCACGACACGGTTTGGCCGCTGGGCACGCTGGCCCGCATCCCCTTCTCGATCACCGAGGGGATCCTGCGCGGGCCGGCCTGCTTTGACATGAAGACCGGCCTCGCGATGGCCATTCATGCGTTGTCGCTTCTGCAGCAATCGTTACCAGCCGATGGCCTCGATGGCGTGTCACTTCTCATCACCGGCGACGAGGAGCTGGGCTCTCACTCGTCGCGTTCCCTCATCGAGGAAGAGGCCCGTGGCTGCGCTGCTGCCTATGTCCTGGAGGCCTCGGGCGACGGCGGTGCCCTTAAGACCGAACGGAAGGGAGTGTCGCTCTACCGACTGACCATCGAGGGCCGGGCAGCTCATGCGGGACTCGAACCGGAGAAGGGCATCAATGCCGGGATCGAACTGGCCCATCAGATCCTCGCGGCCACCCAGCTCGGCGACTCGGAGCTCGGGACGAGTGTGACGCCAACAACTCTCGACGCCGGATCCACGAGCAACACCGTTCCGGCCGACGCCCACTTGTCGATCGATGTCCGCGCGTGCACGGCAACTGAGCAACATCGGGTCGATGACGCCATCCGTGGATTGGCCCCCGTGCTTACCGGCAGCGAAATCGCCTTCAGCGGCGGCATCAACCGGCCGCCGATGGAGGGCACCAGCTCTGCGCGACTGTTTGCTCGTGCGGTCAATCTCGCGGGTGAGATGAGCTTGGGCCAGCTGTCTTCGGTTGCGGTGGGAGGGGGCTCCGACGGCAACTTCACCGCCGGTATCGGCGTCCCCACCCTGGATGGCATGGGCGCCGTTGGAGGCGGCGCCCATGCCGTGTCCGAACACGTCATCGTCGATGAGATTGCGAGCCGCACAGCGCTGCTCGCAGCTCTGATCTGCGATCAACTGCGACAGCGCAACACGTGACTTCGGCACATGCGCCCTCGACATCCGCGGTTGGTGTTAGTTCCGCAGCTGAAGAGGCCCAGGCCGCTGCTGAGTTCGCGGATATCGAGATCCTCGAGGTGCGCTCGGCTGCCGATGCCCGAACGCTGGTCGGCGTTCTCGATCGGATCTGGTGCGTCGCTCCGGGACGGTCCCATCTCGATCCGGGGTGGGTCGTGGCGCTCGCTCACACCGGCAACTACGCGACGTTCGCGACCCGGAATGGCGAACCGGTTGGAGCTGCTGTCGGATTCTTCGGAAGACCAATCGGCCGAAACATGCACTCGCACATGGTTGGGGTGCTTCCAGGCAGGGGTGGGCTCGGGATCGGCAGTGCCATCAAGTTCCACCAGCGTGGATGGTGCATGAAACGCGGCATCACCGAAATGACGTGGACGTTCGATCCACTGATCGCCCGCAACGCCTACTTCAATGTGCATCACTTGCGCGCCGCAGTGGCGGCGTACCACGTGGATCTGTACGGCGGGATGGACGACAGCATCAACGCGGGGCAACCGTCGGACCGACTGCTGATCTCTTGGCAACTCGACCGCGTGGCCAGAGCCCCGTATGAGCTCTCCCCGCGAGCCGGGGCGTTGACCGTGGGCGCCGCAGGCCAACCCGAGACTCACCCGCTGTCCCCCGCCGACCGCACGGCGCGCGTCGATATTCCGGTTGACGTCGAAGACATCCGTCAGACGGCCCCAGAACTCGCCCAGCAATGGCGCTTCGCGTTGCGAGACAAGCTAACTGACCTCACTCTTGGTGGCTGGCGAGTGGCCGATTTCGCGAAGACCGGAAGCTACCTCTTGGAACGGAGCGACACATGAACCTCACCAAACTGACCCTGCACCAGGTGGACATGCCCCTGGTGGCGCCGTTCACCACGTCGTTCTCGACCCAGGTGACCAAGCATGTGCTCTTGCTCAGGGCGGAGTGCTGCATCGGCGGCACGGTCGTGACCGGATGGGGGGAATGCGTGGCCATGGCCGATCCCCTGTATTCCTCCGAGTACCTGGCGGGCGCCGCGGATGTCATCAGGAGATGGCTGGCACCAAAGCTGTTTGCCGCCAACGACTTCACCGCCGAGACCGTAGCCGACCTGCTGAAGCCGATCGTCGGACACCGGATGGCCAAAGCGGCGTTGGAAATGGCAGTCCTCGACGTCCAACTGCGTTCCCGCGACCAGTCCTTCGCGTCGTACCTCGGAACGGTGCGCCAGACGGTTCCCTCAGGCGTCTCGGTCGGAATCCAAGAGTCGGTCCCCACGCTACTGAAGGTGGTCAACGACTACGTCGACCAGGGATATGCACGGATCAAGCTGAAGATCACGCCCGGGATGGATCTGGAGCCGGTGGGCGCGGTACGCAAGGAGTTTGGCGACGAGCTGCTGCTGCAGGTTGACGCGAATGCCGCCTACACTCTTGCCGATTCGACCAGACTGCGGCGACTGGACGAGTTCAACTTGCTTTTGATCGAGCAACCGTTGGGCGAGGAAGACCTGCGCCAGCATGCGGAACTGGCCCAGATGATGGCCACCCCGATCTGTCTGGACGAATCGATCGTGTCGGCGGAGAGCGCCGCGGATGCCATCTCGTTGGGCGCCGCAGCCGTGATCAACATCAAGCCCGGCCGGGTGGGGGGTTACCTCGAAGCGCGCCGAATCCACGACCTGGCGCGCGCTCACGGCATCGCCGTGTGGTGCGGTGGCATGCTCGAAACGGGCATAGGCAGAGCAGCCAACGCGGCGCTTGCCGGATTGCCGGGCTTCACCCTCCCCGGGGACATCTCTGGCTCCGACCGGTTCTACACAGAAGACATCACCGAATCGATCCTGATGCGCGACGGTGAGGTGACCGTGCCAGACGGCCCGGGCTTTGGTGTGGAGGTGCTCCCTGAGCGGTTGAAGAAGTTCGGCGTCGGAAGCGAGGAGCTGCGGGGTTAGGGCGTCTGTCGGCGACTGAACTGTCCATGATGCCTGGCGTGACCAGCTAGCCATGCCTGCAGGACCCGCAGGACTCATGACAGCACCTGCTTGCGGCTGTCACACTCCGTGTCATGACGCGTGCGGCAGGGGTGAGCCGTGCCCGCACGTAGCACCGGTGTGGACTATCCGTACTGCACCCGGCGGGTACCCACGGATTACAACCTGCTCACTGAGCTGCCCGACCTGGCTGCGCAGTGACATTCCACCCGCAAATGGGGGCCCGCGGCCGTGTCGGGGGACAGAAACCGAAGCTGACCCCGCGCCAAGCCGGCAACGCGCAGGAGATGTACGACGAACTCGGCGAGGACGGCAAGCGGAAGTACACCGTCGCTGAGATCGCGACGGCCTACGGGGTCACGCGGCCCACGATCTACCGCTACCTGACGGCCACCGGCGCGAGACCCTCACCGGGGCAAAGGCCCAGGTCGGGAAGGGAACGGAATGATGCCACCGTGTAAAGGGAGGTGGGGTGCACGTTCACCCCGGAAGGTAGCGTCGGTGGGGACGGTGGCGCGGCCGCGCGCCACGATGGGGAGGGGCCGACTGCGGCGCGTACTGGGGACGATCCCGAGCAGCTCGACCTCTTTGGTGCCGTCGAGGAAGGCCAGGACAGTGAGCGCAGCGATACGCCAGATCGTGCAACGGGTGTGGACCGAGGACATCGCGATACCCCCGGAGTGGAGCCCGCAGGAGAGGGAGGCGTTCTTCGCGAGCGAGGGCGAGCGGTTGGTGAACCAGATCAACGTGATGCACGCGGAGCAGCAGCAGGTGGTGATCCGCGACTGGCGGACCCGCAACGGGGGGAAGGTGCCGGATCATCTGACGCACGTGGGGCTGATCAACCTGGCCCGTTCGCAGTGCGAGGAGATCGTGCTGACCCAGGAGTTGTACGAGCTGGTCCCGGTGGGGGAGGAGGACCGGGAGCGGACACCGTTGGAGGAGCAGATCGCGCGGGAGCGGTGGGAGGACAACGAGCAGCAGGCGTGGGACGCGGCCCAGTCGGACCCGGACCGCTGGAAGACCGAGTACGCCCCGGACCCGACATACGAGGTCTACGACACGACGCAGTGGCTGTGGCCGGACAAGACACTGAGCTGGCGGGTGAGCGCGGCGTGCCTGTGGCAGGTGTGGGCGGAGGACAATCGGCCTCTGCCTTCGATACCGATGGTGGCGGGAGTGGAGGGCAGCTGGGATGTCTGCACCGCAGTAGTCGGCGAAACGGAGGACGCCGTACTGCGACATCGAGTGTGCGACATGAAGCACCTCCGTCATACCCGCCGGGTCTGGAAGCTGCACGGAGCGGAACCGTCCCGGTTCGTACTCCTCGCCCACCTTTACGTGCTGTAATTCAACGCTCGGCCAGTACTTGCCGTGTGCTGGCCCGCTCGCTGCCCTCCAGAGACGCTCCGCGTTATCCGCATCAAGGTTGAGAGCGTTTGCTCCGCAAGCGGCCCTGATCACCTCGAGGTAGCCACCCGGGGGCCTGATCTCTTCCGGTTTGAACACTTGAGAAACCCGGTTGAGAAGATCAGTCTCTTGTTCATGCACGATGCGTTTGTCGGCAAGCTCGAGCTTGCTCTTTCGATGTTCCTGCAGATCCCATCGAATTAGGGAGGCTAGGCTCGGCGCACCCATCGAGGAAGTGGTTGCGGTCATCATGACTGTCATGCTCAGTTGTCGCTGCGGCTGTAGGGGAGAGTGGGCGATGGATCTGTACGTGCGGCTTGCCGAGGAGGTGCTGCCGCCAAGGTATGGCTCCGGTGGCCCGTCATCGACGCTACGCGGACCCTGCACGCCTCACACGGCGATCACGGCGACCGTGGAGAGCACAGACGAGGAGCGCAGCGGTGTCCTTCTGGGGTCCGTCGCTCCTTGAGCACGCTCGGGCCCTGCCGGGTCTTGGTTGTCGGCGATCTGGCGGACCCACACGTGCAGGTGGTAACGAAGGAACTGCCGCCTGAGGGCCTTGTGGTGGTCGACGCTGAGTCCCTGCCGCGGACCGCCGGTCGCATCGGGCTCGACGAGTCGGTGCTGCACGATGCGACCGGTAAGCCGGTCGTCTTGTCGCTCGCCGTGCCGATCCGAGGATGGGTGCGGCGGCTCGCGCCGGCCGGCTGGGATGGTGGGGTCGTTCTCGGCAGTCATAGGGCCGCGGTCCTCGCGTCCCGGCTCGCTCTACTCGGTGCAGTCCTTCGCGATCCTGCAGTGACGTGGCTGACTCCTGTTGATGCATTGGTCGCCGCGGAGAACAAGTTGGTGCAGTACCGTGCCGCAATACGGCTGGGGGTACGGGTTCCCGCGACGGTGGTCGCACACGACGCTGGGGCGCTCGCCGCCGAGCTGGGAGACCCGTTCCTACTCAAGCCACTCGGACCCGGCAATTTTGCCGATGACACCGGAGGACAGCAGGTGACGTACGCAAGGGTCGTGTCGCCTCAGCACGTCGCCGGTGTGGACCTAACTGACGCACCCTTTCTCGCGCAGCAGGCAATGATTGCGACTCGGCACCTGCGTGTCGTGACTGTGCTGGACCACGCCTGGTCAGCCGAATTGGACGCGACGGGCCTGCCGCACGACTGGCGCCGTCACGGCCCAGCGCACCACGCCTTCAAGTACTCCGACCAGCCGTCAAAGCTTTCTGCAGCCGCCATCGAGCTTGCCGACGGTTTGGGGGTTGGCTACAGCAGCCAAGACTGGCTCGTGGACAACGACGGGCCCGTGTTCCTCGACCTCAATCCTGGCGGCCAATGGCTGTTCCTTCCGGAGGCCACCGCGCAACCCGTGACGCAGGCTCTCGCCAGCTGGCTCCTCGATGGGCCGCGGACGTGAAAGTCATTGAGGGAAGATTCCGTGCCGCGGCTACTTTTGGCACTGCTTCGGGGTAATTCGGCCGGGCATAGAGATCCCTGTCTTCGAGCAGCCGACGACCTTCTCTGGCGACCTAACAGGGGCACCAGAAGACGAGCTCAAACTCGTCATCGAAGAGGGCCGTCGCCAACTCGACCGCCAGGCGAGCGACCTCGAACGCCATCGCACCCGTGCTGGCACGTTGGTCACAGTGGCGCTGGTCGAGATCGCTCTGCTGTCAAACGGGGCCCGCGCGTCGCTGCGCTCGGGTTGGCCGGTTACAGCCGCTTGGTCGCTGAGCGCAGTTCTGGTCCTCTTCGGTCTCGCTGGAGCAGTTGCCGTCCTTATCGGCAGGGCAGTCCTCGGGCGCAGTGACACGCAGGTGATCGCGTCGGCACCGGGCCCGAGGCTGACGGAAGCTGCGGTCAGCTATGCGCATGCCGCCTCACTCGGGGAGCCCACGGTGGCCGCTCGTCTCACTGTGCTTCGCGACGCGGTGCTCCTGCTGATACTCGGCGCTCTCATGTACGCAGCGGCCTGGCCCTACAAGAACTGATCAAACTAAGGAGCAGCACCGTGACTCACGACCTGTACACCCGGCTTGCCGAGGGCCCGTTCGATCCAGGACCATCCGCCTCGGGTTCTCGCGGCGAAGCCCAAGGAGCCAGGCGATTCCCGCCCAGCACGGTCTACACCGCGAGTATCGAGACCATCGACAACGACTACCTCGGCTCGTTGCTGCATCTGATCGGGCCCTGACCCTTTCGTGGGGGATGTCCGTCTGGAGTAAACCCCAACCCGACATCAGGCATGAGTGGTTAGCGCTGTCAGACTAGGGCCAGCACCGTAGTTGATTGACACATCGCTACGGAGTTTGCAGAGTCCAACCTGACACATTCGGCAGGGGAGTGAGCCATCAGCGGGCAACGCGTCGCCTACACCCGGGTGAGCACTCTGGATTCAGAACACCGCACGGCAACTCGACGGGGTGGCCGTGGACCGCACGTTCACCGACAGCGCGTCGGGCAAGGACATGAACCGGCCGCAGTACGTCTGGTGCGCGATGTCTGCCCCGGGGTTACTGTCCGCCCATGACTGTGAAACTTGTTGTCTTGTACACCCCGCCCGCCGATGCCGACGGGTTCGACGAGCACCACCTAGGGGTGCATGGGCCGCTGGCGCAGACGATCCCTGGGCTGCTGCATTTCGAGAGTGCCCGCCTGGTTGGTGCGGCCGACGGCGGGGCGCAGACCTACTCCCGCATCGCGGAGCTGTCCTTCGCCGACCAGGCTGCGCTGGGTTCCGAGCAGGGCAAGGCGACCGCCGCGGATTACCAGCAGATCGCCCCTCCCGGTTCGCGCATGTTCGTCGCCGCCGTCGACGAGTGAGCGAGGCGCGCACCTTCATCGCGGGTGAGAACGGGTTCGGTTTCGGGTACGCCGGTGCAGGCCAATGGTCGACCCGGCGGCAGCGTTGTAGAAATCTGACAACCGCACGCTCGCGTTCATAATCGTTAAAGCAACACCTTGGCAGCCGAGACTGACGCGCACGTCGCTGCGCCAGGCGGGTGTTGCAGAAGCAAGTACGAAACCGGTGTGTCACCGGAAGGCTTGTTGGCGGGTTGTGCAACAGTTCGTGGTCATGAGCGAGTTTCTGGGCTATGCGAGGGTGTCCACCGCGGAGCAGACCGCGGCGTTGCAGGAGGACGCGCTGAGGGCCGCGGGGTGTCGGCGGATCTGGTCGGACACCGCCAGTGGAACTCGGACCGACCGTCCGCAGCTGGCGGCGGTGTTCGATCAGCTGCGGGCGGGGGACACGTTGGTGGTGTGGCGGTTGGACCGGCTGGGTCGGTCGTTGCCGCATCTGATCGAGACCATCGGTGAACTGGAGGCCAGAGGAGTGGGGTTCAAGTCGGTGCAGGAGCATATTGACACCACCACCCCCGGTGGCCGGTTGGTGTTTCATGTCTTCGGGGCCCTTGCCAGTTTCGAACGTGAACTCATCCAGGAGCGCACCCTCGCTGGGCTGGCCGCCGCTCGGGAACGTGGTCGCCTCGGCGGGCGGCCCACTGCGTTGAGCCCAGCGAAGCTGAAGCAGGCCCGGAAGATGATCGGGGAGAAGACCCCGGTCACCGAGGTCGCCCAGGTCCTCGGGGTCAGCCGGGCCACCCTGTACCGCAGGGTGCCCGAGCTCGCTGAGGCACGACGCCCCGTGTCTTCATCCAGTGCCCCCGGCGCAGAGCCCACCTTCTCGGAGCAAGCGTGAACGGCAACCATGGCCGCTACCAGGTGCTGCACACCATCGACCGGGTCGCGCAGCACAGTGGGGAACCAACGCCGGCTTGGGCTCGCCGCCCGTGAACAACCATGTCTTCGTTGACGTGACCAAACGCCGCGGGTATTTGCTCGTGGCCAGCGTCGTTATCCCGGGTGAGGCCGACGCCCTCCGCCGGACGCTGCGCGGGCTCGTGTTGCCCGGTCAGCGCCGGCTGCACAGGAAAGACGAGAACGACCGCGGCCGCCGCTGCATTGCCACCGCGATCTCCGCCAGCGCAGTTACGGCCACCATCTACGACGCTGGAAGGTAGATGCGGGCGACCCCCGGGTCCGCTTGGGCGCGGCCTGCACTGATGTCCATGACGGCGGCGGAGTCCGCGACGGACAGTCCGGCGTGGCGTAGCTCGCGGGCGACGCGGCGGGATTCGGTGGCCGCCTGGTGTTATTCGACATCCCGTGAGTTCGTGTAGGTCGTCGTCGGGTCCGTGAGTGTCGTTGCCACCAGGACCGGGGCTTTTGTAGTGATCGGCGTGTCCTGGCCTTCATGTGATCGTTCCTCATGTTTTCTGA
>JAABUZ0100004393.1_pt1 | contig 19518 bp, 20 predicted proteins | sample 5562091 | NCBI WGS metagenome assembly JAABUZ01 (sample SAMN12813069, study PRJNA571459) | rock metagenome | isolation source: Antarctica rocks | place: Antarctica: Victoria Land, Linnaeus Terrace sud | collected 2015-12-21 | reverse complement strand
GTGTGCAGTGGTGGCCCTGCGTGCCCGCCGCTGCCGTCCCGGGCGGCGTGATCGCTCCCGCCGCCTCTAACCACCGCCCCACGGGGAGGGGGCCTCACGGCTTGACCCCTATCCCGAAGATGAACTAGTGATCATGGCTTGCGAGTTGGTGGCCGACACGACCTTCATGAAGTTGTCGAAGGTGTCGTTCGCGACGGGGTTCCCGTTACCCGGGGTGCGCGCATTGCTCTGCCAGTGGTAGAGGTCCGCGTCCGAGCCGCCCGGATAGCGCATAACGCCGACGCCGGTCGCCTTCACGAGATCGGGGATGGCCGGATCGGTGAGGTGAGCATCGTAGTTGGATGCGTTGAGGCCGAAGGCGGTGGACGGAATGGTCCCGAGGGATGATCCAATGTTGACGGTCACGGTCGCAGAGGTCGTCGCGCCGCGCGCGACACCGACGCCGCCCGCCGCCATGAGGGCGATGAGCGATGAGCCGAGGGAGACTTTCGCGAGCATACGTCGAAGCGCCATTGTTTTCCCCTTCGCTACGTGAAGCAGTGATGGTCGGGTTGGGTAAACATGTAAACCTGCCGAAAGTCCGGACGGGCATCATTCCTCTATCAATCACCGATAGAGGTACCGGCGACCGTGCTGCTGCGTCACCGTATCATAGGAGGGTAAGGCCTGTCCAACGGCGTGCCTGGGTGTGACGGACGCAAGCCCGAGAGTGGAGGTGTGTCCCCTAAACGCGCTCAGGATGGTGGGGCGGTGACGTGTTCGTCGTCCGCGTCGCCGACGCTGTGCGTGCTGTAGGCCTCGGCAACATGCGCGACGAGAGCGGCCACGCGCCGCTTCTCGGCGGCCGGTAGCGTCTGCATCTGCGCGAAGACGGCGCGTAATGCCAGATCGGTCGCGTCGGTCGGCCGTTCATGATACGGCCACACCTCTGCCATCTGCACCAACTCCGTCGGACTTACCTCAAGGGCTGTGCAGAGGGTGATGAGCGTCCCGAGCCGCGGATCGGGCGTCGCCCCGTTGAGGAGACGGTAGAAAGTGGTGCGATCGTTCCAGGTGTCGTCACCGTCGACCATCCGCTTCGTGACCTCGGCCGCGCGCAGGCCCCGTGCACTCATCGCCGTCTTGATGGCTGTGGCCAATGACATAGCGTCCTCCTGCTAGTATGTGCGATCACGTGGGCCGTCCGACGAGCCCTCAATAGTTGTACATAGTGTAGAGGGCCTCCCTCGTCCCGCTCTACATGTCCCCCAAAGGAGCGTTGCGTGAGACCGGGCGGGTCTGTCATGTCCGTGTGGCCGCGCGCAACGTGAAGACGGGGCGTACGTCGCCGACCTGCAAGCGACGGTGGTTGCGCACGATTGGATGGGCCAGTTCGGCGAAAACCTCGATGTCGGCCGCCGAGACGAGATCGAGTTGCCGCAGAGCCTCGATGGCGACGGCGTGCGACCACTCGTTGCGCCCGCTCTCCATCTTGATCGCCAGTCCGACTCCCGCGTCACGCACGGCCACGCAGAGGACGCCCTCGGCGCCGCTCTTGACCGCCAGGCGGCCGCCGGCGCGCTCCATCAAGAGCGTGTCGGGACCATCCGTGCCGTCGACGTACCAGGGATGCGTGGTCATGGCCGTGGCCAGGGCCGTCAGCGTGGGCGCGTCGTCGGGCACGCTGTGCGGATCGGCCAGGTGCGCATAGGCCCGCGCCATCGCGCGCACGGGGAGGCCGTGGACCGGCGCGCTGCACCCGTCGGTTCCCACGATGATACGGTTGCGCGGGATGCCGGTCAACGCCGCGACGTTCGCCAGGATACCCTGTTGCACGGGGTGGCCGATGGACAGATAGTCGTCGAGCGGCGCCCCCAGGGCCTGTGTGGCCGCGAGCATACCGGCGTGCTTGCCCGAGCAGTTGTTGTGAACGGCGGTTGGCTCGGCGCCCGCGCGCCACAGCGCCGCCGCGGCGGGTTGGTACACGGGCGCATGCATGCCGCACCGCAGGGCAGACTCCGGCGCCCCGGCGCGTTCGAGCACCGCGCGGACAGCGGCGACGTGCCCCGGTTCGCCGTTGTGCGAGGCGCAACAGACGGCCAGGAGCGATTCGGTCAGGTCGAAGCGTTCCGCGGCCCCCGACCGCATGACCATGGTCGCCTGCAACGGCTTGGCCGACGAGCGCATGTAGCTCCAGGCGTCGGGATCTCCGGCGCTGGCCAGGAGGCGTCGTCGAGCGTCGACCGCGACGACATGACCGCTCTGAATGGTCTCGACGAGACCGCCACGCGTACTATGGAGGAGTTCGACGCTCATGACAATCCCTTCACTCTTCTATCCCCTTTATCGCCTTGTCGTCTGTTTCCGCGCCGTCTTACGCATAGAGGTCGCGGCGCAGCCGATCGAGCTCATCCGTGTTGGCCCAGGACATCGTCCGCCGCCCCTCCTCCAAGTCATGTATTATGTCGACCAGTCGATTCGTGAGTGGAACGGGCAGACCGTGGCCCACGGCCACATCCGCGACCAGGCCGATCTGCTGGTCGACTTCGGTCTTGCGCCGGCGCACGGCCAGATCGCGCCAGATGCCGCTCTTCGCCTTCTCGTCGCGCCGCCGCCGGGCCACCAGCGCGTCGAGCGATCGCTGTATGACGGCGTGGTCGCGGCGATCCGGCGGATAGTAGACGGAGGGCTCGACGTCGTCGAACGCTTCCGGGACGACGTTCTCGCGCGCGGCGACGGCGTAGACCTCGGTCGCGAGCTCGACCATCAAGGGGCGATAGCGGTCGATCACGTCGGCCATCGTCGCGTCGACGAGCGCCGTTGCGAAGAGCATGTTGGCGTAGCCCATCTTGCCCCACAGGTAGCCCCATATGTTGGCGGTAATCCGCACGCCACCCCACGGCGACAGCGCCTCTTGCAACGCCCGCACGCGGCTCGATAGATGGCCGTCGATCTCTCCCAGGTACATGCTCCCCGCGCCGCCATACGATATGACGCCCGGTTCCAGGTAGTCGGCCGAGAAGTTGACGAAGCAGCCGACCGTTCGTTCGGCGCCGATGAGCCGGGCGATGACGCGCTCGCACAACCCATTCTGGCAAGAGACGATCGCCGACGTGGGTGTGAGCAGCGGCCGTATCTCCTCGACAGCGGCGACGGTATGCTGCGCCTTGACCGCGAGCAAAACGACGTCGAGAGGCTCCGCGCGGTCCCGCAGCTCCGCGGGGAGGCAGGCCTCGACGGGCACGGTGAACGTCTCGGCGAAGCCCTGGATCGTCAAGCCGCGCGCCCGCATCGCGGCCACGTGGTCGGGATCGACGTCGACCAACCGGACCCGTGCCCCCGCGCGCGCCACATAGGCGCCCAGGACGCCGCCGATGGCCCCGGCGCCCACGATGGTGATGTCCATAGCCCCTACACCATGGCCTGGGCGTGGGGCGCGTCCGGGGACTGGGAGGTCAACGCCGTCAGTTCCCGCGCGATGGCCGCGGCGGACCGCACGTTGCAGTACACGTCCTTCAGCACGCGCAGCGCGGTCGCGTGTTGCTCGGGCGTCAGTGCGGCGGCCGCGTCGTCGACCAGGATGGTACGGTAGCCCCGATCGCTGGCGTCGCGCACGGCGTTCTCGACACAGCCGTTCGTCACTACCCCTGTCACGATGAGCGTGTCGACGCCCATATTGCGCAGCACCGTGTCGATGTTGGAGCCGTTGAAGACGCCGCCGCAGGTCTTGTTCAAAACGATCTCGCCCGGCAGCGGGCGCAACTCGTCGAGGATGTCGGCCTCACGCGACCCCGGAGCCGCGTAGATGCGCAGATCGCGGTGCTGACGGCTGACGTCGCCGCCGTCGGCCGCGCTGGAAGCGATACGGCACTGCACGACCGGGACGTCGGCCGCGCGGGCGGCCTCCATGAGACCCTTGATGCGCGGCACGATCGCGTCGACCGCGGCGAAGTACGACTCCAGTTCGTCCGCGAGGCCGTGTTCGCGCGCCGTGCGCCCCATACCATAGTCGCGGTGCGCGTCGAGATACTGCATATCCACCACGAGCAGCGCGGTCGAGCCCGGCCGCGGATCGTAGAACGGTAGGGGCGGGAACACCCGCAGCCACGTGCGCGCCTCGTCGATCGTCCGTGCTTCGTCCACTATTTTTCCCTTCTCGATACAACCGCGCTTCCCAGTGCGACCGCGCTCCCGCGGCGCTATTGCAAAATCCAGCCGCCGTCGACGAACAGGATGACGCCCGTGACGTAGGCCGCGTCGTCGGAGGCCAGGAAGAGCGCCGCCCCGGCCACGTCGCGCGGCGTCCCCACGCGGCCGAGCGGCACCCCCGGCAAGATGCGCGCGACGCGGGCCTCGTCCGTCAGGGGATTCATGCCGGTGCGGATCCAGCCGGGCCCGATACAGTTGACGCGGATGCCGTACGGCCCCAGTTCGACGGCCATGCCCTTGGTGAGCATGCGCACCCCCCCCTTGCTGGCCGAGTAGACGGCCGAATCCGGCGCGGTGACCTCGGCGTAGGTGCTGGCCGTATTGATGATAGAGCCACCGACGCCGCGCGCCACCATGGCGCGCGCCGCGACCTGGCCGCACAGGTAGACGCCTCGCATGTTGACGTCCATGATGAAGCCGTATTGCTCATCCGTCTCCCGCAGGAAAGGGCTGCCGCTCCCGACGCCGGCGTTGGCGACCATCACGTCTAGGCCGCCTAGTTCCGCCGTGGCCGCCTCGACCAGGGCCTCGACCTGAGAGCGCTCGCGCACGTCGGTCCGCCGCGCGAGCGCGCGGCGCCCCAGCCGGCGCACCTCCGCGAGCGTCTCCTCCAGACCGGCCTCGTCGACATCGGCCAACGCCAGATCGGCTCTTTCCTCGGCGAAACGAATCGCCGTGCCCCGGCCGATTCCGGAGGCCGCCCCCGTGATCGCCGCGACCTTGCCCTCTAACCTCATTCCGGTACCCCCACCCCCACTATACGTCCGTTCTCGGCGATCGCCGGGCTCGTCGTCACAAACAGCGCCACCTCATCCACGATGATCGAGACGGTCGGCCCATCCTCCGCGCCGCTGACGGCGACGTAGGGCCACTGATAGCCTCGTAGCAGGGGCATATCGACGTCCAGGCTGCCCCGCGCCTTCCGCCCCGGAGCGGGGAAAACAGGATATGCGTCGCTCATGCGCGCGCGGCCCCGTCCGTTTCCGCGTAGAGGTGGCAGGCCACGGTTCGATGGGGGCCGACAGCGCGCGGCGCGGGGTACTCGTCGCGACAGATCGGCATCGCGTGGGGGCAACGCGGGTGGAAGTGGCACCCGCGCGGACGGTCGATCGGGTTCGGCGGATCGCCGGCCAGGGCCGGCGTCAACTCCTTGCGGCGCGGAACTGGCTTGGGGACCGCGCGCAGCAGCGCCTGTGTGTAGGGGTGCAGCGGTTCGTCGAACAAGTCCCCCGTCGGCGCCACCTCCACGATTCTGCCCAAGTACATCACGGCGACGCGCTGGCTGATGTGCTTGACGACGCCGAGATTGTGGGCGATGAACAGATAGGTCAGCCCCAGGTCCTCTTGCAGCCGCATCATCACGTTGAGCACCTGCGCCTGCACCGAGACGTCGAGCGCCGAGACGGCCTCGTCGGCCACGATGAAGTCCGGCTCGACGGCCAGGGCGCGCGCGATGCCGACGCGCTGGCGCTGGCCGCCGCTAAATTGATGGGGGCGGCGCTCGGCCATATCCGGCGCCAGGCCGACCATCTGGAGCAACTCTCCGACGCGTTCGCGCCGTTTCTCCGGTGGGCATATTTTATGGACCGAGAGCACCTCCGCGATGGCGCGCCCGACGGTCATGGTGGGGTTGAGCGACGAGTAGGGGTCCTGGAAGACGACCTGGATCTTCGTGCGCAGTTCGCGCGTGGCCCGCGCGTCGTGGTTCAGGATGTTGACGCCGTTGTGCAGGATTTCACCGGCCGTCGGCTCGTAGAGGCGGAGCAGGAGGCGGCCGAAGGTACTCTTGCCGCAGCCGCTCTCGCCGACCAGCGCGACCGTCTCACCCTTGTACACCGTGAGCGATACGTCGTCGACGGCCGTCAACGTCTCCGGCGCGCGACCCCGCAGGCGACGCACGAACCCATCGGCCAGCACAAAAGATTTGGAGACGTGGCGCGCCTCCAGCAGCGGGGTCATACTAGTCATGGTCTTCCTCCGAGATCGCGACGTGGCGCGTGACGCCCGCGTCCGTTGGCCCGCCAACGCCGGTGAGAACGGCGTCCGAGCCGGTCTCCGCGGCTATGTCGAGCGGCTCGAACTCGACCGCGTCGTGACGCCAGCAGCGGGCGACGTGCTGTCCGTCGGCCTCCACGTCCAGTAATTCAGTGCTCCAGGTGCGGCACTGCTCGGTATGCAGGGGGCAACGGTCGTAGAAGCGGCAGCCGGGCGCGGGATCGACCAGGCTGGGCGGCGCTCCGGGGATAGGGGTGAGGTACCGCGTGGCCGTGGCCCCCGGCAGCGAGCGCAACAGGCCGACGGTATAGGGGTGGCGCGGACGCGTCAGGAGCGTTGCCGCGGAGCCCATCTCCACGATCTGACCGCCGTACATCACCGCGACGCGGTCACACGTCTCGGCGATGACGCCGAGATCATGGCTCACCAGGATGATGCTCATGCCGAAGTCCTGCTGCAACGCCAGCAACAGGCTCAAGATTTGATCCTGGATCGTCACGTCGAGGGCGGTCGTCGGCTCGTCGGCCAGGAGAATCCGGGGGCGGCAGGCGAGGGCGATGGCGATGACGACGCGCTGACGCATCCCGCCGCTGAATTGGTGCGGGTAGTCGTCGACGCGGCGCTCGGCTAGGGGGATACCGACACGCCGCATCAGGTCGATCGCCGTGGCCCGCCGCCCGGCGCGGCCCGCTTTCCCATGCGCCTCCAACGCCTCGGCGATCTGGTCGCCGACCTTCATGACGGGGTTGAGCGCGCTCATGGGGTCCTGGAAGATCATGGAGATGTGCGCGCCACGGAGCCCCTGCATCACGCGCGACGAGAGCCCCACGAGCTCACGCCCGTCATAATGGACCGACCCGGTGGTCCGCGCCGATGTCGGGAGCAGACCGATGAGGGACCGGCAGGTCACGCTCTTGCCCGACCCACTCTCGCCGACGATGCCGAACGTCTCGCCGGGGTAGAGGTCGAACGACACATTGTCGACGGCGCGGAGCACGCCCGCGTCGGTCGCGAAATAGGTGCGCAGGTCGCGCACGGCGAGGATAGGGGCGATCCCATTCATCTCCCTATTCATGTCTCACCCTTTCGCCCGCAGACGGTCCGCCAGCCCGTCGCCGACGAGGCTCAACGCCACCCCAACCAGGACCGCGGCGAGGCCCGGAAGGGTAGGCACCCACCATGCCGTGACGATGTAATTTTGTCCATCGGCGATCATCGCGCCCCACTCAGGGGTCGGCTCGGGGACGCCCAGCCCGAGGTAGCCCAGCGCCGCGCTCAGCAGGATGTTGCCGACCGCGTCGGCCATCGAGAAGATGAGCGCGACAGAGAACACGTTGGGCAGGATATGCCGCGTCATGATGCGCAGGTCGTTGTAGCCAAGCGCGCGCGCCGCCTGCACGTACTCCTGATTCTTTGCCACGAGGGTTTCGCCGCGTATGATGCGCGCGTAGGAGACCCAGCCCACGGCCCAGATAGCGATGAACAGGTTCATCAATCCAGGCCCGAGCATCGCCACGATGGCAAGGACCAATACCAGGAACGGGAAGGCGAAGAATATGTCGACGACGCGCATCAGCACGCCGTCGAGGCGGCCACCATAGTAGCCGGACACCAGGCCCACCGTGCTGCCCACGAGGATGGTCACGGCGGTCCCGCCGAAGCCGACCAGCAGGTCGATACGCCCGCCGTACAGCAAGCGGCTGAGCAGATCGCGTCCGTATGGCGCATCGGTTCCGAGGGGATGGCCGGGGGTGAAGGGCGGAGCGGCCTGATTGAGAATATCTTGCGCCACCGGATCGTACGGCGAGATGAGCGGCGCCGCGATGCAGGCCAGCGCGATCAACGCCAGCACCGCCACGCCGACGACGAGCGGCCAGTTCCGTATGCGGCGTCGGCGCCGCGCCGCCGGCCGGCCCACGCGGGCGGCCAGCGCCGCGCCGGGATCGACAGCCTCGACAGCCTTGACTGCCATGATCTACCCCTCCTCTCTCCTATAGTAACGCCAAGGTGAAACCCGCAGGATCGGCGTGAGAGAGCATGTAGATTCCACCATGGCTTCACTTTAGGTGTCTCGGCTATGTGTCTCGGCGCCGCGCGGATAATCGCTCTGCTACTCATAACTCACACGCGGATCGAGCACGGCATAGGTCACATCGGTGAGCAAATTGATGGTGACGACCACGAAGGCCAGTAGGAGCGTGATGCCCTGCACCACGGCATAGTCACGGCGTTGGATCGACGTGACTAGGAGTTGGCCGATGCCGCCCACGGCAAAGACATTCTCGATCACCACCGTCGAGCCGATGAGGAAGGCCACGTTGATGCCGAAGATCGTCACGGTGGAGAGGACGGCGTTGCGTAGCACGTGGCGCCGCATAATGAGTCGCCAGGGCAGGCCCTTGGCGCGGGCGGTGTCGACGTAGTCGGCCTGGAGCACCGAGATGATGCTGCTGCGCAGCGAACGCACGAGGATAGTGGCGAAGGCCAGCGCGATGGTCAGGGCGGGCAGGAACAGGTGCCACAGGTGCGACACCACGGTGTCGCCATACCCGCTGACCGGGAAAAGCCGTAGATTGAGGCTAAACACGAGCTGGAAGATGACGCCGACCCAGAAGGCCGGCATGGCCAGTGTGACCATGAGCGTGCCGCGCACGACTTGATCGACGATGCCGTTGCGGTGCGTGGCGGCGTAGATCGCCAGCGGCGCGGCGATGAGCGTGGCGAGAGCCGAGGCGTAGACCACGAGCCAGACCGTCGGGCTAAGCTGGCCGAACACGGCGTCGGCGACCGGCTGCGCCGAGTAGATCGAGGTCCCCAGATCGCCGTGTAAGAGATTGCCCATAAAGAGCAGGTATTGCGCCCACAGCGGCTTATCGAGGCCCATGGACATGCGCAATTGCGCGGCGGCGGCGGGCGAGTAGTGGTTGCCCAGGATCGCGACCGCCGGGTCTCCAGGGATCAGGCGGATCAGGAAAAAGGTGATGATGGTGATGCCCAGCGCGACCGGGATCAACTGCACTAGACGCTTGCCTACGAAGCCAAACCGTCCCACAATATCTCCTCCCACGATATCTCGTCGGTCGTCGGCGATCGGCCCTCGCGCGGGGGACCGATCGCCGACGACCGACGAGCGACGACCTAGCCCTTATGGACGCCTTGCAGGTTGAAGTAGCCGAGGGGATTCTCGTGGAACCCCCGCACCTTGGAGTTGACCGCGTTGACGAACGGCGCATAGTAGAGCGCCACGAATGACGCGTTCTGTGCCCAGAGCTGCTGGATCTGGTAGTAGAGGCGCTGGCGCGTCGCGCTGTCGTTTGTCTGCTCCGCCTGATGCGACAGGTTGTTGAGCTGTGGATTGTTGTAGTTGGTGTAGAACGCCTTAGCCCCTTGTGTGTAGTCGATGGCGAACGAGGTCAATTCGTCGGGATCGGGGATGTCGTTCGTCCATAGGTTGCCCGTGAAGTGATATTTGCCGACCTGCTGATCGTTGAACAGCGTCGTCGGGTCCATCTGCTTGATGTTGATCTTGATGCCCAGCGGCGCGACCTCCTGCTTCAGGATCACGGCCGTCTCCAGGTCGACGCTGCTGCCGGCGCTGACCTCCTGGGTCATGGTGAAGCCGTGCGGATGGCCGGACTTTGCGAGCAGCTTCTTGGCGAGCGATGGGTCATAGGACGGCACGGGGATGCCCGAGTCGTGGAAGAGCGCGCCGGCCGGTATGAACGAATTGGCCGGCGTCCCGTGGCCGTAGAGGACGGCCTTGACGAGCGCGGCGCGATCGATGGAGTGGTTGATGGCCTGGCGGACGTTGACGTCGTTGAAAGGGGCCACCGCCGTGTTGAACGTGAGGTAATTGGTCTGGGTCGACGTGTCGATCACGACCGCGGCCGAGTTGCTGTGCGCGACCTGCGTGATCTGGTTGTAGGGCAACACGTTGTCGACGTCGAGTTCACCGGCCTCGACCTTGAGCAGACGCGTGTTGTCGCTAGGGATCAGGTCGTATTCGACCTTGGACATGGGGAACGCCGACGCGTTGAAGTAGCGCGTGTTCTTCTTGAGGCGCAGGTACTGGCCGCGTTTCCACTGGTCGAGCGCGTAGGGGCCGGTGCCGATTGGCCGCGCCGAGAGACCCTTCTCGCCGACCTTCTTGAAATAGGCCTCGGGGTAGACGCCGGTGTCGAAGAGGGCGATGTCGGAGAGGAACGGTCCCCAGGGGTGCTTGAGCGTGATGCGCACGGTCGACGAGTCGGGCGCCTCGACCGTCTTGACAGCGGTCAGCGTGAACGACCACGTCGGGTTTTGTTTCTTGTCGACCGCGCGGTCGAGGGCGAACTTGACGTCGGAGGCCTTGAACGGCGTGCCGTCCTGGAACGTGACGCCCTTGCGCAGGTGGAAGGTAAAGACGGTGCCGCTCTTGGCGACATCGTAGCTCGTGGCGAGGTCTGGCTGGATCGTCTTGCCGTCGGGGCCGACGCGCAGCAACTGATCGTAGATGTTGACCATGACCCAGATGTCGGGGTTCTGCGAGTTGTTGACCGGGTCGAGCGTTTTTGTCTCGATGGCCCAGCCAATGGAGAGTGTCGAGGGGTCGCCGGCCGCGCTATGGGCGGCTTGCACACGGGCCGGCGCCGCGTGCGTGGCGCCGGCGAGGGTCAGGGCCGCGAGTAGACCGGCGGCGAGGGCGCGACGAGCGATCCGTGGACGACGAAGGGATGTCATAATGGCTCCTCCTTAGTTCGAACGTGACCGTGGCCGGTAGAGATGAAAGACGACGATGTTGCGCGCGCTAACGCGGCGACGATGAGACCGCGGGCCACCTCCTTTGCTCGCCCGTCGATGATGTCACGCCTTGGACGCCGCCGAGGAGGGGACGCAGGGCCTCGACGGTCGATGGTTCCGGTGTATGCAAGTATTCAATGGCGTGTGTCCCGACGGGCAGAGCCGCCAGGACCTCCGCGCTGCCGCTGGCGTAGACGACGACGTCGGCCCGCGCCAGGACCAAAGGGAGGCGTTCGACGTCGGACAGCGTCGTACATAGGGGAGCCTCGCGCGGACGGACGCACGCTGTGACGCCCTGGAGCATCGTCGGCAGGAACTCGGCGAACGTGCTGACCAGTCCGAGGCGAAGACCGTTGGAGAGCCCGCGCAACTGCGCGACCGTCGTCGGATGCGCGATGAAAGACAATCCATGGATAGGCGGATGAGCCGGGCCCAACAAACGTCGCGCCTCCTGCACATGGTTGGCCAGCGTGAGAATGATGTCGGCCCCGCACACCCGGGCGCGGGCATCCCTATCCATGCGCAGCCCCTCGATCGTCCAGGGCGTTACCTCCGGCTCAAGGTCGGTGAGCAGCCCGGCGATCTCGTGGGCGTAGGCGCTCGTGGCGTGATCGAAAAGACCGACGACGGCGATGCGTGGGCGGCGCGACCCCGTGGCGGCCAGACGGACCGCGACGGCGCGGTTGATCTCCGGCGGCCTGAAACCGCGCTCCAGCGCCCCCGCGATCATGGTGTCGACCAGGCGCCGTAGGTCGGCCCACTCGTCGGCGGCCGCGATGCCGTCCCCCCCGTCCCCCTGCGCGGCCACATAGGTGCCCATGCCCACCCGCATCTGGATGAGGCCGTCGCGCTTGAGCGCGCCGTAGGCGTGGCTCACCGTCACCTGCGCAATCTCCATCCTTGCCGCCAGTTCACGCACCGACGGCAGTTGTTCCCCCGGACGCAACTCTCCCGAGACGATACCGTATTCGATCTGACCTTTCAGTTGCACGCCGATCGGGACAGGTAAATCGCGGTCGAGCAGGATACGCAAAGGCATGGCAGACTCCCTTGTCGGTCATATGGTGTTATATAACACTAGTAGACCGGGTGCCGTCAAGAGGCAGGACCGCTATAGGGCGCGTCGATCGTTCGTATAAAAGCGCTACAGGGCGCTATCTGACCGACGTGACGAGGCCATGACGAGGCTGAGCGTTATAGTGGATTCTGTCGCCGATGGCCGGAATGACGGGCGTGTCCGTGCCGGGCGATCTACTGGCGTCATGTTTTTATGCGCTAGCGACAACAGGGGCAACGGGGCGCCGGAGGCGCCGAGAGGAGAACGGGATGCGTGTTGCCGACACGAACTGGATGGGGCTCGCCGACTACCTAACGCGCGACGATCGAGCGGTTCTACCGCTCGGCAGCGTCGAGCAGCACGCGTATCTGAGCCTGATGACCGATGCGATCCTCGCGGAGCGCGTCGCCGTCGACGCGGCCGAGCCGCTCGGGGTCCCCGTCTTTCCGGCCCTCGCCTACGGCGTCACCCCCTACTTCCTCGCCTTTCCAGGGTCGCTCAGTCTGCGCGTCTCCACGTACCTCGCGGTGGTGCGCGACCTGCTCGACGCGCTGGCGGCCCAGGGATTCCGGCGCATCGCGCTCGTGAACGGTCATGGCGGCAACAGCCCGGCCGCGTCGCTCGCGGCGGAATGGATGGCCGACCATCCCGATACAAAAGTCGTGATGCATAACTGGTGGAACGCCCCCCGAACCTGGGAGGCGGTGCGGGCCATCGACCCCTTATGCTCGCACGGCTCGTGGATGGAAAACTTTCCCTGGAACCGCGTCGCCCCCGCGCCGTCCGGCCAGAAACCGATGGCCGACCTCGAACGCCTGCGCGCCCTCCCGCCCCAGGGGGTGAAGAGTTTGTTAGGGGACGGGAACTACGGCGGGGCGTACGAAAAGCCCGATGCGCGAATGCTGGAGATCTGGCGCGTCGGGGTGGAGGAGACCCGCGCGGTCATCGCCGGGCTGTGAGCGACGGACGCCCAACCGGGCAAGGAGAAGATCGTATGGAGTCGCGTTTCGACGGGAAGATAGCGATCGTCACCGGGGCCGCGCACGGGATCGGGCGCGCGATCTGCGTTGAATTGAGCCGGTGCGGGGCGCATGTGTGGGCCAGCGACGTTCTCTCGGACGACCTGGGAGAGACGCGGCGCGCCTGTCGCGACAGCGGCGGCCGGTGCGAGATCGCGACGATCGACGTGACCGACGAGGAAGAGGTAGGAGCCTTTGTCCGTCGCGTGGACGACGAGGAGGGGCGGATCGATATCCTCGTCAATACGGCCGGCGGGGTGATGGGGCAGGTCGGGCGGCCCCTTGAGAGCGTGAGCGGCGCCGATTGGGAGCGCGTCCTCGCCGTCAATTTGACCGGGTCGTTCTACACGGCGCGGGCCGTGGCCCCAGCCATGAAACGCCGCCGCGACGGGCGCATCGTGAACATCTCGTCGGGGGCCGGCCGTAGCGTGAGCCTCACCGGGATCCAGGCGTACGCCAGCGCGAAGGCCGGCCAACTTGGACTGACCCGTCAGCTCGCGCACGAGTTGGGGCCGTGGGGCATCACCGTCAACGCCGTCGCGCCGGGCTTCGTCCTGAGCAACCCGGCGACACAGCGGCAGTGGGAATCATATGGACCGGAGGGCCAACGCGCTCTCGTCGAGGGTATCGCGCTCAGACGGCTCGGCACGCCCGAGGACATCGCTCATGGCGTCCTATTCTTCGCGTCCGACGAGGCCCGTTGGTGTACCGGACAGGTACTCAGCATCGACGGCGGCGTGGCTATGTTCTAAGGAGAACCGATGAAGATTTACGTATCGACCGATTTTGAGGGGACGAGCGGGATCGTCGCGTGGGAGCAGGCCATCGAGGGCAATCCAGAATACGCGCACGGGCGCGCCTTGCTCACAGCCGAGGTCAACGCGGCGATCGAGGGCGCGCACGCGGGAGGCGCCGCGGAGATCGTCGTCAACGACGCCCACCACAACATGCGTAATCTGCGCGCCGACGAACTGGCCGGAGAGACGACGCTCATCAGCGGACGCCACAAGCCGTTGTACATGATGCAAGGGCTCGACGACTCGTTCGACGGCGTGTTCTTCGTCAGCTATCATGGCTCGATCGGCGCCCCCGCGGCCATCCTCTCGCACACCTATAACCCCCATGCCATCCACGCCGTCCGTGTCAACGGGCATATCGCCGGAGAGTCGGCGCTCAACGCGCTCGTCGCGGCGCACTACAAGACGCCTATTCTGCTCGTGACCGGCGACCGCGCGACCATCGACGAAGCGGCGTGGTTCGCGCCGGCCGCCGAGCGCATCATGGTTAAGGATGCGGTGGGCCGCTTCGCCGCGAGTAATCTACACCCGCGGGTGGCGCGGCGTCTCATCGGCGCGGGGGCCGCGCGCGCGGTCGCCCAGGCGCGCGACGGAGGCGCCCCGGTCCCGGCCGTCGATCGCTCGGTGCGCGTGGAGATCGACTTCCTGACGGCGGACATGGCCGAGATAGCGACGGCGATCGCCGGCGTCGCCCGAATCGGAGCGCGCACGATCGCCATGGAGGACGACGACACGCTGTCGCTCTATAAACGCTTCGTCGCCATCATCCACCTCACGCGTGGACTGTTCGACTAGCTCGGCGCGGACTGTTCGACTAGCTCGGCGCCTGGGTCTGTGACGTGTCGGGGTATAACCGCGCCCGTCGATCCCCACGCGCCTCTGGCCGTGTCCGTCGATCCCCACACGCCTGTGTGTGGCGGGGGTCTGGGGGGAGGCATCTCCCCAGGTTCCCCTGGAGGGGGCGGAGGGGGCGAACGGAGAACAGGGCGAGTTGGTGCGCGGAGGGGGCGAACCAGACGTCCCCCGGAGGTGCGCTGGACCGCCGGCCGCGGGCGGGGGGGGCCAGTCAGCCACGGGCGGAGGGGGAGATGGATAAGGCGACTTGTCATGGACCGCGGACGCCGGCGGCCAGAGGGTGGCGTGGCCTCTGGTAGGCTGGTAGTGACCGGACACAGGCTTTATGTGGGAGGGATAGGGTGATCCAGGGCGCTGACCATGCCGACCATAAGGACTTTTATCTGGAGACGCTGCGCGATATCGTCTCTCAGCCGACGGCGCCCTTTCGCGAGGAGCGGGTGGCGGCGCGGATCGGGGCGTTGCTGCGGGCCTGGGATATTCCGTTCGTCGTGGACCCAACCGGCAACATCATCGCCCACTATCGGCGAGGGGCGCCGTGCCGACCACTCATGCTCATGGCGCACATGGCTCATCCCGCCTTCGCGGTCGTCGCGCGCGACGACGTATCCCCGGGGCGGCTCACCGCGCAACTCCAGGGCGGTGTCGCCGCCCGCTGTTTTGAGCGAGTGGTTCCGGTGCGGGTCTACCCGCGCGCGGACGGCGCCGCGCTCAGGGGCCGCGTCGTGGGCTACCGGCGGGGGGCGGGGCCGCGCGAGGTGGAACTGGACGTCGCGATGGACGATCCGCGCGCCGCCGCCGATGTCGTCCCCGGCGACTTCGGCGTGTGGGACCTGCCCGACTTCGACCTGCGCGATGGCCTGATCCATGCCCGCGTGGCCGACGACCTCGTCGGGTGCGCGGCCGCCCTCCTCACCCTGTGGTCGCTCGCGCGCGAGGGCTCCGGCGCCGACGTCTACGGCGTCTTCACGCGGGCCGAAGAGGTGGGGCTCGTGGGCGCGCGGGCGGTCATGCGGGGCGGATTACTGCCGCGCGAGGGCTATGTCGTCTCGCTCGAGGCAAGCAAGGCGCTCCCGGGGGCGCTGCAAGGGGCCGGACCGGTCATTCGGGTCGGCGATCGGCTGACGACGTTCGGCGACGAGGCCGAACTCGTCCTCAAGGCCGCTGCCGAAGAGATGGGCTCGAATATCTGGCATCCGGCGCTCCCGGCCACGGTCGGGGTACAGCGCCAGCTTATGAGCGGCGGACAGTGCGAGGCCAGCGCGGCCGCATCGCTCGGGTATAGCGCGACCGGGCTGGCCTTCCCGCTCGGCAACTACCACAACGTCTCCGACACGTTCGGCGTCGAGGCCGAGACGGTACACGTCGACGACTACCTGACCGGCGTCGCGCTGCTCCAACGGGCCGCGCGCCTCATGCCCGACGAGCCGCGACTGCGACGCGAGGCCGCGGCGGCCCCGCAAAGACAGGATCACCTCGTCGCGCGGCTAGAGGAATCGGCGGAAGCGATACAACGAGCCGCCCATGGCGCATAGGGCCGTGGCGCATAGGGCCGTGGCGCATAGGGCCGTTAGCCGCGCTCGCGCTTGAATTCATAGAGATAAGGCTGCGTCAGCATCCAGGAGGCGTGGCTCCAGAGCTCCGCCGCCGCTTCCCCACGGGGAACCTCGGTGATGACGGGGCCATAGAAGCCAAAGGGCTGATCGTCGAGGACGAGCCACGGCACGCCGAAAGCGTCGAACTTGCCTGTCGCCTCGCGGTGTTCGGCCAACGCTTCCTCGTTTGTGGAGGGATCGTCGAGGGCCTGGCGCAACAGGCCGCGGTCGAGCCCCGCCTCCACGAGCGCCGCCTCGATGACGCTGTCCGACTTGAGGTCCTCGCGTCGATCGTGGCGCGCCTGTCCGAGCGCCAGATACAGACGGTCGACCGCGTCGTTACCGCCCGTCCGACGCGCCAATACGAGCGTGCGCAGCGCGGGATCGAGCTCGACCGGGCCCGCCCCAAGCGGGTCGCGGTTGACCGTGCCGAGGCTGAACACCTTCCATTGCACGTCCAGGGGGCGCACCTGCCGCACCTCGCGCACCCATAGGGAGGTGCGCCACGCCCACGGGCAGACCGGATCGAAGAAAAACGTCAGCATAATCGTCCCCAACCTTCTCACTATCCTTTGTACAGTACCTACTCAGGATACACCGCGACGCGGGAGGAGGGTACGGGCGAGAGGATATTACGTTATCGGCAGTACGATCCGCACCGTAGTTCCCGCCCCCGGCGCGCTCGCGATCGTGACGGATCCGCCGAGCAACGAGACACGCTCACGCATGCCCATCAGCCCAAGGTGGGCGCCGCGCGCGGGGTGGGCGGCGATGCCGTCGACGACGAAGCCGCGGCCCCAATCCCGGACCTCGACGACGACCTCGTCGTCGCTCCCGCACAGGGTCACACGCACGCGCGTCGCCTCGGCGTACTTGCGCGCATTGTTGAGAGCCTCCTGGACGACGCGGAAGACAGTGGTCTCGACCGCGGGGACGAGTCGGGCGACGGAGCCTCGCACATCGAACCGCGCCTCCCACCCGGCCTCCCGCGCCGCCGCGTCGAGTTGTTGCTGCAACGCTACCACCAGTCCGAAATCGTCGAGTGTCGAGGGGCGCAGGTCGCTCATGACCCGCCGCGTCTCGGTGATGCATCCCTGCAGCACGGATAGGCCGCGCGCGAAGGCGTCGCGTGGGTGTTCCGGTGAGAGCGAATACTCGTGCGCCTGCAGATACTGAAAGGCGCTGACGATCATCTGCCCAAGGCCGTCGTGGATATCGCGCGAGATGCGCAACCGCTCCTCTTCCTGCGAGGTCACGAGCTTGGCGGCGTACTGTATGAGACGCTCCTCGCGCTCTCGCAGCGCCTCGTACAGGCGCGCGTTCTCCAGCGCCGCGGCCATCTCGACCGCGAGGACCGAGACGACGAAGACCTCATCGTCGGTGAACGGCTCCGGGGTGGCGCGGTAGACCTCGAGGAACCCCAGCGTCCCCGCGCGCGTCGTGAGCGGCGCGCACAGCACGCTCTCCGGCCCCCGTCCCGTCTCCAGCATCGGCAGCGGGATCCCCTCCAGATTTATGACGTCCTCGAACTGCGCCGCGGCCCCGGCCTCGAGTACCCGCGCGGCAAACGTCCCGGCCAACGGCAGGCTCCAGGTCGCGGCCCAGCCGTCGTCGAGCCCGTTGTGCGCGACCGGGGTCAAGGTGTCCCCCCGCAAGGACAACACCGCGCAGTGGGGCAGGCGCAGCGTCCGCGCGAGCAGGCCGATGACGTGCGCGCACACGTCGTCGGCGGTACGCGCCAGGTTGAGCAACTGCCCCGCCTCGTACACGATAAAGAGCCCGTTGAAGGAGTGTTGGAGTTCTTGATGTAGGGCGCTCTGTTCGAGCGCGATGGCCGCGTGGGCGGCAAGGGCGCGCACCGATGTGACGAGGCCGGGAGCAGGTTCCTCGTCCACCACGAGGCGCGCGAGGCCCAGGGGTTCCGGCCCTCCCTGGGCGAGCGGCCCCGAGAGCGCGACCGCGAGCACGCACCAGCCCGCGCCGGCGCCCTCGTACACGTCGTCCCCATCAATCAAGATGTGATGTGGGTGGAGCGGAGGTAGGTGCGCCAGCGCGGTGAGCGCGCCCGCTCGCGCCCGCTCGACGAGGACGCCCTCGCCCTCTCGTAGCGCGACGCTCGCCCCCGCGCCGGGACACAAAGCCGCGAGCGCCTCGGCGAGGGAGCGCAACAGGGCGGAAGAAAACGAGTCCATATATCTCGAAGCATCAGGCGCCGCGCCGCGCCCGCACATGGGGTAAATGGGCTAGTGTCCCGTCATTATCGCCCCCGATAACTAGGATATGATGCTCTCAATCGGCGCTCATCTCAGGTGATGGGCTGGTACAATGGGTGCAGATCCGAGATGATCGGCGGTTTTAGGGCACTTTGACGCCACATGTGGACAGGCGGGGCGCCCGATGAGGAGGCTAGCAGCGCGATGAGTTCTTTCTGGGCCTTTCTCGGCATCTCCCTCCTCGTCATCGTCACGCCCGGGCCAGACACGGCTCTGACGATCCGGAATACACTGCTCGGCGGGCGCAGGGGCGGCATCTTCACCGCGCTAGGAGTCGTGACGGGGCAAGCGCTATGGGCCATCGCCGCCAGCGTGGGCCTCGTGGCCCTGCTCGTGGCGTCGGAACCGCTGTTCGTCGCCGTCAAGCTCGCGGGCGCGGCGTACCTCATGCTCCTGGGCGCGCAGGCGCTGCGCGGGGCGCTGCGCACCGGCGGGACGAGGACGGCCACGCCTGGGGACGGGTCTCCGCACCGCCTCGTCCCAGCGGTCGCCCTCCGCCAAGGCGTGATCAGCGATCTCGGGAATCCGAAAATAGCCGTCTTCTTCACCAGCCTTCTGCCCCAGTTCACGCCGCGCGGCGACGCGGCGTTCGCCGCGCTTGTGGCGCATGGCCTCGCCTTTTGCATGCTCACCTTCGCGTGGCTGACGGGGTACGCCCTCGTGGTCGCACGGGCGGGCGACTTTCTGCGGCGCCCCGCGATTCGCCGTGCGCTCGAAGGCGTCACCGGCGCGGTGCTTATCGCGCTTGGCGTGCGTGTCGTAACCGAGCACCGCTAGCGAGGGCATGAACGTCGCGGCAGGCCGCTACCGCGTCGATGAGGAGTATAGGCTATAGGTAATCGCTCAGAGGGTGTGCAACCCTACGCGGCGAGCGGCAGCGGCGCGTTGAGCGTGGTCGGCTGCACCGGGGGCAGCAGCGACGGGGACGACGTGCCCGAGAGATAGGCCGCACAGGCGTCG
>JAABUZ0100004391.1_pt1 | contig 19520 bp, 17 predicted proteins | sample 5562091 | NCBI WGS metagenome assembly JAABUZ01 (sample SAMN12813069, study PRJNA571459) | rock metagenome | isolation source: Antarctica rocks | place: Antarctica: Victoria Land, Linnaeus Terrace sud | collected 2015-12-21 | reverse complement strand
CAGCCGCTTGCGCGTCCCCACTATCGGCATCGGCGCCGGGCCGGGCTGCGACGGTCAAGTGCAAGTCTGGCACGATATCCTCGGCCTCTACACCGACTTCGTACCGCGCCACGCCCGCCGCTACGCACATCTGGCCGACACCATCGGCGATGCACTCCGTCAGTATGCCGCCGAGGTGCGCGAGGAAGGATTTCCCACCCAGGAACACAGCTCGACCATCAAATCCGAGGAGTTGCAGGAAGCGCTCCGGCAGCTTCCACCACGAGTGGGCGCCTCGTGAAGCGCCCCGCTGCACGCCTTCGTACTAACGGTCCCGCGCGCTCCCCATCCATGAAGTGGGCGTTACTCATCCACCGTCTTCGGCTCCAGCCAGGGCATCATTGACCGTAATTCGCGGCCCACGACCTCAATCTGCTGCGTCTGCTCTTCGGCTCGCATGCGCTTGAACTCCGCTGCGCCGCCCTCAAACTCCTCCACCCAACGACGCGCAAAACTGCCGCTGCGCACCTCCTGGAGTACCTGACGCAAGTTGTCTCGCACGTGCTCGTCAATCACCCTGGGTCCGGCCACATAGTCGCCGTACTCGGCGGTGTCGCTAATGGCGCGTCGCATGTAACTCAGGCCGCCCTGGTTCACCAGGTCAACGATCAGCTTCAGCTCGTGCAGACACTCAAAGTACGCCATCTCCGGCGGATAGCCCGCCTCGACCAGGGTGTCGAAGCCGGCCTTCACCAGGGCACTGACGCCGCCGCACAGCACAGCCTGCTCACCAAAGAGGTCCATCTCGGTCTCTTCCCGAAATGTGATGTCCATGACGCCCGATCGGGTACAACCGATTCCACGAGCATAGGCCAGCGCCAACTGGTGTGCCTGGCCGGTAGCATCCTGCTGCACCGCGATCCCGCCCAGCACGCCCTTGCCCTCCAGAAAGAGGCGCCGCATCATGGCGCCCGGCGCCCGCGGCGCGATCATCGCCACATCCACGTCTGGCGGTGGGACGATCTGGCGGTAATGAATAGAGAAACCGTGGGCAAAGAGCAGCATGGTGCCGGCTGATAGATGATCGCGAATCGACTCCTGGTAGACCCGTCGGTGGAGCTGATCGGGCAGCAAGATCGACAGGAAGTCACCCCACCCGCAGACCTCCGCCACCGTCTGCACCGGGAAACCATCCGCTTCAGCCCGCAACCAACTCTGGCTGCCGGGTTGCAGGCCGACCCGTACCTCGCAGCCGCTATCCCGCAGATTGAGCGCATGCGCATGGCCCTGATTGCCATACCCAATAGCCGCGATTCGGCGGTCACGGATCAGGTCGAGATCCGCATCCTCATCGTGGTAAAAGGTTGCCACGCTGTCCTCCGTGCTTGGTCCTGAGTGCCAGCCAAAGGTACTTCATCCATTCCATTCACCCCCATCAATACAGCTACCAAGAACGCGGCGCTCACCGGAGCTATGACCGTTCGCACTCCATTCTCACTCTCCATTCCGTTCGTCTTGTACCGCCTCGGCAATCTTCCAGGCAGCCATCTGGACCGCGATATCAAGCGTCGGAAAGTGCCTCGATTCGTGAACGGCATCCGGCCAGACGATCGGACGATGCTCCGGCTCCCAGATATTCGTCTCCCAGCAGGCGACTCCTTCGTGGTTCACGGCGTAGATCTCCACGTGGAAGGTGCTGGCGTCATAGGTCATGTCCCCCGACCATGACCTCTCGTCTTCCTGGACGTTCTCTAACACCACGGACATAGCGTATAGACTCTTTCACCATGCATGGGGATTGACTGAATGCGACACAACACTGTCGCGTTCAGAGCGACATTTCCAGGGAGCACCGCGTCACCAGCTGCGCGCTACCATGCGATCAAACTCGCCGCTACGTTGATCACTATTTTCCACTATAGGCACATTCAGCCTACTGCCTGCGCTGAGTCCACTCCGTGCGCACATCGGCTGGAGGGCCGGGCGAGGACTGAACGCGCGGCGAGCAGGTACGCTGGCGGTGGAGAAGCCATATCACGCCTGCCCCAACACCGCCACCTGATACCACCGCCAGAAGCGGGCGATACCCTCCTCCACTGAGACGCTGGGAGCATATCCGAGCAGCGCGCGCGCCTTGCTGATGTCGGCGTACGTATACGCCACATCGGCGGCCGGCATCGGCGCCGACGGCAAGTTCACCTGCCGGCCGGCAAGCCGCGCCAGATGCTGGACAAAATCGGCCAGCAAAACCGGCTCCCCGCGACCCAGATTGATAATCTCGTAGCCCAGCGGCCGGTCGACAGCGGCAACGACGCCCACCACGATATCGTCGATATAGGTCCAGTCGCGGTACATCTGGCCGTTGTTATACAGCGGAACCTCTCTACCGTAGAACATGTTATCGAGGACCTTGTAGGCCATCATGTCCGGGCGACCCCGAGGACCATAGACGGTAAAAAAGCGCAGCACCGTGACGTGCTGCCCATAGAGGTGGTGTACGGTGAAGCCCAGCATCTCAGCGGCCCGTTTACTGGCCGAATAGGGCGCCAGGGGTCGGTCCGCCGCATCGGTCTCGACAAAGGGGACCACCGTGGTATTCCCATACGCCGACGAGGTCGAGGCCAGCACGAAATTGCCGGTGTGTGCCTCCCGGGCCGCCTCTAGCAGAGTGAGCGTCCCATTGACGTTGACGTCGTAATACAGGTGCGGGGTCTCGATCGAGACGCGCACGCCGGCCATGGCGGCCAGATGGACCACCGCTGCAAACTCATGCTGTCCAAACAGCCGGCCCACCAGGTCGCGGTCGCGAATGTCTCCCGCCACAAAAGAAAAGCGCGCCGCGTCCGGAGAGCGCGACAGTTCCCGCAGGTTGGCCTGCTTGCGCGCCGGGTCGTAATAGTCGTTCAGGTTGTCGAGGCCGACCACCGTGTCACCGCGCGCCAGCAGCGCCTGAGCGGTATGACTACCGATGAACCCAGCAGCGCCGGTAACCAGGACCGTCTTACTCACCGCGGCTTGGATCGCGCAACGTGTGCATCGTTCTGCAAATGCTCGCTCTTTCCGGGCGCACAAATGCTCTCGCGAATTGCCCTCTCAAGGGTAACACCGAAACGCAGGCGTTCCAGATATCGGGCCAGCAGCGGCACCATCAAGCAGGCTGAGGTTGAGACAATCGAAGGGAGCCGGAGCAGGATACTTCCCAAGCATTCCTCTCCATACCGCGCAGCCGCACGATCCAGAGAGAAGAGCGAGTACGATATGGCAATGGTAACTGTCGCTTCTCCGTGAAATGTTGCACTTTCGGTTTGACGCCGCGTATGCTTGAGCCGTATAGCGATGAACAGGGGGAGGGACGCGGACATGCACTTGCTGCTGGTACATCAACCGTTCACATCTCCCAACGAGGCGGGCGGCACGCGGCACTACGAGTTAGCGCGATTGCTTGTGCTGAACGGTCATCGGGTTACGGTACTCGCCAGCGACGTTAGCTATGTGAGTGGTGAGCGAAACAGTAACGGCGTCGGTATTTTTACGTCGGAACATACACCCGACGGTGTAGAGATTCGGCACTGCCAGACCAACAGGTCGCTGCACCGAAGTGTCCTTCAGCGCCTGCTGTCATACTGTAGTTTCAGTGTCACATCCTTCGTCGCCGGTCTACTGAGCCGGGAGGTGGATGTTGTATGCGGCACCTCTCCGCCTCCCAGTCAACTGGCGACTGCCTGGGCTTTAGCAAGAATCAAGCGCGTGCCGTTGGTCATCGAGGTTCGAGACCTGTGGCCGGATACCGTGATCGACCTCGGGTACCTGCGCCAACCTGTGCTTATTGCTTGCTGGCGTCGGTTGGAGAAACTCATCTACCACTCCGCCGACATGATTGTCGCCAATTCTCCCGGCTTCTCTCCCCATCTTCAGGCCTGCGGAGTCGACAACAACCGAATAACAATCGTGCCCAACGGTGTGGATGCGGCGGAATTTGACTCGACAGACGGTGGACAGGCTTTCCGGCAAAAGTATGATCTCGGCGACCGCTGCGTGGTCATGTTTGCCGGCACGCACGGCCTCGCCGCGGGGCTGGACTCAGCACTGGATGCCGCGAATCTTCTGCGTGACGAGAAAGACATCGTCTTTGTCTTCGTCGGTCATGGTATCGACAAGGGAAAGATGATGACGAGAGCCAATGAGATGGGGCTGAACAGTGTGGTCTTTGTACCCCCGCATGCAAAGGTTGACATGCCCGATGTGCTGGCTGCGGGGGACATATGCCTGGCCACCCTCAAGGCAGTCCCTGTCTTCCAGACCGTCTACCCGAACAAAGTTTTCGACTACATGGCCGCCAGTCGGCCAGTGGTGTTGGCGATCGACGGCGTCATTCGCGACGTAGTGGAAGGGGCCGATGCTGGTGTATTCGTCCAGCCTGGAGACGCTCCCGCCCTGGCGGCTGCGGTGCTCGGTCTCGCTCGTGACCGCGCGACACGACTGCGGAAAGGGCAAAACGGACGTTCGTATGTCGAGCGCCACTGCCGGCGCGCGGATCGAGTGCGCGAGTTTGAGCAGATGCTCATCGACCTGGTAGGCCAGGGAAGGGGAAATCGCCGTCCCGTGCGGACACAGGCTGGTTCGGCCGAGCGAACTCCGTCCGCCGTGGGGCGAACCTCTCCCACGGAAGAGTTAGTACCTGGGGCGCGCGAGTGATTTCTGTAGCTGCTCTGTTCGGCGTTTTCGCCTGCAGTCTTTTCGTCTCGTATGCGGCTGTGGGCGCCTTTCGGCGACTGGCATTCTCCTGGGGAATTGTCGCGATACCCAATGAGCGTAGTTCGCATAGCCGCGCGGTTCCCCTGGGCGGAGGCGTTGTTCTGGTTGTCGTCAATCTGGCAGGGTGGATCTGGTATGCCGAAACACACGGGCAGTTCTCCAGGGTCCTGGTGTATATGGTGGCAAGTGCGCTGCTGATCGGTGCTATCAGTTTGCTCGACGACCTCCGCCACGTGCCTATCGGCATTCGGATACTGGTCCACCTGACAGCGGCGACTGTCGTGGTCTTTGGCATCGGGCATTGGAGCCAGGTCGAATTCCCAGTGGTCGGCCTGATTTCGATCGGCGCGCTCGGCGTGCCGCTCACCGTGATCTGGATCGTCGGGCTGATCAATTCATACAACTTCATGGATGGCCTGGATGGTATGGCCGCCGGGCAGGCGAGCACTGCGGGGATCGGTTGGCTAGTTCTCGGCTGGGCCACGGGACATCACAGCCTGGCTGTAATGGGCGCGCTGCTTGCCGCGACCAGCCTCGGATTTTTGATTCACAACTGGCAGCCAGCCAGCATCTTCATGGGAGATGTCGGCTCGACCTTCCTCGGGTATTCCCTGGCGATTCTCCCGGTGATCGCCGCGATGTACGACCCGCGCTTCGTCCTGGTTGGGGTATTACTCGTGTGGCCGGCAATTTTCGACAGCGGGTTCACGGTCTTACGGCGCCTCTCCCGGCACGAGAACGTGCTCACCGGTCACCGCTCCTTTCTGTTCCACCGGCTCGTCTATTGCGGTTGGAGCCACGCCGGCGCCGCTTCGCTCTACGCCGTGCTTCCTCTCCTGGGCGCCGGTCTGGCCTTCAGCTGGGAGTACAACAACCGTCTCACGCATCTGGGAGCCGCCGTGGGGCTGTGCTTGCTCTGCCTGGGGCTGTGGCTCCTGGTCTGCCATCAGGAGCGCCAGCGTCTCGGGGGGATGGAGGCGCCAAGCAGCCAGGTGCTACTTGAAGGCGCTGATCGGACGACCGCCGATAGTAGCGTCGTTCGGAGCGAGCAGTACATCCACGAAGGGTAGACGACTCTACCGTCCGCGCTACTTGATGGCGTCGATGAGCAGATACAGCCCGAAACCGCGGGCAAACCGGCGTAAGAGCCGCCGCGGCCACAAGCGTCGCCCCAGGTCGAGCAGTCTTCCTTCATGCCGCTGACCGCTTTCCCCCAGAAGTAGGTCACCAAAGGAGAGTTGGGTGCGCACGTCGACCCGCGTGAACTTCGCACACATGTTCCGAACTTCATCCGGGCTGTATGCCTTGGTCCCCGGGCTTTCCAGATACCGCGCGTAGATATCGTGGAACGATGTAGCCGGCTTTCCCGCCAGTACCCCATAGCGGAGATACAACATAAGCCCGACCAGCGAATGCCGATGATACACCATGATCCGCGCGACGCCTCCTGGGCGCAGCACGCGATACACCTCCTGGATGGCCCGGTGCGTGTCAGGAGAGTGGTGCAGCACGCCCCAGGAATACACCAGATCGAAGGAGTCATCCTCGAACGGCAACCCTTCCGCATCGGCCACCCGCAGCGCGGAGTCGAGACCGAGCAACGACAGGCGGTCGGCCGTGTACTCGATGGCCCGCGGTGTCAGATCGACCCCGGTTAACGAACGTGGCCCCACGCGTGCCCATTCGGCATGATCGGCCCCCATACCGACACCGATTTCCAGCACATCGCGGTCGCCTCCATCTGGGAAACGGGCAAACTCAGGGATATACGGTTCCAACTCATAGCGAGCCCGCTGTTGTTCCCTGAGTCGTTCTGCCTGGGAGGTCCCGATGGCATACACCTCGCCGCAGGGATCCTCCTGCCAGTAGTCGTAGACACGGTCCTTCATATCGGCTACACCCCTTGGGTCAACGGAGAAGCATTCCTCTCTCGGCGTCAATCAGCTCACTGAAGCGACGGATCGCTGGCTCGCTCCTGGTATTCTCGACCATAGCGTTGTCGCGAATGCGCTTCTGCTGATTGGACGAAAAGAGAACAATGCCGTTTGGATTGGCTTCAAGTGCGGCGCTGAGCATCAGCTGCGCGAGTACGCGCTCGTTCCCTAAGTCGAGATCAACCGCGTTTGACCACCGCCTGCATCGCTCAGGATCGGACAGCGCTGTGCGCAACTGGGTAAAAGCACTGGACAACGCTCGATGCGTGATAACGAAGGCGTGCGGATACGTTGGCGGCGACTCGGAGAGTACCGACCACTCGAATTGAAGGACACGAGCAACGGACGGCGCTTCGGTCACAACACGATCAACCTTGGATCGCTCACTGCCGATTCCCCACGCTCCAATTACCCCTTCCGTCACCGACCGATCCAACGTTTCTCTAAGTTCGTCGGTCAGATCCTGCAGTTCGGCCTCGTGCAATAAGAACAGGTCGAGCCGTTCGGAACGCAGCGCCGTCAGACTCTCTCGAAGCGACGCTGATAGTTCCTGAGACGTAAAATGAGTTGTAAGGCTGGCGGGCTGCGTGGCCCGTATGAGGCGAGCTTTGACCCCAGGTAAGCGCCACAGCAGGAACCTTGCCGCGGCCCTACCGTAGGTGTGAAGGAACCTGCTCCCGCCCACTGGCCGGGCAATACCGAATTTGCTGGTGACGGTCACCTCATCGTGGTGGCGGCGTAAGAATGATCCCAGCACTTCCTCCGCCCCGCCAGAGCCATAGGCTGGTGCCACGTCGAAATGGCGAATGCCAGCCTCATAGGCCGTTTCTAATAATCCCAGCGAATGCTTTTGCGCCGGTCCACCAATAATCCGTGACGCGCCGAACCCTAGCCGCGAGGTGACCCTGCCACTCCCCGGCAGAGTGACATCAGCCACCCGTCAACCTCGCGCGTAAGTGGTCGCTGAGTCGCAGCGCAAGTGCAATTATGGTATGTGTGGGATTGGAATAACCGCTCGTAGGGAACACAGCACTTCCGCATACATAGGCGTTGTCCGTTCCAAACAGTCGCAAATTTTGATCTACGACGCCTCGTTCGGGTGTAGCCGCCATTCGAGCTGTGCCCATGTGGTGGTATTGGTCCTGGGTTCGAGCAAGAATCGCCGAACTCCGATCGGCAACATCCGGATCGATGTGAACACGAGCCACGCCGGCCTGTTCGAAGCCCTCCTTCGTGATCTCCGTGAACCTCGCGATGGATTCGATGTCAATCTCACTCATGCGCCAGTCTAGCCGAGGACGGCGCAACCCTAACGCATCGGTTTGATCGCTTAAAGATACAGAACTGTCTCGCAATGGCACCTGTTCCAGCTGGATACCCAACCGAAATCCTCGATCATCGAGATTGTAGGCGCGATGCTGAACCAGCGTTCGCCACGACTGACGGGCGAGCAAGGGACCGCTTTTCGCTGCCCCGATTGCCGCCGCGACCACCTCGCGGTTTATGTCGCCCTTCAGTAGCGATTTGCCCGCGAATCGCGCGCGATAGAGAAGCGCAGTCCTGTCACTCTGAAACAAAATCGAGCCGCCCACCCCAGGTAGCTGAGATTTTCGTTGCTGCACCGCGCTGAGTCTGAAGCGTGGCCCATATTTGAAGCCCTTGTAGTAGATATTATCAAACAGCTGATGCACGGCGCCGCGGTCCCAGGGGACGATATCCGCTGAACTGATCCCGGGGTGGTCTTGAAAAAACCGACCAATTAGGTCTGAAGTCGCCCAAGGTGCGGGTCGCCCATCAATCAGTGGATGCAGCAAGAGTCGGGCTGTCTCGATGCCGCCAACGCACAGGACGAAGTGACGGCTTCGCACGTGGACACTCTGTCCTCCACTTGCTCTTGCCACCGCACAGGTGATTTGATCTCCCTGCGCCTCGAAGCCCACCACGGTCGCATGGAGAATGCACCGTAGCAGAGGCAGACGCCCAACCTCGCGACCGTAGGAACGAGCGAAATTGGGTTCAGGGCAAAAGCGGGATACGTAGGACTCAATGCCGTCACCGAGGTTCGGCACAGAGAGACCAAGAGCTCTCCAAACCTCGGTGTCGGTCTGCAAGCTACGGCTGAGTCCGGAAAAGTGGATCGCGTCCCGGTAAAATGGACTCAGTTCCGCATAGGAGATCGGCCATCCGCTCTCTGGTACCCAGGGACGCGACTCAAAATCGATCGGCTCGAGTGGCAAGATTTGCCCCCCCCACATGGTTGTCGTCCCACCAAGGGCGCGATTTCGCCCTTCGTGTATGCCAATATGAGGCAATCCGACGATCTCGCCGTGATTAAAATCCTGCTCCGGCGTATCCGGTCGTGCACCGCCGGACTCCAGGAGCACGACATTCGCACCCTGGTTTGCCAGTGTAATGGCGATAGGCAGACCCGCCGCACCTGATCCCACGATACATACGTCCGCATTGATGGTCTCTGGCAAGGAACCCCGAGACAGGTCCTCGATCATGCGCAGCACCATGCAGCGGTGAGCGAGAGCAGGGTCGGAAAAGCTTCGCTATCAGTCAACATACGGTTAACGGCGTGTGCCGGCGGATGCGGTGTCGCCATGGCTGTGTATCCTCCCGCTCGTCGATCCCGAAGCAACCGGGCGCCAGTCAATTGGCGTTCGATTGCGGCAAGAATCGACAGACGGACACGTGAAGCCGGTGAAACACAAGTAGTTCACTCGGGATATATGAGCGATACCGGCACATGCGCCGAGAGCGCCCGTACCTTCTGCCGTTCTCGGCGGAAATTCCTGGCGATCAGAACGGGAAGAGCCGGCCACCACTTTGGTGAGGTTCGTAGAGCAAGGTTGATCGCCCGTCCCGGTCTATTCTTCAAAAGTTCGACAACTATGGCGAAAGCAATCACGGAAGGCGCCTTGAGATGGGTGACGAGACGCGTTCGCCACGAGAGTGAGAGCGAGGCCGCGTACCTCCGCCGAAATTCCCTGTAAAAGGTGTCGTTATCACTCACCGATCGCAGCGACTTCAGTGCCGACGCCGCAACCTGGCCGCCATGGATTCGGTTGACGGTGAGCAACTGTGGGACGAAGAGGTAGTCCCACTGGACGATCACCTGCAACCAGAGAAACCTGTCAAAGTGGACATACCTGGGGTCGAAGCCGCCGCTCGCCTCCCATGCTTCTTTGCGCACCATGGCCGTGGTGAGCGACGGTACACTGATGGGACTCGTGCCGTTGAGAGCGTCAGCCACGAAGGTGGGAGCCTGAAATAATTGAGGCTGCTCCACGTGCGAGCCTGTCTCCCGATGACGGTAGCCATTCGCGAATAGCCACTCCTCGCCATTACCAACCAGTCCCAGTCTCGGACCAGATGTCTCGATCGCATTGTGCAGAACAGAGAGACAGCTCGGATGGAGAAGATCGTCGTGACACAGCAGCTTAACCCAGGGGCCCTTGCACAATCGCACGGCTCGGTTGACATTCTCCGCCTGTGGCAAAAAACGCTCGGAGCGGTAGACACGGATGCGCTCGTCGCGCCGGGCATACGCCTCGAGGATCTGAGGCGTCTCATCCGTGGAGCAGTTGTCGGAGACGACCAGCTCGAAGTCCGAGAAGCCCTGAGCAAGGACACTATCCAGCGCATCTGCCAGGTAGTTTGCGCCATTGTAAACGGGCAGGGCAATAGAGATCTCGCTCATACCATCGCTCCTACCGTCCGGCGCAGACCGTCCCACAGTGAGACCTGAGGCGTCCAGGCAAGCAATTGTCGAGCCCTGGAGGGATCGGACACGATGAACTTCGCTTCGCCTGGTCGGTACTGCTTCGCTCCAAACCGTAGCTCCACGGTATAGCCCCTTTCCTCCAGTGCGGCGGCAAGCTCCATCGCCAGGGAGCGCAACTCCACGGGCACACCGCTACCGACATTGTAGACCTGCAGAGAGCCGTCAACCGGTGGCGCCAGAAGAGCCTGCCAGAAACACGCGGCTGCATCCTCGACATAGATGTAATCTCGCACCTGCTCACACGAGGTGAGCTGCACCGCCTCATTTCGCTTTGCGCTCCCAATAACGTGGGGCACAAAGCGTGGCTCGGCTTCGCCTGGCCCGTACAGGCTAAAAAGGCGCAGCACGGTAATCGACAGGCGTTTCGCGTAGACGCTTGCGACCAGGGATGCCGCTGCTTTCGACACGCCGTATTCCGAATGCGGATCGATACAAACTGCCTCGGAGATTGGTCGATCCTGCATTTTGTACTCGAGGCATGAGCCGGCGAGAACCACGGGCGCTTCCGGAGCCGTCGCTTCCAACGCAGCAAGTAAATTCTCGCTACCTACAGCATTACTCAGCAGTAATCGATCCAGGGCAACCGACCCAAATGCCACGCCAGCCGCCGCCAGGTGAATGACGGCGTCCGGTCTGACTTCCTGCACGACGCCGAAGACCGCCTGCCGATCCTCAAGCTTTGCCGAGTGATTGATCACGTCGTGTCGAACATCGCTCGTACCGGACAGGTTGTGGATTTCAACTCCGGCCGCCAGACCCAATTGTGTGACGTGCTGTCCGATGAAACCGGTACCTCCGGTCACGAGAACCCGCTTCCCGCGCCATCGGTCTACTGCGCCCATCGAACTCCCTTGGTGCGCGCCGCCGATTCGTACCTTTCGATATCTTCGACACATGCGTTATAGGCAGCCTCGGGCACGGTTTGCTGCTCCTCAGTATTTTGATACCAGTGGACCGTCCTCGACACGCTGGCGCCAAAGTCCCACACCGGCTGCCAGCCAAGAAACGTCTGTGCTTTATCGATACAGAGCTTCAGGCGTCCCGCCTCGTGCCGGCTGTCGTCCATCTCTTGTGTCCGCCACGCCCCAGAACCCCAGGCGGCAACCACGGCCTGGGCAAGGTCCGCAACGCGATAGGTATCGCTCTCTAAAGGGCCAAAATTCCACGCCCCCGCCACTTCACCCTCCTCGGCAGCGAGACGTGTGCCCAGCCACAGATAGCCGGCCAACGGCTCGAGAACATGCTGCCATGGGCGCACTGCATCGGCGTTGCGCACGACCACACTGTCGCCTTTCAGCAGCGCACGTATCGCATCGGGAACGATCCGATCGGTAGACCAATCCCCACCACCGATCACGTTTCCGGCCCTCACGGTCGCCACCCCGACGCGCCGGCTCTGGGCCTGCTGTGAGGTGAAGAACGACATCCGGTACGATGCCACGGCGATCTCCATCGCTGCCTTACTCGCGCTATACGGATCATGGCCGCCGAGCGGGTCGATCTCTCGGTAGCCATACTCCCACTCCCGATTTTGGTAGCACTTATCGGTGGACACGATCACCACTGAGCACGAGTGGCGCTCCAGGCGAATCGCCTCCAACAGATTAATCGTGCCCATCACGTTCACCTCGTAGGTCTCGACAGGCATAGTGTAGGAGTCGCGTACCAGCGGTTGAGCCGCTAAGTGGAAGATAAACTCCGGTCGCCATGCCGCGACCGCAGCCCGCAACCGCTCTCGATCCCGCACGTCCGCCTGTACGTTCTCTATCCGCTCCTCCAGCCGGCATGAATCGAAGAGACTAGGGTCCGTCGGCGGCGCCAGCGCATAGCCGGCAACCTGGGCGCCAAGCCGTAGGAGCCACACCGTTAACCAGCTCCCTTTGAAGCCCGTATGCCCGGTGATCAGCACGCGCTTTCCCTGGTAGGCGTTCCCAAACGTCACCATGTGTTCCAGGGCGCCTCACCACTGGCCCATAGCTCGTTCAACAGTTTCCACTCGCGATAGGTGTCCATCGGCTGCCAGAACCCGCGGTGCTCATACAGCACGAGTTGGCCGTCTCTAGCCAGATTCGCCAGCGGCTCGTGTTCCAGGATAAGCGATGGATCATCAGTCAGGTAGTCCCACAGCCGCTGATCGAAGACGAAAAACCCACCATTGATCAGCCCCTCCGTGGTCTGTGGCTTCTCTTCAAACCGATGCACCAGCGGGCACTCGCCGTCTTCCGCCACGTTCATCACGCCGAACCGACCGGGAGGCCGAACCCCCGTGACCGTCGCAATGCGGCCATGGCCTTTGTGGAATGCTATCAAGGCCGTGATATCGATGTCGGCAACGCCATCACCGTACGTCAGGCAGAAGAGCTCAGCCTGTTCGACATAGCTCTTAATCCTGCGAACACGTGCACCCGTTTGCACGTGCTCCCCGGTCTCGGCCAGCGTAACCCGCCAATCTTCAGGGGGAGAGTTGTGCAGTTCGATGCCGTCATGGCGTCCCAGGTCCACCGTGATATCCGCCGTCAGGGAACGGTAGTTCAGAAAAAATTCCTTGATGGTCCAGCTCTTGTATCCCAGGCAGAGCACAAAATCGGTGATGCCGTGGGAGGCATAGATTTTCATGATGTGCCACAGCACCGGCCACTCACCGATGCGAATCATCGGCTTTGGGATGTCATCGGCAACGTCCCGAATGCGCGTCCCCGCGCCACCGCACAAGATTACCGCTTTCACGCGCCTCCCCACGATCCCCCATGGCACGCACGTTCTCTCATCGTGCCGCGCTTCCCTGCCTCTCGAGTATACGGCGCGTGGCAGCAGGCGCAGCGCCGGTCGGCGCACGTGATGGAGGTGTACCATGCGGCATGCCTGCCCATCTCACCCTTGGTGTGAGGGGGGGCAGTATTCTACGCTGGTGACAGAACGGGGCGGCTAGCGCAACTGAGATCTGTCCCTGCGTCACCACTAAACGTCCAGCGACCCGAGGATCAGTACCTGTGCGGGAATCTATCTATACCAGTGGAAGCTATGGCAGTCTCCATCCCACCTGGCATGCCGAGGACTCACCCTGGAAGGCGAGGCAAATATATCGGATTCTGCAGCAATACGACATTCACCCGAAGGAAATCGCCGAGGTTGGATGTGGCGCCGGGGTGATTCTCAGCGAATTACAACAGCTTCTACCTTCCACCTGTGAATTTCGCGGGTACGACATTGCGCCACAGGCCATAGCCGTGGCGAAACAACGGGAGAACGACAGACTTCGCTTCGATGTCGCCAATATCGACCAGTTGAAGTCGAACCATGTTGATGTCCTCCTGTTAATAGATGTCATCGAGCACGTCGAGGACTACTTCAGCCTGTTGCGAATTGCCAAAGAGATAGCAGACTATACGGTGCTCCATATTCCCCTTGACATACACCTACAGTCCGTACTTCGTGTAACGCCGATTACGGATACGATTACGAATGTGGGTCACCTTCACCATTTTACGAGGGAAACCGCTCTCATTTTGCTGGAGCAGGCCGGTTTCCAGATCAGAGGGTGGAACTACACCGCAGGCGCCGTGGAACTACCGAAAACGGAACGCCGGACACGACTGGCCAGGGTACCGCGTCGAGCCGCCTTTGCCGTCGCGCCCGATCTAGCCGTTCGAGTACTTGGTGGCTACTCGCTCATGGTCCTGGTTACGTAGGGTCGCGAGAGCGAATCAGACGCACTGGAGCAAAAGGTTGACTGCACACGGACCCGCCTGCCGCTCATGCGGCTTTGAGGACCTCCGGCAGATTCTCTCACTCGGTTCCACCCCCCTTGCCAATGCCCTGCTCACTGCGGAGCAACTCGGTCATGACGAACGCCGCTACCCGCTGGAACTCGCCTTTTGTTCGCATTGCTCCCTGGTACAGATTACCGAGATAATTCCTCCTGAACGCCTGTTTAGCGACTATTTGTACTTCTCGTCGTTCTCCGAGACGATGTTGCGGCATGCCCGCGAGATGGTCGAAGACATCGTGGGACGGCGACACTTAAACAGTGACAGTCTGGTCATTGAGATCGCAAGCAACGACGGGTACCTCTTGCGGAACCTGGTCGAGATCGGTGTTCCCGTGCTGGGAGTTGAGCCTGCCCGCAACATCGCCACGGTCGCGGAAGAGCGCGGCGTACCTACCCGGTGCGATTTTTTTTCGGCGCAGTTGGCAGAACAACTGTCATCCGAGGGTATGAGCGCGGACGTCATCGTCGCGAACAACGTTATGGCGCACGTGCCAGATATTAATGGAGTAGTTTCCGGTATCAAGGCCCTGTTGAAGCCGAACGGCATCTTTGTGATGGAAACGCCCTATGTGGTGGACATGATCGACGGTGTGGAGTTCGATACGATTTACCACGAGCACGTCTTTTACTACTCGCTGACGGCCCTGGAACGGCTCTTCCAGCGGCACGGCTTGGCAGCGCTCGACGTACAGCGGATTCCGATTCACGGCGGATCGTTGCGCATCACTGCCGGCCACGCAACGGACACAGGTGCTCGGGGAGCCGTCGTTGCTCTCCTGGAGTCAGAGCAGGCGAGAGGCGTGACGAGTCTCGAATATTATGCGCAGTTTGCCGACCGCGTGCAACGATTACGCTCGGACCTACACGCTGTACTGGAGGGTTTGCAAGCGGGCCACCGGAGAATTGCCGCGTATGGCGCCTCGGCCAAGGGGTCGACCCTGCTCAATTACTTTGACATTGGCAGCGACACCATTGCCTACGTGGTCGATCGCAGCACCGTGAAACAGGGTCGCTTCACGCCCGGCACGCACCTGCAAATTTTTCCCACCGAGCGTCTGGTGCAGGATCGACCCGACTATGTCTTGCTCCTCACCTGGAATTTTGCCGACGAGATTCTGGAGCAACAGGCGGCGTATCGCCGGCTGGGAGGGCGCTTCATCATCCCACTGCCGCAGATACGGGTGGTGTAGTTGATGCACGGGGAAGTAGAGAGAGGTGGGACACATGGTAGCCGTTGCCTGCGGAATATCACCGTGCTACCCCGCCTGGACAGCTTCTCGTCAACCTAAGCATCCGGACATCCGGAACTCCAGACTGCCACGTTGCATCCCTGGGCAAATGACAACGTAGAATGACCGTGACCACGGTCGAAGCCCACGATTACCGAGGTCAGTCTTTCGACTCTCTGTCGAATCGCAAAGGAGCATACGTCCGTGCCATCTAAAGCTCTGATGCAGGCCCAGGCAGGGCTAAAGCGCATCATCAAGCCGTACCTCGCAAAAGGTGGAGTTAAGCCGAGACGAATTCACTTCGGGCCTGGCAGAGGGTTATATCTCATGCTCAACCGCGAGAATGATCTGCAGCGGGAGTTCGGTCTGTTTGAGATGGAGTTGCATGGTACCTACCGGCATCTCATTTCGCCTGAGGATACGGTTTACGACGTGGGTGCGGCCGATGGTGACACAACAGTGCTTTTCGCAAAGCTGGTGCCGAGAGGACGCGTTGTTGCCTTCGAGCCCGACCAGAAACAGTGTGGGCAGCTTGCGAGAAACCTGGACTTAAACCCAGAGCTGCGCAACCGCGTAACTGTTATGCGCGCATTCGTGGGAGCACAGGGGGACAGCCGTATCGGGACGAACGCACCTGAGGCTGAGCCAGCCCCGCTGGTGGCACTCGATATCCTGGTCGGACAAGCAGATGTCAGGCCACCTGACGTGGTAAAGATCGATGTCGAGGGCGGCGAGGTCGAAGTTCTCGATGGCATGAAAGATATTCTCACCAATCTCCAACCGCGACTCGTCGTAGAAGTCCACGGCGTGGACCGAGAAAGGGAGTGCCTCGACATTCTACAAAAGGCGAATTACGCGGTGGCGATCGTAAACAATGCGAGGTGGCGCAAGCTGTACCCCGAACTGCGTCCCGTCGGACACAACCGATGGTTGGTTGCGCATCCGTCGCGCGCTTTCGCCGCTACCGGGCAAGCCCAGCGTACATCCGGCATACGCTGAGTCCGGTCTCGTCCCACTACTGTGTTGCCGACATGCAACAACGTAGGCTGGCGACCTTAGACCTTTCCCGCGACAGACTACGACTCGAGCAACCCTCGTTTCGGACTTCGCCTCTGACAAAAAGCTATTGGTGGGCCCCAGTCTCCAATTGGTCAAACATGCGAGCATATGCATGACGCGCACCTTCGCGAAACCGGTTCCAGGTGAAGTGCCGAGATCGCGCCGCCGCCGCCATTCCCATCTGAGCTAGAGCGTCGCGATTGTTGAGCCCCCACTCGATCTTCTCAGCAATGGCTTGTGCATTCCGGATTGGAACCAGGAACCCCTGCACGCCATCTTGTGCTACATCAGGGCCACAGGTGTTACGTGTCGTGACGATAGGCAGACCGGTGGACATGGCCTCCAGGATGGCATGTCCGAAGCCCTCGGCTAGCGATGGCAGGACAAAGAGATCGCTCTGGTGGAGTTCAGACACCAGCTGACTGTGGTTCAGGGCCGGCTTGATATGGACGGAAAGATCCCGATAGTGAGAGAGAAGAGTACGGTCGACGTTCCCTCTACCTACCAGGGTCAGTTCTACCTGACGGGAGTTCAGGAGACGCACCGCGTCCAACAGATATGACAGACCTTTCCGCTGTATAAGGCTGCCGAGAAAAACTACTCGGAGGATATTCGATACCGGTCTTTCCCGGCGACAGGGGAAGGCTGCGTGGTTAACGCCATAGGGAACAATATGGATTCGATCCGCGGGGATACCGCTGGCCCGTAAGGTCTCGGCCGTAAACGAACTCGCTACCGTCCACCCATTGGCGACGGTTGACTCCAGCGAGAGCCTCGCCAGTTGATCCGCGGACAGCGCCATTTCTGTCTCACCCAGGATCGACTCCCGAGCTTGCGGAACGCGTTCAAGCTCCTCCGTCAGCAACTGACGAATGGATGCTGGATGTGGATGAAGCTGAAAGAGAAACCGCTCTCGGACGGTGTCGCCGGCGGCTTCAAAAGCACTGGCGGCGTAGTAACTGTACGAAAAGAGCGCAGCGCCCCGCTCAGCGGCGAGCCGTGCGGCCCGAGCGCCAAGGGCATCGTCTCGCCTCCGCTGGGTGCGTGTCTTGCCGGCTCCGATTCCCAGCGCTGCCGGCCCCAGCATTGTTCTAGCAATACAAACTTGGCGACTTGGGAGGAGGGGATCGAAGCGCCGGGATATCGCAGCGTCGGAAAGAAGCTTGCCCGCCGTATTCTGAAACCACCGGCGATCCGCTGGAAAGTATAGGTCAGTAAGGTGGCACTCCAGCAAACCCTGTTCATGCAACGCGATCGGAAGCTGATAGTGGTCCCTTGCGCCAAAAAATGGGACGACTGCCTTCGGGAGGAGACGTGGATTCAGACAGGGTGTCAATGGGCCGTCAGCTGACGAACCTGGAACGATCATGAATGCGGGTCTCCTGGGCTACACTCAGTCGCGAATCGCGCACATGAGCACATGTCTCGAGGTGAGCAGCGGATGCAGCCAGGAGGAAGCGTGCGTCCTCTCGGTTGGGATCATAAAGACCCGGTCTGCCCAGGCAGCAAGAGTCCGGTATGAATCAAATACGCTGTAGGAGAATGCGAGACCGTCCCCCTCGGTTACCGTATAGCCGCGACCGCGAGTCTTCAGCGTATTGAGCAGCGCCCAGGCGTGCAACTTGTACGCAACGAGCTTCAGTATTCGAAGCGGCATGGGTCCCTGTCCAAATCTATTGGCGTCCGATATAAATATGGCCTGACGCGCCACGCGTAGAGCTTCACGAAGGATGGCATCGGGCTGTTGCACGTGGTGCATCACGGCAAAGGCACAAACGATATCAATACTAGAATTGGGGAACGGTAGCGTGTCTCCAGAACCAGGCACGATAAGCCCATCCGGCAGCCCCTTCTTCGTCGCTTGATCTATTAGCTCCTGGACCGGCTCTACACCTATGAGAGTCATGGTCGTGCCGCGCTCCAGGAAGTACTGCAAGGACCTGCCCGTTCCTGCTCCAATATCGAGTAAGCTTTTACTGTCCAACATGTGTGTGAGTGCTTCAATGTACCGCAAGGCGGTATAGTGTTGATCGTCATGCCCCACATGTAGTTCATCGTACGCCGCAGCGGTACGCGCGTAGTAGTTCTTCTGAATGTCACGCGGGTCGGTCATCGAGCGAATCCCCCAAACCCGTATTTTGCAATCTCTACACGCCGTGCAATCACACGAACGACACTCATATAGTACCGGCTTACAGCAACGTCACGGGCTGGCCGGTTCGCATGCTCTCCACGGCTGCAAAGGAAGCGCGGTGCGCATCTGCAATCTCCCGGATGTCGATTGGCGCCGGGCCACCTCGGCGCACCGTCTGGATCAGTGCCTGCCACTCTCCCCGGTGTCCCTTATCCGGGCGCAGCCGCTCGTGCCGCCGTACGCGTTTGCCGCCATGTCGTAGATCGAGCAGACGAAAATCATCGAGTACCGCGACCTTCCCATCCCCAATGATCTCGATCCGCTCCTTGCCAAACGACCTGTCACCGCCGGCCGCATAGAGTACAGTCCCTACGGAGCCGTCCGCAAAGCTTAGCAGGATCGTGACCTCGTCCTCGACCGGCCCGCGCTCGGTCTCCAGACCGCGGGCAAAAACCAGGGTGGGAGGCGCGCCGATCAGAAACTGCAGCAGGTCGATAAAGTGGCACCCTTCTCCCACGATTCGCCCGCCGCCTACCGCGGGATCCTGCGTCCAGTGGGAGGCGTCGATGAATCCGGCGTTGATTCGATAGGTCGCCATCAAGGGGCGATTGTGTCCCGCCAGAAAGCGCTGCATTTCCTGCACCATGGGGGCGAAGCGTCGATTAAAGCCCACCATGAGCCGGCGTCCGGTCGCCTTTTGGACGTGCAAGACCTGCTCCAGTTCGTCCCTGTTGAGCGCCAGGGGCTTCTCGACGAAGACATCCTTGCCGGCTTGCATCGCCGCTATGGCCTGCCGAGCATGCAGGTTGTGACGGGTCATGATCGCCAGCCAGGTAATGTCGGGGTCTTGCAGCAACTGATCGCTATCACT
>JAABUZ0100004388.1_pt1 | contig 19532 bp, 15 predicted proteins | sample 5562091 | NCBI WGS metagenome assembly JAABUZ01 (sample SAMN12813069, study PRJNA571459) | rock metagenome | isolation source: Antarctica rocks | place: Antarctica: Victoria Land, Linnaeus Terrace sud | collected 2015-12-21 | reverse complement strand
GAGGCATTTCGGCGTGAAGGACTCGGGGCGCTTGATCCCGGGCCATGGCGGGTTGCTGGATCGACTGGACGGGCTGCTCGCAGCAGCACCGGTCGCCGCCCTCGTCGTGCTGGGCGGCCGGGGAGGACAGTTGTGGCATTAGAATTGCGCACCGTGACGGTGCTCGGCAGTACCGGCAGCGTTGGTAGCAGCACCGTCGATCTGTTGCTCGCCAATCCCGAACGGTTCCGCGTCCACGCCGTTTGCGGCGGCCGTAACGCGACGCTGCTGGCCCAGCAGGCCCGCGCGCTCGGCGCATCGCTGGCGGTGATCGCCGACCATGCCGGCCTGGCGGAGCTGGAATCCTTGCTGGTTGGCAGTTCGGTCGAGGTGGCCTCGGGACCGGAGGCGATCGTCGCCGCGGCCTCGGTCCCGGTGGATTGGACCATGGCCGCGATCACCGGCGCGGCGGGCCTGCCGAGCACGCTGGCCGCCATCCGCCGCGGCGGCGCCGTCGCGTTGGCCAACAAGGAGGCGCTCGTCTGCGCCGGCGACGTCATGCTGCGTGCCGTCACCGAGGCCGGCGCAACGCTGCTTCCGGTCGACTCCGAGCACAACGCCATCTTCCAGGCCATGGCGGAGGGCAACGACGCCGCCGTCGAGCGCATCGTCCTGACCGCCTCGGGCGGCCCGTTCCGTAACGCGAGCCTCGAGGAGATGACGCGCGCCACTCCAGAAGCGGCGCTGCGTCATCCGACCTGGTCGATGGGCGCCAAGATCAGCATCGATTCCGCGACCATGTTCAACAAGGGCCTCGAGCTGATCGAGGCGGCGCGCCTGTTCGCGCTGACCGAGGACCGAATCGGCGTGCTGGTGCATCCGCAGTCGGTAGTGCATGGCATCGTCCATTACCGCGACGGCAGCATGCTGGCCCAGATGGGCGCACCCGACATGCGCATCCCCATTGCCCACGCGCTCGCATGGCCCGAACGGCTGCACACCGCGTCGCCGCGGCTGGACCTGGCCGCACTCGGCTGCCTCGAGTTCTTCGAGCCCGATCCGGTACGCTTCCCCGCCCTGCGCCTGGCCCGCGACGCCTTGCGGTCCGGCGGTGGCGCTCCCACAATCTTGTCCGCCGCGAACGAGGTCGCCGTCGACGCCTTCCTGATGCGCCGACTGGGCTTCACCGAGATCGCCAGCCTGGTCGAGGCCGTCCTCGACCGTCTCGGCAGCCCGGTTGCCGACACGATCGAGGCCGTGATGGAGTTGGACGGCGCCGCCCGGCGCGCCGCTGAAACGATCGCAGCCGCGAAGGCTGCGTAACATGGGATCCGCAATGCACATTCCCGACTTCGTCCGCAATGTCGGCGCCTTCCTGGTTGTCCTCGGCGTGTTGGTGTTCGTGCACGAGCTCGGGCACTACTTGGCCGCACGCTGGCGCGGGATCCACGTCGAGACGTTCTCGATCGGCTTCGGCCGCGCGCTGCTGCGCTGGACCGATAAGGTCGGCACGGTGTGGAAAGTCGCCTGGATCCCGCTGGGCGGCTACGTCAAGCTGCACGGGCAGGAGCAGCCGCAAGACGTGGCCGAGGATGTCCGCGCCACCTGGATCGAGGGGCGCACCTTCCACGGCAAGCCGGTCGTGAGCCGGGCCATTGTCGTGGCCGCCGGGCCGATAGCCAACTTCCTGTTGGCGGCGGTGCTGTTCGCGGTCCTGTTCGCGACCGCGGGGCGGCCGGTCAGTCTGCCGATGTTAGGCGAGGTGATGCCGGGCAGTGCGGCCGCCTCGGCCGGGCTGATCGCCGGGGACCGTGTGACCGCGATCGACGGCAACAAGGTTGCCAAGTTCGAAGACCTGCAGCGGATCGTCGCTGGCGCCCCGGATCAGACGCTGGCGATCGACATCATCCGCGATGGCGAGACCCGCACGGTCCAGGCGCATACCTCGACGCGCGACGGTGCGCTCGGGCGCCGCATGGGCATCCTCGGCGTCAAGGGCGGCGCGGCCGAGTTCAAGCGGCTCGACCCGTTCACCGCCGTGGCCGCCGGCTTCGAACAGACGTGGGACGTGACGGTGCAGACCGTCCAGGGCCTTGGGCAGATGCTGACCGGCGCCCGTAGCGCCGAGGAACTCAGCGGGCCGCTGGGGATCGCGCAACTGTCCGGCCAGGTCGCCTCGCTCGGGATTGCCAGCCTCGTCAGCTTCATCGCCGTGCTGTCGGTCAATTTGGGGCTGATCAACCTGTTCCCGATCCCCATCCTCGATGGCGGGCATCTGGTGCTCTATCTATTCGAAGCGGTGCGGGGGCGACCGGTATCGAACCGGCTTCAGGAGCTTGGCTTCAGGGCGGGGTTCGCGGTGTTGGCCGGTTTGTTCGTCTTCGCGACCTGGAACGACCTGTCCCATTTAGGACTGTTCCGCTGGCTACGGGGGTAACTTAAAGTAACCGTCGCCCCTGCTTCGAAGCAGGGGCGGCGGACGATGTTCAGCGGCGGCGGTAGATCACGCGAGGAGCCGGCTTGGTCGCCAGCGCCAGCATGAAGCCGATGCCGGCCGCGACCAGGATCGCCGTGATCGGGCGCTGATCGATCTGCTCGGCCAGCGCATCGCCGGCTTCCTCGATCTGATCGAGCAACTGCGAGCCGTAGTCGCCGCCATACTCGCGCACGGCGTCCTTGACCTGACCATAGGCCTTCTGCGCCGTGCCGGCCGCCTCGTCGACCATCCCGTCGGCCTTCATCTTGGGGTCGTCGGTCACCTTGCCGGCAATGCCCTGTACCTTGCCGCCGAGATCGCGCGCCGCGCCTTCAAACTTGTTCTCGTCCATGAAGCCCTCCTGGTGATGATACCCTTGAAACCCTGCCGGAGCACTTCGGTTCCCCTCAGGACAGGGCGGCGGGGAGCCAAATGGTGACGGTGGTGCCGCTGCCTTCGACGCTCTCGATCCGCAACTGGCCGCGATGGCGGCTGACGATGTGCTTGACGATGGCGAGGCCCAGGCCGGTCCCGCCCACCGCGCGCGAGCGGTGCGTGTTCACCCGGTAGAACCGCTCGGTCAGGCGTGGGATATGGGTCGAGGCGATCCCCGGTCCGTCGTCGCGGACGCTGATCAGCACCCCAGCCTGTCCGGTCCGCGGGCCAGCCTGGGCGGCGACCACGACGCGGCCGCCATCGCGCCCATACTTGATCGCGTTCTCCATCAGGTTCTGCAGCACCTGCCAGAGCTGGTCCTCGTCCCCGGTCACGTCCGGCAAGCCCGAGGCGACGTCGAGGCCAAGCGTCACTTGCCGGCCGGCCAGCAAAGGGCCGAACCCGGCGACCAGACCGTCCACCAGCGACTCCACGCCGACCCGGCCAGAGGGCAGCACATGCTCGGTCAACTCGACGCGGGATAAGCTCAGCAGGTCGTCGATCAGGCGGTTCATACGCTGCGACTGCTCGGCCATGATGCCGAGGAAGCGCGCCTGGGCGGCCGGATCGTCGGCGGCGGGGCCGCGCAGGGTGTCGATGAAGCCGATCAGGCTGGTCAGCGGCGTGCGCAACTCATGGCTGGCGTTGGCGACGAAATCGGCCCGCATGCGCTCGATCGCCCGTTCCCGCGTGCGGTCGGAGAGTACCACCAGCATCTGTTTGGTGATGCCCGGCATGGCCAGTACGGAGACGTGCAGCTCCCGCGCGATAGGCACGGGCAGGCCGATCTCGGCGAACTCGTCGGTGCCGCGCTGCTGCGCGCGTTCGAGTGCGGCACGGAAGCCGGGATGTCGGAGCAGGGCAGGGACGCCAGGGCCGAGCGTGGAGCGGGCCGTCGCGTTCAGGCGCACGATGGCGCGATCGGCGCCGAACAGGATGATCGGGTCCGGCAGCCGCTCGAGCAGGGCGCGCTCAGAGTCAAGTTGGCCCTGCATCAGCCTGATGTCCGCCTCGAGCGCCGCGACTCGGCGTTCGGCCTCGAACTGCCGCAGCCGCGACCGCATGGCCCGGCGCATGCCGAGATACGACCCGCCGGCCCACGCGGCCGCGGTCAGCATGAGCATCCCGAGGACGGCGAGGGCGCTCAAGCGAAGGTCACATGCCAGGACCGGGGCTCGGTGTCAGGGCCGGGTCGCGCATGTGCGGCGCGTCGACGGCGATCTCGTAGATGGCGAGCGAGCGGCGGACCTGGCCGTTCGGCAGCAGCACGAACACGCCGTTTGCGCCGGAGAAGCCGGCGGGATTGACGAGCGTGCTCATGGCGACGCCGCCCGGCCCAGTGGCGGCCTTGGCGGCGGCGGCGGCGTCGAAGGCGATGCTAGAGAGGTCGCGCGGGGGCGTACCGTAACGCGCCATGTAGTTCTGCGCGAACAGGCGCAGGGATTGCTGGTTGGGCGCAGCGAACCAGGCGCCGGCGAGCGGGGCGAGCTGTCCGGGGTTGCGCGCCCAGAGCGCCGTTCCGAGCAGGCGGACGCGGTCGGGGCCGAAGCCTGCGCGGGTCAGCGCCGGCAGTGCGGCCATCGTCGTCTCGGCGGTGGTCCCGAGCAGGAGTGCGTCGAACGCGGGCGGCGCGCCGGGCGCGCCGCCGAGCTGACCGATTGCGGCTTCTAGGGCGGCCAGCCCGGGCTGGTAGCGGATGATCTGCGGCGGGGTCAGGCCGCCTTCCTGCGCGGCTTGCACCAATCCGTCGGCCAAGGCGTCGCCGAACGGGTTGCGCGGGAGCAGTGCGGCCAGGCGCCCCTTGTTGTCGGCCCGCAGCGCCATCGCCAGCGGGCGCACCTGCTGGGCAGGGGTCAGGCCGAATGGCCAGACGCCCGGCATAGCCTTGGACGGATCGGAAGTGAAGGCGAGGACGGGGATGTTGAGCGGGTGGGCGACGGCGACGACGGCGTCGGTCTCGGCCGCGGTCAGCGGGCCGACGAAGATGCCGGCGCCGGCCTTGATCGCGCTCTGCGCCGCTTCCGCCGCGCCGGCCGGGGTGCCTTTGGTGTCCCTTTCGTCGAAGGGGGCGCCCTGCGCGCCGTCGAGGCTGAGGCGGGCCGCGCGCAGCATCGATTTGCCGAGCTCGGCGCTGCTGCCTGTGAGCGGGAGCAGAACGGCGATCCGCCGCCCCGCCGGAGCGGCCGGCAGGGGGGCGGCGAACGGGATCGGGGTGGGGCCGCCGCCATAGCCGAACGAGGATGGCTGCGCTACGCAGGCGCTCAGCCCGCATAGAGCGCCCAGGAGGGCGAATGCCCGGTTCAGACCCTGAAAACCAGACTTCATCCGATGCTCCGTCGCCGCATGAGGCCGAATCGATCCGGCTCTCGCCTATACCATCCGGGCTGATCCTGGTCGCCACACCGATCGGAAATCTGTCCGACGTGTCGGCGCGCGCGCTGGCTGTGCTGCGCCAATCCGACCTGTTGTTGTGCGAGGATACGCGCACGACGTCGCGCCTGCTCGGGCATTACGGCATCACGGTCCCGACCATGCCGCTGCACGAACATAACGAGGATGCGCGCATTCCAGGCTTGCTCGAGCGGTTGGCGGGGGGCGCGCGGATCGCGCTGGTGTCGGATGCGGGCACGCCGCTGGTGTCCGACCCCGGGTTCCGGCTGGTGCGGGCGACGATCGCGGCCGGGCTGCCGGTCTCGGGCGTTCCGGGCGCGAACGCGGCGCTGCTGGCGCTGACGCTGTCCGGTCTGCCGCCGCACCCGTTCCTGTTCCTGGGCTTTCCGCCGCCGCGGGAGGCGGCTCGGCTGCGCGCATTCGGCATCCTGCGCGCAGCAGAGCGGGCGGGCCTGTCGGCGACGCTGATCTGGCACGAGGCGCCGCACCGGCTGGCCGAGACGCTGGCCGACCTCGAGGCAGTATTCGGCGATCGGCCGGCCGTGGTGGCGCGCGAGTTGACCAAGCGGTTCGAGGAGGTCCGCCGCGACCGGGTGACGGCGCTGGCCGCGTTCTATGCCGAACATCCGCCGCGGGGCGAGATCACGCTGCTGCTCGGACCTGCGCCTGAAGAGGCGGTGCAGGCCGACGATCTCGACGGCCAGCTGCGCCTGGCGTTGGCTTCGAACAGCCTCAAGGACGCTGCCGCGCTGGTCGCGACCGCCACCGGGCTGCCGCGGCGCGCGGTTTATGCGCGCGCGCTGGCCTTGGCCCAGGGATAGCGGCTACTTCCGGCTGCTCGGGTCGATCCAGCCGATGTTGCCGTCCGGGCGGCGGTAGATCACGTTGAGCTCGCTGCTGGCGCTGTTGCGGAACATCAGCACGTGCTGATCGGCCAGGTCCAGCCGCATGACCGCCTCGCCGACCGAGAGGACGTTGATGTCGGCCGGGCTCTCTGCGATCACGGTGGCGAAGGTCTGCGCCGTCGCGTCGCCATTGGGCTCGGCGGCCGGCGCTTCGTCCTCGGCCCGGAGCACATATTGCCGGGCGATCTCCGGGCGCGCCCGGTGGACGAGGTCGCGTGCATGATCGTTGACCCGGCGGCGGTAGCGGCGCAGGCGCTTGGCGATATGCTCGGCGGCGTCGTCGAACGCGCCGTGCGCATCGGCCGCCTCGCCCTCGCCGCGCAGCGTGAGGCCGCGGCCGGCATGGACGTTGATATCGCAGGTGAAGAAACTGCGGGCGCGGCCGAACGTCACGTGGGCCTCCTGTGCGCCGTCGAAATACTTCCCCGCGATCACATCGAGCTGCTCGGCGACGCGGACGCGCAACGCGTCTGAGAGCTCGACCTGCTTGCCCGATACCGTGATCTGCATGCGCGTTCTCCCGTGCGAGCCCTTGTTGCCTCAGCCGACCCGGTCCAGGGCTCCCACCCCGGCTCGGCTCTTCTCCCGCTTGCGCTGCACCGAGCTGGGAATGCGGAGCGCTTCACGGTATTTGGCCACCGTTCGGCGGGCGATGTCCACGCCCTCCCGCCGCAGCACGGCAACGATCGCGTCGTCGGAGAGGACGTCTTCCGGGTTTTCGGCGCCGACCAGCGCCCTGATCCGGTGCCGCACCGCCTCGGCGCTGTGGCTCTCGCCACCATGGACCGCACTCAGCGCCGTCGTGAAGAAATATTTCAGTTCGAACACGCCGCGCGGGGTGGCGATGTATTTGTTCGCGGTGACGCGACTGACGGTGCTCTCGTGCATCTCCACGGCGCCGGCGACGTCACGCAGGATGAGCGGACGCAGGTGGCCCACGCCCTCGCGGAAGAAGCCGTCCTGCTGGCGGACGATCTCGGCGGCGACCTTGAGGATGGTATTGGCGCGCTGCTGCAGCGATTTGACGAGCCAATTGGCGTTGGACAGGTTTTCGCCGAGGAAGCTTTTGTCGTCGCGCCCGGCCTTGGCGCTGACCCGCGCGTGGAAGGATTCATTGACCAGTACGCGTGGCATGGTCTCGGGATTGAGTTCGAGCAGCCACTCGCCGTTGGGCAGGGCACGCATGAGGACGTCGGGGATGGCCTGCTGCAGCGGCCCGTCATCCCAGCCGGCGCCGGGCTTGGGGTCGAGCGCGCGGATTTCGGCGATCATGTCGGTCAGGTCCTCGGCGTCGATGCCGCAGACCTGCATCAGGGTGCGCAGCTCGCGCCGGCCGAGCAGCTCGAGATTGTCGAGCAGGGCCGCCATGGCGGGGTCGAGCCGGTTGCGGTCGGCGAGCTGGGCGGCCAGGCAGCCGCGCAGGTCGGGGGCGAACAGGCCGGGCGGGTCGAACCGCATCATCGTGGTGCGCACCGCCTCGATCTGCGCTTCGTCGATATTGAGGGCTTGGGCCAGGTCGGCGTTGCTGAACGGGACCCGGCCGGCCGGGTCGAGCAGGGCGATTAGCTGGGCGCCGATGAAGCGGGCCTTGGGCTCGAACAGGCTAAGCCGGAGCTGCTCGTCGAGATGGGCACGCAAATTGCGCGGCATCTCGGCCAGGTCGTCGATCCCGCGCTCGTCGCCATCGGCGCGTATGCCGCTCCCGCTGCTGGTGCGGTGGGCGAACCCGTCCGACGCGCCGCCTTCGTCGAAGACGTTGGTGGTGTCGGTCTCGACCGCGTCCGGCAGTTTTTCCATGCGCAGGAGCGCGGCGGCGTCGCGATCGGTGGGCGCCTCGGCGCGCTGGTCCGGGGCGGGGACCTCCGGCGTGGTGTCGGATCGTTCGTCGCGCTCGAGCAGCGGATTTCGCTCAAGCTCGGTCTCCACGAAGGCGACGACCTCGAGGTTGCTGAATTGCAGCAGTTTGATGGCCTGACGCAATTGCGGCGTCATGACCAGGGACTGCGTTTGCCGGAACTCTAGACGGGGACCTGTCGCCATAAGCGGGAGTCTACAGGCTAAACCTTTCTCCAAGGTATACTCGGCGAACATCTTGGTGCGCGACGACCTCCTGCGGGCGGCCCTCCATCAGCACGCGGCCGTCGTGCATGATGTAGGCGCGATCAACGATCTCGAGCGTCTCGCGGACATTGTGGTCGGTGATGAGCACGCCGATGCCGCGATCCTTGAGGTGCGAGATGAGGTCGCGGATCTCGCCGACGGCGATCGGGTCGATTCCGGCGAGCGGTTCGTCGAGCAGGATGTAGTGCGGCTGGGTCGCCAGGGCGCGGGCGATCTCGAGGCGGCGGCGCTCGCCGCCGGACAGCGCCAGGGCCGAGGTGCGGCGCAGGTGGGTGATGCCGAATTCGGCCAGCAGGCCGTCGAGCATCAGGTCGCGCCGGTCGTGATCGGGCTCGACGACCTCGAGGGCGGCCATGATGTTGCTCTCGACGTTGAGGCCGCGGAACACGCTGGCCTCCTGCGGCAGGTAGCCGATGCCAAGGCGGGCGCGGCGATACATCGGCAACGGGGTGATGTCCTGGCCGTCGAGGGTGATCTTGCCAGATTCTGGCCGGACCAGGCCGACGATCATATAGAAGGTGGTGGTCTTGCCGGCGCCATTGGGTCCGAGCAGGCCGACGGCCTCGCCGCGTCGGACGTTGAGCGAGACGTTCTGCACCACCGGTCGCTTCTTATAGGTCTTGCCCACTCCGCGGACGGTCAGTCCTTCCTCGGTCCCCTGCATCTGGCGCATAAAGTTCATTTTTTCGCCGGCTTGGGGGTTTTGCCCGGGGTTGCGCCCGCGTTCGCGTCGGGCGTGGTGTCGTTTGGCACGATCACGCCCTGGACCCGCTGGCCCGGATTGCGGATCAGGGTCGAGATGCCGGTCTTCATGTTGACCAGCGCCTCATCGCCGTTGGCGCGGTTCTGGCCCCGGGTGATGTGCACGTTGCCGGCGATGCGGGCGATGCCGCTATCGGCGACGTAGACGGCGCGCTCGCCGGTGATGGTCTCGGTCGCGGTCCGGACCTCGACGTTGCCGAACGCCTCGACGCGCTGAAGCTTGCCGCCGGTCGCCAGTGAATCCGGGCCCTTGGGCTTTGCCGGCGCGGCGGCCGGAGCGGTTGCATCGGGCGGGGTGGTGTAGCCGACGAGCACGTCGGCGGAGAGGCGGCGGCCGTCCGAAGTGGTGACGGTGGCCAGGCCGCGGCCGATCGCCATGTGCTTCTGCGACCAGTATTCCATGGTGTCGCGCGCGGTCATGACGTGGCTCGGCGTGGTCAGGCTCAAGTCCTTGCCGGTCATGACGAGCACGGCCTGGTCCATGTCGTAGACGGCGTGGTCGCCGACAGCGATGTCGGTCGGGTTGAAGATCTTGACGTGGCCGTCGGCTTCGAGCCGGTAGATCTCGTTGGCGCCGGTGTCGGTGCCAGGGAGCATCGAGCCGGTCGACGCGGCGGCCTTGGTCGCGGTCGGCGCAGAGGGCTTCTTGCGGTAGTGCGCGGTCAGCGTGTCGGCCAGGATCTGGACGTCGCCGCGAACGGCGCGGGCATCGCCGCGGGCGACCACGACCTGCTCGTTCTGGCGCCACTCGATGCCCTCGCGCGAGGTGACCTCGATCGGGCCGCCCTTGGACATGTCGAGCCCTTGGGCCCAGGCGGTGGTGCCCAGGCTGACCAGCAGCGCGACCGATAGGGCCAACCGCCTCATTTCGCGCCGCCGTTGACGATCAGCCGGGCCGGGCCCTGGAACTGGATCGCATTGCCCTTGTCGACCAAGGTGAAGCCCTGGGCGTCGAGCACGCCGAACGGGCCCTCCGCGTGGGTCTGGTCGTTGCTGCTGGCCGCGCCCTGCTTGGCATCGATGGAGGCGGTTTCGGTGCGCATGACGGTGCCGTCGTCGCGGTAGAGCACGACGTCCTGGCTCAGATCCAACTGCTCGGTATGCTGGATGAATACCCCGCGCGTGGCGTCGACCTGCATCCAGTTGCCGCCTTCCAGCACCATGTCACCCTTCGGGTCGCCGAGGTCGATCCGGTTCTGCCCGGCCTGGCTCGCCCAGGTGCCGGTGATGGTATAGGGACGGCCACGCTCGTCGACGCCGCGGTAACGCGGCTGCAGCATACGGCCGCTCTCGGCCTCGAGCGAGAACGCGCGGCGGAACGACATGCGGGTGTGGTCGCCCAAGCGCGCGATTTCGGGCCACAGGACCACGGCGCTGAGCAGCACGATCGCGAGCAGCGGCAGGCCGAGTTTTCCGGCCAGCACGGCCAGGCGCCGCATGCGCAGCCGGCGCGCGGTCATCCGCCCTCGCCGCCTAGTCCCCTGGACGACGATATGGTCGCGGACCTGCTCGATGTCGGCCATGCTCAAAGCACACCCATGCTCAAAGCACGCCGGCTCGCAGCAGGTCGTGCACATGCACGAGTCCTTCCGGGCGGCCGTCGGCGTCGACCACGAACAGGCTGGTGACGGGACGCGCGCCGACATTCATCGCGCGCAGGGCGTCGGCGGCGAGGGCGTGGGCGGCGATGGTGCGGGGGGCAGAATTCATGACATCCGAGACTCTACGGCTCAGGAGGTCGGGCCCCATGGCGCGACGGAGGTCGCCATCGGTCAGGACACCGGCGAGGCGGCCGTCTGGGCCGGTGGCGCCCAGGCAGCCGAAGCCCTTGCCGGTCATGAGCAGCAGCGCGCGGTCCATCGGCAGGTCGAGCGGAGCGAGGGGGACGGCGTCGCCGCGGTGCATCAGGTCGCCGACCCGGCGGAGCTGGGCGCCGAGCTTGCCGCCGGGGTGGAAGACGGAGAATTCGCTCGAGGTGAAGCCGCGCCGGGTCAGCAGGGCGACGGCGAGCGCGTCGCCGAGCGCCATCTGCATCGTGGTGCTGGTGGTCGGCGCCAGGCCGAGCGGGCAGGCTTCGGGGGTCTGCGGCAGGAGGAGGGTCACGTCGGCGGCGCGGGCCAGGGCGGACTGCGCCCGGCCGGTGACGGCGATCAGGGGCAGGCCGAAGCGCCTTGCGTGGGCGACGAGGTCGGCCAGCTCGGTGGTCTCGCCGCTGTTGGAGAGCGCCAGCACGGCGTCGCCGGCCAGGACCATGCCGAGGTCGCCATGGGAGGCCTCGGCGGGATGGACGAAGATGGCCGGCGTGCCAGTGGAAGCGAAGGTGGCGGCGATCTTGCGTCCGACATGGCCGGACTTGCCCATTCCAGTGACCACGACCCGGCCGACGCAGCCGGCCAGGCGGTCGACGGCCTCGGTGAAGGTCGCGTCCAGGGCGGCCGAAAGCGCGCGCAGGCCAGCCGCCTCCGTGGCCAGAACGGCCTGGGCGACGCCCACGTCGGGCGTGCGGTCGATCGCGAGGGCTGCGGTCATCAGCCTCTCTGTATGAGGACGCCTTCGAGGCGGGTCAACCGATGGCGTGAAATCGTCGCCGGGTTGCGTCAATGCGTAAATATATCAGGCGTTTCGTAGCCGAGCAGATCGAGGCGGCAGCGGGCCGGCAGGAAGTCGAAGCAGGCTTGCGCGAGCTCGAGCCGATTCTCGCGCTGCAAGAGAGCTTCCAGGCGCGCCCAGAGGGCATGCAGGTGCAGGACGTCGGAGGCGGCGTAAGAGAGCTGTTCGGGGCTGAGTTCGGGGGCGCCCCAGTCGGAGGTCTGCTGCTGCTTGGAGATCTCGACGCCGAGGAGTTCGCGGCAGAGGTCGCGCAGGCCGTGCCGGTCGGTGAAGGTGCGGACCAGCTTGGCGGCGATCTTGGTGCAGCGGACTGGGGCGACGGTGATGCCGAAGGCGCGCTGGAGCACGGCGACGTCGAAGCGGGCGAAGTGCATGAGCTTGGTGACGGCCGGGTCGGCCATCAGGCGGGTGAGGTTGGGCGCGTCGTAACCATGGCCGCCGAGGGCTTCGGGGATGAGCTGCACTAGGTGAGCGCGGCCGTCGCCTGCGGAGAGCTGAACGAGGCACAGGCGGTCGCGATGCGGATTGAGGCCCATCGTCTCGGTATCGACCGCAACGACGGGGCCGAGGTCGAGGTCCGGCGGCAGGTCGTGCCGGTGGAGCTTGACCATGCCGTCCTGCTGGAACTGCGTGACGGTCACGGGAGGGGTGGTGCCCAGGAAAAGACTCGAACTTTCACGACCTTTCGGCCACAGGTACCTGAAACCTGCGCGTCTACCAATTCCGCCACCTGGGCATCCTGTGCGGTGGGGCGGGGACTTAACCCTGCGCCGGGGTGCCGTCAAGCCGCCTCGAGAGGGCGGCACCCTTGAGGCGGCGCGGCCCTCACCATAGTAGAGGGCTAGGCTTCGAGGATCCCTGACGATGGCGACGCGGAACGTGGCGACGGTGATTGGCGGCAGCGGGTTCATCGGCCGCTATGTAGTACCGCGGCTGGCGGCCCGGGGGCACGTGGTCCGCGTGGTCGGGCGCGATATGGAGCGGGCGAAGGATTTGATGGTCACCGGGTCGGTGGGCCAGGTGGTGGCGCTGTATGGCTCGTTTTCCAACCCGGCGACGATGGCGCGCGCGGTCGAGGGCGCCGATCTGGTGGTCAACCTGGTCGGCATCCTGAGCGAGCGGCGGGCGGGCGATTTTCAGCGGCTGCAGGCCGATGGGCCCGGGATGATCGCGCGCGCGGCCACCGAGGCCGGGGTGCGGCGGATGGTGCAGGTGTCGGCGATCGGCGCGGACGTGAGCAGCCCGAGCGACTACGGGCGCAGCAAGGCGTTGGGCGAGCAGGCGGTGCACGCTGGTTTTCCGACGGCGACGATCCTGCGGCCGTCGATCGTGTTCGGGGCGGAGGACAAGTTTTTCAACCGGTTCGGGGCGATGGCGATGTATTTGCCGGTCATGCCGGTGATCTGCGGCAACACGCGCTTCCAGCCGGTCTACGTCGGCGACGTGGCCGATGCGATCGTGGCGTCGCTGGAGCGGGAGGACGCGATGGGCGCGACGTACGAGCTGGGCGGGCCGCGGATCTACACGTTCCGCGAGTTGTTGGCCTGGATCCTGCACGAGACGCGGCGCCACCGGGCGCTGGTCGAGATCCCGGCCGGCTTGGCACGGTTGCAGGCGCGTCTGGGCGAGTTGGTGCCGGGCAAGCCGTTCACGCGCGACCAGCTGGCGATGTTGCAGCGGGACAACGTCGCGGGCCCGGGTCCGGGGCTGGCCGAACTCGGGATCGTGCCGACGCCGATCGACTTGGTGGTGCCTGAGTATCTGGACCGGTATCGCCAGGGTGGGGGCAAGCGCGAGGAGGTGCCGGTTTAGGTCCGGATTGGACCCAATTTAAGGGAAAAAGAGCAACTCGGCTCGAAGTGCGGCATAAAATCAGTCAAGAAGGGGCCGGACTGGGCCTATCGCGGTTGTTTTTCCTTTTATCCGGCCCCGTGACGTTTTATGTCCATCCTGCGCAACCGAAGCTGCGGGGAGTAGGACAATGGTCGATCGCCGGATGTTGCAGTTCGTCACTCTGCCGCAGCAGCAGCCGCCGAAGCGGACCGTGTCGGCTCGGCGCGAGGATTTCGACGAGATCTATCGCGATTTCGACACCGCCGAGGCCTCGACGCAGAGTAGCCGCTGCAGCCAGTGCGGGATCCCGTTCTGCCAGGTGCATTGCCCGCTGAACAACAACATCCCGGACTGGCTGAAGCTGACGGCGGAGCACCGGCTTCAGGAGGCCTACGAGGCCAGCAGCGCGACCAACACGTTCCCAGAGATCTGCGGCCGGATCTGCCCGCAGGACCGGTTGTGCGAGGGCAACTGCGTCATCGAGAAGGGCTTCGAGAGCGTCACGATCGGGGCCGTCGAACGGTTCATCACCGACCACGCCTGGGAGCAAGGCTGGGTCAAGCCGCCGCAGCCGCGGCAGGAGCGGCCGCAATCGGTGGGCATCGTCGGTGCCGGGCCCGGCGGGCTGGCGGCTGCGGAGCGGCTGCGGAGCCTGGGTTATCAGGTGCATGTGTATGACCGTTACGACCGGGTCGGCGGGCTGATGATCTATGGTATCCCGGGGTTCAAGCTCGAGAAGGACGTGGTGCTGCGGCGCTGGAAGCTGCTCGAGGAGGGCGGGATCCAGTTTCATCTCGGGGTCGAGCTGGGACGCGACCTGTCGTTTGCGGCGTTGCGGGCGCGGCATGATTCCGTGCTGATCGCGACCGGAGTCTACAAGGCGCGCGACATCGGCGGCCCCGGCTCGGGTCTGGGCGGGATCGTCGCGGCGATGGACTATCTGACGGCGAGCAACCGCCAGGGACTGGGCGACGAGGTGCCGGCATTCGACAGCGGCGCGCTGAACGCGGCGGGCAAGCGGGTCGTGGTGATCGGCGGCGGCGACACGGCGATGGACTGCGTGCGCACCGCGGTGCGGCAGGGGGCGGCAAGCGTGGCCTGCCTGTATCGGCGCGACAAGAGCAACATGCCGGGCTCGATGCGCGAGGTGAAGAACGCCGAGGAGGAGGGGGTCGAGTTCGTCTGGCTCTCGGCGCCGGAAGCGTTCCTGGGCGATGGCGAGGTGAGCGGCGTGCGGGTGCAGAAGATGCGGCTCGGCATGGCGGACGCGTCGGGGCGGCAGTCGGTGCTGCCCGGCGATGCGCGGGTCACCGTCGAGGCGGACCTGGTGATCAAGGCGCTGGGGTTCGATCCGGAGGAGCTGCCGCGCCTGCTGGAGCAGCCGGGCCTCGAGGTCAGCCGCTGGGGCACGCTGAAGACGGATCACCGCACGGCGATGACGACGCTGCCGGGCGTGTTCGCGGCGGGCGACATCGTGCGCGGCGCCAGCTTGGTGGTGTGGGCGATCCGCGACGGGCGGGACGCGGCCGCGCGGATGCATGAATACATCCAGGCTTCGGCGATGACCGTGGCGGCGGAATAGGGCGGGGAGAGAGCGGATGGACTACGTCGCTGATTGGAACGCCAACGCCGCCCGGCTCGAGGGCACCTACGATCCGTCGCAGGAGCATGATGCTTGCGGCGTCGGCCTGGTGGCCGCACTCGACGGCAAGCGGCGGCGCGACGTCGTCCAGGCCGGGATCGATGCGTTGCGCGCGGTGTGGCATCGCGGGGCGGTTGACGCCGACGGCAAGACGGGCGACGGCGCTGGCATCCATATCGAGATCCCGTACGATTTCTTCGTCGAGGCGATCCAGCAATCCGGCAACCGCGTCGATCCGGCAAGCTGGATCGCGGTCGGCATGGTGTTCCTGCCGAAGACGGATCTGGGCGCGCAGGAGCGGTGCCGGCAGATCGTCGAGACCGAGATCCTGAATTTCGGCTACAGCATCTATGGCTGGCGGCAGGTGCCGATCAACGTGGCGGTGATTGGCGAGAAGGCCAATGCGACCCGGCCCGAGATCGAGCAGATCATGATCAACGGCGGCGACATCGATCCGGACATGTTCGAGCGCGACCTGTACGTGATCCGCCGGCGGATCGAGCGGCAGGCGGTGGCGGCCCAGGTCGGCGAACTGTATCTCGCCTCGCTGTCGTGCCGCAGCATCATCTACAAGGGCATGTTCCTGGCGGAATCGCTGACCGAGTTCTATCCGGACCTGAACGACGAGCGCTTCGTCAGCCGGTTCGCGATCTATCACCAGCGCTATTCCACCAACACCTTCCCGACCTGGCGGTTGGCGCAGCCGTTCCGCATGCTGGCGCATAACGGCGAGATCAACACGCTGTCCGGCAACGTGAACTGGATGAAGAGCCACGAGACGCGCCTGGCGGCGGGCGACCTCGACCCCTACATCGAGGACGTCAAGCCGGTGATCCAGGCCGGCAGCTCGGATACGGCGACGCTCGACCAGGTGTTCGAACTGCTGGTCCGCGCCGGGCGCGACGCGCCGATGACCAAGGCGCTGATGATCCCGGCCAGCGTCGGCAACACCGCGACGATGAAGCCGGCGCACCGCGACATGTTCCTTTACTGCAACGCCGTCATGGAGCCGTGGGACGGCCCGGCGGCGATTGCGGCGACCGATGGGCGCTGGGTGATCGCCGGGCTCGACCGCAACGGGCTGCGTCCGCTGCGCTACACGATCACGGCGACGGACCTGCTGGTGGTCGGGTCGGAATCGGGGATGGTGAAGTTCGCCGAGGCGGAGATCATCGCCAAGGGCCGGGTCGGGCCGGGGCAGACGATCGGCGTGGATCTCGAGACGGCCACCTTCTACACGGACGAGGAGCTGAAGGACGTTCTGGCCGCGCGCCAGGCCTATGGCGACTGGACCCGCCGGATCGTCAGCATCGACCAGGTGGTCAAGACCGACGCGCCCGAGCCGGTGCTGTTCGAGGGCGAGGGGCTGCGCCGTCGCCAACTGGCGGTCGGCACCACCCACGAGGAGCTGGAGATGATCCTGCACCCGATGGTGGAGGACAGCCAGGAGGCGATCGGCTCGATGGGCGACGACACGCCGATCGCGGTCCTGTCGGAGCGCTATCGCGGGCTGCACCATTATTTCCGCCAGGCCTTCGCGCAGGTGACCAACCCGCCGATCGACAGCCTGCGCGAGACGCGGGTGATGACGCTGAAGACGCGGCTGGGCAATCTCGGCAACGTGCTCGACGAGGACAGCAGCCAGTGCGACCTGCTGCAGCTCGAGAGCCCGGTGCTGTCGAGCGCCGAGTTCGCGGCCACCACCGCGATGATGGGACAGGGGGCCTGCCATGTCGACTGCAGCTTCGCGGTGGCCGATGGCGAGGCCGGCCTGCGCGCCGCGATCGAGCGGATCCGGCGCGAGGCGGAGGAGGGCGTGCGCGCCGGCAGCGCCCACGTGATCCTGTCGGACGAGCACCAGAACGCCGAGCGGGCGGCGATCCCGATGATCCTGGCGACGGCTGCGGTGCACACGCATCTGGTGCGGCAATCGTTGCGGACGTTCACCAGCCTGAACGTGCGCGCGGCGGAGTGCCTCGACGTGCACTACTTCGCGGTGCTGATCGGCGTCGGCGCGACCACGGTCAACGCCTACCTGGCGCAGGAGAGCATCGCCGACCGGCAACGGCGCGGGCTGTTCGGCAACATGTCGCTCAAGGAGGCGGTGCAGCACTACAAGAAGGCGGTCGACAAGGGATTGTTGAAGGTGATGTCGAAGATCGGCATCTCCGTGCTGTCGTCCTATCGCGGCGGCTACAATTTCGAGGCGATCGGCCTGTCGCGGGCGCTGGTGGGCGAGTTCTTTCCCGGCATGCAGTCGCGCATCAGCGGCATCGGCCTGTCGGGGATCGCGCGCAAGGTGCTGCACCTGCACGCGGCGGCGTGGGAGAGCGACAACACGGCGCTGCCGGTGGGCGGCGTCTACACGTTCCGCCAGAAGGGCGAGGTGCATGCCTTCGAGGGCAAGCTGATCCATACGCTGCAGACCGCGGTGGCGACGGACAGCTTCGAGACCTACCGGCGCTACGCCGACGGGGTGCGGCGGCAGAAGCCGGTGGCGCTGCGCGACCTGCTCGACTTCCGCCGCAGCGGGACGACGCCGATCTCGGTCGACGAGGTCGAGAGCATCACCGAGATCCGCAAGCGGCTGCTGGCCCCGGGCATCTCGCTCGGCGCGCTGAGCCCGGAGGCGCACGAGACGCTGTCGATCGCGATGAACCGGATCGGCGCGCGCAGCGACAGCGGCGAAGGCGGCGAGGACCCGGCGCGGGCGACGCCGCGGCCGAATGGCGACAACCCGAACTCGGCCATCAAGCAGATCGCCTCGGGCCGCTTCGGCGTCACGGCGGAGTATCTCAACAACTGCCGCGAGATCGAGATCAAGGTCGCCCAGGGCGCCAAGCCCGGCGAGGGCGGCCAGCTGCCGGGCTTCAAGGTGACCGAGCTGATCGCCAAGCTGCGGCATTCGACGCCGGGCGTGATGCTGATCAGCCCGCCGCCGCACCACGACATCTATTCGATCGAGGACCTGGCCCAGCTCATCTATGACCTCAAGCAGATCAACCCGGACGCCAGCGTCTGCGTGAAGCTGGTGGCGCGTAGCGGCATCGGCACGATCGCGGCGGGCGTGGCCAAGGCGCGGGCGGACGCGATCCTGATCAGCGGCCATTCCGGCGGCACCGGCGCGTCGCCGCAGACATCTGTCAAATATGCCGGGCTGCCGTGGGAGATGGGTCTGTCGGAGACGCATCAGGTGCTGATGCTGAACCGGCTGCGGCACCGGGTGAAGCTGCGCACCGATGGCGGGATCAAGACCGGGCGGGACGTGGTGATCGCGGCGATGCTGGGCGCCGAGGAGTTCGGTATCGGCACGGCGAGCCTGGTGGCGATGGGCTGCATCATGGTGCGGCAGTGCCATAGCAACACCTGTCCGGTCGGCGTCTGCACGCAGGACGAGGCGTTGCGGGCCAAGTTCGAGGGCTCGCCGGAGAAGGTGATCAACCTGTTCAGCTTCATCGCCGAGGACGTGCGGCATATCCTGGCTTCGCTGGGGCAGCGCCGGCTGGCCGATGTGATCGGGCGGACCGACATGCTGGCCCAGGTGAGCCGGGGGTCGGAGTTCCTCGACGACCTGGACCTCAACCCGCTGCTGGCGCAGGCGGATCCGGGGCCGCATGCGCGCTACTGTACGCTCGAGGGGCGCAACGAGGTGCCGGAGACGCTGGACGCGCAGATGATCGCGGACGCGGCGCCGCTGTTCGACCGGCGCGAGAAGATGCAGCTGCAGTACAACATCCGCAACACGCACCGGGCGATCGGCACCAAGCTGTCGTCCAAGATCGTGCGGGCGTATGGGATGACGGGACTGCAGCCGGGTCACGTGACGGTGCGGCTGCGCGGGACGGCGGGGCAGTCGCTGGGCGCGTTCGCGGTGCAGGGGTTGAAGCTCGAAGTGTTCGGCGACGCCAACGACTATGTCGGCAAGGGGCTGTCGGGGGCGACGATCGTGGTGCGGCAGGCGCCGAGCTCGACCTTGATCAGCCGCGAGAACACGATCGTCGGCAACACCGTGCTGTATGGCGCGACCGCGGGCGAGTTGTTCGCGGCGGGGCAGGCGGGCGAGCGTTTCGCGGTGCGCAACTCGGGTGCGACGGCGGTGGTCGAGGGCTGCGGCAGCAATGGCTGCGAGTACATGACCGGCGGCACCGTGGTTTCCCTGGGTCCGGTGGGCGACAATTTCGGCGCCGGGTTCACGGGCGGGCAGGCGTTCGTCTACGACCCGGAAGCCGCGTTCGAGCAGCACGTCAACCCCGACACGCTGACCTGGCAACGCGTGCAGCATCCATACTGGGGCGAGATGCTGCGCGGGCTGGTGGAGCGGCACGCCAAGGAGACGAGCAGCCGGTTTGCCGAGATGATGCTGCTGGATTGGCCGCGG